>JAEEGL017046813.1_pt1 | contig 53134 bp, 49 predicted proteins | sample 9134231 | NCBI WGS metagenome assembly JAEEGL01 (sample SAMN16246548, study PRJNA631951) | gut metagenome | biome: gut microbiome; feature: rumen; material: fiber-attached | host: Bos | place: Iran: Karaj | collected 2018-10 | reverse complement strand
TTCGAACCAGCGGCCCCCGCGTCCCTAACACGGTGCTCTAGCCAAACTGAGCCACACCTCGAAGTGAAAGCTGCCTAGCAGATTTGAACTGCCGACCTCATCCTTACCAAGGATGCGCGCTACCAGCTGCGCCAAGGCAGCGTCAATCACCGAATACAGATATTAGCAAAAAACAGGCCGGCTGTCAAGTAAAATTTCAACTAATTTAATATTTATTTTTACTTTTGTTTCCCAGCATCCTGACTTCCTGCTCCGTAAGCTGCAATTCTTCGAATACCTGCATGGCATCATCCATCTGTGCAGAATTGATACAGAATATCAGTCTGGGGCGCTCTCCCATAAAGAGCTTGGCAAAAAAATTGGGTTCCTGCCAGCGCAGGAAATAGGATACCCGGGCATACTGAAGAGCCGCCTCTATGCGATGCCGTATTTCCTCTACCCTGCGGCTTTTGGTAGAAACGATCTCGCACAGATCGATCTCATTATTAACCCTTACCCTTGTCATCATGTTATCTATCAACGTATTATCCTCACTTCATCCGCACAATAATAACACCGCGGTGTATAAAAATCAAATATAAGATTCTTCGTCGCTCCGCTCCTCAGAATGACAGGACTGTGCACTCCTCAGAATGACAGGACTACGCACTCCTCAGAATGACAGGACTGCGCACTCCTCAGAATGAGAGGACTGCCGGGCTGCTTATAACAGTTCAGCTCTCTTCTGCCGCTTCGGCTGCCGCTATCTCCTCCGGTGTTATCAGCTCGATCACCGCTGCGCTGTAGCCCTCAGGTGCTTCCAGAAGCTCTGCACGGATACGGCTGTTATCCTCGGTGAATTCAAACACCGCAAAACCGCCTTCCAGAACAGATGTAAAATCAAGCTCATCCAGTCCCTGTGAAAGCCCGTTACCCGTATACTTTATATAGCTCTCCTTAAGACACCAGATCGCATAAAAATCCTTCTTATACTCATCCCCGCCAAGATGCTTTAAATGCTCTTTTTCCGCGGGATGGAAAAAGCGACCGGCTATATCGGCCTTCAATTCACGCCACTCCTGTATATCCACGCCAACGGGTACATCCGATACAGCGCATATCGCCATATCACCGGAATGGGCTATTGAAAAATGCACATCAGGAAGATCAGGAAAATAAGGCCTCCCCTTTTCATCCTTCTCAACCTTATATACACCGGCAGGCGCTGCTTCTCCAAGAAATTCCCTGGCTCCGTGCTGCAGCAGCAATCCGGCGGTAAGGGACTGCGCGCGCTTATTCTTATCCGCCATACGGGTGGCGTCATGCCTTCTGGCTTCGTCCACTCCGTCAAGAGCCTCGCGAGCATTCTTATCTTCCTTAAGCAGTCCTATGTTAGCCATATATATATTTGCCATATCGTAACCCCTCCTGTATTCTTACTTCTTGAAGAATTCCCTTATATCTGTATAACCCTGCGCAGAAAGCTGTTCCTTCTGGAACTTCTTATTCTTAGCCATGCGGGCTGTAAGTACACATCTGCCCTGTGAGCGCAGCTCTTCCGCTGCCGCCATGGCCTCGCTTATCTGTGCTGCATCCAGCCCCTTTTCAAGAAGGAATGCCGTCTTCTCCTCATCTCCGGGAAGCTTGTATCCCTTCTCCATCAATATGGTGATGATACGTTCAAAGCCAACGGAGAAACCGCAGGCCGGAGCACTCTGGCCGGTAAAACGCCCAACCATCTCATCATATCTTCCGCCGCCGCCGCAGGAGGAACCGAATTCCTTAAGCTCAACCTCAAATATGGTTCCGGTGTAATAGCTCATGCCGCGTACCAGGGTGGGATCGAATACCAGCTCAAAATCGGCTTTCTTTGCCCCGTTAACAGATCTGAATATCTCATCCATATTCTGCCTGCTCTCTTCGGGGAGCACCTCTCCCATAAGCTCCGAAAGCTTATCAAGAGCTGCCGTGCCGCTCAGATCCTTAAGCGCCTCAAAAAGTGAAAGGTATTTATCAGCGTCGCCCTCAAAGCCGGCCTCTTTCAGCTCTTTCGACACGCCTTCTGCGCCTATCTTATCCATCTTATCAAGGATTATGAACACGCTGTCATAATCTTCCTCTTTAAAGCCTGCGTAGGCTGCCATAGCCTTTAAGATGCGCCTGTCATTTATCCTTATATTGAAATCCTTAAAATCCAGCTTTCCAAGCACCGTGCTCATGGCCAAGATCAGCTCTATCTCTGCCAGATTGGAAGGATCTCCCAGTATATCTATATCGCACTGCATAAACTGACGGAAGCGTCCCTTCTGCGGCTGGTCCGCTCTCCACACATTTCCCATCTGAAGTGCCTTAAAAGGAGCGGGCAGCTCTGCGCTGTGAGCCGAATAGTAGCGGCACAGCGGCACTGTAAGGTCATAACGCAGACCGGAATCTGCCAGGTCGTTCTCCTCCTTCGCGTCCGCAATATTGAGTTTGTTTCCGCGCTTCATGATCTTGAAGATAAGCTTCTCGTTCTCACCGCCCTGCTTGCTGTTGAGATTCTCTATATGCTCCACGCTGGGTGTATCTATCTGGGTAAAGCCGTAGCTTTCATAAGTCTCGCGTATTACTCCCATCACATAATTCCTGAGCCGCATCTCATCAGGCATAACATCCTTCATGCCCTTTACGGCGGTTTTGATCATTGCCATTTCTTTTCTTTCCTTTCCTGTCAAATAATAAATAACAATATAGCCCAAAACAGGCTGAATTTCAAGTATAGCAGGAGTATACGCTCTCCGTCAGTATAAGGGTTCTCCCTCATGCTCCCGCCAGTCTCCGTCCTCATAAAGGACCTGGAGCCTCGTCTGATAAGCATACTTTGTGATCGAATAAAGAACTCTTAACGCAGCCACGGTAATGCCCAGGCACAGGATTATCGTCACTATTCCTTTGAACACTCCCATCCTTGCCTTACGCCCGGGATCAAAAACCGTATCGTCCCTGTATTTCTCTTTGGAACGCTGGATAAAGAAGAAGAAAGCGCCCAGCAGCCATAATATGATCATGACCACCTGTATGCCCGTAAAGAAACTAACATCTTTCATCCCCAGTCCGGTCCATTTGATATGATATATCAGGGTGTATACCGCAATACCTATGGTAATGCACAGACAGATAGCAGCCAGAACGACACTGCCCCTGCTGTCCTTTTCTTCTTCCGCATATACCGGCGGCTCGATCATCAGAGGCTCCGCCTTTTTATCATAAGGCACATCTATGCCGCCTTCCCTGAGCCTCTTTATATATCTGCTGCTGTCAAGATAACCGTACCAGCTCATTAACAACGGCAGCGGACACGCGTAGACCATCAGCCCCGCTGTCATCCCCAGAGTATTGATATTCGAAGCCCTGTCTTCAATTAAAAGAACGATAATAGAAAAAAGAAACAATACACTCAGGACAATGGCAGCTATCATGAGTGTTTTATTCTCCTTTTTATCATATATATAATTCATCCATGCTCCCCCTAAGTAATCCCATTGCCTGATAATATAAATAATAGCATGAAAACCACATCAAAAAAAGACTGTCGCCAAAAAAACTGGCAATTTATCCCGCTTTCTGTTAACATAATGCATTGTGAAAAAAGTCACTAATGCAAAAAACGCAGCCTTTTTGCTGCAATACTTATTCTTCCCTCTGGCTCTGTGTTTCCAGGAGCTTGTTTTTCATGTAAGGGTGACCGGTCCCGTCACCGGTGATATCGTCTATCCGCTGCTGTTTGCCTTTTTTACCGGCAGTCTGATATCCATGATATATTCAGCCATCCCCGGCAATTTTCTGCGTTACATATCGGGCGTTGTCATCACGCTGTTTTTCACGCTTTTTTTTCAGGTACATGTGGTATATCACAGCGTGTTCGTAACCTACTGGGCACCGTTCTCCACCCTGTCTGTAGCGGATCAGGCCTTTGATTACGGCGGCATGATACATGACAACGCCCTGGCAAACAATACAACACTTATGCTCCTGGCGCTGCCCCTCGCGTTCTATCTGCTCCTGATGGTATCCTGCTTCAGAATACCCGCACGTAAGGCAGTCCTGCCTTCGTATTTAAGCTGCTGCATATCTGCGGTGATCTTCATAACCCTGCTGTTTAATGATGCAGACGCTTACGAGTGCACCCTGGGACAGAACGGGCTGGATGAAGCCATGTATAAAATAGGGGCACTGAACAGCAGTATAGGCGACGGTCTCTTCGCCGGAGAGAACGGTGAGCTGACTATAGCCGTCCCGGCCCCGCCCCCGCTTTCGCAGAATACCGTCGTAAAGTCTCAGGGACCGAAGACTCCCCGTCAGCAGAGCAGCGATATACCCGCAGCAGAGACAGCCACTGCCGGCGCGGCAAGCGTACTGGATATCTTTGCTGCCGATACCGATACAAAAGTTGCAGAACCTGAAGAAGAATTTATCCCCCTGCCCCGGATAATGGATATAAACTTTGAAGAACTTGCCGAAGCAGAGACCAATAAGAATATAAAAAACATGCACCTGTATTTTGCCGCCCAGGAACCGACGTACACAAATAAATATACAGGCATGTTTGAAGGATACAATCTGATATGGATCACAGTGGAAGGCATGAGCAGATACATCATTGACGAGGAGCGCACTCCCACCCTTTATATGATGGCTCATGAGGGCTTCGACTTTAAAAACTACTACACACCGCTCTGGTACGGCAGCACTTCCGGCGGCGAATGGGCAGTACTCACCGGCACGCCTCCCGGAAACGGCGGATATATCGCCATGGAACATTCCGGCACCTCAAAGACCAATATGTACTTTACTCCCTCAAGGCGTCTGGGCGCCCTGGGTTACGAATGCACGGGCTTTCATGCCAATTACGCGGATTACTACGGCCGCAATCTTTCCCACACGAATATGGGACTTAAGTGGATAGCCTACGGCACCGGCTATAAGGGCGAACGCGGCGGAAGCCTGCTCTGGCCGGAATCCGACTTAAATCTCTGGAACGAGAGCACGGCTTTCCTGGACTTCAGCAAACCGTTTTATGCTTATTATATGACCATCAGCGGACACGCCCAGTATAACTGGGGTGGCAACGCCATGTGCTCCCGCCACAAAGAACTGGTGACAGAACTTCCTTATTCCGACAAGTCAAAAGCTTATCTTGCCTGCGAATACGAAGTAGAACTGATGCTCACACAGATGCTGGCAGACTTAAAAGAGGCAGACATACTTGATAAGACTGTTATAGTACTTACCGCAGATCATATCCCCTACAACGATATGGATATCTGCGATGAGCTGGCAGGTCATGAACTGGAACAGGAATTCGAAAAGTATGAAAACGCCCTTATTATCTGGTCCGGCGCGATGACGGAGCCTGTGGTTGTTGATAAATACTGTTCCAGCATTGATATACTTCCTACGGTTTTAAACCTCTTTGACATTGAATATGACTCCAGACTTATGGCAGGACGGGATATACTCTCCGACTCGCCGCAGCTTGTAATGTTCAACGGAAGCAAAAGCTTTATAAGCGATGCCTGCATGTATAATGCCAAGGACGGTACGATAACTCCTTTTGCTCCTTATACTGCAGAAGATATCAGCACGGATTACATAAACGCCGTGGAAGAAGAGATAAAAAATAAGGCCCGCCTGGCGAGCCTTATCATCGATAATGATTATTATAACAAGCTTCCCCTGGAAACTGCAGACCAATAACCCGGATACAATTCCTTACCTCTTGTCCCTGTCGATATACTCAAGCGAGGCAACTGACATGCAGGCAAATAACACGATAAACAAGACAAGCTTCAGCCAGCAGTTAAGAATGTTCTCCAGGCTGCCATCATAGTTGGGATTTCTGTTATATTCCGCGCTCTTATGCAGCAATTCTTCCTTAAGACCGTTCTCCTCAATGAAGTGCATTGCTTCCCATACGGGTTTTTTCGTCGTTATTTTGAATTTATAACCTCTTGCAGCCATAATATCATTGATCCTTTTGGTCGCTGCATCACTGAGTTCCTTGCCCAGATCAATACCTTCCTCCTTAAGGATTTCCTTAAGCTCCACTATTGTGGTATCTTCCGGATCGATCCCTAAGAGCTCATTTTCAACCATTCCCTGGATATTTGCATTATCGGTATCAACTTCAAGGCCGCTCAGCTTAAACGCCGAATTCCACAACGCTACCATAGGCAGATTATTATAATCACCCTGAGCACACAGTGCCGTAAGTCCCCATTTAGCCACGGTAACATTAGTCAGCTTAAGCGCAAAACCCTCAAGCGAAAAGAAACCGCCGGAGAATACCAGCTGGAATATGAGCAGGAAAGGCATTATGGTCATTGCTGTGGTGGTATTATGCACGATGGATGAAACCATAAGCGCCATCATATCTGCGGCATATGTGGTAAGAAATAAAGTAATCCCTATATCCACTATCGGCCAGGGCGTAATATTTGAATGAGCCGGGAAAGTCACTTTCATCATAGTGCAGATGAGAAGGGTTATAACTGCCTGTCCGGCACACAGAAACGCCTGATATATCATGTGCGCAAGTATGTATGAACTGATATGCATACCGGAACGGTGCTCTCTTTTGATTATCGGGCGCTCACGGCATACCACCTGTATCGAATTAAAGAAACCGTTCCATATACATACACAGGAAAGCGCAAAGGTGCCAAGGAGCGTGCCTTCCATTGTCTTAAAGAGGTTGCCTCCCACAACGAAGCATACCAGACCTGCGATAATGGCAGCCATAGGCATTACCTTCCAGTCGCTCTGGAAAACGAACATACGGAAGAGTTTTCCAAGATATATACCTGTCTGGGCCATATGGCCCGTGTGCTTCAGATCTTTATTCTCCTGTGTTTCCATATTCCCCTGCTTTTCCATATTCTCTGCCATCTTCTCAGCCCGCCTTTCTCTTTATCTCTTCGTTATAAAGCGTCACGAACTCGTTGGCTCTGCCTTCTCCGCCTTCTTCCTTCTGGTTGATCGCCAGCAGTACGTGTTCCATGCTGTCCTTACCGAAGAATTCCTTAGCCTCTTTTATAGGGCCATAAAATGCCAGACGGCCTGTACGGTCTACATCCTTTGCCAGAACGATAACCTCATCAAAGAGATCGGCCACACGGTCGGGAGTATGGGTAATGACGATTACTATCTTTCCGCTGTCTGCTATGGCGCGGAGTTTTTCAAAAAGCCCTCTTGCAACAACGCCGTCCAGACCGGAATCCGGCTCATCAAGAATAAACAGGGTAGGATCGCTGATAAATTCCATAGCTATCGACAGACGTTTTCTCTGGCCGCCGGAAAGCTTATCTACCAGCGTATTAGCCAGCATGGAAAGTCCGAAACTCTCAAGCACTTCCTGCACTCTCTTCTTCTTTTCACGGTGCTTTACACTTTCCGGAAGGCGAAGCTTTGCCGCATCCTCAAGTGTCATGAGCACGGTATCGTTTCCGCGCATCAGATCCTGCTGGGGCACAAAGCCTACATCATACTTCATGGATTCATATTCCTTATAGATATTCCTGCCATGCAGCAGAACATCGGCATCCGCCTTCTCATAACCCGTTACCGCATTTAAGAATGTCGTCTTGCCTGCACCGGATCCGCCAAGCAGCAATACCATATGCCCTCTGGGTATAGCCAGATGGATATCTTTAAGGAGAGTCTTTCTCTTGAGGAAATCGGAAGCCGTACGTTTCCTGATATTGACCGTAAGACCGTCTTCTATAGCCTCAACATGGTGGCCGCTTTCCTCAACGCCTTTTACATCGATGATAGACATAACAGGCATTATCTTCCTTGAGAAACCCCAGATGAGTGAAGTTATTCCAGGCAAAAATGCCCATGCTGCGATCCATAGCTTTTTCTTTCCGAAAACCTCACACAGGCCGTTAAATACTCTAAGCTCAAACATGAAAACGCAGATGCTTACTGCAAGCTCTGCCAGCAGGAAGATCTTTGACCAGAGCGTGTCCATATCAGGATCATCCACCAGCATATAACTGACAGTTATATTCACTACCATGTTCAAAATATGAAACAGGATCAGGACACGGCCTACATAATCCCTTTTAGCCAGGCGCGAAAGCTCGTATTCATTATATATGGGAATAAAAGCTTTCCAGCCTTTTTTGCCGATCTTAATAAATAATGCGCATAATCCTATCATCTGGAGCGCAGTGGATACATACGTTATAATACTGCTAAACATCTCCTGCCAGTACATGATAGACTCATCCATATTATCTCGCCCTCCTATTTATCCTTTAACACACCGTCACGGTATGCTTTTAACAATTCTTCAAGATCCGCGATACTCTCCTTAAGCTCTGCACCTATATCGGTATCCGCAACGAAACGTCTCCTTGCATACTGTTCTACCAGAAGCGAATCCGATACGATATCCGTCCCCTTTATTATCGCAGCCTCCTTCGATTCAAAGGGTTCGTGCGCCATCAGATACATACCGTGGGAATTGGCGATCAGCGTATAACCCGCGATACCTGTTTTTGACTGATAAGCCTTCGAAAAACCTCCGTCTATTATCAGCAGTTTCCCTCCGCATTTAAGAGGCGTATCACCCTTCTTCACCTGAACCGGCACATGCCCGTTGATTATATGTGCGCCACTCTTATCCAGTCCGAATTCGGCAAGTATCTTATCCAGCACTTCTTCCTTTTCGTAAAGCGCGTAGTAGCTGTTCTTCTTTTCCTCTGCTGCCGCCTTATCCTTTATAAAGTAGGATTCAAAGGTAGCCATCTTATCCTTACCGAATACCGGCGATCCGGGGCCTGCCCAGATATACCACATTATATCCTGGCCGCGGCGTTTTTCCTCACGGTCTTCAGTAGCATAAAAGCCCTTGCGTACATAGGATTCAAGCGCATCATACAACGCCCTGCCGCTGTATTCCTTCCCGAAAAGATTTACGCTCATAAAACTGCCGTCGCGATTCAGGGGCATACAGCCGTGATACAGAAGGTTTCCGTTATGAACCTTATACAGCCCGCCCTTAGCAAGCAGAAAACGCACATGTTTCTGTAGCTTCTCACTATGGAGAAAGGCCTGCTTGAGCTTGCCCATCACCACATATTCTTCCTGGGACAGATCATAGGGATCCGCAGGATCCACGGTAGGAAAGTTAACGTCTTTAAGGGAATAAGTCACCCCGTCGATACAGATCGTTTTTTTCTTATAATCTATCTTATCCAGCAAAAGCCTGTTTTCCAGCTTGAAGCAGGGACAGCGCTTGATAAGCTGCCCTTCCAGCTTTAGCTGCAATATGGTTATGGCCTTATGCATCTTCATATCCAGCGCCATATCCCTTGTATCATAACCGGCTCCGCACTTGATCTCAAAGGCCTTACAGTCATCATCTGCGTAGGTCTCCATGGCAAACTTAGCCAGCGGGACCATATTTATTCCATATCCTTCTTCAAGTATATTAAGATTACCGTAACGGAGCGAAAAACGCAACACCGTAGCTATGCATACCGCTGATCCCGCAGCCGCTCCCATCCAGCTGATATCATGATTACCCCACTGTATATCGACAGAATGATAATGCATAAGGGTATCCATGATGATATGAGGTCCCGGTCCCCTGTCAAAAATATCTCCCACTATATGAAGATGATCAATGACCAGCCTCTGTATCAGCTCCGCCAGGGCTACGATAAACTCCCGTGCCCTGCCTATGCGGATAATGGTATGGATAATCTCATTGTAATAACGTTCCTTATCCTCTATCTCTTCCTTTTCGGTGATAAGCTCTTCGATAACATAGGCAAAGTCCTTGGGCAGAGCCTTGCGCACCTTGGATCTGGTATACTTAGATGCCGCCCTCTTCGTTACCTGCACCAGACGGTGAAGCATTATCTTATACCAGTCATCAAGGTTTTCCTCTTCCTCGTTGACTATATTAAGCCTCTCTTCCGGATAATAGATAAGTGTAGCAAGCTCACGCTTATCCCTTTGGGTAAGCGTATTTCCGAAGCCCTCATCGATCTTTCGCCTGATAGCACCGGAGCCGTTCTTAAGAACATGATCGAACTGCTCATACTCACCGTGAAGATCCGAAAGGAAATGCTCCGTTCCTGCCGGAAGATTTAAAATGGATTGAAGATTCACTATCTCCGTAGACGCGGATGCGATGGACGGATACTGTTTTGAAAGCTGCTTTAAAAGCTTTAACTCTGAAGCCATCATTACCTCTTACGTTTAAAGGGCAGCCACAGGTGACTGCCCTTCGTTCTGTCATGCCACTTTCTCAAAATCCTGTTTTCCGTGCTTGCAGATGGGGCAGATGAAATCGTCGGGTACTTCCTCTCCGACATATTCATAGCCGCAGATGCGGCACCGCCAGATCGTCTGTCCGTCCGACGTTTTTCCCACTGCCTCCGGCTTAGGCTTGATGTTCGACTGGTAATACTCGTAGGTAGCGGAAGGGACATCGCTCAGCACTTCCATATCCGTTACCTGCGCATAGAACACTGTATGCGTTCCCATATCCACCGTCTTCTGTACCCAGGCAGATATGAAAGCATTGGTTCCCTTTGTGATTATCATCGTATCGTTTGCGCCGCGTTTGCAATCCGTAAAGCCCGCAAACTTATCAGCCGTTTTGCCCGACTGGAAACCAAAGCGCTTAAACAGCTCGAAATCCGCATTCTGCGCGATCACCGAAACCGTAAGCTTCTTAGTCTCCATTATCATGTCGTGCGTAAGATTGTTTTTGTTAACAGCCACGCTTATTATATTGGGCTCCGAGGTGACCTGGATAGCTGTATTGATTATACAGCCGTTATCCTTGCCGTCCTTATTGGCCGTAAGTACGAACAATCCGTAACTCAATTTGTAAATGGCTTTTTTATCCATAGGCTCTTACCCGAAATATCTCTTGAGCAGTCCCTCGAATGCCTTGCCGTGTCTTGCCTCGTCTCTTGCCATCTCATGAACGGTATCGTGGATCGCATCCAGATTAAGCTCTTTCGCTCTCTTTGCCAGATCGGTCTTGCCTGCGGTAGCGCCGTTCTCGGCATCAACTCTCATCTCAAGATTCTTCTTTGTGGAATCGGTAACGACCTCACCCAAAAGCTCTGCAAATTTTGCAGCATGCTCTGCTTCTTCGTAAGCAGCCTTCTCGTAATACAGACCGATCTCGGGATAACCCTCACGGAATGCTACTCTTGCCATTGCAAGGTACATACCAACTTCAGAGCACTCACCTTCAAAATTGGAACGCAGGTCTTTTACGATATCTTCGGGAACACCTGCACCTTTGCCTACCCCCACTACATGCTCGGATGCCCATACCTTCTCGCCTGCCTGCTCCTTGAATTTCTCTGCCGGTGCATGGCATACAGGGCACTCTGCAGGGGGATTGTCGCCTTCATGAACGTAACCGCAAACTGTACATACAAACTTCATTTGAAATACCTCCTTATAATGGATTTACATACTTGAAATTATACTATTTTTATCCCATTCACGTCAAGGATATTGGGCTTTATCCCCGGTTCCCGTGGCAGGTTATCCGTCCCGCAGATCATGCAGGCATGATCCGTGGCGCACGATTCCGTCGCTAAGAGGCTCTATGAGCCTGCCCAAGTGTATCTATGCCTTCCGAAACCGGTCGACATTCGGCGTCCCTGCCTCATGTCTCCCTTGCTCAGCCGTCCAGGCTTCGCATTTCTGGTTTATGAAGCAGTCTCAAGCGCCTCTAAGCTCCTCCATAGGCGCCGCGTCTTCATGCCTGTATGCTCTGCTGCATCAGGTGTTAACCGCGGGAACCGGACCCGGCGATCTGCCGCTTCATTTTATTATTTATCAATCTGCGGGACGGTTCCTGCGATCGGGATACATCCAGAAATGTGCAGAGAAGACAAACGCCGATCACGGACCGCCTATGGAGGAACCTAGCAGCTCTTAAAGCTGCTATATTCCGTAGGGATTCGCCGCCAGGACGGCGGCAAAAGGGAGATATGAGGAATGGATTCCGAATATCGACCGGTCCCGGACGGAGCCTTTGACTGTGGGCAGCTTTTTAGAGCTGCTTGGTGACGGAATCGAGCGCGTCCGTGATGGCGTTTGGCTTCGATGCACGTCACCAGGTAGATTCACCGTAGGAACCGGCACCGCAGAGAAGCCGCACTCACACGCGGAAACGGTAGACGCGGGCCTCGTAGGGGCGGAGCATACCGTGCTCCCACTCTAAAAGGCTTACTTCCTGTCTGATGCGGTCCTTGAATTTATCTGCCATAACCTGGTGGCCTTCGGGATAGTTACACAGGAGCAGCTGTCCTTTACGGCCCACGTATTCCCTGGGTATCTTGAGGCGCATCGGAAGTTTGGTGAAAGAGCATACGATGAGGTATCGCACTTTACCTAAGCTGCGCTCGTACATGTAGATATTGGGATCCTTGGGGAAGTATTCCTTATATGCGCCAAGGATAAGCGTCTTCGACTTCTTTCTGAGAGCCAGGCATTTACGGTAAAAGTTAAGTATGCTCTCCGGATCGTCTTCTTCATTTTTGACGTTGATACGCCTGTAATTGGGATTCACATAGAACCAGGGCTTTACCTTCGAGAAGCCTCCGTTCTTATCCCCGCTCCACTGCATAGGCGTACGTGAGGAATCCCTGCTGGACAGATGGATACGCTTAAGCCTGTCCTTTATATCGTCCTTTAAGTGGTAACTGTAGAAATTGTTTTTTGTAGAGACATCCACATACTGGTCTATCGACCATAAGCGGATATTGGTCATGCCTATCTCCTGTCCCTGATAGATAAAGGGCGTGCCGCATTGGAATACGTATGATGCCGCAAGCATGCTTCCGCTCTCGCGCCAGTATTTAAGACTGCCATAGCGGTTTATAACCCTGGGATGATCGTGGTTTTCCAGATACAGCGCATTCCAGGCTCTTCCGTTTAAGGTATACTGCCATTTACTGAAAGCCTTTTTAAGTTTAACAAGAGAGAAGGGTCTGTGGACATACTCTGTATATAAGCAGTCTGCCATCATATGATCAAAGCCGAACATCATATCCAGGGACCTGGTTGGGCCGCTGAGATATTTAAGCGCGCTCTGCACAGTGGTCATGGGTCCTTCTCCCAGCTGGAAACAGTCATATTCATTGCATACCCTGCGGAATTCCGCCATGTATTCATGGATATGCGGACCGTCCTTGTAATAGGGCATGCCGTTAACTGCAGGCAGGAAAGGCAGTCCGTTGGGAAGTCCTTCCTTCTTGGAGATGAAATTGATCACGTCCTCCCTGAAGCCGTCCACTCCCATATCCAGCCAGAATCGCATTATGCCCTTGACCTCTTCACGGACTTTGGGATTGTCCATGTTAAGATCGGGCTGCTTTTTGGCAAAGATATGCAGATAATACTGGCCGCGCTGTTCATCATATTCCCAGGCCTTGCCTTCAAAAAGACTGTCCCAGTTATTGGGCTTATCGCGCCAGATATAATAATCGCTGTAAGGATTATCCTTGCCCTTACGGCTTTCCTTAAACCAGGGATGCTCATCGGAAGTGTGGTTTACCACCAGATCCATTATCACCTTAAGCCCCAGGGAATGCGCTTTATCCAGAACACGTTTAAACTGGTCCAGCGTTCCGAAATCGGGATGTATATTGCGGTAGTCGGAAATATCATAGCCATAATCCGCATTGGGTGAAGGATAGACCGGCGAAAACCAGATACCGTCCACCCCCAGGCTTTTTACGTATTCCAGCTTATCATATACGCCGTACAGGTCGCCTATGCCGTCGCCGTTACCGTCTGCAAAGCTTCTGACCCAGATCTGGTAGAAGCTCATCTTCTTATACCAGTCGTACTTTCTCATTCGTCGCTGCCTTTCTTTCCAAAGCCTTCCTTAAAGCCCTCTTCTGCAAGTTTAAGACCGTTCTTCACGCTTTCTTTAACCGTCTCCGCGGCGTTTACTCCGAATTCCTTCGCATTATTGCCGAATTCCCTGACGCTTTCAGGCAGCTTATCTTTCAGTTCCTCCAGTCCTTCCGCTATATTTTCCTTTATTTCTTCCGCATTCTCTCTCATGCCTTCATATATGGAACGGGGAACGGAGAAGATCTTTTCGGTGGTCTTAACCACATTACCGGCGGTCTCCAGGATAAAGTCCGATGCCCCTCTCTTGCGCTTTGCCAGCGTACCGTCTTTGACCATCCTGCGCAGCTCTTCATAACGTGCATAGGCATCTCTTGTCGCCTGCTCCCAGGAAATATAGATCTCGTCCATCGCATTCTGTCCCACCTGGTGAACACATTCCATATCCGAGCAGACATCTGCCAGCAGCACCGCCATGGACTGGGAAGTCTCTTCGATAAGATAACCGTTCCTGGTATGAGTAATGCCCTCTGCAGCACAGGAATCCTTTATAAGCACGCTTGCAAGACCGCAGGCAGCAGCCTCCCTGACCACTATGCCGTTGGTATCATAAACCGAAGGGAAAAGGAACAGATCGGCTCTGGAATTCCAGGCACGCAGTTTTTCCCTGTCCCTTACGGGACCGGTGAAAATGACCTTACCCTTCACGCCTTCTGTGGCTTTAATGGAGGATATCTTACCGTCCTCTCCCGCCACATCAAGTGAAAGTCCCAGATCCCTTACCTTCTGCTGCATCTCCTCCGCATCGGCGCCTCCGCCTATAAATACCATGCGGAAGTCTGTTCCGTTATCCGAAAGCATCTTCATGGCGTCTATGATAAGGGGCAGGCCCTTATATTTCATCATCCTTCCCACAAAGAGAAATACCGGTACGCCTTCCGGCAGGTCATAATCCTTTGTGGTCTCTTTGATCTTATCCTGTGAAACTTTTCCTTTAGGGAAATCCACACCGTTACTTACCACACGGTATTCGCCCTCATATCCCAGGGATCTGAGATTCTCTCCTGCCCCCTGTGATACCACCCAGACATCATCGCAGGCGGATATATTATTCACCATTATCTTTATGGTTTCCTTCTGCAGGAAGCCTTCGCCCACGGCCCTGGTGATATCCACATCAAACTTGGTATGGTAGGTAAATACGATAGGCGCCCCGGTCTCGTTCTGAAGTATCCTGGCCATAAAGGTAGATGCTGCAGGACAATGGCTGTGTATTATATCCGGTCCGAAGGTGGCCATCTCCCCTATCTCCTTCATTGCAAGGGGATTGCCGGTACGGTAACCGGAAATAAAACCGGTGGTATCCATGCTGGGATATGCTACCACCTTATAAGGATAATGATCATAATCCGTATCCGGATAACGGGGCGTACCCACCAGTACATTTGCCCCCAGGGTTTCTGTCATTATCTTTCCGTAATTCATTACTACATTCGCAACTCCGTCTATGACCGGCGGGAATGAATCATTAAGTAAGCATACATTCATGTCATTTTACCTCCATGGCTTTCATTATAGTCTTTTGTATGTGAAAAACAAGGCTGGGGGATTTAATGAGTCAAAATGCTTTCCGCAGCAATTGTTAACCTATCGAATATTTGTGGTTGACAATTCGAAAAATGAGTGATATCATCACACCATACTAAACAAGAAGGGCCGGAAGAAAACAGAAATGAACACTGAATCCAAAAAGAGCAAAAAACTCTCCACTATCGATATCGTATATATAGCAATGGCAGCAGCACTCATCGCCATATGTTCCTGGATACAGATACCTGCTTCGGTTCCCTTCACCTTACAGACCTTTGCCGTATTCCTTACGATATGTTTACTGGGCGGTTCCAGAGCATGCATAACAGTTTTAGTCTATATAGGACTGGCAGCAGTCGGTGCGCCTGTACTGGCATCCTTCAACGGCGGTATAGCCGCCCTGCTCGGTCCCACCGGCGGATATGTTTTAGGATTTCTTTTTATAGCTGTCATTAACTGGCTCTTAGAGCCGTTAACGAAAAAAGCCCTTTGGATAAGGGCCTTATCATTGCTTGTCGGTCTGGCAGTATGCTACGCATTCGGCACACTGTGGTTCATGCATATATATACTACTTCTGAAGGTAACCACATTGGCCTCCCCAAGGCACTTGCTTTATGCGTAACCCCTTTCATACTGCCAGATCTGATAAAAATGGGATTAGCCATTTCTATAGGCTGTAACAAAGCTATCAGAAGGGTCATCAAACCTGCCGGCTGATATCATCAGATAATATCTGCAAAAGCGCAGCCCACGGTCTTTATCAGATCCTGTGGTGACAATTCGATCTGCGCTCCTACTTTTCCCGCACTTACGAACATTTTTTCAAGCGTTGATGCGCTCTCATGCACAAAGGTCTTAAAGGGCTTTTTCATCCCTATAGGTGAACAGCCCCCATGGACATAGCCGGTCAGGGGCAGCAGTTCTTTCTGCTTTATCATCGCTATGGATTTTTCGCCGGCGGCTTTTGCAGCCTTTTTAAGTTCAAGTTCTCCTTTTACCGGTACCACGAATACGTAATAAGCGCCGCTCTTTCCCTGTGTCACCAGGGTCTTGAAAACATGCTCCGGATCTTCATTGAGGATAGCTGCGATCTCTTCACCGGTCATGGTGGCGTCCGGCTCATAAAAATGCGCCTCGTATTTTACTTTCTTCTGATCGAGTACTCTCATTACATTGGTTTTGTCTGTTGCACTCATTGTTTATTTCCTTTCAGGTTGCGTATTCCCATGTATGTTCAACGGTATCAACTATCACCAGTCTTGAATTGCCGAAGGGGGTTCCGTCGGAATAGGTTGAAAAGGTATCCAGGGAAAGACTGTTATCACGGTGAAAAGGTTCCTCCACCGGGGTATGCCCTATCACCTGGAAATACTTATCCTGTTTGAACAGGCTGTTGTATCCATGCTGCGGCCTTATCCATATAGGCGAAGCATCATTCCAAAGATACTCCGCTCCGTTAATATCATCCACCATCTTATTCACACAGGCTATCACCGCATCTATATCAAGGGGATCGACGAATTCATCCGCATAAGAGGGTATAAGTGTATCAACGAAATACCTGTTCAGACCGGCATGCGAAAAAAGCGTATCGTCTATACGATGCATGATCGCAAGACGCTCTCCGGCTGCCTCTCTGAGACGCTCGATCCCCTTCTGCACAGTAGACATCATATGCAGGGAAAAGCCGCTCTCAAAGAACATGTACAGATAGCTTATATCATGGTTCCCGTAACACAAAAGTGCATCCTTGTGATCGGATGCAAATTGTACCACACGGTCAAGTATCTTCTCATAAAGCTCTTTTTCATTTCCCTTGCCCCAGTCATCCACATAGTCACCAAGGCAGACTATATTATCATAGCTTCCTTTATCCACTTTCTCTGCCAGATCAAACATCTCTGTCTTTAAGTGGACATCAGGTATCACAAGTATACGGCTCATTTTTCATCTCCATCTATCAACTCACGCCACTGCCCGATTATCTTTTCGGCAGAAAAGCGTTCCACACATTCTTCAGCCAGGCTCAGATACTTCTGCCCGAAAACCTCATCAAACAAAAGCCTTCTGATACCTTCCTCCAGAAGCAGTTCCTTAGGGCTTAAGCCTCCGCGGCGCTCTTCCTTTGCACACGATGGAACCAGCAGACCATACTTGGCGTATTCGATATCTTCCTCTGCCTTTTTATATATATCGGTATCCGGAGCCAGCACTTCCCTGGGTCCGGAGGGTATATCAACAGAAACAATGGGAAGACCGCAGGCCGCAGCCTCGATCAGTACCATGGGCAATCCCTCATAATCCGATACCAGCGCAAAAGCCGAAGCCGCCGCCATATAAGGGAAGGGGTTGCTCACTTCCCCGGGCATATAGATATTCCCCCGCAGTCCCAGATCCGAAGCCAGTTCCTCTAAAAGGGGTCTCTCATCGCCTTCGCCCAGTATCACCAGACCCACATTCTTGCCCGAAGCCCTCAGATCCTGGAGCACCCTGATAAGCCTGTCCTGGGCCTTCATATGGGTTAGACGCCCCACGGTTATCAGTATCCTTTTATGCCTGCTGTAAAAGTTTGCCGCTTCCGCAGGCAGTTCCTCCGATCTGAGTCTCTTCATCTTTTCCAGATCGGAAAAATTATATATGTACTGCAGCTTTTTCTTTTTGACGCCGAAGCTGTCCGCCATATCCGCCGCTGCCATACGCGAAACACATACATATTTATCCGCGCCGCTGCCTATAAATCTGTGAAGGCTTTTGTTCGCAAAGCTGCCCGATTCACACATGGAAGGCATACTGTGGTACACGCATATCACCTTGTCTCCCCTGCGGGATAAGATATTAACTACATTTGCTCCGTCCATATGGCTGATGGTGCAGTCTATCTCATATTTCTTTTTAAGATATGACAGCCGCCTTACGCGCTTAACCACATTGGATGTACGCACAGCCGCAGATGCTTCCTCCAGGGGCGGCACCTTAAGATCTACAAGCTTTCCGCCATAAGGATATATGGCATTGGAAGAATCAAAAACAAACAGATACACATTATAGTACTTTGCCAGTTCTATGGAAAGATTGGCAGCCATGCGCTCCGCGCCGCCGTTATGCAGATTCTGTACCAGTATGGCTACATTCTTCATAAACTTAACTCCTTAATGCGCGCCGTAAGTACCTCTGCTGCCTTTGCATGCGCCTTTACACCCGGATGGAAAGGCGCCCCTATGGTCTCGTCATCTGTCTCGGGGAGTTCAAGATATTCTACCCGCTCATCCCCGCTCTCCTTCTTATATTCTTCCATGCCCGCCAGGATATACTTTGCGGTATCCGTTCCCAGTATTCCCAGACTCCATATTATATAAGCTCCCGGATTGTTCCTGCGAAGCGTCTTTAAAAAGCTCTTTGCGGCCTCTCTTAATTTATCCGTATCCGTAAAACCTGCATTCTTTATCGCCTCGTTATCGTTTGTTCCCAGGTTCACACAGATGAGATCCGGCTGCCATTTATCAAAATCATTCTTTTCGGAAAAGCCTTTTGCCTTAAACCACTCTCCCGGCGCAAGTGAGCAGATATTCTCATAATGCGGAGGTATGGCGCAGGAGAGATTTCCGTCCCAGGCCACATAAAGCCCCCAGCCGCTCTGGCTTATCACCCTGTAATCCGCGTCCAAAGCCCCGGCAGTCATGTACGGGTAGGAATTCACATGTGAAAAGAACATGGATATCCATTCCTCCTCGCCCTTCGCGCCTATTGCGCCTTCGCCGGAATTAATGGAATCCCCGATAAACTCTATCTTAAGCGCCTTTTGTACAACCGGAAGAAGCTCACCGTCAAGCCTTAATCCGTAGATCTCCAGCCTGTGCTGAGGATCACCGCTCATGGCCTGCACTTCTTTAATGATACGGACTCTCGTGGGCTTTTCAGCCGATCTGCTCCTGAAAATGCATACCCATTCTTTCTCAGCGCTTATCATGCGGCGGCTTATAACCGCACCGTTGATCTCAATGGCTATCCAGTTCTCGTGGGTCACAAAAGGCCCCGCCATCTCAACCCACAGTTCGCTGCATTTGACATTCAGCTCCAGGGAAGAGCCGGTCCAGAGAAGGGTCAGTGGATCAAGGCTCTGAACCGTCCTGCCGTTTATCTTTATGTTTTTTGCTTCGGATATTTTAAGCTCTTTCATGGTTGTTTACCTCATGTTTTTCGATAGCTGATATTCTTTCAAGATCCTTCGTCGCTGCGCTCCTTTGGATGACATAACTAAGGGATATGATACCACATTATCTCAGCTGCAACAAGGGCGGAGCCGGTATAGACGCTTGAAATATCGCGCTTTTTCTGCCATAATGAGCAAAAATATCGAAAGGTGATCATTCTATGAAAAAGCGATATACAGCACTGTCAATAGCCTTACTGACTGCAGTTTCATTAAGCGCCTGCACAGGGTCGGAGGTCCCTGACGCTGCGCCCACGGCCGCCCCCACTGAAGCTGAAAGCACCCCCGTGGAGGCCGAAGCCACCCCCACCGAAGCTGACAGCACTCCTACGCAGGCGCCTACCGAAGCCCCGGCTGCGGAAAGCGACCTTCCCGCCGGGATAGTCAAGGTTAATCTTACCTCCCCCCTCCCCCTTCCCGAAAATGAGGCTCTTGCCTTTGTTAAGGATATGAAAGCGGGCTGGAATCTGGGTAACTGCTTTGATGCTTTTGACTGCAACTGGCTCTCTGATCCCATGGATTACGAAACCGCCTGGTGCAAAGCAAAGGCCACAAAAGAGCTTATACTTGAGCTTAAGGCTCAAGGGTTTAACTCTGTCCGTATCCCTGTATCGTGGCACAACCATTTAGACAGCAGCTGGAACATCGATTCCAAATGGATGGACAGAGTGCAGGAAGTGGTGGACTACGCCTATGACGAAGGCATGTACGTTATCATAAATATCCATCACGACAACGACGCCGATCATGAATATCCTTCTTATGCAAAGCTGGATAATTCAAAGAAATATATCTCAAAGATATGGACTCAGATCGCAGAGCGTTTTGCAGACTACGACGAGCATCTGATCTATGAAACCATGAATGAGCCCAGACAGGTGGGCACTCCGCACGAATGGTGGATCAATGATACTTCATCGGATGTTGCCAAAGAATGCTTTGACTGTGTGAACCAGTTAAATCAGACTGCAGTTGATACAATACGCTCGGTAAATAAAGGCTATAACACCTCCCGTTATATAATGTGCCCCGGCTACTGCGCTTCACCCGAGTTTGCTCTGGTAAGCGAATTTAAGCTGCCCGATGACAGCAAGGCCACGGCAGATAACAGGATACTCCTGTCCGTTCATGCTTACACGCCTTACAGCTTTGCGCTGGATCTGAGCGGCACAGACAGCTTCAATATAGCACAGATGAAAGGAACAGCCGATATCGACAGCTTTATGCGCCGCCTCTACAACAGCTATGTTTCCAAAGGCACAGGCGTTGTTATAGGCGAATACGGCGCACTTGATAAACACGGGAATACCGATTCCCGCACGCAGTTTGCCGCATATTATGTTGCCACAGCCAGACATTACGGACTCACCACCCTCTGGTGGGATAATAACGCCATAAACGCAGAGGGTGAGTGTTTCCAGATAATAGACCGCTCCACGCTTAACTGGAGCTTCCCCGAAATAAGAGATCAGATCATTTACTACTGCGAATGACCTTTGCAAAGCATTCTGTGATGAAATCCACATCATCATCGGAAAGCTTTGTATGCAGAGGCAGAGTCACTTCGTTTTCATAATGGGCGTAGGCATTGGGATAATCCTTAATGTCAAAGCCTAAGCTCTTATAAGCAGTCATCATCGGCAGAGGTTTGTAGTGCACGTTACAGGGCACTCCCATCTCTGCCATTTTTGTTATTATCTCACGGCGTTTGCTATCATCTGCACCGGGTATACGGGCCAGATACAGATGCCCGCTGGAAGTATATTCGTCCGTATAATGTGTAAGATGCTCCACTCCCAGCTCATCGCAGGCCTTGTCGTACTTTTCGATTATCTCACGGCGGCGCTGTAAAAGCGAAGGATAACGGTCCATCTGCACCAGTCCTATGGCTGCACCCACATCGGTAAGATTGCATTTATAAAGGGGCGCGATAATGTCGTATTCCCAGCTGCCCAGCTTCGTCTTGGCAAGGGCGTCCTTGTCCTGCCCGTGCAGGCTGTAGAGCTGATACCAGTGGTAAAGTTCTTCATCATCTATCCCGGGTATGCTGTTCCAGACGGAAGCTCCGCCTTCTGCCGTAGTCAGGTTCTTTACCGCATGGAAAGAGAATGAGGAGAAATCAGCCAGAGCGCCGGCCATCTTTCCTTTGCGTGATGCGCCGAAGGAATGCGCACTGTCGGATACTACAGGTATCCTGCCAATCGCATTCTGAATCTTCCGGCCAAGCTCCGTATTTCCGGCCGGCTTAAAGATATCCTTTTTCCTGTTAACTATCTCATATATACGATCATAATTGCAGGGAATTCCGGCAATATCTACAGGGATAACAGCCCTGGTCTTTTCGCTTATAGCAGCTTCCAGCGCATCATAATCCATTTCCAGGCTGTCTTTCTGACAATCGATAAATTTTACCTTCGCACCTGTATGTATTGCGGCGGAAGCACTGGCAGTATAGGTATAGGCAGGTACAAGTACTTCATCTCCCTCACCTATTCCCAGTATGCGCAGATTAAGCTCTTCTGCTGCCGTAGCTGAATTCAGGGCTACAGCCTTATTGGTTCCAAGATATGCGGCTATCCTCTTTTCCAGCTCCTTGGTCCTGGGGCCGGTGGTGATCCAGCCGGAACGCATTGCCTCTGCTACCGCTTCTATCTCCGCCTCCGTGATGTCGGGAGGACTGAATATTATCTTTCTGGGTTCCATTTTTATGCTCCTTAAAACTTTTGATAAGATCCTTCGCTTCGCTCAGGATGACAGGGTTACTTCGCTCAGGATGACAGGGTTGCCTAATATACTTAGTAAAAATCGAAAGTTATGTACTGGGAATAAGGCTCGAAATAATAGAACGGTCCGCTTCCTTCCGTACTTTCCACATAAGGATCATCCACTAATTTGTCTATTACTTCGTAAGCCACATCCATGGGACAGAGCAGATTAACTCCGTCGTAGACGCCATAAAACACATCGATAGATACCATATCATCTTTAACCTCTACAAGACGTATAAAGGCAAGATCACCGGCCTGCGCCTCGGGATCAGGTATATTGGCACGCCATAACACCTTATCCGGCTTGGGTTTATTAGGGGCAGATGATTTATGATCGTCATTGTATCTTGCAGTTCCGTATCCATATACGGTAAATCCCTTACTCTTTGCATATTCTTCAAGTGAATCTGCCTTTTCGCTGGACTCCTGCACCTTTACGTTTATAGTAACTGCCTTTCCGTCGATCTTTCCGCTGAGCTTCGCGCTGCCCGCCTTACGTGCATGGATGACTCCATCCTCATCCGCATATGCCACGCTGCAGTCACTGCTCTTGTATGCCACGGTCTGATAAAGGAAACTGTACTCGATCTGGGCCGTACTTCCCGACTTCATTTCACAAGAATACTTATTTCCTTTTTTGTTTATCCCCTCTGTGGTTATCGTAGGATCCTCTGCAAAGATGAAAACATTGTATGTAAAATGCTCCACTTCTGCCTTAAGTATTACAGTTCCTATTTTATTTGCTTTAGCCTTGTTCTTTTCAACCGTAACTGCAGTATCACCTTCGTTCAGCGGTTTCCATTCAACGTTTCCTTTTACTCCGTATAACTTAATCGGCTTGGAAGAACCCACAGGTATAAACATTACCCTGTTTAAAGGCTCCGAAACATTCACTGTAATCGATACAGGCTCTGCGCTTCCTCCCGTTGCGGTAAGAACGGTCGTACCTTCTCCGATGGCCGTAACTTTGCCGTTTTTATTTATACGTACCACAGCGTCCTCAAATACATAACCCTTGGGCACTTCATTAGCAGAAACCATCGTCCCCGAAGTCCATGCTGCTTTAGCCGGCTTGAACCCGTTAAGTTTGATGTTCACGCTCTGCATAGGCTTAAGGTCTACGGGCTTGGTGAAATCTCTCTTTGAAGTATCAACATCCGCTACCTTTACGGTATACTTAAACATTACACCGTTAACATAAGCATTTACCACAGCGCTGCCCTTAGCCAGAGCACCGATCTGTCCTTCTTCGCCCGCAAAAAGCACATTGGGCGCCATGCTTACGTACCTCACATCAAGATCTGCGGCATTATTCAGGGAAACTGTCTTCTCTTCACCTGCTATCATCTTAACAGACTTATTCTCAAACGAAGGTTCCACAACAGTGACATCGATCGTCTGTGAGTCGTGAGTAAGCTTTACTGTTCCGGCTTTCTTTGCAGCAGCCTTTGTCTTGCTCACTGACAGGATCTTCTTATCGGAACTTGTCCAGGTATTATCGCTCAGCACAAATTTCTGTCCCTTTACAAGCGTTAAACTTGTAGTATCGGGAGTGATGGACGGCTGCGAATTCATCGGCCCGCAGGGAGCTTCTGATTCCGCTGTCGCTTTCACTGTTTCTGCTTCCCGGGAAGCATCCGTCTCCTCTGCGGTTACTGTAAGCTCTGCAGCTTCTGCCTCCTCAGTTTCTGTTTCTACGGCTTCTGCTTCTGTCTCCGGCTCCGCTGCGATAACCGCCGTCTGTGCAAAACTGCCGGACAGCATTACAGCCGTCATAAGTAATGCAGCTTTTCTCTTCCAAAATTTCATCTTTTTTCTCCCTTTATTTTTTTGTTGCCTGATGTAATAAGATCCTTCGCTTCGCTCAGGATGACAAGGCAGGTTAATTTTTACTGATTGCCTTCCGGCTTATAGGTATCCACAACTTCCGCCACACGCTGTTTTATATCGTCGCTGCCTGCACAGGCTGCTTCCATGAGACCCTCAAGTTTCTGCAGGAAATCATCCTCATCAAAGGGCACGGGATTGCCAATATGTATCAGCTTGTTGGGCGTAGTCTTAAGGCCTTCCTGAGCCATAAGCTTCTCTTCGAACATCTTCTCACCGGGACGCAGACCGGTATAGACTATCTTTATATCCACATCCGGCTTAAGGCCCGATAAGCGGATCAGATTGCGCGCCAGCGTATCGATCTTGACAGGGCTGCCCATATCCAGGACAAATATCTCTCCGCCCTTTGCATAGGTTCCTGCCTGCATAACAAGACTTACTGCCTCCGGAATAGTCATGAAGTATCTTATGATATCCGGATGTGTAACGGTAACAGGTCCGCCCTGGGCTATCTGCTCCTTAAACAGCGGTACCACGCTGCCGTTTGAACCCAGCACGTTTCCGAAACGCACAGCCACATATTCTGTAACAGGCTTTATATCAGACTTAAATTCTTCCCCGTCACTCATATGTGAATACAGGGCTTTAAGATCGGATGCCCTGCCCGCTTTTATCTTGGCATCAAAGGTCTGCACCACCATCTCACACAGGCGCTTGCTGGCTCCCATTATATTAGTGGGATTAACTGCCTTGTCCGTACTGATAAGCACAAAACGCTGCACTCCGTTCATCATAGCCGCATAGGCTGTCTTATATGTTCCTATGGCATTATTCTTGATAGCCTCGGAAGGGCTGCCCTCCATAAGCGGCACATGCTTATGCGCAGCCGCATGATATACCACCTGGGGCTTGTAATGGGAAAACAGCTGCATAAGCCTTCTGGAATCGCGTACCGAACCGATCTCCACCTTAAGATCCAGATCCGGATGGTCGCGCATAAGCTCCTGCTGTATATCGTATGCGTTGTTCTCATACACATCAAAAATAATGAGCTGCTTAGGTGCATGCCTTGCCACCTGGCGGCAAAGCTCGGAACCGATGGATCCACCGCCTCCGGTCACCAGTATGACCTTATCATTGATAAAGTCGTAGATCTCCTGCATATCCACCCTTATCTGTTCGCGGCCCAGCAGATCTTCTATGGATACGTCCTTCAGATCGTTGACGGTGATCCTGTCCTCATCCACCATCTGATACATGCCGCGCAGCATCTTAAGCGAACAGTCGGTCTCTTTGCAGACATTGAGTATCTCTTTCAGATCATCCGCAGTGGCGGAAGGAATGGCTATGTAGATCTTTTCGATATGATGACGGTTTACATTCTCAAGTATCGTATCCCGGCCTCCGGCTATCGGTATGCCGTCTATGGAACGCTTCCACTTATTCTTATCATCGTCGATTATTACGGCAATACGGTCATGTCCGTGACCGAAACGCCTCATCTCACGGATGATGGCCCTTCCTGCAGATCCGGCGCCTATAAGCATGACAGGATGGTATTCGCCGTCATTTGCTCCTTTATGGTCCTTGACCAGCAGGATAAAACGGTAGGAAAAGCGCGCGGCCATGGTCAGCATGAACTGTACCATGATACCCACAAAATAATATGACCAGGGCATATGGAAGAACTCGTCTGATGCATTTATAACAAACGGGGTAATGCCTACAACATGGATCACAAAACAGATGGCTGCGGATAATACTATACGTTCCAGCTCCATAAACGAAGCATAACGCCACATGGCCGAATACAGACCGCAGAGACCATATACCACCAGGCCCGCTGCCATATATATAAGCGTAAACTGAAGATAGGGTGTCAGATAATCCGACGGGATCGTGGATACATTAAAGTCAAAACGTAAAAGCAGCGCAAGAAAAAAGGACAGATTAAGTACCACAGCATCAAAGACTGCAAGTACTACTGCCATCACCTGCCAATGTTGTATTTTGTTACCTATTATTCTTGCCATCAGATCACGTAGAACCAGCTGCCTTCCTCATCAAGAGGAACGCTCATTTCCTTCTTTTCATCGGCATATTTATATGTCAGCTCCTGGCTGCGTATGTATACCTTTGCTCCGGCCGGTATGGATTTGGTGATGAAGCAGTTACCGCCTATCACGGCTCCCTCTCCTATCACTGTATCGCCTCCCAGTATTGAAGCTCCCGAATATATAGTCACATTGTTCTCTATAGTAGGGTGGCGCTTTTTATTATTAAGGCTCCTGCCGCCCCTGGTGGATGCGGCGCCTAATGTCACGCCCTGATAGATCTTTACATTGTCGCCTATCACGGTTGTTTCACCGACAACTATGCCGGTACCATGGTCAATAAAGAAATACCTGCCTATGGTGGCACCGGGATTGATGTCTATACCCGTGAGTGAATGCGCATGCTCCGTCATGATACGGGGTATCAGCGGCACTCCCAGAAGATACAGTTCATGCGCCACACGGTTTACAAAGATCGCATAGAGCCCGGGGTACGAAAAGATGATCTCGTCCTTATAAAAAGCCGCAGGATCACCGTCAAAGGATGCCTGTACATCCGTCTCCACAAATTCCCTGATGTGGGGGATCCTCTCCATAAACGCAAAGGCAGTCTCCTCTGCCTTCTCCCTTATCTCCTCATCGGAAGCCGCCTTTAAGCTTTCATGATAACGAAGGACTATCACCAGCTGCTTCTGGAGATAGAAAAGAATATCCTCAACCAGCATGGTGGTATCATTACGCGGCGTATATACCTTCATAGCACGGTTCTTAAAATAGCCGGGGAAGACCAGCTTCTTGATCTTGTCCAGCATATCGACGATCACGTCCTTATCAGGCTGGTCAAAATTCAGCTCCCTGTCTATATCCTTGCCGCCCTCATAATCCTTAAGGATCGTATCGACCAGGGCACCTATACGCTTTTCTATATTTTCAGACATCGATCTGATCCTCCGGTTATATATATTAAACAATCATACAGGTATTTTTATTGCAAAATGCCCCCCAACTGTCTCGTGTTCACAGCGCATCTCTATGTTTGGAACCGGACACAGACAAGCCGCTTGCGCAGCCTCTTGCGAAGAATTGAAGGACTATAAGATTATATGCCAGAAAGCTATATTTTTCAAGGTTTACACCTTAATTTATCCGCTTGTAAGATATGCATATTTATGCTATGTTAATAAAAAATCTATCCTATCACGGAGGTGTTAAAATGAAGATCTATTCTGTAAATGACCCTGAATTCAAGCCCTACGGCAAAGTACTTGGTTATGATACGTCATGTCTTGTAAAAGCTCTTGACGAAGCAACTCCTCTTCCCGATGGCGTTGAGTATGTAATGAGCTGCGCTCCCCTGGAATATACCTGTGATTTCGGCGTACTGCAGAACAATGCTTACGGCGGCATGCCCATCCAGATCGGTTACTGCAACGGCCACAATACGAAGCTCAACTGCCTTGAGTATCATCGTGACAGCGAGCTGAACATCGGCTCCACCGATTTCATCCTGCTGCTGGCTAAGGCTGACGATATCGTAGACGGCAAGCTTGACACCTCCAAGGTAAAGGCTTTCCTGGCTAAGAAGGGACAGGTTGTTGAAGTTTATGAGACCAGCCTTCATTATGCTCCCTGCTCAGCAAGCAAGGGCGCAGGCTTTAAGGTAGCCATCGTTCTTCCCAAGGGAACCAACGGCGCCGTACCCGCGCTTAAGGCACATAATGAGGAAGATAAATGGATGACCGCATGCAACAAGTGGCTTCTGGCTCACGCTGAATCCGCTGAAGCTAAAGACGGCGCTTATGTAGGTCTTACCGGAGAGAATATCGATATAGCAGATCTGATCTAAGATCCTTCGGGCTGGCGCCCTCAGGATGACATGGGTTAATTCTGACGCCCTCAGAATGACATGAGGTTCTTATAGAAACAGGCCCTCAGGAATAGTATACATAAAGGGACAGCCCGGACTATCAGTCCACAGGAGCTGTCCCTTTTTGATCTCTTTTTTCAGATCTCAGTACCTTCTTATCTCACATAAAGCCCTGACAACATCATATCCTTATCATAAGTGATGCGGTAAGTCACGGATATCTTCTCATATTCCGCCTTTATTTCGGCCACCGCATAAAGCTGTCCGGCCTGGCTCAGCTCAACGATCTGATCTTCCCCGAAGGAAACAAAGCTGCCCCAGTCACCGCCGGTCTGCTGCTGTATAGACTCCATAAGTCCGTCTTTAAGCACATTCTTCATTGCCTCGGAGGATCCGGCACGGAGATTTTCATAATCACCCGAATTAAGCAGTCCGATGTCCTTCTGTAAATGAGATACCACCTCGTCCCGGCTGAAGTATTTGCTCTTTGAGATATCCTTCTGTCTGGGGATCACAAAGATCACGCCGCCTATAAGTATGAACAGGAACAGGCATATGGGGATCAGCAGCGTAAGTGTGCGTCCCGCAGAATATTTCTTTTTTTCGGATTCAGGCATATTATCATTATAACCGTCTGCCACATCGCTTGCGGTGCCCATCTGGCTCAGTGCCTCTTCAAGACTCATCCCCTCTTCGATATGCGCATTTATTTCGGACATAAGTTCTTTTTTTATCTCCTTGCGCCGCGTCCCGCTGCATTTTATCCTGCTGCTGATATCATTTACATATTGTTCTGCTGTCATTGGTCTTCTCCTTTCATGATCTGCGAGATACCTGTATTAATATTGCTCCAGGCTTCCCGCATTTCCTTAAGGGCATTAATACCCTCTTTTGTGATCTCGTAATACTTCCTGGGAACCTGCCGGCCTTCCGATGTACTCCATTTGCTCCCGACAAAACCACTGTCTTCCAAGCGGTACAGTATGGGATACAGCGTTCCGTCTTTTAGGCTGAACACGCCGTCACTGCGCTGCTTAAGCTCCTGTATCAGCTGGTAGCCGTACTTGGCCCCCTCCGATAAGAGCTGCAGGACCAGCATATCCAGAACACCTTTTTTTAATTGCCGCTCAAATCCGTCATTCATATATGCACCTATATACTTTGTATTACAAAGTATATTATATACCTAAATTTCAAAAAGTCAACAGCCCCGGACATAGTAATGGGGTCAGGCCTTAGAACTGCAATCCGGTAAGGTCTGGCCCCGTTACTGATCTCAAAAGGAGGGGGAGCATATTTATAATTATAATTCACCCGGATAACGGGAGGCCCTTTCTATCCTTATTGGGGGTAAGGGCCAAAGGACCGCTCCCGTATCCGACTGAACTTATGGTACAAAAAAAATATGTCCACTTCCTGTTCAGAAAGTGGACATATTGTGCAGATTCGGTGTCTAAATTGTGAACTGATTATTTGGTGGCATCCAGGGCTGCCTTTGCAGCTATGATGTCTGCACCCAGCTCCACGGTCTCGTAAAGCAGATGTATGCGGCCCTGAGGATCCATCTTCTCGTAGTTGATGGCAACTCTCTGTACCACGGTAGCGCAGGCCTCTGCGGTGATATCCAGCAGGATCACCAGTACCTGGCGGCCTGAATACTGGGTGGAAACGTCTCCACGGCGCAGTGTGGAATATAATGCCTGGTCCAGGCGCTCCACTGCTTTCTCCAACTCTTCCTTCTTGGGCAGATACCCCTGATCGGGAGCCAGAGTGAAGAGAACCATGCGGGCATCGATGGAACCACGCTCTGCCCTGCGGTGCAGGAAATTATATACATACTGGAAACCTCTTATATCCAGCAGATAAGCTCCCTTATCGGGAATAACGCTGCTGAAATTAGTCTGAAGGCTCCAAAGATCGACATTGTTGCCGTTTCCGCCATCACCTTCCTTGGAGTAGAAGTGATAGCTTCCTTTTCCGCTCTGCTTTACAAAATACAGAGCTTTATCAGCCATGGAATAAAGATGTACGAAATCCCTTGCATCCTCGGGTGCTATGCCGATACCGATCGAAAGGGAAGTATTTGCATCGAAACGTCCCTCGGAAAGCTTCCAGGCAAACTCAGAGATAAGAGTCTCTGCCTTCTGCTTTAAAGTCTGGCGGTCTGTTATGCCGCTGAAGAATATCATGAATACGTCCCCGAATACGCGGCAGAGCACATCATCGGAATCGGTATTCTCCTGAACCGTCCTTGCCGCCATCTGGAGCACCATTTCGCTTGACTGGGATCCGTAAACATCTGCGAAAGCCTTGGAATTATCAAGGTCTATCATGAAAAGGCTGCCGCTGTAGTTGCTGTTAAGCCTGTGATCGATTATCTGAACTGCCGCATTCCAATCAAGAAGTCCGGTGAGCACATCCCTCTGGGACGGATCGACATATTCGGCATTATTACCCTGCATCATACCACCCAGACTGCGCTGCTGGTCTATGGAAGCAATGGTATCGTTGATCGTCTGCAGCATTGCACTGGGTATGAAAGGCTTAATGATAAAGTCAGCCGCAACCGTCCTGCATCTGTTCTCAAGCTCAACATCCCTCTTGGACATACATACGATAGGGATCCTCTTGGTTGCCTCATTATTACGGATACGGTTTATAAGCTCAAAACCGTCCATAACCGTAAGCTGAACCTCCATCAGGATCAGATCGGGGATCGTAGTAGTCAGGAACTGCAATACCTGCGGTCCGGTAACCATCTCCGTAACCTTATAAGTACTGCTGAGCGTGTTCTTGACGATCTCCAGTATCGTCCTGTCTTCATCCACCACCAGAATGTGTTTCATGATAACCCCCCTCTGCCGCATCCTTGCGGCTTTTTAAGTTCAATCGTCATCTACACTGTAATTAGGTGCCTCTTTCGTGATCTGAATATCGTGAGGATGACTCTCCTTAAGTGATGCTGCTGATATTTTAATAAATCTTCCGGTATCCTGCAAGGTTTTTATGTCCTTTGCCCCGCAATATCCCATACCGGATCTTAATCCGCCCATCAGCTGGAATACTGTATCTTCAACAGTACCCTTGTATGCAACACGTCCTTCAACGCCTTCGGGAACCAGCTTCTTTGCATTCTCCTGGAAATATCTGTCCTTGCTTCCGTTCTCCATAGCAGAGATGGAACCCATGCCGCGGTATACCTTATACTTACGGCCCTGGAAAAGCTCGAAGGTTCCGGGGCTCTCATCGCAGCCTGCAAAGATGGAACCCATCATACATACGCTGCCGCCGGCTGCAAGAGCCTTGGTGATATCGCCTGAATATTTGATACCGCCGTCTGCAATGATCGGTATGCCGTATTCCTTTGCCACTGCATAAGAATCCATGATGGCTGTAACCTGGGGTACGCCGATACCGGCAACTATACGCGTTGTACAGATGGAACCGGGTCCGATACCTACCTTAACGGCATCAACGCCGGCTTCGATCAGATCCTTTGTAGCCTGCCCCGTTGCCACATTACCTGCGATAAGCTGCAGCTTAGGAAAAGCTTCCTTAACCATTTTGACACAGTTGATAACATTCTGTGAATGGCCGTGAGCGGAATCCAGGACCACTACATCCACGCCTGCCTTAACAAGCGCTGATACACGTTCCAGGACATTGGCCGTGATGCCGACTGCCGCACCGCAGAGCAGTCTGCCCTGCGCATCTTTTGCTGCCAGAGGATACTTGATAGCCTTCTCAATATCCTTGATGGTTATGAGTCCCTTTAATGAATAATCATCATCCACGATGGGAAGTTTTTCCTTACGGGATGCAGCCAGGATCTTCTTGGCTTCCTCCAGGGTGATGCCTTCCTTTGCGGTAACCAGATTCTCGCTGGTCATGGACTCTCTTATCTTTTTATTGAAATCTGTCTCGAATTTAAGATCGCGGTTAGTGATGATACCGACCAGCTTACGTCCCTCGGTAATGGGAACGCCGCTTATGCGGTACTTTGCCATCAGTGCATCAGCATCTGCCAATGTATGATCCGGTGAAAGTGAAAAAGGATCGGTAATAACTCCGTTTTCGGAACGCTTTACCTTATCCACCTCATCCGCCTGAGCATCGATGCTCATATTTTTATGGATAATTCCTATGCCCCCCTGTCTGGCCATTGCAATAGCCATACGGTGTTCCGTTACAGTATCCATTCCTGCGCTCATGACGGGAATGTTAAGTTTGATCTCTTTTGTAAGATAGGTTGAGAGATCGACCTGATTGGGTATTACTTCCGAATACGACGGTACCAGCAGAACATCATCAAACGTAATACCATCACCTATGATCTGTCCCATAACATCTCCTTTCTTAATACTGTTTTATTATAAGGGGTGCGGCGCCCGAATTCAATCGAAAAATACTTTTCTGGGCGCGTTATTGTGTACCATCTTAACAAATTCCTGTGGCAAGTCAAGCAGGATCTTGCGTCCGCCCTCATAGATCATGGCATAGGGCGGTTCTTCCTTTGTTTTATCCATGCTCCAGTATGCATACTCTTTGAGATCCCTGTTCTTATACTCTCCCAGCCTGTAGGAATTCGCAGGAGCCAGGATCTCCATCTTTTCAATATCAAAAGTCTCGAGATCCTTGCGTTTCTCTTTTGCCATTATCTTGGAAACCGTGATGGTTTTATCACAGTATAAGTATTCATATTCAACATCCGTAAGGGGGAAAATAACATAGCGATATAGCATCGCCAGACCCAGACCTACGACTATGCTGAGAGCCGGCACAAAGAAAAATGCCACAATGGTTCCCACCACGATAAAAGCGATACAGCCGAATCTGAGCGCCAGATCCTTGGGCTCAGTACTCTTCTTAACCAGATGCTCCATGTAAGAGTCCATCTTCAAACCTCTCCGTCAATGAATTCTGTTTATAATATCACATAGACGGATAATCTTCAAGAAGAAAATTGACGGGCCGCCATACGCTGTGATAACATAGCGGTGGTGCAATGCCGCGAATAAAGACAGGAGAGTTCTATATGAAAGAACAGTTATATACTATACCTTTAAATGATGCCGTTAATGCAGGGGATGAATGTCCTTTCTGCTTTGTGGAAAGGTCTCTGGAGCAGGATTCACTGGATTTTGTCCTGGGGAGCTGCGCTTCCTATATGGAAAGCGACGTGCGTGCGCTGACGGATGCCCAGGGCTTCTGCCGCGAACATTTCAAAAAGATGTTCGATTACGGAAACACTTTGGGCAACGGCTGGATCTTAAAGACCCACTTTATGAAGACCCGGAATGACCTGGATAATGAGATCAAGCGTTTCCGCCCCGGCAAGTTGAGCCTGGCGGATAAACTGAAGGGCAAGACAGCTTCCAACAGCATCGTAGACTGGGTGCGCTCCCGTGAGGATTCCTGCTATGTATGCCGTCATTCGGCTGAGATCTATGCCCGCTATATCGATACTTTCTTCGTAATGTTTCGGGACGATGATAATTTCCGCAGCCGTATTGCTGCAAGCAAGGGCTTCTGCATAACCCACTTCGGCGATCTTTGCGCTGCTGCCGATTCCAAATTAAGCGGCCCCCAGCTGGACGCCTTTTATGAGATGATATTCCCTCTTATGCAGAAGAACCTGGACCGCCTGCAGGAAGACGTGAACTGGCTTATTGAAAAGTTTGACTACCGTAATGCGGACGCCGACTGGAAGGAATCCAAAGACTCCGTCCAGCGCGGCATGCAAAAATTAAAGGGCGGATATCCTGCGGATGCGCCCCTTAAGATGAAAAAATAGTACCGTCCCCCTGATTGTTTTATTCTTCGCTTACTGCATTCTTTATCACTTCATCCGACACGATCTTTCCGTCCGATATGGTGATGATTCGGTCGGCCATTGCTGCAATGCTCTCATCATGTGTGACCAGTATCATGGTCTGGGAGAACTTCCTTGCTGAGCTGCGAAGCAGAGTCATTATCTCCATACCCGTAGCTTTATCCAGATTACCGGTAGGCTCATCCGCGAGTATCAGGGCCGGGTGATGGGCATAGGCCCTGCCTATTGCCACTCTCTGTTTCTGGCCGCCGGACAATTCCTCCGGCATATGATAACGGCGCTCTTCCAGCCCCAGCATAATAAGGAGCTTCGTCATATTTTCCTCTTTCATGCGTATGCCGTCCAGGCGTACCGGGATCTCGATGTTTTCTTCCACATTAAGCACAGGGATAAGGTTGTATTCCTGGAATATAAAACCGATCTTTCTCCTGCGGAATTCCGCGCGCTGCTTTGCTTTCATGCTGTGCACGTCTTCCCCATCCAGCACCACGCTGCCAAAGGTCGCCGAATCCACGCCGCCCAGTAATGATAACAACGTGGATTTGCCGGATCCGCTGGCACCCACTATGGCCACGAATTCCCCTTTCTCAACACTGAAACTCACGTGGTCCAGTGCCACCACCTTGGTTTCTTCGCTTCCGTATACCTTTGTAAGGCCGTTTACTTCAAGATAACTCATATTCGTTACTCCTCTCTGTATTAAAGATTCTTCGTCGCTTCGCTCCTCAGAATGACACGAAGCAGTTTTCTCTTATCGCTCCAATCCTCAGAATGACATGGGGTGATCCGCTGCTTAGTGCTAAACTTTCTCATGCAGCAGAAAACAGCTCGATATGCTCGTGTATGATCCTTCTCCCGTCTTACTCTTGGCCGTTATGTCTCCGTCATGGGCCTCTATTATCTGCTTTGCCAGGGCCAGGCCTATTCCCACGCCGCTGCCGCGCTCACCGTTCGCATGCTTAGCCCTGTAGAAACGGTTGAATATCTTGGGCAGTTCGGAAGGCTCTATGCCCTCTCCCTGATCCGTCACGGTGACCGTCACGGCCATGGGCGTTGCCTTTATATCTATATCAACAGTACTTTCCTCAAAGGCATATTCCGCCGCATTCTTTATGATGTTCTGAAAGGCTTCCTGCAGCCAGTCCTTATCCTGGTCCAGCTTAACTTCCTCATCTCCGTGAGTGGATATGCGTACCTTAAGCTTCCGCGCATCCAGGATGGTCTTCAATGCATGAATACTTTTTTCAAGAGTATCCTTAAGCGGCGCCGGCTCCCTTTCCATCACATAGCTGCCTGATTCAAGCTGCGCTATCTTAAGCAGTCCCGTTACCAGCCAGCGTATCTTTTCCATTGACTGCTGCGCACGTTCTGAAAGCTCCGCACTCTCCGGCATATGCTTTGCCATCTCTTTTTTAAAGATATCTATATAGACTTCCAGCGCAGCCAGCGGCGTCTTCATCTGATGGGTGATATCGCTCATCAGGTCCTTAAGCCACTTCATGTCGGCTTCCCGCTTATCTTCCTTATCTGCCAGGATACGCCCTATCTCCTTCATCTCTTCAAGCTGGCGGGCGAATACGCTGTCCTTAAGAAACAGAGCTTCTTCTTTTTTATCCGGCCGCCACCCGGCATAATCTTCCCTCATGGCGCTCAGCAGCTGCTCGGTTACGGAAGCTTTTTTATACACCCGCCATATACCCGTGAAGCCGATGATGATCTGTACCAGAAATACCGGCAGCACCCAGTACGCCTCAAAACCAATGACCAGCCACAGTACTATCAGTACTGCCATGGCGATAAAAGAATACAGGCAGTATAATGCCTCTTCACGCTTTATCATCCCTGTTCCTCCCAGCGGTAACCTTCACCGCGCACAGTCTGTATGGGGTCTTTCCCCTCTTCGTCTTTAAGCTTCTCCCGCAGGCGCTTTACATACACCGATACGGCGTTGGGATCCGCATATTCGCCGGTATCCATAATGCTCTTCATTATCTGCTCACGGCTTACCACCTCTCCCGCATGTTCCATAAAGAGTTTAAGCAGGCGGTATTCATTAGGGCTCAAGTCAATGCGCTCATCCTTCCTTCGCAGGCACAGCCTGTTCTCATCCAGAAGGAGGCCGCCTTTCATCTCCCTGCCCCGCAGTTTGGAACGTATCCTGGCCATCAGTTCTGCCGTCCTGAAAGGCTTGGTCACATAATCATCCGCTCCTGCGCCGAAGGCCTTTACCACCTGGCTTTCCCCGTCAAGAGCCGTAAGGAATATCACGGGAAGCCTGGCGTCCTTTTTCCTTATATATTCGCAGAACTCATATCCTTCCCCGTCCGGCAGCATCACATCAAGAAGCACCAGATCAGGCTCCTCTTTATCAAGCAGCTGCTTGGCCTCTTCAAGGCAAGCCGCGCGGTAAACCTCAAAGTCCTCACTCTTAAGCGACCAGCCCAGGGCCGTCGCAAGATTTTCGTCGTCTTCTACCATTAATATTTTCATAAATATACTTCCTCGAAAAGATCCTTCGTCGCTGCGCTCCTCAGGATGACACCGCTGTTATTTCTTCATTATTCAGGATGACACCGCTGTTATTTCTTCATTATTCAGGATGACACCGCTGTTATTTCTTCATTCCTGAGGTTTCCATGGAATCCTTCCATTCCTTATAATTTGCCACTGCCACCGTGCCGAGTATCAGCGCCACGATCAATACTGCCGCCCCAACCGGCCAGACATATACGTAATTGTTCTCCGCACCCTCTGTAATAAGTTTCTTTATGAAAACATAGCTTATCCCTATGCTCACCAGTGCTCCTGCCACGACGGATATCACAGCGCCAAAGCCGTGCTCTATCAGCATCATCTTAAGCTTCTGCTTTGGCTCCATTCCCACCACGTCATATAACCAAAGTTCCTTTCTGCGTATGCGCATATCCGCCTGCAGGGTATTAAGCACCTGGAAGATACATACCAGCAGGATAAAACCGCATATCACCAGGCAGGCGACTGTCAGCACATTTAAGGTATTGGACAGCTCAAAGTAGGAGTTATCATTTATATTGTAATAGTATAAACCGTTCTTTTCCGCAAAATTCATAAGATCGTGATCCAATATATCCATATCCCGTTTAACCCCGGTCTCACAGAGATAGAGTGCTCTGTACAGGCTGTTTATAGTCATACGGCTAAACGCATACACGTTTCTGCTCCCGCTTATTCCCTCTGCAGCAGCAATAGCTTTTACCCGCTCACACAAAGTCTCCATGGGGTATATTATGCGGATATAAGCTCCGCGCACGGTCTGGGCGTTTACAAGAACATTCAGTGTCATTCCCGAATATACTTCATTTGAAAGTATACCCATGACCTTTATTTCTTCCTTCTCCCCCTGCTCAAATACGATCTCCCGTACACATTCAAGGACGCCCAGCATAGTATAATTACTATCGGGAAGCCTGTCATAGCAGTCATATCCCATAAGCTTTAATTCTTCAAGCAGTTCACCCCGTATTTTATAGTATTCCTCATCTGTGCTGCCCTGTTTCTGATGATCGAAAAGAGGGATCAGGTCCTGTTTCCCCTCTTTCATCTTCTGAACTTTTTCTTCTCCGTTTTCAAAATAAATTATCTTCCGGTTTTCATAATCGTACCATGCTGCCATGCCCAGGCGCTCAGATACCCTGCCCACCGCCTCCATATATACACTGCGTGCCTTAAGCGCTCCTTCCAGACTCAGAATCTCTATGGTATCCCCCGGGTGATAAGCAGTCTTTCTTTCCTCATCCCCTTCGTTTGATGATATGTCACAGATCAGTACGCCGTTTTCCCTAACCATCCTGTCATAATCAATATCACCTTCCGTAAGATATGGACGTTCCTTTTCCATATCCTGTGGGCTGCAGCCCATCTCGTATATCCAGCTTACCGGACCATATCCGTTATCATACAAACGCTTAAGTTCACTGTCAAAGAAATACGGTGTCATTCCCCATTTGGGGCTGTATAAACAGCTCATGGCGGTAAAGATATCCGTTATCCCGCTCTTTCCTGCCAGAGTCTCCCTCAAACCGGCATCCCACTCCGTGTCATATATAGAGCAGTTGATATTCCTCTGTGTCTGTTTATATATGACTTCCCTGTATTCATCTATCGTGCCGCCCACTTCCTTGCGTATGGTGGCTCTTACAGAATCCACTGCGGATAACACTGTGAGAAGCAAAACCGTAGAAACAAATATTGCAATAAACACGGCCTTTCCGCCGCCTCTGCCCCTCAGTGAATTCTTATGCGCATAAAAACCGGATATGCCAAACAGCTTTTCGGCAGCTGAGGGCTTTTCCTTCTTCTTTATCTTCTTTCCTCTTATCTTCGATGCCAGCAGCTTAAGGGCCTTACCGACGGTAAGCTCCTTTGCAAGCGCGCCGTGCAGTGCTTCAAGAGGAGAGACCTGTGAGGAAAGCCTTGCGGGTTCGATCAGTGAAAAAAGTGTTACGCCTATACATAAAAGAGTGGTATAGCCGGCCGCAGAAGGATAAAAATGAAAGGCGAATACTTCTTTAAGCTCCAGCATTTTGATGACCCATTTTTCGGATAACTTAAGCATCTCAAAGCCGATCCCCAGACCCAGCGCAGAAGCCATAAAGCTCATGACCACGCCATCGGTAAGAAGCAGAAAAAAGTTCTGCTGCTCCGACATGCCCACGCAGCGCAGAAGACCGTAATCACGGCTGCGTTCCGTCACCGCTATCATCATGGTATTACGAAGTATCACTACGGAAAAAAGTCCTAACACCGTCGCAAGAGCAGTAATGATCAGATTTAACAGAGCGGTTTCAACGGAATCGTCCTGCCTGAGATACTGTTCCACATAACCATATACCCAGAATCCTATACCGTATTTTTCACTAAGCTCCGTTGCACTCTTCTTAATATCTTTGGTATTCTTAAGTTTGACCCTTACCTTGTAAACTTCTCCGGCCTTAAGCTGCGTAGGCAGGACACGCCGCCAGTACCCCGGATAATCCCTGTCCCCGATATCTATACGCACGTCTTCGAGATCAGGATCTTCCGTCATACGCTTAAGCGCTGCCACCTGTTCCTCGGTATAAGCCGTATTCTGATCAGTCGAATATATCTCATACGGTTCCGTTGAGTATACAGAATAATACTGATAGTCCCAGGCTGAATAGCCGATCGTTAATATGCAGAAGCTTAAAATATAGGTAAGCGCGATACCCAGTACGGAATACAGGGTACGCGCTTTATTATGCCACATATACTGTTTTGCCAGATGCAGATAGTAACCCATTTACCTCTCCCTTTATGGAAAAGTATATAGCAAATCACAGTGAGAAGGCAAATTACAGTTTTGTAAGAAAACTACTTGGCGAAGCTTTCGTCCTTATCCTCTCTGGTCTCCGCTTCCACCCAGGCAGGAGAAAAGCCGCTGCCAAGTGCGGTCTTCCATGACCCAAGATTTGAAAGACTGGTCCCGTAATAGGGCAGCGCCCCTCTTCTGAACACCTCATCACGAAGCATCGATACCAGCATTTTTGCGATTCCCCTTCCCCTGTACTGCGGCAGCACATCTATGCCTATCTGCCACATTTCGGGGCTGTCTGCGGAGCAGCCCGCCATGCCCATGATCTCTTCTCCGTCCAGGGCTGCTATCGCCAGCATATCCGGTCTGTCGGGGCGGAATCTGTCGCATAATGCGTTGGAGAATTCCTCCCTGCCGTAATAAGCCATGATGTCCTCCTGCTCCAGCCACCTTATCTGAAGATCAGTTTTTATATCCATTAGTTCCGGCCGGGGCAGGAACATGTGATGGGTCAGTGCCATCTTATATCCGTACCTGCGAAGCTCCTTCTCCAACTCGTAAAAGTTATGCTGTTCAAACAGCCAGAATCCTTCTTTTTCCTTTATCCAGTCCTTAAGCCAGGGGTGGATACGCTCATCCGCAGATATTACCGCATTCTTCCCGAATGTCGCCATCTGCAGGAAGAAAGGCTTTTCCGAAAACTTTCTTCTCTTCTCATGCAGTGCCGGCGTCGTGATGACATTCTCATCCTTTAAAAAATCCTCCGGCGCACAGTTGAACTCATATGAGAGCTGCTGCCTGACTGCTCCGTAAATATCTGTTATCATGCCAATCTCCCTTATGATCTGTTATTTTGCAAAGACCTTCATAACCAAGGTAGTCAGCCTTGTACCAGATATCTTCTTTTTGCCATTTTAACTGTTTTCCCTTGGATGACTTTCTGCCGTCATCTCTAATGTCGCCCTCAAACAATTCTACCATCGGCTACACCTCAATCTTAAGCCAGAAGTCGTCATCCGCCATTCTGCCCTCAGTCTTTTCAATGATCATCATAGGATCATAAAAGGGGATCCCCAGCTTATCCAGCTCAAGCTTCATTTTGTCGCGGGTTCTGGGAAAACACCTTGATTCCAGAAATTCTTCATACTCCTCAAACGAAGGCTCTGTATTTATACCAAATGCACGGTATTGCAGATTATCCGTATAATTCTTTATCTCGACCAGACGCCGGCTCTCATCCACATCTATGATGGTACAGATCTCATCCCTGTACATATAATAGATCCGGAGCCTGAACTTTTTTTCCGGAACGCTCAGTTTCTTAGCCCATGCGGTATCGCGCTTAAGGATCTCCATCAGGGTAACGACCGGTCCCGTGATCTTCTTATCACTGCTTTCCCAGCGTTCTACCGTAGGCTTTGAACAGCCCGCAAATTCCGCAAACTCCTTTTGCGTCATATTAAGCCGCTTCCTGAGTTCTTTGATATGCTCTGCAGTTGTATATTCCGGGATTATATACTTCATCGTTTTGGCTCCTATACCAGTCTCAGCCATGATTAAACCATCATTATGATGGTTTGTCAAGGCTATTATACCATTATTTTGATGGTTAATCGGATTTATACTTTGTTTTATAACATGCCTGTCATACAAAAAAAACATGCGCCCCGGTGTGACGCATGTTTTACACAGTTAGAATTTACGTAATCATTGATTCTTCCCGGTATTATGTTTAAGCATTTAAAGGAATATACATTTTAAAGTCTATCAATTCTCCGGTATTGCTGTCAAAAATAAAACTATAGGATTCCGAATGCCATACAACATCGTTTTCAATATCATTTTTTTCTCCTTTATAATTCGGATCTTCTATCATCAATTCCGGTCTCGTTAAGCGCGGTGTTCGATATTGTATATAAAGAGCATCCTGATCTTTTCTTTTCCCTGATGTTTCAGATATCGTACAATAATCAGTTATCTTATTTACATTCTTTTCTAATTCTTCTTCCGTATATAGATCCGGGTAAACACATTTTGTGCTGACCTTATCGGCTTCTCTGAAACGTTCATCCGCAAAAACCGTATCTGCAAGTTCTTTAACATCATCATAAGTCATCTGCATAATTTCCTCATAACTGTGTCCATCTATAAAGTAACAATAATCATATGCCGCATCCTGTATTATTATCTCCTTAACAGGACATTGTGACATATGCGCTGAGCCTTTACAAAAGAATCCATTATATACCATTATTGTAAACCATAATGTATTGTCTCTATAAAACTCTATGATTTCATTATCACCACCTGTCATCAGTTTATCCGGATTATACTCATAGATATAACCTGCTTTAGACTGCTCCACACGCTTCATAAACTCTTCAGCAGTCATTCCTTTGTAATAAATAGTATCATCAATCTGAACTACACCATCTGAAATAGAGTAATCTTTCCACTCAGATGATAACGGGAAATGTTCCAGTTCAACCTCCTCCGGTACTTCCTCCTCCGGAGCCTCTGTAGGCGTTGTTCCCTCATTGTAAACAAAATCTGCTATCTCTTCTGCTTCCTCTTCCATCAGGCCCAGCTCTTCCTGATAGTATTCTTTAGCCTGTTCCTTCTCACTCTTTCCGCAGGCAGATACAGCCATCACTGCTGCTATCCCCAGCACTGCTGCCAGAATTCTTTTCTTCATAATCCTGTTCCTCCATATGATCTGTTTATGCAGGTCACTGTGACCGTGCGCGGGTCAGATTATATCATTATATTGCTCAATTGAAAAGCATTGTTTGTATTTATATACCCATTTGCGACAGTGTCCTAAAAAACTGAAACAGGGTAAAATGAGTACAGAATTGAAAGGTTTATTCAGATGGAAACTAACAAAACCGTAGAAAAGATCGCAAATATGCTTGATGAAAGAGGATGGACCCTCTACCGGCTTGCTATGGAATCCGGTCTTTCTTACAGTAGTATCAACAATCTCTTTAAAAGAAATACAGAGCCTACGCTCCCCACTCTGCGCAGTATCTGCAAAGGCCTGGGCGTTTCCATGTCAGAGTTCTTCTCAGATGAACCGGCCCCCGTCAGATTTGAATGTTCCGCAGCAGAACAAAAGATCATTACCGAATACCGCTCTCTTAATGCCAAAGATAAGAAACTGATCACCACTTATCTGTCCGGATTAAATAAAAAACTCCCCTCCGATCAGGAAAACTGATGTCCTCAGGTTTTAAAACAGATTTGCCCCCCGGCATGATAACGTGATATAATAAATCCGGTTTATCAGGGAGCAGGTATGGACGCTAAAAATATCAAAAAATTCACATTGACGATAAATACCGTTATTCTGATGATGGTGTTGGGGCTTATGCTGTTCTTCTACCTCTGCAAAGCCACTATCCTTGTATATTTCAGTATTCCCACTATTTTTGTTTATATATTCGGTTATATCGTGATTCTCCGGAAGAAGCTGCATTTTTACCTGATCCTGGTGTATTTCTGGATAACGATATATATGGGACTTACAACTATCTGTCTGGGTTACGAATATGGCTTCTGCCTGTACAGCCTGTCCATGATCCCTATCGTACATTATACAAACTATATAGCTTACAAGATCAACCAGAATAAGATAAAAACCTCGATCTTCTGCGCCGCCATAATAGCCTGCTATCTGGCCAGCACCGGATATGTGGCAATAAACGGTCCGGTATATCAGGGTCCTGTGGGAGCTGCAGGGGTATTCTGGTTCACCAATTCAATGATCGTTTTCTTCTTTATGATCACCTATACCAAAAAGCTTATCAATACCACCATCACCTCGGAAGAAAAGCTCAAAGAACTGAGCTATGCAGACAGGCTTACCGGTCTGTATAACCGCCATTATATGATGGATGAGCTTTCGGATATATCAAAATATAAAGATGCCGATGCGGTTTCAATGATAGATATCGATAATTTCAAGAAGATAAACGATGTCTACGGCCACAACGCCGGCGACTATGTACTGGTAACACTGGCTGATATTATGCGCCGCAGCTGCAAAGACGACGTTATCTCCAGGTGGGGCGGAGAAGAATTCCTGATACTCCTTAAGGACACGGCTGATGTCCGCGGACATATGGAGACTCTGCGCAAAGCTGTGGAGTCTTACGAATTCGTTTATGAAGATAAAAAGATCGATGTAACCATAACCATAGGTTTTGCAGAGAAAAAAGAATCGGCCTCCCTAGATCAATGGATCCGGAAGGCCGATGAAAAACTCTATTACGGAAAAAACAACGGAAAGAACGTTGTGATCGGCTGATCTTTAATTCTCCTCTTTATTTTCCTCAGGAAGTACACACTGTAAATGAAGCTCGTTAAGCTGCTTCTCGCTTACCGCTGAAGGCGCATCCATCATCAGATCCGCTGCGTTCTTGTTCATAGGGAAGGTGATGACCTCACGTATGGATTCCTCCCCGGTGAGCAGCATTATCATACGGTCAACTCCGGGCGCTGCACCTGCGTGAGGGGGCGCACCGTAAGTGAAGGCGTTGTACATAGCGGGGAACTTAGCCTTAACATCATCCTCGCCAAGGCGTACCATTTCAAACGCCTTTACCATGATCTCCGGATCATGGTTACGTACGGCACCTGATGCCGACTCATAACCGTTGATGACCAGGTCGTACTGGAAAGCGGTGATGCTTAATGGATCAACCTCACCCTTAGCAGCCTTCTCCAGGATCTCAAGTCCGCCGTTAGGCATGGAGAAAGGATTATGGCAGAACTCAAGCTCGCCGGACTCCTCTCCTATCTCGTACATAGGGAAATCAACGATCCAGCAGAACTGATACTGTTCTTTATCCATGTGCTCAGGGCAGAGCAGACCAAGCTTGCTGCGCATTACACCTGCGGTCTTCTGTGCCACTCCAAGCGCACCTGCTGCCAGTCCTACAAAATCGCCTGCCTTAAGACCAAGGCCTTCAACAACCTTATCCTTGATAGGCGCTACAAACTTAGAGATACCGCCTACGATCTCTCCGTTCTCATCCAGACGGAACCAGAAAGTCTTGCGTGCGGTCTGCACTTCAACATCCGCTACCAGCTGGTCTATCTGCTTACGGGTAGCCTTAAAGTCCGAAACTACCACAGCCTTTATCTTTGTATCAGCACTCTCTTCGAAAGGTCCGAAGCCGCAGCCCTTAAGAAGCTCCGTTGCATCCTGAAGCTCAAGGTCTATACGCAGATCCGGCTTGTCGGTACCGTACTTATCCATAGCCTCAAGATAAGGAATGCGCTTGAAAGGTGCGGGAGTGATCCTCTTATAGATACCGTACTTTTCAAATACGGGAACCAGTACTTTTTCCAGAACGCCCAGGACATCTTCCTGATCTGCGAAAGCCATCTCCATATCCATCTGGTAGAACTCACCGGGAGTACGGTCGCCTCTTGCGTCCTCATCACGGAAGCAGGGTGCTATCTGGAAATAACGGTCAAAGCCGGAGGTCATCAGCAGCTGCTTAAACTGCTGGGGTGCCTGGGGCAGTGCGTAGAACTTTCCGGGATGCTTTCTTGCGGGTACCAGATAATCTCTTGCGCCTTCGGGAGATGAAGCCGTAAGTATGGGTGTGGTCATCTCCAGGAAGCCTTCCTGGGTCATAAGTCTGCGCAGCTCTGCTACCACGTTGCAGCGCAGTACGATATTCTTCTTAACCTCCGGATTACGCAGATCCAGATAACGGTATTTAAGACGCAGATTCTCATCTGCTTCTTTGCTTCGGTTTATCTCGAAAGGAAGCTCGTTGTTACGGTTCCTGCCCAGGACCACAACGCTGGTGGGGATAACTTCCACATCACCGGTAGGGATCTTGGGATTCTTATTGCTGCGCTCCCTTACCTCGCCTTCGATCTTTATGGTAGATTCCTTGGTGATATCCTTGAACTTGCGGACCATGTCCTCATCTTCGACTACCAGCTGCGTAGTGCCGTAGTAATCTCTCATGATGACGAAGGCAAGATTTCCGCCTACCTCCCTCATATTCTCCATCCAGCCGCAGAGGGTGACTTTCTTTCCCACATCCGACTGTCTTAATTCTCCGCAATTGTGTGTACGTGATTGTGTCATTTTGCTTACCTCTTTCTTAAATACATTGACATTCCTGTCTTTGATCAAAATCCGAGATATTATAACACATATTTTGCAAATAACATATAGTTTTTTGCGGGCATTAAGTCTGTCAGGATTCTTCGCTTCGCTCAGAATGACACTTCCGGCAAATGATGGCATAATCACCGTAAATACCGCTGCGGTTTCTGTCATTCTGAGGGCGTAGCCCGAACAATCTTATTCCTGCTCAAAGCGTATATTCAGATACCCGTCGGCGAATTTGGCGGAGGCAATATCGTAGCCGGCGAATTCGGAAGGCATCGGGAATTTACGGCTTTCGTTCTTGACGCCTACGATCAGCTCGTTACGGTCCTGCTCAAGGCGCAGCTCTTCTTTATCCGCAAAGGGCAGGTAGATGCGGAGTGTGTTATTTTCTGTATCTACACTGTAGATCTCGTTTTCAAACAGTACTGCCGAAGGATCAGACTCACCGAAGATCTTATCACCAACCTCCTCCAGTACTTCCATGGTGCGGATCTCCTTGTCCTGCAGCTCCACATAAAAGCGTGGAACTTCGCTGAAGGATTCCTTTATCTCGTTAAGGGCATCCTCCTGCAGTTTCTGCCACTTGCTGAAATACCCTTCCATAGCCTTTTCCGGATAGATATGGTTTACGATCACCGCATCCACATTGTAATGATAGAGATAGAGGCAGGTGAAATTGCGCTTTGCTTCGTTTATGACTATCTTTTCCGGTGTGGTCACCACACGCAGGCTCACAACACTCTTATCCAGCATAAGCTTCTGCAGGCGTTCCATTTTATCCATCAGATACTCGATATCGTCAAACACATTATCTTCCGGCATGGGAACCTTCATGATACCTTCGATCAGCTTGCCGCCTGTCTTTACCACGGCCTTCTCCATGGGCAGCACTTTCCTTATCAGGCCTGAGAGCCTCTCCGGATATTTAAGAAGAGCCAGCGTTTCTCCGGTGGGTGCGCAATCCACGATAATGGTATCGTACTCACCGCTCTCCACTACTTCGAGAATCTTGAACATGGAGAAGAGTTCTTCAAGTCCCGGGAATACCAGCAGTTCTTCCACTTCGATACCGCCGCCGTTTCCCTTTGCCGTAAGCAGGTTCTTGATATAGTCCTTGATGCTGCCCCAGCTCTTTTCACTTTCATAGACCGTATCGATCTCCATTGCATACAGCTTATCCGAAAGCTTAGTCGCATCGCGGCCTATCTTTACGCCGAAGGAATCCCCCAGGCTGTGGGCCGGATCCGTGCTCATCACCAGCACCTTTTTTCCGGACTTTGCTATCTTGCATGCGCTGGCACATGCCATGCTGGTCTTGCCTACGCCGCCTTTTCCCGTATATATTATCACTCTCATAATCTTAATCCTTTCCTGGTTTTTGTTTATACCGCTCCCCCGGGGTTATCCTATATCTACCTTCTTAACGCCCTTTGACTGCGGGGCTTTATCCTCCGGCGCTGCGCTGTCTTTATCCTGCTTTGCTGCTTCAGCTATGCCTTTTATCATTAACTCCGCAAACATCTGCTTCATCTCTTTTCCTATCACTTCCAGATGGCCTGCAGTGCTCTCCGGGAGCAGTGCCATAATGGCTTTTTTCTGGTATGATGCTGCGGTTTTGAGTCTGTTTAACATATCTTTGTTCATGTTTTTTCCTCCAATCTTTGAAAAGATCCTTCGCTGCGCTCAGGATGACACGCGGATTCAAGATCCTTCGCTCCGCTCAGGATGACACCGGTTTTATTCACGATGACACGCTTGTGTCCTGTTCAAACTGTATCCTTAGCCTTCCGTCTTCCAGCTTTTCGCCGGCGACATTGTAAGTGCGCAGGCTGTTGGGAAGCGGTATGTTACGTTTAAAGTTTCCTATCTTTATGACTATGTCCGTTGATGCCTGGTAAAGATCGATGTCCGCCTTATCAGCGCAGGGCACGAATACTTCCAGCTGATAGCCTTTTTCATTCTGTGTGAAGCTCTCACGGTCATTGATGATGCGCTTTCCAAATACGTCCTTATCCGCCAGTACGTTATCCGCTATCCTTCTGATGGCCGCTTCGCCCCGGACCTCTTCGTCATACCAAAGGATCTCGCATATCGGCAGTGCGCTGAAGCACTCCTTTAATGTGTCGATGTATTCCCTCTGAAGCACTATCCATCTGTCAAAGAACTCGTTGCCTATATCTGCAGGAAGTATGCGGTTGATGTACAGGCCATCCACATTGAAATCGTACAGGTTCATGTACATGTAATTGCGCTTGGTCTCTTCCACCACCATCTTTTCCGGCGTGGTCACGATCCTGATGCTGCTGACATCCCTGTCCTTTAACAGTTCCTGCAGCTCTGCCAGTTTAAGGTAGATCTTTTCGATATCGTTCATCGCCGTCTTGTTAGGCATCTCCACCTTGAATACCGCCTTGGATACCGGTGCTAAAAGCCTCACGCCTATCTTTCCTATGGGGAAGAGCTTTTCCATATACCAGGAAAGCAGCTCCGGGAATTTAAGCAGTGACAGGGTTTCACCTGTAGGTGCGCAGTCAACTATGATGCGCTCGTAAGTTCCCTCTTTATAGATATCCGCTATCTTAAGCAAAGAGAAAAGTTCCTCCATTCCCGGTATCATTCCCAGATCCGAAAGGCTCATGCCCCCGGCATCGGAAAGCAGTCTGCCTATATAATCCACGATGTATGCAAAATCATTCTGCATCACATATTCCGGATCTATCTCATAGAGGGAGAGGTTCGGTAATACTTCCTCCTCTTCTTTTCCCAGCTTATGTTCAAACAGATCACCCAGATTGTGAGCCATGTCCGTGCTGACCAGCAGCGTCTTCTTTCCCTCCTTTGCGCTCTTATATGCGTGAGCCGCTGCTACGCTGCTCTTTCCCACTCCGCCTTTTCCTGTAAAAATGTAGATCCTGCTCATTTGATCCTCCTTTTATTTCGCTTATTGAATAGTTCGTGCGTCGAAGTATTTGTGTTTTTATATAGCAGCCATATTGGCTGCTTGGAATTTACTTTTAACTATGCATGTTGTTTTTCAAGATTCTTCAGGCTTCGCCTTCAGAATGACAAGTGGGTGCTATTCAATGACGATCTTTCTTACTTTCTTAGCTGTCTCTTCTTTCTTGCGCTCCTGCTTAAGTACGTCTATCACCTTTACCATCATCTTTCCGAAGAGCTCTGTTTCTTCCGGGGTGAGGCTGCCCATCACCTGCACCACATAGTACATTATCTCGTTGAAAAGCTTCTGGAACTGTACCCTGCCCTGCTCGCTGAATCGTATCAGTACCACTCTCTTATCTTCCGCGCTGCGGTATCTTTCAAGCAGGCCGTTCTTTTCCATTCTGCCCACAACGCCGGTTGCGGTATTGAGCGGTACGTGAATGTACTCCGCGATCTCGCTCATGTTCACTTCGCTCTTCCTGTACAGGAGCCAGAAGATCAGGACTTCGTTCTTGGTGCAATCCAGGAAGATATTCTCCCAGATCTCCGTGGATAAAAGTTCCTTAACTTCCTCTATGTAGTTTGTTACCATGCTGAATGTCTCTTGCGACATTCCTTCCGGATTCAGATTCATATACGCTCCCGTAATTACTTCTTCCTTCGAAGTAATTTAATTCTACGCCCGAAGTATTTTCCTGTCAATACTTTTTTGAAATATTGTCTGTGATATAAGGACTGTCCCCTGTCTTTAATACTTTCCTTCAATGATGATCCTTTTTTCTTTCCGTGAGTACCGCAAGATATCCCGACTGAAAAGCAAATAAGGTGTTTCCATTTCATTTGTTTTAAACATGCTTTCTGCCATCTTTATCATCTTATCGCAAAGCTTCTTATCACCGGCCTTTGTATAATACACGATATCTTTTGTAGGCACGCAGATGGCCACATCATCATCAAACTCATCTGCGATGGTCCGCCAGATATCAGTCAGGTACAGACTCTCCGCTTCAAAATTGCCGCCTGCGATGATGCCCGATATCCCGGGCTCTTTCGACTCACAGCTCTGATACTTTGTATCCCTTATAAGATTTGTAAAAGCCTTATCCTGCAGCTCTTCAACGCTCATACCTTCGGGAAGCATATCGTAGGTCAGGATGGAATACATATCCCCTGCATCCATTACAAACATGCCTATATAGCTATCCATGATCCTGAGCATTATCACATTATCGCCGTAATCGGAGGAGCCGGGAGATGCCGCCAGAAGCTGCACACTCTCAAGCGGTTTATCCGACCAGTTCTTTTTAAGACGGGGATAGACCTTCTCTATGTCAAAGACCGGCTCATCGCTGAAACCGTCTTCAAAGGGCCCGTCCTCCTCTGCATGTGTCCACTCCAGATCGCAGATATCGTCCTTATCCTTTACAAAGGCCTTAACTCTCTCAAGGAAATCAATGCAGTATTTGCTGTAAGAATACTGGGATATTACGCGTATCACGGGACGAAGCCCGGGCTGCGCCTCATTAGCCTGGCCGCTGGCCACATATCCCAGATAATCATTAAGCTTATCCTGAAGCATCCTGGCATGCTGCTGCCTGGTTGCAGCTGTCCATTCTATATCGTCGATGATGATCAGTATGAACTTATTATCTTCAACCATTGTGATATCTATAACTCCGCGATCTCTAATGTCCGACATGATATCCACACTCCTTTTTAATTCTTGCCAATGATTTTACCACAGAGCGCCTGTTACGGAAATCATTTTTTCTCTTGACAGCTAATTCAAATTAGCCTATACTTTAGCTAATTTGAATTAGCCAGATGTGCAGGAGGAAGAATATGAACACAAAACAGAGGATACTTGATGAAGCCCTCACCCTTTTTTCTGAAAAAGGCTATGCAAATGTCTTTGTGGGCGACATCGCAGAGCGAGTGGGAATAAAAGCCCCTTCGCTTTACAAGCATTACAAAAACAAGCAGGCCATCTTTGACGCGATCATAGAAGAGATGAACAGCAGATTCTTAAAGGAAGCGGAGAGCCTCAACATAAAGGGAAATGATGCAGCCGCCGACGCGGCCATATACAAGGATATTTCCGAAGACGCTCTGGTAAAGCTTGGGCTGGATCTGTTCAGATACTATCTGCATGACGATTACACCAGACGCTTCCGCAAAATGCTCACCATCGAACAGTTCCATGACAAAGAGCTGGCAAGGACCTACCTGAAACAATATGCGGACGATCCACTCTCCTACCAGGGCATGCTGCTGGGATTGATGGTGCAGCAAGGGGTGCTTAAGACCGATGATATCCCCATCATGACACTGCACTTCTACGCCCCCATCTATTTCCTTTTAAGCGTCTGCGATTGTGAACCGGAACGTGAGGAAGAGGCTTTAAAGACAATGGAAGCTCATATTAGAATGTTTAACAGATTATACGGGAGGAAAAGCAAATGAAGATAACAGTCATAGTCGCAACCGAAAAACACGGCGTTACATACCAATTGAAAGAAGCTTTTCTGGAGCCCTTAAGGGACAGCGCAGAGATAACTGAGTTCTATCTTCCGAAGGACGGGCCCGGATTCTGCACGGGCTGCACTGCCTGCATACGCACAGATCCCGCGCTCTGCAGGGACGCTGCATGCGTACAGAAGATAGAAAAAGCACTGCTTGAAGCCGACCTGCTGGTATTTGCTTCGCCTGCATATGTTTTTCATACCACAGGCGCGATGAAGGCTATGCTGGATCACTTTGCTTACAGATGGATGCCCCACCGTCCCGCAAAGGAAATGTTCGGAAAACGCGCTGTGATCATAACCCAGTGTCTTGGCGCCGGTGACAGTTCCACGGCAAAGGATATAAAGGACAGTCTGTCCTGGTGGGGTATCAGCGATATCAGGGTACGTACCTTTAAGCTGATGAGCGAAGTGCTCTGGGACAGGATTCCCGAAGACAAAAGAAATAAGATGACCGGTAAGCTCCGGGCGCTGGCCGCATCAATGAAACGCATAGACTACAGCCGTCCAGCGCATTCAAAGCTTCCCGCAAAGCTTAAATTCCATATGGTAAGGATGCTGCAGACCTCTCTGGGAAAACAGAATCCGGAATACATCGATTATAAATACTGGAAGGCCAACGGCTGGATAGATAATAAAAGGCCCTGGAGGCAATGAGCCCGGGCCTTAACGCAGCTGTTTATGACTGATCGTCCCGGGTGTCGACAGTGTTTATGATTGATCGTCCTGCGTGTCGAGAGCGTTTATGACTGATCGTCCTGGGTGTCGATCACATCGCAGTTTGAAACAGTGCCCTTGGCCCAGGGACTGCCTACATCGCAGCGGCCGTGATGATAGCTCTCCTTCTTTACACCGGTATTCAGATCCTCTGAAAAGCCTACGGAAAGCCTGCTCACACCGCTGTTCATTTTATTGTCGATCATGTCGACTAATTCATTTACATCCATTTGTGTTCTCCTTTACTGAAAGATCCTTCGTCGCTGCGCTCCTCAGGATGACATTCCCTGTCATTCTGAGCGGAGCGAAGAATCTTTGACTTCAGGTATTCTATATGCTCAATCTTCATCCTTACGGTACTTGCTGTAATCACGCTCAAACAATTCCTCTGTAGCCTGGACCCATAGTTTATCCGCATCTACGCGTTCAAGCAAAAGCTTACGTACATAGTCCTTACTCTTGTTGCGGTACTTGGGGAGTTTGTTAAGTTCCTGCAGATGGGCAAGCTCCGATCTCCAGAGTATCGTGATCTTGCGGTGATCCTTGACCCTGGGATTCACATCTGCTTTGCGTATCTCATAAAAGTCCAGTCCGCCCTTTTCATCACGCTCTGCGGATATGATGCCCCACCAGTCCGGTACATGTTCCTTTACATGAAGTGCATGCTTTGAACCCACCACGATGATATTGCGGTCGTAATACCAGTTGTAATACTTAACCTGTTTCTCAAGCCTTGAATAAGTATCCGCATCGGACTTGATCTCGATACCGTAGATAAGCCCCGGCGTCACCATAACCACATCCGCACGCACGCGGCCTATCACCTTTTCTTCAAGTATGCGTACCTTTCCGCAGGTTTCCTCAAGATATTCAAATAAAGGTTCGCGGATATCCTTATCCCGCAGGACTCCGTCATTCTTTTCCTCATCACTCATTTGATCGTCCGCATCTGTTTTTTCCATTCGTAGATATTTACCGTAAGTATGAGTCCCAATACTCCCGCAACTATAAGTACTGCCGGGATCAAGGGCCATCTGAATATAAACTCACCGTTTACATTCATTGTCTTTTCTATCAGCAGGTAGCAGAAGATAAAGCTTGCCAGTGCGCCTATGACACAGGCTGCTGCCGCACCGAAACCGTGTTCCAGGAGCATCATCTTTATCTTCTGGGACGGATCCATACCCACCACGTCATAAAGCCATATCTCATGCCTGTGTATGCGCATATCCGCCTGCAGTGTATTTAGCAGCTGGGTCATACAGATAATCAGTATAAAGCCGCCCACTATCGTACTCAGCACTCTGTAAAAATTCAGCATGTTTACTACTTCAAAATAATCCACACCACTTTCCAGATACAGACTATAATACCACAGACCGTTATTGTCGGCAAAACCTCTTAATTCTTCATCCAGTATCTCCATATCACGATATACCAGGATCTCCAATCCATCCGGAATGTCGTATGAGATATAACCCAGGTA
>JAEEGL017207497.1_pt1 | contig 53147 bp, 50 predicted proteins | sample 9134231 | NCBI WGS metagenome assembly JAEEGL01 (sample SAMN16246548, study PRJNA631951) | gut metagenome | biome: gut microbiome; feature: rumen; material: fiber-attached | host: Bos | place: Iran: Karaj | collected 2018-10 | reverse complement strand
TCACGGGATATTTAATGCATTAAGTATTTTTTCAACAGGGGGAAGTACAGTAATAAGTAGTATTATATTGATAATTCTATGTTTAGGATATACTTTATATATTAACAAAAAAGTTAAATCATAAATGAACGGAAGATTAAGATATACAGAACGGATGAGAATTCGTTCTTTTATGTTATAATTTAAATGGTGATAAATATGAGTAAAAAATTCCCATATGGTTATGATGTTAATAAGTATATAGATAAAGCAATAGAAGAAATGAAATATACTTATCCGTGGGTAAATAAAGAACAATTTGATAAAAGATATGAATATCTAATAGAAAAAATAGATAATAGATATCAATATGTATATCTATATCATTGGCAAGATTCTTCTATAGATAAAAATATATTAGATGTAGATGGAAAAGGATTTATAGAACAAATAATATGGCATCAAGAAGATATAGTACAACAATATAATGAAGTAAAAGAAGTATTTATAGTACCAGGACAATCTGGTAAATCAGTCCATGGCTGGTTTTTAGAAAACTATGAATTTAGAAAACATAAACTAGGTGGTTATTCAGTATTTTGTCAAGCAGGGGATAGAGTAACAGGAGGTTCTAGAACTTTCTTTATTCCTCCTAGTTATTTTGAAGGTACTTACGAAGAATTCTTAAATAAATATATAGAATTAGTCCCACCATCATTTGGTTTTACAAAAGAAGAATTATCTAAAATACCAGAATTAAAAAAATTCTTAGGTTATTGAAAAAAATAGATTATAATAAAAATAGTGAATAGATATGATAAAAGAAAAAAAACAAAATAAATATGAAACAATTTTCCTATTAATAATATTATTAATTCTAGTAGGTTTATGTATACATGGTTTAAGAAACGATTCGACAAAAGAATTAATAAATAATGAAGATGAAATAACAGAACCAGAAAAAGATAAGGATAATTATAATATAGATACTGATAATAATATAGAAGAAGAACCGCCTGATGATGAAATGAATAATGATGATAATGATTCACCAGTTCAAAAAGATGAAAAACATGATAAAGATACTAAAAAGAAAGAAAATAAAGACGATACCACTAGTTCAATAAATATACCTCAAAAAGAATGTACATATAGTAAAAAAATATTAACATATGTAGGAAAAAATAATCAAAAAATAGCTGACTGTGAAGGAGCAACATATACAGTAAAAGATGATAATATTCTATCTATATCAAATGATGGAATAATAACTCCAAAAAAAATTGGAATAACAACTATTAAAATAAAAAGAGAAAATATTACCGATGAAATAATTGTTTATGTTGATCATCAAAGAATAGAAAGTGGTAATAATACACTAGTTTTATACAATGTTGATAATGCATCTGCTTTATCAACTGATTATGATGTCTATGTAAAATTACCTGAAGAAAAAGATTATCATAAAATACAAGTATATAAAGTACAGGTATCTCTTCCTGATTCAAATGAAAATTGGAATAGTACATATTCATCTTATGTAAATTTTGACTTTAAAGGTGTAGTAAACATTAAAGTTATTCCAAAGAATAAAATCTCTTCTTTCAGATTAAGAGGTAATATTTATTCACAAAACTCAAGAAAAAATGGTAATGAAATACTATTTAATCTTACTAATTATGGAATAATATCTTTAGAAACAAAGAATGATATTGATTATAATACAAGAACTAATCTTCATATATTTGCTAACACCTTAGATAATAATTTTAAAAATATAAATATAAACAATTCTAATACTATTTATATCGGACCTGGTGAACATAAATGTGCTAATAACAAATGCACCTTTACAGAAGATAGTAATATCATGAAAGAAAAGCGTAAACCTTCAACTAGTACATCTAGTTATCCATCTGCAATTGATTTAAAATCTAATTCAATTATATATATTTCTGGAAGTGCAATAGTTCATTCTCAAATAACAATAGATAAGTGGAACGATAAAACAAAAAATGGAACAAAATTATCAAATATAAAAATATTAGGTAGAGGAACATTAGATACTAGTGATTTAATAACAACAAGTATTAATAGTGATAGAATAGATTTTACAGATTCTAATATTACATCAGGTTTAATAAGAATAGTATATGCTAATTCAATAGATATTGATGGAATCATACTTAAAAATTCTAAATCCTATAATATATATATAAAAGATAGCGATAATATAAATATATCTAATATAAAAGCAATTTCATCAGGTAAATATACAGACGGAATACACATATTATCATCAAGAAATATTACTGCTAATAATAGCTTTATACGAACTTGTGATGATGGAATTGCTATATATTCATCTCGTGGAAGCGGTAATTATTCAAGTGGATCTTTTCAAGGACTTAATGGTAATTCACAAAATATGAATTTTACTAATATGTTATTATGGATAGATAATGGTAGAAGTGTATATATAGGTGGACATGGTAATTATAATTCACAAATCGGAAATGGAAATGAAATAAATAATATTCAATTTAATAAAATACATATTCTAGAAACAAATAAAAGAATTGATCATGAAGGAGCATTGACTATAGGATCAAGGGATAATAATTATGTTCATAATATATCATTTACTAATATAACAGTAGATAATTTAATAAATGGAAATCTAATAACAATTAAAAATGATTGTTCTAATTATACAGAAGAAACATACAATAATACATTAGCAACTAAATGTGGATACATGATAGATAATATTTCATTTGATACCATTAGTTGGAATGGAAGATATAATACTATAACTAATACAAATTCTTGGATTAATCTTCAAGGAAAAGAAAAATCTAATTCTAATACATGTTCAAATCCCAATTTAGAATCTGTAATAAAACAAATAACATTTAAAAATATAAAACTAGGAGATATTACATTATCTAATAGTAATAAAATAAATAATTATAAAGATGTATTAATATTTAATAACGATAGTTGTGTATCAGATTATAATATTAAATAAAAAGAGAAATAATATTCTCTATTTTTATTTGGTTTTAATATCAGATTTAAGATATCTATTCTATAGTAAATTTCATGATAATAATATAATATATATGTTAACTATAGATGATTTAGATAGAAAAATAGAAAAACTTGATTTTAAATAATAAAAAGATACGATAAATCGTATCTTTTTTAATAACCACAGAATTATTATAATATTATTTATCTTTACTAGCTTTAATAAAAGAATCAAATAAAGGATGTGGTTTAGTAGGTCTAGATTTAAATTCTGGATGAAATTGACAAGCAATAAAATGTTTATGTTTTGGTAATTCTATTATCTCTACTAAATCAGCTTGTTCATTTATTCCTGAGAATACCATACCATTCTTTTCTAGAATATCCTTATATTTATTATTAAATTCATATCTATGTCTATGTCTCTCTAATATCTTATCTTTCTTATAATCATTATAAGCTAAAGTATCTTTTACTAAAGTACATTCATAATTACCCAATCTTAAAGTACCACCCATATTAACAACACTCTTTTGATCACTCATTAAATCAATAATAGGATTTTCACAAATAGGATTAAATTCAGTAGAATTAGCATCCTTAATACCACATACATTTCTAGCAAATTCTATAACAGCTAATTGCATACCTAAACATAAACCTAAATAAGGAATATTATTCTCTCTAGCATATGTAATAGCTTTTATCATACCTTCTATACCACGAGAGCCAAATCCTCCAGGCACAATTATACCTTTAGAATTTTTAAATACTTCTTTTAAGTCAACATCTTTTTCTAATTTCTCAGAATCAACCCAATTAATATTAACTTTAACATTATGTTTATAACCAGCATGATGTAATGATTCAACAACAGATATATAAGCATCATGTAACTCAGTATATTTACCAACTAAACTAATTTCTATTTCATTCTTTAAATTATCAACAGTTTTAATTAATTTCTTCCAATAATCAATATTGGCATCTCTTACATCTAATTCAAATTGTTTTAATATTATCTCATCTATCTTTTGCTCATAATAATTAATAGGAATATCATATATATTAGTAACATCGATAGAATCAATAATATTTTCTACTGGAACATTACAAAACATAGATAACTTTTCTTTCATAGCTAATGTAGTATTAAAAGGAGCTCTACATACTAAAGCATCAGGCCTAATACCTAGATTTCTTAAATCTCTAACACTATTTTGAGTTGGTTTAGTTTTTAATTCATTAGAACCATATATATAAGGAATTAAAGTACAATGAACAAAAAATGTATCTTTAGAACCTTTCTCATATTGTATTTGTCTAATAGCTTCTAAAAAACATTGAGATTCTATATCACCAACAGTACCACCAATTTCAGTAATAACAACATCTGCATTACTTGTATTACCAGCTTCATATACTTTATTTTTAATTTCATTAGTAATATGTGGTACTACTTGAACAGTAGCTCCTAAATAATCCCCATGTCTTTCCTTATCAATAACTGATTTAAAAATCTTACCACTAGTAATATTAGATGTATAATTTAATTCTTCATCTATAAACCTTTCATAATGTCCTAAATCTAAATCTGTCTCACATCCATCATAAGTTACGAATACTTCACCATGTTGAATAGGATTCATTGTACCAGGATCTACATTAATATAAGGATCAAACTTCTGCATAAATACTTTATAACCTCTACTTTTAAGTAATAAAGCAATAGATGATGCAGTAATCCCTTTACCTAATCCAGAAACAACTCCTCCAGTGACAAATACATATTTTGCCATAATATCTACCTCCAAAAAACATACTCAAATTATAAAACCAAATATAATCAAATATAATTCTTATATTTTAACTATAAAAATGATATAATTATGAAGAAGCCCCCAAAGGATTCTTTTTTTATTTAAATTATAACTATAAATTATATAAACATATCTAAAAACTTTATCACAATATAGGGAAAAATTTGCCATTTTATACAATAAAAGCTATAATAAAACACATATTTAAAAAGGAGAAAGAATAAAATGGAGAATAAAGAAAAATTAAATTTTGGAGAAAGAGCAGTTCAATTTGTTAAAAAAGCTACAGCTACTGTAATGGTAGCAGTAACACTATTAACTGCTGTACCAGGAGTTGTTAATGCTGAAGAAGCACAAACATATAGACCTGGAACATTTATAGAAGAATTAATGCCATATGAAGAAAGTCAATATGGAAGATATGTAGTTCAAAAAGGAGATAACGCATCTAAAATAAGTGAAAAAATATGTAGATATTTTGGTCAACCAATAGAAGCAAAATTCTGGCCAGTTATCGCTTATTTAAATGAATATCCAAGAGTTATAAGACCTGGAGATATAATTATATTCCCTGGAACATATGAAGACATGGTATTACTATTAGATGCATTAGATCAATCAGGATGGACTGCAACATATAAAAGAGTATATAAAGTATATCAACATGAAAAGAAATTAACTGTTAAACAATTAATCCAACAAATATATTTATATGATATTCGTGTAGATGATGATATAGCAAATAAATATCTAAAAAAATTAGGTTTAGATGGAAAATATACTGTTGATAGTATCATTACAGATAATGACGTATTATTTGAATTTGTTGATTGGATTCCAACATTAGAAGACTTAGGTGTTGAACTACCTACACCAATAATAGTTCATTCAAACTAGTTTAAAACTAGTTTTTTTTATGTAAAAAAATTACTATAAATGATATAATTTAATAAGGAGAGTGAATTTATGAGAAAAGAAAAAGTAGTAGATAGTATATGTCCCAATTGTGGATCTAAACTAGATTACAATGCCAAATTAAAATTATGGAAATGTAAATACTGTGACGGAGAATTTACTCTAGAAGAATTAAAAGAAAAGAATAATGCTGCTTCTGATGTTAATAATGAAAAACCAGTAGAAGAGGTAGAAACAGAAGTAGAAGAACCAGAAGAAAAAAAGAAAACTAAAAAAGAAGAACAAGTAGAAGAAGATTACGTAAATTATACATGTCAAAACTGTGGCGCTCAAATAGTAGCTGATGAACAAACAGCAGCTACATTCTGTGTATATTGTGGTAATACTGCTATATTAAAAAATAAATTATCAGATAAATTCCATCCTAATTGGATTATTCCATTTAAAAAAGAAGAATCTCTTGCTAAAGAAGCATTTAAGAATTTATCAAAAGGAAGACCTTTATGTCCAACAGAATTCACTGATATTAAAAATATAGAAAAGATTAAAGGTGTATATATACCATTCTGGTTATTTGATTATGAAGCAAAAGGAGTATTAGTATGTAAAGGTACTAAAGTAAGAACTTGGACTACTGGAAGTACACAATATACAGAAACAAAATATTATGATTTAGTAAGAGCCGGTTCAATGACTTTTGCAAGAGTACCAAAAGATGGATCAACTAGATTTGATGACAATATAATGGATTCAATAGAACCATTTAATTATGAAGAATTAGAAGAATATAATCATGCATACTTATCAGGATTCTTAGCAGAAAAATATGATGTAGAAGCAGATGTAGCAACAAAAGATGCTGCAGAGAGAGCTAAAAATTCCGCAACAGATGTAATGTATAATGATTCAAATTCAGTATGTGCATCAAAAAGAATAGAACAAAATACAATAGAAGCAAAAGAAACAAAAAGAGAATATGTACTATTACCAGTATATATGGTAAATGTTAAATATAACGGAAAGATGTATCCATTTGCTATGAATGGCCAAACAGGAGAATTTATTGGTGATATACCAGTAGATAATAAAAAAGCTTGGATTCAAGGTCTAGCAACCTTTGCAATAACATTTGCAATAATAATAGTTATTTCATTAGTAATCTTCTTTATTGGAGGTGTTAAATAATGAAAAAGATACTTATAACAATAATATTATTCTTTATATTAATAACACCTATAAAAGCAAATGAATTTGAAACATATGAAAGAACAGAATCAAATAATTATGGAGTAAATAAAAAATGGAAAATAACAAATTCTAATCAATATAATGTATTAAAAACTCCATATGTAGATGCTTCTGTAAAAGTATACGATTACCAAAGTTCATTAACAGAAGAAGAAGTAGAACAATTACAAGAAAGAATAAAAGAATTTACAGATAAAACAGGATTTGATTTAGCAATAGTTATAACAAGTTTCCCATTTAATTGTTATGGAAATAATTGTGGAACTATTAACGAAGAATATGCAGCAGATTTCTATGATTATAATGACTTTGGTATAGAACAAGATGATGAATATTATAATGGAGTAATTATAGTAAGAAATGAATATTTAGTAGATGGACTAGGTTATATGCAAATACTATATTTTGGAGAAGCTCAATTATACTATACAGAATCACCACATGATGCTATATATCAATCTGGAGCTCCATACATGACTAAAAAAGAATATAGTACTGGATTTAATAATATGATAGATAAATTAGAATATTATTATAAAAGAGGAAAAGATAAAAACTTAGCATTAGATCCTAATGGACATGTATATGATACTAGAAAACAAAAATTAGATTCTAATGGTAATATAGTAAATAAATGGAATCCACCATTAATATTAGCATTTATAATAGCAGCTATAGTAACACCTATTAGGGTATCTATTCTTAAGAATAAAAATAAAATGATTCATAAAGCATTTACAGCTCAATCATTCTTAAATCAAAATAGTATTAATTATACAAAGAGAGATAATATCTTAACTAATACAATAGTAACACATCATCATATAGATACATCATCAGGTGGCGGACACTCAGGTGGTGGTTTCCACTCAAGTGGCTCATCAGGTGGCGGACACTCTGGTGGCGGAGGAAGATGCTAAAATAAAAAGACTCATAAGAGTCTTTTTTTATTTACAATAAAACATTTCTAATATCATTCCAATTATCTACTCTAATAGCATCATCAGCAGTAACATTTCTATTATGCCATCTATTAAATAATATTTGAACATCACAATTATTTAAATTATCTAACTTATCATCTATTTTAACATCAGCTCTTAATAAATCTTTATTAGAAGTAAAAATAAATCTAGAAGGATCTATAAAAGGTAACATCTTTCTTAAATAATAATACTTATTCATTAAATTATATCCACTTATATCAATATTCTCATCCCATAAATAAGCAGTTACTATATAAACATCATATACTTGATATAAATCATGTAATACATCATAACAACCTTCTAATAATGGAGCATCTTCATAGAAATCTTTATCCTTAACCCATTCCCAGAATTCTTTATTCTTACTTCTAAGTAAATTTAAAACATTAACACCTTTCATATCTTCTAAAATATAATTGGTACCAAGAAATTCATCTACATAATCTAAAAATCTACCATCAGTAATAACATTATCCATATCTATCATAATAGTTTTAGCTTCCATAAAAAACTCCTATTCTATATAAGTATTATAACAATAAAAATAAAAATATGATAGAATTAATATAGAGTAGGAGCCTACATATGTTAACAAAAATACTATTAATAATAACAATTCTATTATTAACATTCTTAATTGGTTTAATATTATATATAATAATAAAATTTAAACTATTCATAAAAAGAAATTATGGTACTAGTAACATATCTAAATTCTATGAAGAATACCATCAAGATACAGTAAATACTCCTAAATCTATATCAAGTATGGAACCAGTATCTATAAAAGATATAAATAAAGATTTCCCTAATTTAAATATAAATGAATTAAAAAGTAATGCCGAAAAAGCAATATTAAATGTCTTAATGTCTATAGAAAATAAAAGTACTAATTATATAAGTGGATATCATCCTAAAATATTAGCATACGTAAATTCAAAAATATCAGATTTAGGTAATAAAAAAATATCATATGATAATATAAAATTTCATAGAACAGCAATAAATAAATATCATAATAAAAATAAAATATATACAATAGTATTTGTAACAACATTTGAATATACAATAAAAGAAAAAAAGAATGAATATAAAATACAAAGTAGAATAAAAACAGAATACACATATAATAAAGATAGAACAAATAAAGAACTATATAAATTAGGATTAAATTGCCCTAATTGTGGAGCTACTATAACAGATGAATTACATCATAAATGTGATTATTGCGGAGCTACAGCACTAGATATAGAAGTATCACCATGGCAATTAAATAATATTAGAGAGGATTAACTATATGAAAATATTACAAATAATAAATTTAATACCAATAATCTTCTTAATAATAAGTTATTTATTATGGAATACATATGGTAAAGATACAAAAATAAAATCAAAATATGTATCTAAATTACCCCCAATACCATTACCATTAATATCATTAATACATAATGGATCAATAAGAAGAGAAGATATAATACTATTAATATTAGATTTATCAAATAAAGGCTACATAAAAATAGAAGAAGAAAGTAATAATAATTTTAAATTAACAAAATTAAAAGATCATGAAGAACGTAAATCAAAAGAAGCTAAATTCTTAAAAGAACTATTTAGTAAAAATAATACTATATCATTAGATGACTATATAAATATGGTATCTAAAAAAGAAGATATAATAACAAAAGAACAAATAAAAACTATAGATTCAGATTCTCTAGTTAGAAGATTTAAATATCTATATAAAAAGAGTATAGATTTATTTAATCAAGAAAAAAATAAATATTATGAAATAGAATCAGATAATAAAAAAATATACTTAGTATTTATGTTATCAATAATATTATTTAGTATAACTATTTATCCTTTCTATGTTAATAAACTATTAAAATATTTACCATTTGCATTATTATTTAGTATAGGAACATTAGCATTAGTAATTAACTTTGTTAATAAACTAGACTTAGAATATATTAGTAAAAAACAAATACTATTCTGTACTTTTATCTTAATAGTATTATGGCTAACTTTCTTATTACCAATATTCTCTATAACAGCAGAATACTTAATCTCATACTTTATAGCAACATTATCTATTATAGTAATATTAGTATTATATAGATATATGCCAAAAAGAACTGTATTAGGAACTAGATTAAGAAATGAAATAGAAGGATATAAATCTTATTTAAAAGATGATAATTATATAAAAGAAGAACTAAAACATAATAAATACTTCTTATATGAATTATTACCATATAGTTATATATTTGGTTTAAATGATGAGTTAATAAAATTAATAAAAGATAATAATTGTCCTAAACCAAAAAACTATTATAGTGGAAATGAATATACTCCAACAAAATACTATAATAGTATTAATAGATTCATAAATACATTAAATAATGTAAATAGATAATACTAATAAATATACAAATACAATAAAAATAATGTATAATTATATTAGAGTAAAGGAGGCATAAAATGAATATAGCTATTCCAAAACCAGTCAACGAAGTAATGACGTTTTTAAATGAAAAAAATTATGAAGCATATTTAATTGGAAGTACTATAAGAAATATGGTTATGAATGAAAAACCAAAAAAGTACTTAATAGCAACAAATGCCTCAATAGAACAAGCACAAAAAGTATTATCAGCTTACTCAACATATACAGGTGGAGAAAACAATAAAGTATTAACTGTATTAAATAATAGATTCCCAATGGAAATTACACAATATAGAACTAAATCATTAGAAGATGATTTAGCAGAATGTGATTTCACAATGAATGCTTTAGCATATTCAGATGAAGATGGTTTAATAGATTATAATACAGGTATTATTGATATAAATAATAGAATAATAAGATTAAATGGAGATAATGAAGAATTATTAAAAAAAGATCCATTAAGAATCTTAAGAGCAATAAGATTATCAGCAGAATATACTATGAAAATAGATATTACTACACAACAATATATGTTTGATAATAGAGAATTATTAAAAACAGTTGCTCCAGAAAGAATTAGAGAAGAATTAAATAGAATATTAATGACAGATAAATGTGCATTCTATTTAAAAAAATATCTAGATATATTTGTAATAATAATCCCAGAATTAGCTCTAATGGAAGGATTTAATCAAAATACACCACAACATATTTATGATGCATTAGAACATACATTTGTAACAGTAAATGCTCTTAAAAAAGATCCAGATAGTAAAGCAAATCTAGAATTAACATTAGCAGCATTATTACATGATATAGCTAAACCATATACATATAGTAGAGATGAACAAGGTTATGGACATTTTAAAGGACATGCTGAAAAAGGATCTACTATTACTAGAGAAATAATGAATAGATTAAAATATAGTAAAAAACAAATTCAAAAAGTTACTAAATTAATCGAATATCATGATAGTCCTATACCAGAAGATATAGGAGAATTAAGATTATTTATTAATAAAATTGGAACAGAAAATATACAAGATTTATATAAGTTAAGAAGAGCAAACATATATGCAAAAAATCCAGCTTATATAGGAGATATATCTAAATTAAATGAATCATTCTTAAGAATAAAAGAACAATCTAAAAAAACTAATCTAGTAAAAAAACAAGATCTAAAAATAGATCCTAAAGAATTATTAGAATTAGGAATACCTCAAGAAAAATTAGGTATTATAATAGATGAATTACATGATTTAGTATTAAGAGGAGTTCTAAAAAATAATCATGATAAATTATTATCATATGTAGTAAAAAAACTAAAAGAAGAACAACCTCAATTAAAAGTAGCATAATAAAAGGATAACTTAGTTATCCTTTTTTTCTTCCTCTTCTTTAGAATCCTTATTACCATAATCATCAACATAATTACCATCTCTATCAACAGTAACATGTATTCTAGGAAACCCCTTTTCTAATACAATAAAAGTAATCTCTTTCTCTTTATCTACATCATCAGTACATTTTTTAAACCATAAAGTACTACAATCAACATTTTCTTCATATACAAATTCAGTAGTTTTATATGCATACATTTTATAACTATCTAAATTATATTCTTCTACTAAATAGTCTTTAGCTTTACTAGCTCTAATATCATTAATACCTATATATATACCACCAAGTATTAAAGCAACAAAAGCAATTGCAACAACCCATTTTAAAAACCAAATTAAAAAATTCTTAATTCTCTTAAAAAATTGCTTTATATAAAACCACATAAACATCACCTTATAAGTAAATTATAGCACGAAACAAATAAATAGTGATATAATAAATACAAGGAGGTTTAAGATGGTAAGAAAAATGATTTCTGAACTAGTAGGAACAATGTTACTAGTACTATTTGGTTGTGGAACAGCAATAGCAGTAAATGCTTATGTTAATAGTATATTTAATACATCATTTACATTTACTATATTAATTATAGCTTTAGCATTTGGTTTAATTCTAATGGCATTAATTAATACTATTGGAAGAGTATCAGGATGCCATGTAAATCCTGCAGTAACAATAGCAATGCTAATAGATAGAAGAATAGATTTATTTGATTCAATTATCTATATTTGTTCTCAAATAGTTGGTGGTTTATGTGGAGCATATATACTAAAACTAATATTCACTACAGAATCCAGTTTTGGAGCTAATGGTTTCGATAAACTAAGTTTACTACCTATAACTACAACTCAATGGATTGCTTTAATTGTTGAAGCAATATTAACTTTTGTCTTTGTCCTAGTAGTATTATCTGCTTCAGATGAAAAGAATAAAACAGAAAATCCTAGTTTAGTAATAGGATTAACATTAACACTAGTTCATTTATTTGGTATTCCATTTACTGGAACAAGTGTTAATCCAGCAAGAAGTATTGGACCAGCATTAGTTACAGGTGGAGATGCATTATCTCAATTATGGGTATTTATAGTAGCTCCATTAGCAGGTGGAATACTAGCAGCACTATTCTATAAATTTGTAATAAACTATCAACCAAAAGAACTAAAAGTATATGAAGAAGATATAGATAGTGAAGAAGATGAAGAAGAATTAGAAGAAGAAGCACCAAAGAAAAGAGTAGTAAGAAAAACTACAACAACTAAAAAAAGAACTAAAAAAGTTGAATAATATTCAACTTTTTTTGTTATATTTGTTATAATATAACTAGGTGATGAATTATGGCAGACACATATGTCGAAAAAAAAGGATTCCTAACAAATATGAAAAACTCAATAACAGGAGTATTTGCAGGAATAATATTAGTTATAATAGGAATAGGAGTATTAATTTACAACGAAAGACAAAACACAATTAATATCAAAGATGTTAAAGAACTAAGAGAAAATTATACAGAAATAAAAAGTGATGAAGTAGATAAAAATGATAATGATAAATTAGTAGTAACATCTAATGTATTAACATATGATGAAGAAGAATTAAAAGATACATTATTTAATATCTCACAAAAAACTCCTAAATTAACAAGAACTGTTGAAGTATATCAATGGAAAGAAGAAAAAGAAGAAAGTGATGATTCAACAACATACAAATATGAAAAAGTATGGTCTAATGAAATAATTGAATCAGATGATTTTAATCATAAAGATGGACATACTAATCCAAAAGAAAAACCATATACAGATGAACAATATGTATCAAAAGAATTAAAAGTAGGAGCATATAATTTAGCTAGTTGCTTTAGAAATTCAATATCAGCAAATACAGATATAAATGATTATACAAACGCAAATATTCCAGAAGGATATAAAGTATATAATAAATATTTAACTAATAGTGAAGATCCAGAAAAACCTGAAATAGGTGATGTAAGAATAAGTTTTGAATATGCAACATATGGAACAGTAACAGTATTAGGAAAAACAAATAATGGAACTATAGAAGAATATGTTACAAAGAAAAATAGTAAAATATATTATCTAGTAGAAGATAAACATGATGGAGAATATGTTATTAATGAAATAGAAAAGAATAATAATATATGGAAATGGATACTAAGAGCAATAGGAACTCTATTAGTAATAGGTGGTTTCTCAGCATTCTTTGGTCCAATAGCAACATTAACATCATATGTACCATTCTTCGGAAAGATAGTAAAAAGTGTTACTGGTTTATTAGGATTCTTAATTGGTTTAGCAGTATCATTGCTAGTAATAGCTATTTCATGGATAGCATTTAGACCAGTATTAGGAATATGTTTATTAGTAGCAGTAGTATTATTAATATTACTAGCAAAGAAACTAGTATCTAAAAAACAACAATAAAAGGATTTTAAAAAAATCCTTTTTTTATTATAATAAAAAAGGTGATATCTATGTTTAAAATAGGTAATATAGAAATAAAAAATCAAATAGTACTAGCTCCTATGGCAGGAATATCAAATACATCTTATCGTAAAATAATAAAAAGTATGGGAGCAGGTTTAATATATGCAGAAATGGTATCAGATAAAGCAATAACATATGGAAATGAAAAAACATATGAATTACTAAAAATGACTGATTATGAAAGACCAATTGCTCAACAAATATTTGGTAGTGATAAAGAATCATTTATAATAGCAGCTAAAAAAGTAGAAGAACTTATGCATCCAGATATAATAGATATTAATATGGGATGTCCTGTACCTAAAGTAGCATTACGTGCTCAAGCAGGTAGTGCTCTATTAAAAGATCCAAATAAAGTCTATGAAATAGTATCATCAGTAGTAAAAGCAGTTAAAGTACCAGTAACAGTTAAAATAAGATCAGGTTGGGATGAAAACCATATTAATGCAGTAGAAATAGCAAAGAAATGTGAAGAAGCAGGTGCATCTGCAATAACTATTCATGCTAGAACTAGATCACAAGGATATAGTGGTAAAGCAGATTGGAATATCATAAAACAAGTAAAAGAAGCTGTTAAAATACCAGTAATAGGTAATGGAGATGTAACTACTTGTTATCTAGCAAAACAAATGTTAGAAGAAACAAAATGTGATGCAGTAATGATAGGAAGAGGAGTATTAGGTAATCCTTGGTTAATAAAAGAATGTATAGAATATTTAGAAACAGGTAAAGAACCAATACCAGTAACTATAGAAGAAAAAATTAATATGATGAAAAAACATTATGAATTACTTAGAGAAGATAAAAATGAAAAAGTAGCCTTACTAGAAATAAGAAGTCATGTTATATGGTATTTAAAAGGTTTACCAGATAGTAAAATAATGAAAGACAAAATATGTCATTGTAAAACATCAAAAGAAATATTTAATTGTATAGATGAATACTATAACATAATAAAAGGACGTTATTAAACGTCCTTTTTATAATACAAACTATATAAATAATTTAATAGAATAGGGAATAATAAAGCTAAAAATCTAACTGTCTGCATCATATTAAATTCCATACTAGTAATAACTTTAATAAAATCACCATATATAAATTCAAATATAAATATTAATAATACTTCAATAAAACTAATAATATTAAATATTTTAAACTTCTTAAATGTAACTAAAAGAAAACTAATAGTAAATAATAATAAACATATACCAGATACTATTAAAACAAATATATAAGTATCTACCATTAAATAATGATGTTTCATACCATATAAAGAATATCTAATAATAGAACTCTCTAAATATTCTTTCTGAATAGCTAAATCTTTATATTCTTCACTATCTTCATCTTTAATATCCAATTGTCCTTCTAAAGCACCAATATCTCCTTGATAGCCTTTAAAAGCGGTCTTGAAATATGCATCATCTTTATACTTATCAATAATATCATCAGTACTATTATTAGTTAATATTACTTCTACAGAAGGAGCAACTGCATTCTCAGTATTAATTACTTCAAAACAACTCCATAAAACAACACCTATAGCAAATAATAACCATATCATAACTCTTATTTCTTTATCATTACTTATTTCTCTTACACTAAGAAAATCTTTCTTATTCTTTTTAATATTCTTTTTCATATAATCACCAAAATAATTATAACATAAAAGAAGAATTATCTTTGTAATTTCAAATATAATCCTTCTTCATAATTTAATAAACTATTACATAAAGTAATACCAAAATTATTTAATATACTTAATATATTCTTATCATTACCATTTAATACAATATTCTTTAAAATATTTAAAGCTCTTTCTTTATCATTTATATATATATTATATAATTCAATAGCTATTAAATAACTTATTTGATAATAATAATCATTAATTAAAAAAGTATCATTTAATCTATTTATATCATCTCTATTAAAACCATAATGATTAATTTTTCTTCTTAAATTACCACTATTTAAATCTCTATGTCTATTACCTAAATGTAATAATTGATTCTTAAAATAAATATATCTAGTATCTAACTTAATTATAGAATGAATAGCCATCTTTCTTAAAGCAGGATCCATATCAAAATCAAATAACTTACCAACAAAATCTGTTGATATTAATTCCATAAACATACTAGAACATTCTCTAATAATTCTATTATTATAAAACCCATGATTATTAAAACAATCTATAACATGTTCTAATTCATGTATTAATATAGTTACTTTAGTAAAATTATCATAATCAGGAACTATTACAAATGCATCTTCAGTACTAGTGACAAAACACATTTCACCATCAGTATTTCTATTAGGTTCAATAAACTCTAAATGATCATGAATATCTTCTTCAACAAATTCTTCTAATGGTTTACTAAAGAAAGAACCTTGTTTACTAAAAAAATCTCTAGCAATATCAATAGCATCTTTATCTCTTAATACTAAATCACTATATGTAGGAGATACACTTCTTTCAAATACTAAATTAGATCTCATCAACTTTCTAACAAAAGGATAAAAAACTCTATAATCATAATATTGTTTCATATTCTCTCTATAATAAGACATAGCTTTTCTACCATTTCTATTATCATCATTAAAATCATGAGTTAACCTATATATAAAACAATCTAAATTATCACAATCTTCTTCAAATAACTCATTATCAAAAGCTAACATCATATCTCTTAATTGAATAAGATATTCTCTATCTATTTTAAAACTTCTATCTTCCATAATTTATTTGCTTTCTATTAATTCTTTCTAAATATGCACCCATATTCTCTAATGGAACAATACCTAAATCTAAAATAAAATTATAATACTGAGCAGGTTTCAATCCATTAACTTTCATAATTCTAACTAATTTATTTAAAGCATCTTCTGGATTAGTTTGATATAGCATATATAATTCAACAGCAATTATATAAGAAAATACATAATGTAAATTATCACTAATAACATTTTCAGCAGCAAAATCTATCAAAACATTATCAGAAAAATTTCTATGAAGATATGCAATTATTTCTTCATCATAATCAAATTTCTTTCTATTACGAATCAAATCAAATCTAATAGTATCAACACCAGCAGCAGTAACAGCATCTCTAAATACTTGAGCATATGATTTATTTAATTCTCCAATATTAAATCCCATATTAGCAAGATAATCACCAGCTAATAATTCAAAGAATAGGGGAGCAACTTCTTGTAAAGCATACTTATTATTATCAAACATTTGATATCTATAGAAAGAATGATTTAAAACATGACCATATTCATGAATAAGATTAATATAATCAGTTATATTCTTATTTAAATTAACAGATACTAAAGTCATATCAGTACCATATATAGGAAATGTTTGACCTTCATAAAAATCATCTGGTCTTGTTCTTTCAAATCTAACTCTTAAATTACCATTTCTCTCACTATTATTTAATCTATTAACAAAATTACCTCTAATTCTACTATAAAATTCTCTTGATAGAGTAATAATCTTACTCTTAGAAGTATCTACTTCTTGAAAAGGAGTAGGTTCTAAAGGCATATCATAATAAAAACCAGTATAAAAACTAACTATATCTCCTAAATAATCACTAAAACGTCTATAAATATCTTTATCATCAAATAAACTTTGTAATAAACAAAAATAATCTTCAGTACCTACTTTACTAGGAGTAATATACTCAATAGCATTCTCTATACAACTAATCATTTGACTTAATTGATATTTTTCATGATCATCTCTAGAAATATTATATCTATTAATTAAACTATTTTTCTTCTCTAGTAAGAATTTAAAATCCCAAGTCTTCATAATTTAATCCCTTTTCTTTCTAGTAATAAACTAAATTCATCTCTAAAAATACCTAATTCCTCAACCATACCATCTGTATAAGGAACTAAAGACATATATTGAGCATTAATATCCATATTATTTTTAACTAATAATAATTGTTTAAATAATCTTAATGCTTCTCTTTTATCTCTCTTATAGATATGTAATAATTCCAAAGAAGTAGCTAAACTAGTAATATATTTACCAATACCGTCTATCTTAACATCTAATGATTCTTTAACAGCTTGTTTAGAAATATCAAATTCATGTCTTAAATCAGTATAGAAACCTTTATTCATACGATAACCATTTTCTATCCAAGCTGTAGAAATAGGATCATGATTCATTAAAGAAGCTAATTCATCTAAAACAGCAACTAAAGAACAAAAGAATTGATATAAATATTGATCTCTATCTTTAGTTTGAAAACCTTCATAATAAGCAACTAATTCTGGGAATGTACTGGCTACTTCAGTAAAATAATTAGGATTATCATTATAACAAATACGTGGATTCATTAAAAATTCAATAACATGACCACACTCATGAATAGTATCACAATATTTTTTAACACCATGATTGTTAACAATATTTATATAAAAATCTTTTGGACCATCTATTAAAAAACATTCACTAGTATAATCACCAGTAGGTGTAACAAAATCAAAAGAAGAATGTCTACGTTTATAAATATGCATAAAAACATCATATAAATCTAAATCTAATCTCTTATAAAAATCAGCAACCATACTTAAAACTCTATCATGGCCAATATAAGCGCCTGTGTTTAAAGTAAAAGAAGGTTCTTTTACAATTCTATTATTAATTGCTTTAGTAGCTTTAAAGGAAAAATCATCAACAATGTCAACTCTATCATATACTTGTTCTACTAATGCATAAAAACATCTTTCAGTAAATACAGTATTAGTTAATTCTTGAATTTTTTCATTTAAAGAAGGTTCTCTAGTAGGGAGAGCCTCATTAATAAATCTATGAATAATTTCTAAAGTTTCACCATATACTCTAGAATAATAAAACTTTTCTTCTAAAGAAGAAGAATTATCAACAATTCTCTTAAGTTTTTCTAAAGATTTTCTAAAACTATCAACAGTCCAACCATAGCCCATAACAAAACCCCCTTAATTAATATTAGTAATATATACTAACATATTACAAAAAAATGTCAAATATTAAAAATCAATTGACTCCATTATTAAAAAAGTATATAATTACAATAGTAGGAGGTATATGATAGATAGGCAATCTTGAAATGGATTAACATTTCTATATACACTATTGAAGAAATAGGTATATATATTAATCTGTATAACATGTATATGGTTATGAAACATATATTTGTATATTAATACTGAGTATTAAGACCAAGCAGATTAAATTCCAATCGTGGATACGCGATTGATGAACGTATAGTTATGAATGTACGTTGTCCTTTCTATTATGGATCACTAATAGGTATCTCATCACCTATTAGTTTATCGCTACCAAATACCAATTATATATTATTAGTGGTTAGCATTTCTCCACAACCTCGAAAGAGTGGTAATATATACGTGAAATGATGAGTTAGCTTTCATACTAGCTTCTGTTAGTAATAACGGCAAGTATGTTATGCATCTTTATCCCTATATATGATTACATAATATAAACTAATTCCGCTTTTCACGATTAATTTGAAAAGCATTAAGGAATAAAATATGGAATCTAATTATAGAGAACACGTTTTAAAATTTTTTAAAAAGAGTCTTAAACTTGTCTTGCAAGGGAACCAAGCAATCCAAAAGTTGAATGGAGAACATAAACTGATTAGCTGTCAGTCGTTCGAAATAAAATACTATATCGTAAGAGCTCATATAAATATAATTTAGCGATGAAGTGGAGAACTCAACTTAAAAAAGTTAAACGCCAGGTGTATGACGAATGAAACATATAAAATTATATTGTTATTTAAGCTATTAATAATATAATTTATTTATGAAGATTATCAAAATAATCAGTCATAAAAACGTTTGGCTAGAGAAAATTTAAAAACAATAAATGCAATTTTATAAGGAACGATTAATGTTCCTTTTTTGTTGTCAAAATTTATAAAAAAATACTTGTAAAAAAACTATAATGTAATATAATTATAGTATGTGTTATTAAGAAACTAAATGGTATCATTTATTTCTTTTTATTTGTCTTAAATTTTAAAAAAACAAAAAATCGTAAATTTTTAAAAATTTAAAAAAGTTAAAAAATGTAAAACGAACACTATTTTTTAAAAAAGTTGAATATTTGGCTTATTTACGCCAAATATTTGTGTTTATTCAAAATAACAAAAAATAAAATTTGCCTTAAAAACTTAAAAAAATAAAAATTTTGAATTTTACAAAAATCACATTTTTTACATTTTTTAAAAAAATAATATTTACTTTTATATAATAGTAGAATACAATTAAATTAGGAAAAGGTAGAAGGAGAGTTTTTATATTATGGCAAACACAAAAGAAGAATCTTTTGCACACTTATTAGTTGTCAAAAGAGATGGCAAGAAAGTAGAATTTAAGCCAAAAAAAATCGCGATAGCAATTAAAAAAGGTTTCGATGATGTTATCGAATCATCAAGAATTGATGATGTAGAGACCGATGACAAATACACAGAAGCCGATATGCAAAAAGTATTTCATGACGTTCTTGAAAAGATAGAAAAAGAATACAAAGATAAAGACAAAATAAAGATTGAAGCAATTCAAGACTTAATAGAAGAATCACTACAAAAGAATAAGTATGATGATGTATATAAAGCATTCTCTGAATATAGAGAAAAAAGAGCACAATCAAGAGAAGCATTCTATGAAGATAAAAGAGCACATAAGTTCTTAAAAACATTAGAAGGCTTAGCACTTAAAAGTGCTGCTGAAGATGATGCAAAAAGAGAAAATGGTAATATTGATGGAAACTCAGCAATGGGAACAATGTTACAATTTGGATCTAATGTATCAAAAGAATTTGCTAAAGCATATTTAATGAAAAAGAAATTTGCTGATGCACATGATGAAGGCGATATACATATTCATGATATGGATTTCTTAGCAATGGGAACAACTACTTGTTTACAAATAGATTTAAATAAACTATTTAAAGGTGGATTCTCAACTGGACATGGCTATCTAAGAGAACCAAATGATATTATGAGTTATTCAGCATTAGCTGCAATAGCAATTCAATCAAATCAAAATGATCAACATGGTGGACAATCAATACCATTATTTGATTATTATTTAGCACCAGGAGTAGTTAAAACATTTAAAAAACAAATAAAGATGACTATTCAAGATTTATTAGATTATTCAGATTTTGCTTCATTAATAGCAGAAAAGAGATTAGAAGATCTTATTAATAAGATAACTACTATTACAATTACACCTGAATATTTTGAAGAAGTATATAAAGATAATGAATCTTTAAAAAGATTATTTACAATGGCTACAGAAAAAGCTGTTAAGAAAACAGATAAGATTACTTATCAAGCAATGGAAGCATTTATTCATAATTTGAATACAATGCATTCAAGAGCTGGTGCTCAAGTACCATTCTCAAGTGTAAACTTCGGAACTGATGTATCAGCAGAAGGAAGAATGATTGTTAAGAATTATCTACTTGCAGTAGAAGCTGGATTAGGACATAGTGAAACACCTATTTTCCCAATATCAATATTTAAGGTAAAAGAAGGAGTTAACTATAATCCAGAAGATCCTAACTATGATTTATTTAAATTATCATGTAAGGTATCTGCTAAGAGATTATTCCCTAACTTTGAATTCCTAGATGCACCATATAACTTAAAATACTATGTACCAGGAAGACCTGAGACAGAAGTAGCTACTATGGGATGTAGAACAAGAGTTATTGGAAATGTAGCAGACCCTGATAGAGAAGTATCTCCAGGAAGAGGTAATCTATCATTTACAACTATCAATTTAGTAAGATTAGGAATTAAACATGGAATTGTTGGTGCTATGGCACATAAAAAAGCAGACATGGAAGGTTTCTATGAAGAACTAGATAATTTATTAGAATTATGTAGAGATCAATTGCTAGAAAGATATGAAATACAATGTAATAAGAGAGTATATAACTTCCCATTCTTAATGGGACAAGGAAACTGGTTAGATTCAGATAAATTAAAACCAAATGATAAATTAAAGAAGGTTTTAAAACATGGAACTTTATCAATCGGATTCATTGGCCTAGCAGAATGTTTAAAAGCATTAATTGGTGAACATCATGGAGAATCAGCAAAAGCTCAAAAATTAGGATTAGAAATAATCGGACATATGAGACAAAAATGTGATGAATTCTCACAAGAATATAAACTAAACTTCACTTGTTTAGCTACACCAGCTGAAGGCTTAAGTGGAAGATTTACAAAAATAGATCAAGCAATATATGGTAAGATCGAAGGAGTTACAGATAGAGAATACTATACTAACTCATTCCATATACCAGTATATTACAATATATCAATAGCTAAGAAGATTAAACTAGAAGGACCATATCATGCATTAACAAATGCTGGTCATATTAGTTATATCGAATTAGATGGAGATGTAACAGAAAACATCGATGCATTTGAATCAGTAGTAAGAATGATGCATGATGCAGGTGTTGGATACGGAGCAATCAACCATCCAGTAGACAGAGACCCTGTTTGTGGATATGTTGGTGTAATCAAAGACGTATGTCCTGGATGTGGAAGAAGAGAAGGAGATCCTATTCCAGTAGAAGTATTAAAAAATTTAGAATTAAATAAATAAGATAAGAAAGAGGTAAAAGGTTATGAAAAAAGAAAATATTGAAAAAACTCCAGAGGTAAAGGTTGAAAGTAAAAAAACAGTAGGAGAGGGCGTAGGATTCGAAAGAATTAGAAGAATTACTGGCTATCTAGTTGGTACTGTTGAAAGATTCAACGATGGCAAAAGAGCAGAGGAAAGAGACAGAGTAAAACATACATTTGAAAAGTAATCTAACGATTACTTTTTTTTATTAACAAATATGCTATAATAAATATATAGTAAGAAGGAATAAAAATGATTCAAGGTTTAGTTAATTTTATTTTAAATAATATGCCATTAATTATTTTTGGTGTTATAGGTTATGTTATTTATAAAACATATAAAGATTTAAAAGAATTTGTTTCTAAAATTAATTATAATTTTGATAAAACATTAAAAAAATATCTAGATGAAAAAATTAAAACAGCTAGAGAAGAAACAGAAGCTATCTTAAATGAATATAATAGAGAAGATGAAGTAGCAACTGAAATATCTAGATTATTAGTAGTAATGGAAAAATGTGAAACAGGAACTATAAATGAAAAAGTTCAAGCATCTAATGCTGTTAATAAATTTAAATTAACCAAAAAAATAGTAGAAAAATATCCTAATCTAGAAAAACTAAATAACATGAAAACATTTACAGATGAAGAAATAGAATCAAAAGACAATGGATTAGCTTTAGCAAGACAAGAATATAATACATTAGCATTTAGATATAATGAAAAATCAAGTGGTATAGTAGCTCAATTTTTATGTAAATTAGTTAAATTTCCACTAAATTATACTATATTTGATGCCCTAGAATCTCAAAAATATGAACAAAACTTTGAAGTATTCCAAGAAGAAGAACCAACAGAATTAGGTTCACTAAATGAATTAAATCTTGGAGAAGAAAACAAAATAGATTTAAATGAAGTAAAAAACAATGCAAAAAGAGAAGATTTAAGAATCGATCATGCATCAGATATCTTAAAACCTTCTTATACAGTAGAAAAACTTGAAGAAGAAGAATTTATAACTGAAGATACAAGATAAAAGGAACTATTTAGATAGTTCCTTTAATTTGTCATATTGTTTATACATATATTGAACACCATTCTCTAAAAAGAAATAATGTTTAATATAAAATACTAAGAAAGTTAAAAGTATTAAAGCAATAATACCAAAATATATCCATAAACAAGTAATAAATAAAAATATTAAAGCAACAATACCATAAAAAAGAGTAACTAATAAATGTATTAATCTTTCATGTTGAAAGAAACCTATTTTAATTAAATGTTCTTTAATAAAATCATTAATACTACTATAATCTTTATTATTAATATAATCATCTACATATTTAATATATTCTTTCATATATATTTTCATATAATTCACCAATACTATTATAATTCTTTTTATGCTATAATAAAAGTAGGTGATAATATGAGTATAAAAAAAAGATATAATATCTTAATATATTTAACTTTGTCCCTAGCTCTAATATGTATTGCAGTAGGACTAATTAATAATGGAAGTAATAATACAGCAAATGCTATAAAAGAACAAGCACCAATACAAAAAAATACTGATCCATTACAAAAAACAAATAAAAAATTAATAATAAAAGATTATATAGATAAAATATTAAAAGAAGAAGTTAGTAATAATATATTAACAAAAGAAATGATAGAAACATGGTATCAATATGATATTAATAATATAGAATACTATAAAAATAAAGCAATAACTAATGATACATCATTATATTCATATAAAGTAGAATTTAAAATATATAATCAAGGAGCTTCTTTACCAATTGAAAATGGAATAAAAGAAGGAACAGAATATATAACAACCAATCTAATAGTAAATATTATATTTGATAATGAAAAAGGTAGTTATATAGTAGACAATATAGAATTGCCATAAAATAACTAAATCTGTAAAATAAAGGTGTATTTACAAAAATACACCTTTTACAATACTATAAAACCACAAAATACGACTAATATTACGTTTCTAGTTGACAAAATCACTCAAAATGCTATAATTAAAGAGCAATGCCTGATTAGCTCAGTCGGTAGAGCGCACGGCTGTTAACCGTTAGGTCGTAGGTTCGAGCCCTACATCAGGCGCCATTAAGAATATAAATCCACAATAGTGGATTTTTTCTTTTGTAAAAAAAAGTGTAATGATATAATAAAACCAGAAAGAGAATATATCTATGAATATAAAAGAATTAAAAAAAGAAGCAAAAAGAAATATTAAAAACAATTACTTTAAAAGTTTATTAGTAGTAGTATTTACATCATTTGTTATTTCTGGAGGGATTAATCTATCTTCTAAAAATATCTTAAATAAAACAGATATAACATCTTCAGAAGAAATCCAAGTAGTAAATACATATGATAGAAAAAGTAATAGTGAAGTATTAGATGAAATATTAGAAAAAACCGATAAAGAAAAAGAAATAGAATCTAAAATATCAAATAATTATTATAAAGGATTTACATCTACTATAGTAAATGAATCAGCTAAATCAAGATCCATTACTTTCGGTATCTTAAATAGTATTAATAACTTTTTAGGAGGAAATATATCAATAGCATATATAATTATTATTTCCAATATTATATTATTCATAGTAAGAGGTTTATTATTATCATCATTAGAAGTAGGTAGAAGTAGATATTTCTTAGAACAAAGAAGATATCTAAAAACCAATATAGATAGTGCATTATATCCTTTTAAAAAGAAAAGACCAATACATATATCATTATTATTAATGTTAAAAGATTTAAAACTATTCTTATGGTCATTAACAATAATAGGTGGAGTAATCAAAACATATGAATATGCAATGATACCATTACTATTAGCAGAAAATCCTAATATGAAAAGAAAAGAACTATTTAAAACAAGTAAAGAATTAATGAAAGGAAATAAATTTAAATTATTTATAATAGATTTATCTATATTACTATATGAATTATTAGGAGTATTTACATTTGGAATACTTAATATCTTCTTTACTAATATCTATAGAGAAACTCTATATGCAGAATTCTATGTAACATTAAGAAATAATAAATATAAAGAATTAACATATAAAGACTTACTAAATGATAAATTATTATATATAGAAGAAAAAATAGATAAAGAATATCCACAAGAAAAGAAAGAAAAGAAATCGTTATTTAATTTAGATTATAATCAACATTATACAATAATATCATATATCTTATTCTTCTTTACATTTAGTTTTGTAGGCTGGATATATGAAGTATTAATCCATATAGTTAGAGATGGAGAATTCGTAAATAGAGGAACTATGTATGGACCATGGTTACCTATATATGGATTAGGAGGAATAGCAATTCTTTTCTTCCTAAAAAGATTTAGACAAAATCATTTCCATCTATTCTTAGCATCATTTATCTTATGTGGAGTATTAGAATATATAGGAGCTTATTTATTAGAAACGTTTAAACATTTAAAATATTGGGACTATACAGGATACTTCTTAAATATACAAGGAAGAGTATGTTTAGAAGGGTTAATAATATTTGGTTTAGGAGGATGTGGTTTTACATATGTAGCAGGACCTCTTCTAGAAAATATATATAAAAAATATAGTCAACATATAAAAAAGATAATAGTAGCATTATTATTAATAATATTCTCTATAGATTTAATAATATCATCATTTATAAAACCAAATACAGGAGAAGGAATAACTACACCAGCTACACAAGGACCAATACAATATGTTAATAACTATATATTTATAAACAGGTAAATATAAAATTATGATATAATCTAGTTGGTGAAGAAATATGGCTACTAATGTAAAAAATATAGAAGAAGTAGAATTTGAAATAAAATGGAAAGATAAACCAGCTGGTTTATTACAAAGATTATTAACAAAACTACATTTAAATTTTACAGAATATCAAATAACAAAAGATGAATTAATAATAAAAAAAGGATTTATATTTCAAAGAGTAAATAGTGTAGAATTATATTTATTAAAAGATCCTGATATGACAGTATCTTTATATCAAAGATTACTTGGAATAGGAACTATAACAGTAGTAGTAGATAGTCATTCAACATCTAATAGAGCAGGAGAAAGACTATTTGTAAGAAATATAAGAAATGTAGATAAAGTAAGAAAATTATTAAGAGATTCCATAGAAGATGACGTTATGGAAAGAGGCATAACATATATAGATAGGGTGTGATAATATGGAAGGAATAAAATATTCAGTAGGCGGAAATAAACAAGTACCATCAATAGATGAAAAATTAAAACCAATAGTACCTGAATCATATCTAGATATGCCATATGAAGAAGAAGTAGAAGAAGAACAACCACAAATATATAAAGAACGAAGTGAAGATACAAAAATACCTGAACCAGTAGAACAACCAACGTATGAAAACGTAGAAGCACTTAATAGTGAAGATACACAATTTGGTATATATGATGGAACAGTCAGTATCTTAGATCGATATGGACAAAATTTAACAGATAGAGAATATATTACCGATCCAGCTATTGGAAGAGATGATGAAATAAAACAAGTAATCATGACATTGTTAACACCAGAGAAGAGTGCGTTATTAGTTGGTAAAGCCGGTGTAGGTAAAACATCTATAGTAGAAGGTATTGCATATCGAATTATAACAAAACAAGTACCAAACGCCTTATTAGGCTATAAAATCTATAAATTAAATGTAACATCTCTATTAGGTAAAACAGAATCTAATGGTCAAATAGAATCAAGAGTAGATTTATTAGTAAAAGAATTAGCAAAAAGACCAAAAACTATTCTATTCTTAGATGAAACACATGTATTAGTAAATAAAAATGGAGCAGAACAAGGAATAGATTTTGCCAATATGTTTAAAGCCGGCTTAGACCGTGGAGAAATAAAAATGATAGGTGCTACAACAGATGAAGAATATGAACAATATATCTTAAAAGATAGAGCCTTCTTAAGAAGATTCCAAAAAGTAGATGTAGCAGAAGCAGATCAAGAAACATGTGTAAAAATCTTAATGGGAACATATCCAAAAATAGAAAAGAAAACAGGAGTTCATTTTGAATATACTGATTACGTAATAGAAAGAATAATGCGTTTCATAGTAGATATGACAGATGAATATAAAAGAGTATATGAAATATCATCAAGATACCCAGATATCTGTCTAACAATCGTATCTAATGCCTTTACATATGCTTTATTTGATAATGAAAACGTATGTAGAATAAAACATATTTATAAAGCAGTAGTAAATGCAAGAAATGTATATGAAGATGCTAAAAAGAAATCAATAGAAAAATTCAAAAAAGACTTTGCTGACTTAATAGAAGAAGAAAAAGTAAACTTAAGTGAAATTAATTAAAAAAAGAACTATTTATTTAGTTCTTTTTTCTTTTTATTCCATTCCTTTTTCTTCTTCTTTAAGTCTTTGTCTTTAGGAAATAATTTAATAGCTTCTTCTAATCTTTCTAATGCTTTATCTATATAACCACATTCATATTCACAATCAGCCAAATACTTATAAATAGTACCATCCCAAGGAGCAGATTCATTAGTATATTTATCATTTCTCTTATCTATAAATAAAGCTTGATTTAATAATCTTCTAGCATTAGGATAATCTTTTAAATAATAGTAATATCTACCCAAATAGAATCTAGGTTCTCTAACAGTAGGAGTTTCACTAATAGCCATATTATAGAATAGAATAGCTTCTTGAACATAACCCTTACATCTATAACAATCAGCAATATATCTCATAGCAAAAGCTCTCTCTTGATCCCATTTCTCATTAGGTAAATCTAATAACTTATGTAATATAGCAATACTATCATCATATCTACGTTTAACTAAATATTCTCTCCCTAATAAATAATGTGCTCTAGGATCTTTAGGTAACTCTTTAACTTGTACTTCTAATAAATCTAAATAAAAATCTCTATTTTTCTTTAAATCATGATAATGATCTAAAACAACACCAGGAGCTTCTATTTCTTTTTGAGTAACAGAACATCTTAAATATTCATGTATAGGTCTTTCCCAATGATAATTTTCTCTAGAATGTATTTTACCTAACCAAAATGAAGTACCAGGTCTACCATCTTCAGTAAGACTCCAATTATATGTATATTTTAATCTATTAACATTAGGTTCACTAACCCAAGCTTTCTCAATCTTTTCTCTCCATCCAGGACGAAATCTCTCATCAATATCTGTACATACACAAATATCTACATCTTTAGGTACTAAAGCTAAAGAATCATTTCTAGCAACATCAAATCTAAATTCATCATATTTCTTTTGAGAAATATGAACTTTTTTATATTTCTTAAACAATTTAATAGTATTATCTGTAGAACCAGTATCTAAAACATAGATATCATCTGCTTCTTTCATAGATTCATACCATGCTTTTACATTCTTTTCTTCATTCTTACATATAGCATAAACAACAACCTTTATAAAAACCACCCTCAAACTAATTTACTTCTAAATAATAAAGTATAACTAATTAAAACCATATGTCCAAATGCCCAACCACCAATAATATCAGTAGCAAAATGAGCACCTAAATATATCCTACTAATAGCAATAACAAATGCTAGTATAAATAACAATCCACAATATAATACTTTTTTATGTTTATTAATATTCTTATGCCAAATACTATAAATAAGTATTCCATATAATACACAACCTATCATAGTATGTCCACTAGGATAACTAAATGTTTTCTCAGTAACCAAATTAATTAAAGTAGGTCTAGGTCTTGCAATAATTAATTTAACACTCTCATCTAATATATATGCTATTAAAACAGCTAACATTTCAAAAAAAGTTTTCTTTCTATTTCTACTTATAATAAAAATAAATAATACTATAGAAATAACTCCTATAGTACTACCTAAAGAAGTAATACATTTAAATATAGTAGTAATAGCATCATTATGAAAATAATAAACCATATCATAAACATATCTATCAAAACCATCAGTTTTCTTTAAACATACCAGAGTAGTATTAATAATAAAAATAATAGTCCATATTATTAATACTACATAAGATCTATATTTTTTAATAAAATCATTCATCTACATCACCAAAATATATAATTAAAAGTTTCTTATATCTATCAAGTAAACTTTGGTCCGCACCTTTTTCTTTAGCAATATAATAAGATTCTCTATATAACCACATATTCTCATCTTTACTACCACCAGATGATTTCCAAACTTTATCTCCTACATCTAAGAATAATTCATAATCAGCTACTAAATTCTGAATCTTATCAGCAATCATAATATTAATAACATTTAAATCATAATTCTTCTTAATTCTATTTAAAAAATCTCTTTTTCTATCTAACCATTTAGGAATAGACATATTCTCAGATAAATCATAAACTATATCAGCAACTAAAGTACCAAACATTTCTTCAATATCTTCATATCCATAAGTAGAGTCATTAATAATATCATGTAGAATAGCAGCGACAATAACATCTTCTGAATAAGTAATATTTCTAATCATCATACCTACAATCATAGAATGAAAAGAAATATCTATATTTTCATTTTTTCTCTTTTGACCTTTATAAGCTCTTACCATAAAATGAATAGCTTCTTCAACTTTTGTATACATCGAAACCACCTACTATTAATATTTTAAAATATATTTTAAATTTAATCAAATAAAAAAGGGGATTAATCCCCATTCTGTAATACTTTTTCCAAATAAATCTTCTTTTTAAAAGTACCTCTTTTTAAAGCTTTCTTCTTTCTCTTAATTTCTATCTCTTTATAAGAAGAACCTCTTTCTTTTAAAATAGCTCTTATAACTTCTAATATATCAACCATTTGCTCAATATTACTATCTTTTAAATATTCATTAACTTCATCTAATAATTTCTTATTCAATTCTTTTAAATAATCCTCTTTATTTAATACTTTAGTAACAGGTAATTCATTATCTTTTAAAATAATATCAGGAATATTATCTCTAACTAACTTATTATATAATTTCATAATACCATCCCTCTAATAAAATTATACCATATTATTTATATTTACTCTTATTATTTAACTCTTGATAATATAAAACAATATCTCTATCATAATATCTAATTTGCCCACTAGGTAACATTAACATTCTCTCTATACCTAAATTATCTACAAAACTAATATTATGACTAACTACTAACATAGTACCTTTATAATCTTTAAAAGTATTAGCTATTATTTCTTGTGTCTCCGGATCCAAATGATTAGTAGGTTCATCTAATATTAAAGTATTAGCTCCACTAATAGCTATTTTAGCTAAAGCAACACGACTTCTTTCTCCAGGTGATAAAACACTTACTTTCTTAAAAACACTATCTCCAGAGAATAAAAAGTTACCTAAAAACGATCTTAAATCTCTATCACTAAGATTAAACTCACTAAAATTACCCATAATAGTTTTATCATTATCAAGTAATTCATGTTCTTGAGCATAATAACCTATATCACATTTATCATTTATTACTATAGAACCACTAAGTGGTTCTAATATACCAACTAATAACTTTAATAGAGTAGACTTACCAATACCATTTTCTCCAACTATTAAAAACTTTTCTCCTCTAGTTAAATCAAAAGTTAAATTATTAATTAATATCTTATCTTTATTATACCCAAAACATAATTCTTCACATTTAATAGGAGTAAATCCAGACTCTCTCTTAATATTTAATTTAACTCTAGAAACCTTTTCTTTCTTCTCTAAAACAATTTTATGTTCTTCTAATCTTTCTAATTTCTTAATTCTATCTTTAGCAATATTAGCTTTCTTTTCATTACCACCTATATATTTAGCAATAATTCTCTTTAATTTATCTTCTTCTTTAACTTGTTTATCATATAATCTCTCTTGAGTCTTTAATCTTTCATTTCTAATCTTAATATATTTCTCATAATTACCAGGATATAACTCCATACTATGATTACTTTTATCTACATATAATGTCTGAGTAGTAACACTAGTTAAAAACTCTATATCATGACTAATAACTAATATAGTACCATTATAATTTTTTAAATAATTAATAATATAATCTTTACTATCATTATCTAAATGATTAGTAGGTTCATCTAACAATAATATTTCTGGATTAGAGTAGAGTAATCTAGCAAAAGCAATCTTACTTTTCTGTCCACCAGATAAATTACATAATTTCATATCTAATAAATCACTATCTATATTCATACCATTTATTATTCTTAATAATATAGACTCACAACTATATACTTCATAATATTCTAACTTTTGTTGAATCTTCCCAATTTCTTTCATTAAATATTTAATCTTTTTTTCATCAGTCTCTATACTAACATCACTATATGCTTTAGCTAAATCATTTTCTAATTTCTTAATAGGTCTTCCATCTAATAAATAATCAAAAACACTTATATCCATATTTGGTATTTCATCACTAATAACTTGAGGTAAAAAACCAATTCTAGTACCAGGTTTAATTATTATTTTACCTTTATCAGGTTCTAATTTACCCATTATTAATTTGAAGAAAGTACTCTTACCAGCACCATTCATTCCAATAATACCAACTTTTTCTTTATCATTAATTTGTAAGTTAACATCTTCAAATATCTCTTGTAAACCAAAAGACATATATAAATCTTTAATAATCATCGATATCACCTCACAACTAAGATTATAACAAAAAAAAATAAACTATATAAATAGTTTATTTTTATTATTTAGAAATCTTACAGCTTCCGCCTTCATCTTCAGCAGACTTTTTAAGTGCTTCTAAAGTATCAGCATCTAATTTTTCAATAGTACCATCTTCAATTAAAGATTCACCATATTTTTCACCATCATAAACAAGTTTAGCAACATAGTTATCTCCAGATGGTTTTAATGAACAACTTTCAACATCGTCTTCTTGATCAGAACACATTAGCTTTTCAAGTTCTTCATCACTATCAGCAAATCCTTCATACATACTCTTTGGTAAAGACATTTCCATAGTTACTTTAGTTAATTTATAAGTTTTCTTGTCTTGTTCAACAGTAATTTCCATTTTTTGATCATCTTCTTGTTGAGTACAAGTTAAAGTTGCAACATTAGAATCTTTTTTAGAATCTTTTTTGCTACCACCTTCGTCATCAGAATCTTTACCACAACCAGTTACTAATAAAGCACCAGCTAATAACAATAATAATCCTTTCTTTTTCATTAAACATACCTCCAATCAATACAAATATTTTATCATATTATATACAATAATAAAACTATTTTTGTAAATAATATGCATTTAGCACATTATACATTAACTCAGTAACTGTCATAGGACCAACCCCACCAGGTACTGGAGTAATATATTTACACTTATCCTTTACATTATCAAAGTAAACATCACCATATAATTTACCATCACATCTATTAATACCAACATCTATTATAGTAGATCCTTTTTTTATCATATCGCTATTAATAAACCATTTTTTACCAATAGCAACAACTAATATATCAGCTTTCTTAGTAATCTTCTCTAAATCCTTAGTTCTAGAATGACATATAGTAACAGTAGCATTCCTATTTAATAACATATTAGCAATAGGTTTACCTACTAAAATACTTCTACCTACAACAACAGCATTAGCTCCTTCAATAGGTATTTTATAATAATCTAATAAATCAATTATTCCTTTAGGAGTACAAGGTACTAAACCTTTCTCATTATTAACCAATTTACCTGCATTTATATATGTTAAACCATCTACATCTTTTAAATGAGATATTCTATTTTGAATCTTATTCTCATCCAAATGTTTAGGTAAAGGCATTTGTACTAAAATACCATGAATACTTTTGTCATTATTTAATTTATCTATCTCATCGAGAATAACTTCTTCTTTAACATCACTATCATATTTTTTATGTATAAATTTATAACCAAGTTCAGTAGCTAATTTTTCTTTTTGTCTAATATAAACAATACTAGCTTCATCATCACCAACTTGAATAACAGCTAACCCTAACTGAGTATTTAAACCCTTTATAATCTCTTTTAATTCCTCAATCTTTTTATTCTTTACTTCTTTTCCATCAATTAACATGTTATCACCAAAAAAATTATAACATAAAAAAAAGAATTTATTTTATAAATCCTTCCTTTTTTAAATAAGTATCTAAAGTAGATGCATCTACATATCCACCAATGAAGTTAACAATCTTATTATTCTTAACAAACATAGTTAATGGAGTTCCAATACCATCTGCTATTTGAGAAGCATAAGAACTATTATCAATAAATGTTGTTAATGCATCATATTCTTCTTCATCAGATACAGCAGGTCTCGCTAAAGAGAAATCAACCATACTACCAAAATCTAAATAATATACATCAAATTTATTTTCTTCAGCAGCCATACCAATAATAGGTGCATATAAACCACACCAATAGCATCCTTGTCTTCCTAAAAATACAACAATTTCTTTATTTTTAGATTCCTTTGCAATATCCTTCATTTTAATAGTTTTAAATGAAGCAGTAGAGTAAGAGTTATCACCGCTACTACCGTTATTATCATCAGTTTCAGTAGTATCACTTGTCTTCTTAGTAGTATCCTTACTATCACCTTTATTAATATTAATACATAAACCCATAGTTATAATCATTAATATTATGCAAATAACTAACATCACAGTATTAGCTTTAGTTAATTTTTCAACCCTAATTAATCTCTCATCACTAGATACTTCTTCTAATTCAGTTTCTAATAAAGCTAATTCATCATCATCTTCATCATCTAAATTAAAATCATCATCTTCTAATATTTCTTCATCTAAATCTTCATCAAGTACTAAATCTTTTTCTTTTTCAATTTTTTTAGCACTTTTTTTTGCTTTAGCTGTAGAACTTTTCTTTTTGACATTTGCCATTCTAATCACTCCCTACCTAATATTTTACTCATTATAGTAAAAAAACACAAGAAAAATAAAAATTTCATTTCCAAAAGAGATATTTTTTAATATAATTAGAATAGGTGAGAAGAATGAGTGGCATACTATTATTTATATCCGTATTACCATCAGTAGTTCTAGGATATTATGTATATAAAAAAGATAAAATAGAACCAGAACCAGGTGGATTATTAGCTAAAATATTTATCTTTGGTAGTTTATCTATTATTCCAGCTATAATAATTGAATTAATATTAACTGGAGTATTAGGAACAGTTGGTATAACAGATGATTCTAATCTAATAGGTTTATTCCTTTATTATTTAATAGGAGTAGGACTAGTAGAAGAAGGATGTAAATGGTTAATAATGAAACTCACTACATGGAATAATAAAGAATTTGATCATATATTTGATGCATTAGTATATGCCGTATTTGCTAGTTTGGGTTTTGCAACAATAGAAAATATCCTTTATGTATTTCAAAATGGACTATATACAGGAATATTAAGAGCAGTATTATCTGTACCAGGACATGCATTCTTCGGTGTCTATATGGGTTACTATTATGGAATAGCTAAACAATGTCATTTAAATGGACAAAATAAATTAAGTAGTAGTGCTTTATTTAAAAGTATAGCAATACCTACATTAATACATGGATTATTTGATTTCTTATTATCAACAGAATATGAAGAAGTAATAATAGTTTATTTTGCATTAGTAATATTTTTATATATAACAGCATTCATTAAAATAAATAGATTCTCAAAAATACAAAATAATTTACAAAATCCATTTGGAATACAACCAAGAAAAGATATTATACCTGGTGTACCTTTTGTTCAAATGCAAGTTGGACAACCAATGGTTCAAGTACAACCTGTAACTCAACCAGTAGTACAACAAGCAATACAACAAACCGTTCAACCAGCAGTTACTCCTGCGCCAATACCACAACCAATGCCACAACCTGCTCAAGCACCGGTACCTACACCACAACCAATGCCACAACCGACAATAACTCCATTACCAACACCACAACCAATGCAACAAGAAAAGAAATTCTGTCCAAACTGTGGTACACCAACTGGAACTGGACAATTCTGTTCAAATTGTGGATTTAAAATAAAATAAAAAAAGATAGCAATATCTTTTTTTTAATGGTATACTTTTAGAGTGTTAAAGGAGATAATAAAATGATTTTAAACATAGTATTATTGGTAATAGGATTTATAATTTTAATAAAAGGAGCAGATGTATTCGTAGATGGTGCATCTAGTGTAGCAGGTAATTTTAAAGTATCTAAAATGTTAATTGGATTAACAATCGTAGCATTTGGTACAAGTGCACCAGAACTAGCAGTAAGTATAAAATCAATGTTAACTCATACAGGAGATATCGTATTAGGAAACGTATTAGGTAGTAATATACTAAATATATTATTAATCTTAGGAGCAAGTTCATTAGTACATGAATTATATATTAAAAATAATACAGTACAAAAAGAATTACCAATCACATTATTAATATCAACACTATTCGTAGTATTAATATCAGATTCATTATTTGATAAAAGTTTAACAAATGGGTTTACAAGAGGAGATGGAATAGCAGTATTACTATTCTTCACAGTATTTGTTTATTACTTAATTAGTATGGCAAGAAATAAAATAGATGATGATCAAGAAGAACAATATATGAAAATGTCTAAAGCAATTATATTTACCATAGGTGGATTAATAGCCATAGTATTAGGATCTAACTTAGTAGTAGAAAATGCAAAATCTTTAGCATCAGCATTAGGTGTATCAGAAAAAATGATAGCATTAACAGTAATAGCATTAGGAACATCTCTACCAGAACTAGTAACATCTTTAACAGCAACTAAAAAAGGTGAATATGATATAGCAATAGGAAACGTAGTAGGAAGTAATATATTTAATGTAGGTATGGTATTAGGAATACCAACAGCTATGTTTGGAACAATACCAAATATAACAATTAATTATGTAGACTTATCAGTCTTTCTAATTAGTGCAATTTTATTATTTATATTTGCTTTAAGAAAAAGAAAGATATCTACTGCAGAAGGAATAATATTCTTATTTGTATTTATCTTCTATTATTCATATGTAATATATACAGGAATTTAAACTACTAAATAATAGTAGTTTTTTTATGATATAATATAAATGTTAATCTTAGTTGACAAATTTCCAACGCAACTATATAGAACGCAACCAATATTTTTTATAAAATTAATCTCAGAAAGAAGGAATAAATATGACAATCGGAGAAAGATTGTATAAATTAAGAAAAGAAAAAAACATATCACAAGAAGAATTAGCAAACGAATTAAATGTATCTAGACAAACAATATCTAAATGGGAGACAGGAGAATCATCTCCAGACTTTGATAAAATAATTCCACTATGTGAATATTTTAATATTACATCAGATGAATTATTATCTGGAAAGGAAAATATAATAGAAGCAAATAAACAAGATCAAGAAAAAACATTTGCTCGAAACATAGCGATAGCAGTAGGACTATATATTATATCAGTAGCAGAAATAATATTTACAGCAGCAGTATTACAACAAGAAGTATTATCAGTAGTATTATTCTTTATAATATGTGCAATAGCAACATGTTTAATAATATATACATGTATAGTACATAAACCAAAAGAAGAAGAAAAGAAACCAGAAGATGAAACATTAGAATTAATAAATAGAATAATATCTATATTAGGAGTAATAGTATACTTTGTAGTAAGTTTCTTAACTATGGCATGGCATATTACATGGGTAATATTCATTATAATAGGACTATGTGAAACAATAGCTACATTAATATATAAACTAGTTAAGAAAGAAGATAATAAAAATGAATAAAGGATTAACAATAACATTAATAGTACTATTATTAACATTAGTAATAGGATTAATAGTAGGAATGGTACTAGTAATAAAAAAAGGAATTATTTTTTCAAACTTTAGTTTTGATTCAACAAGTAAAACTCTAATAGAAGAAAAAGAACTAGATAATCTAAAAGATTTAAATATAGAATTTAATATATTAGATATAGAAATAAAACCTACAGAAGAAGAAACAATAACTATTAAATTATATTCAGATAATGAAAAAGAACATAAAATAGAAGAAACAGAAAACACTATTAATATCCTACATAAAGAAGTAGAACATAAAATTAACTTCTTCCAAAAAACTCCTAAATTAGTAATATATCTTCCATCATCATATGATAAAGAAATTAATATAGAAGGAGATGTAGGAGATATCCATCTAGATAAATTACCTAATACTAATATTAAAGTTAATCTAGATGTAGGAGATATTAAAGGAGAATCTATTAATACCGCTAATATAAAATTAAAAACAGGAGATATTAAAATAGAAAAGATTAATAATCTAATAGCAGATCTACAAACAGGAGATATTAAATCTAATGAAATAAATAACTATTTAGATATCAATCTAAAAATAGGAGATGTTAAATTAGAAACAGTTAATCTAAATGAAAACTCAAAAATAGAATTAAAAACAGGTGATGTTAAAATACAAAAAACAAATGAAATATATGTAGAGACAGATACAAGAATAGGCGATACTAAAGTACAAAATAATTATCGTAAAGCAGAAATAGAATTAACTATAAAAGTAGATGTAGGCGATATAAAAGTAAATAATTAAGAAGTAGTTTAAACTACTTCTTTCTTTTGATATAATTTATATATAACTAGATATAAAAAAATGATAAAATATAATAGGTGATAATATGAATAAGAAATTAATAAGAGACTTTATAATAATAACATTTATCTTACAAATAATATTTTGGGGAGGTGCTTCATTAATATGTAAATTAACATCTCTAACAATAAAACATATATTAATAAAAGTATTATATTATATTGGTTTATATTCACCAACAATAGCATCATTCATATCATTAAAAAGAAATAAAGTAATAGAAAATATTTTAGATTTTATAGAACCGATATTTAGATTTAAACAAAAAATAAAAGTATTTATAATAATACTATTATTCTTAGCATCATATTTCTATATAGGATGTATGTTAAATACATATGAAAAAGGATTACCATATTATTCAATATTCTTAAATACATTAATCTTCTTTGTAAGAGGAGGTAATGAAGAATTAGGATGGAGAATGTTATTACAACCAGAATTAGAAAAAAGATTAAAATTCTTCCCAGCAGCTATTATAACAGGATTAATAACATGGTTATGGAATACACCATTATTCTTCATTACCGGAATAGAAACAATGAATTATTTATATTTCGGAATCACATGTTTAATAATATCAATTAGTACAGGAATAATAAAAAGAAACTCTAAAGGAATATTTACTTGTATGATATATCGTGCCTTAATATTATCTATATCAACAATATTTGTCTTTATAAGTACATTATTAACAACAACAGTAACATTAATAGCATTTATATTATTATCAATATCATTCCTATATGCATTTAAAAAAGAAAAAGACTCATAAGAGTCTTTTTTATTTTAAACTTAATTTCATTGGATTACCATCTACCATAATATAATAAGAATTATAATCCGTTTTAAATAATGGATATTTATTATCTAAATCAAAATAACCAATACTATTAATACTAGGTAATGCAATAGCTTCAAAAGAATCATCTAATTTTTCAAATAAATCTTTATCATCAATAACATCTATATCTAAATATTTACTTAAATAAACAATACCATTCTTATTATTAGTAGCTAATACCATAATAGTATAACCACCATCACTATTTTCAAATATAGCAAACTTTTCAACATTATCTATATCAAAAACATGAGTATCTTTACCATTATCAACTATAAATTCATCATCTTTAATACTAAAAGTAAATACACGTTCATCATATAATACCTGATCAATACAATCAACACTATCTACCATGCAATCTAAATAAGAAGTCATATCATATTTAATTTCATAATCTTTATAATCTAATAAAACCATTTCCATCTTATCAGATTCATAAATATCATAATTCATACAAGCGTCACTATCACCAACAAATATAAATATAATACCTATTAAAAAGAAGAATAAGCACATAATACCACTATATATAGCAATAATAATAGTAAGAACTAAATGTAATGTTTTATCACTATTAATTTGTTTATCATCTAATTTAACTTGATATTTCTCATCTAAACTTTCATTAACATGTGTTTTAGAAAATTCTTTAATAGTAACTAATATACTAGGTAAATCTAATAATAATGCAACTATTAAACCAATAATAGCAACCGATAAACCTTCTAAAGCAACTGTATTAGCACATGAAGTAGTAACATTCATATTACCTAAAGAAAGCGCTAAATCCCAAAAACCATGAAGAATAACAGTAACCCAAATATTCTTAGTTCTAAAATATACAATACCAAAATAGAATCCTATAACCATAGCAGAGGTCATTTGTACTAAAGTAATACCTAATTCTTGACCTCCAAAATAATTAATAATATGAAGAGCTCCAAAAATAATACCAGATATTAATATAGAAAAGAATACACCTTTACGAGTCTTACCAAATCTTTCTATAAATTCATTTTGTAACCATCCTCTACATAAGAATTCTTCAAATATACCTACAAAAGTAAATAAGAATATTGAAGCAACCACTTCATCAAAATTAAAATGTTTAACACCACCAGCAAATCCAAAATAGAATATGCCAATACATGTAGTTAATAATAATAAAGGCCATATTATTAAAAACGTTTTCTTAAAACTCATATGTTTCTCATGTAATATATATTTATTATTAAATAACAATAAAACAGGTATTAAACACATAAACCATATTACTTCATAAAAAATACTCTGACCACTATCAGTAGTTTTACTCAAATTACCTAAATAAGGTGTAATACCATACCATCCATCTATTATTACTCCATGAAATCCATTAGTAAGTAAAATAAATAAGAAAAAACTAATTACCATAAATATAGTAAATAATAATTTATTAGATTCTATCTTATTCCATATTTTCTTCATCTCACACATCCTTTACTATAAATAATTATAACAAAAAATAATAAAAAATAAATCAATAATATATGGTATAATTAACTTGTAAGAGAGTGATTATATGAGAGAGTTTAAAAAAATATATGAACATTCAAACAATATAGTAAACTTTATAAAAGATCAAATAGAATATATCTGTACTAAAATACCATCAAGATCTCCTGGTACAAAAGGAGAAGAAGATACAGCATTCTATTTAGAAAGATATTTAAAAGAAGAATGTGATATAACAGATACACAAATAGAACATTATAATTTTCAACCACATGCATTTTATGGTTGGTTATATATATCTAATCCTTTAATAATGATATCAATTATATTATCATTTTATATTCCAATAGTATCTTTAATATTACTATTAATAGCTTTCTTAATAGCATATTTAGAATTCTTCCGTTACAAAAAATTTGTAGATCCACTATTTAAAACAAAAACAGGAACTAATCTTACTGCTATTAAAAAGAACCCAAACGCTAAACAAAGAATATTCTTTACAGGACATATGGATGCAGCATGGGAATTTACATATAATTATCACTTTGGTATTAAAGGTATTTATGCTACTATGGGTGGCCCATTTCTAGGAATAGCTTATTTCTTAATAGCATATATATTAGTAATTATTAATCCAGATTTAACAATATTATTACATATTGGATTAATATTTATTCCATTCTATATAGCAGTATTATTCTTTTGGAATCCATTTAGAATAGTACCAGGAGCTAATGATAATTTAACTGGATGCTTAATAAGTGTATCTATATTAAAAGCATTAAAAGAACATAATATAGATTTAGAAAATACAGAAGTAGGTATTATTTTAACCGGTAGTGAAGAAGCAGGAACAAGAGGTGCAAAAGCCTGGTCAGAAAAACATAAAAATGATTATAAAGATATACCAACATATATATTAGCAATAGATACTATTAATGATCCAGATAAGTTATCAGTAACAATAAGAGATCTAAATGGATCAGTACAAAATGATAAAGAACTAGCTACTATGGTAACAACAGCAGCTAAAGAATTAAATATAAAATGTGAAGAAAAAGTACTAGGATTACCAGCTGGCTCTACAGATGCAGCAGCCTTTACACAAGGTGGCTTTAAATCAATATGCCTAGTTGGAATGGATTATCAAATAAAAAGATTCTATCATACTAGAATAGATAACTATGATAATCTAAATGATGAAGCAATAGATAAAAGTTATCAAATATGTATCAAAGTAATAGAAAATCTAGAAAATAAAAACAGTTAATAAACTGTTTTTATATGCTATAATACAAACGAGGTGCAATATGAAAAAGAAAAATATAATATTAAGTATATCTTTAATAATAATAAGTATACTATATACATTATCAGTTAAATATATAGATGTAGATACAATAGGACCTAATAATTCTAAAGTAGGACTATCTACTATAAATAATTATTTTCATGAATTAATAGGATATCATGAAACTCTATATAAAATAACATCTATCTTAGGAATATTCTTATTTATTATAGTAGGTATATATGCCTTAGTAGGAATTATACAATTAATAAAAAGAAAATCACTATTAAAAGTAGATAAAGAAATAATAGTATTAGGAGTATTCTATATAGTAGTAGCATTAATATATGTCTTCTTTGAAAAAGTAATAATAAATTATAGACCAGTTATTATAGAAGGGGAGTTAGAAGCATCATATCCATCTACACATACATTATTAACTCTATGTATATGTGTAAGTTCTATTATTATAAATAAATTAAAATATAATAACTTTAAATATAGAAAATATACTAATATATTAACTATAATATTATTATTATCTATTCTAATAGGAAGAATATTATCAGGAGTACATTGGATAAGTGATATATTCGGAGGAATAACAATATCATTAACATTATTAACTATATTTAAAACAATATTATTAACAATACAAAAAAAGAACTAAGCAGTTCTTTTTTTATTTACTATTTTCTTAGTATCTTTATCTTTCTTATTCTTCTTTTTTAATTTATTCTGAACATCATCTTTAATAGCTTCATATATACAAGCAAATATAGGAACAGCAAATATCATACCCCATACACCAAATAAACCACCAAATAAGATAATAGAGAATAATACCCAGAAACTCTTCATACCAATCTTATCACCAATTAATTTAGGACCTAATATATTACCATCAAATTGTTGTATTAAAAGTATTAAAATAATAAATTCAAATGCTTTAGTAGGATCAATCATTAATAATAATATTGTACATGGAACAGCACCAATAAAAGGACCAAAGAATGGAATAATATTAGTAATACCAATAACAAATGCAATTAATAAATAATAAGGGAATCTAAATATAACTAAGAATACAAAAGTAATAATACCAATTATTAAAGAATCTAATAATTTAGCAACCATAAATCCACCAAATACTTTATATAAATCTTTAGCTATCTTAATAATTTTATTATATACTTTCTTACTACAATATACCTTTAATATATTATTTAATCCTTTACCATATATTTCTTTATCATATATTAAATATACAGAAATAATTATACTAATAATAAAATTAATAAACCATTTAATAACCCCACTAATACCAGCAGCTAAATTATTAATAATAATATCTATATTAGGAACAACTATCTTTCTAATAATACTATTAATATCAGAAACATATTCCTCTATAAAAGTAGGAGTAATATTATATCTCTCACATAAATCAATAACCCATTTAGAAAATCTATCTAAATATAAAGGAAAATTATTTATCATAATAGTAATACTATTTAATAAATTAGGAACTAAAAACTTTAAAAATAAAACTATTAATAATATAAAAGTAAAATAAGTACATACAATACCTAATATTCTACCTAATCTATCTTTCTTTTTAATATTATTATTTCTATTAAATAATATCTCTAATTTAGAAATAATAGGATTAAAGAAGAATGCTAATACAATACCTATAATAACAGGCATTAATATAGTTAATAATTTAGAAATAAACTTAATAACTATATTAATATTAGATATTAAAAAATATACTAATATACTAGATACAATAGCTAAGAATACAGCAATAAATATCTTATAGTATTCATTATTTTTTTTACTATTACCAAATATATTCATAACATACCCCCTTAGTTAATTAACTATTATAACATAATGTATAAATATATAAAAAATATTATAATTTATCTGGAATTAACTTATCTAAATAATCCATTAATTGTTCTTTAGAATAAGTCTCTTTATTACTAATCCAATCTATACCAATAGATACAATAGCACCTAAATAGAATTTAGAAATAATTTCTATTGGAATATCAGATTCAATAAAATCATTCTCTCTAAGTCTATTAATAATATCTCTATTACCAACATCAATAAATAAATCTATTAAAGTACCATTCTTATCATTAGCTAGAATAGAAGCATAAGTATCTCTATTTTCATCAATATGAATAATAAATATTTTTATTAATTTCATATAATATTTTTTAGAAATAACTTTTTCTTCATTCCTTTCAAATTCTTTTTCTAAATTATTCTTTAAATCATCAATTATAGCAATTAATAAATCTAATTTATCATCATAATGAGCATAAAAAGTAGATCTATTTACTAAAGCTTCATTACAAATATCAGATACTTTAATCTTTTCAAAAGATTCTTTTTTCATTAAATTAATTAATGCTTCAAATAATATTTTTTTAGTTTTAATTACACGTAAATCATTCTTATTTTCCATAAAATCCCTTTTTCTAATAAAATGTATTTTACTACTTATCCAACAAAAATACAAATAACAAACAAAAAATATAATAAATATACATATATATTACTATTATTAGACAAATAAGCAACACTTTTTGATAATTGTTGTTTACTTTATATATAATAAGTAATAAAATCTCCTAACGGAGTGATGAGATATGCGTAAGATAACTGACATGATAGTAAAGGGAAGATATTTCTTTTTATCTATATTTATAATAGGAGCAATTCTAAGTTTATATTTATCAACTAAAGTAAATATAAATGATGACATAATGAAATATTTACCAAAGAATTCAGAAACTAAAATAGGTAAAGACATTATGGATAAAGAATTTTCTAAACAAGATACTTCTACTTTAAATGTAATGTTTAAAAATTTAACAGAAAAAGAAAAAGAAGAAACATTAAAAAAATTAGAAAAAGTAGATGGAGTAAGTTCTATTACATATGAAAATAATTCTAATTATAATAAAGATAACTATACATTATATATTGTAAATGTTAATGATTATGCAAATTCAAAAACATCTACCAAAGTATATGAATATATAAAAGATAACTTTAAAACATCAGGTATGAGTGGAACAATATATGATGAAAATAAACCTATATTAAAACTATGGGTAGTAATATTAGCAATAGCTTGTTCTATGATAATATTAACAATACTAAGTGATTCATATTTAGAACCATGGTTATATTTAATATCAATAGGAATAGCAGTATTTATTAATAAAGGAACAAATATAATGTTTGAAAGTGTATCTTCTATTACAAATTCCATAGTAGCTATATTACAATTAGCATTATCTATGGATTATTCAATAATGTTATCAAATAGATATAAGCAAGAAAAACAACATTATAAAAATAAAATAGATGCTATGAAAGAAGCATTATATCATTCATTTTCAGCAATATCTAGTAGTTCATTGACAACTATAGTAGGATTACTAGCATTAGTATTTATGAGTTTTACAATAGGAAAAGACTTGGGCTATGTACTAGCTAAAGGAGTATTATTAAGTTTATTAAGTATCTTCTTCTGTTTACCTGCATTACTATTAATATTTGATAATCTAATAGAAAAAACACATAAAAAAACACCTAAGTTTAATTTAAATAAATTAGGTAGTATTGTCTATAAAATAAGATATATACAAGCAATAGCAATTATTATATTATTCTTATCTGCATTTTTATTAAAAGGAAATATAAATATACTATATACAGGATCAGAACAAGATAAAGTAGGTAAAATATTCCCAGCTACTAATCAAATAGCAATAGTATATGCAAATGAGTATGAAGATTTAATTAGTTCAATATGTAAAGATTTAGAAACTGATAAAGAAATAGATCAAGTCTTATGTTATTCCAATACAATAAATGAAAAATTAGCATATGATGAATTAAATAATAAATTTAAAGAATTAGGTCAAAATACAGAAATAGATGAATATTTATTAAAAATAATCTACTATAATTATTATAATAAAGATAATAATACTAAAATGACTATAAATGAATTTATATCATTTATAAAGTCAGATATATATCAAAATAATAATTTTAATAATAAAATAGATAATCAAACTAAAAACAATATAGAACTATTAACTAAATTTACTACAAAAGAAGAAATAAATAAAAAAAGAACAATTAAAGAATTATCTAATATATTAGGAATAAATGAAAATGACGCTACTAAAATATTAATATATTACAATTCTAAAAATACTAATATAGAATTAACTATTAAAGACTTTATAAATTTCATACTTAATGATGTATCAAAAGATAAAGAATATGCATCATATATAAGTCCAAATAGCTTAATAAAATTACAACAATTACAAAGATTTACCAATACAAATATTATTAATAAAAAAATGAATTCTGAAGAATTATCTAATATATTTGGTATAGATAAAAATCTAATAGAACAATTATTATTGTTTTATAGAACAACGACTAATAGTAAAACAACATTAACACTAAATGAATTTGCAACATTTACTTTAAATATTTCAAACAATGAACAATATAAAAATCTATTTGATGAAAATACAATTAATTCATTAAAATTATTACAAACTATTAGTAATGAATCAATTACTAATCAAGAATTAGATATACCAACTATGCTTAATTATTTAAATAAATTGGGTATTAATATAGATCAAGACACATTAACATCCTTATATATTTACTATACAGGATATAATACTAATACAACATTAACACTAAATGAATTTGCTAATTTATCTATTAATTTATCAAACAATGAACAATATAAAGAATTCTTTAATGAAGAAAGTATTAATTTATTACAAAATATTATAAACTTAAATAAATATTATAATACTCCATTACCAAATACTAATCTTTATGAAATGTTTAAAATAGATTCAGAAAATACTACAAAATTCAATTATATTATAACAGGTGACCCTAATGGTACATATACAATGGCACCATTAGAATTCGTAACAACAATACTAAATAATGAAACAATAGTATCAAATTTAAATGAAAATAATATTAGTTTATTAAAACAATCACAATATATAATGACAAATGCAAATACAAAGTACAATAGTAATGATTTAAGCACAATATTAAAACAAGATACTAATACTATAAAATTTATATATGGAATATATGATTATCAAAATAATCAATTAAAAAATATATCTATAAAAAATATAATAAACTTTATTTATAATAATCAAAATAATAATTTATTATCAAAATATATAAATAATAATATAGATAAATTAAAACAAGCATATTTAATAATTAATAATCAACAAACAAAATATAATTATGAAAATATTAGTACAATAACAAATACCAATATAGAAACTAATAGAATGATATATGGACTATATGATTATAATAAAGAAGAAACAAAACTTACTCCAATAGAACTAACTAATCATATATTAAACAATATAAATAATGAATTATTAAAAGATAAAATTAATAAAACACAAATAACAGAATTAAATATAATAAAAGAAGTAATGAATAGTACAATAAATAATAAAAAATATAATTCATTAAATTTAAGTAAATTATTAAATATAGATCAAGAAAAAATAAAACTAATATATAGTTTATATAATACAAAATATATAAATAAAAATGAAAAAATATCATTATATAATTATGTAAATTTTATAACAAATAATATAATGAATAATAAAGAATATTCAAATAAATTTGATAATACAAAGAGACAAAAACTTAATACAATAAAACAAATAATGAATAATTCATTAAATAATATACCATATACATCAAATGAAACATATCTAACATTAAGTACATTAAGTGATGATATGGAACAAACATTAATTGAATTAACATATATGTATTATGGTAGCAAAAAAGAATATAATGAATCATGGAAAATGACTATAGAAGAATTAGTTAATTACTTAAATAATAATATATTAACAGATAATAGATTTGATAACTTTATCGATAATAATAAAAAAGAAATGATTATATCAGCACAAGATACAATTAATAAATCAAAGAAATTATTAGTATCACCTAAATATTCTAGAGTAGTATTAAATACTAAATATCCATTTGAAGAACAAGAAACATATGATTTTATAAAACAACTAGATAATCAAATAGGTGATAAAAAAGATATATATATAGTAGGTAATTCTCCTATGGCTGTAGAAATGAGTAAAACATTTAATAGTGAAATAAATAGAATTACAATTATAACAATGATATTTATATTTATAGTAGTAGCATTTACTTTTAAAGATTTAATAATACCTATAGTATTAGTATTAATAATTCAAACAGCAGTATATTCTACAATGAGTGTAATCTCACTTACTGGAGGAACAGTATACTTTATTGCTTTATTAATAGTACAAGCAATATTAATGGGAGCAACAATAGATTATGCGATAGTATATACGGAATATTATCGAGAATCTAGATTAAAATTAGGAATAAAAGATTCAATAATTAACGCATATAATGGATCAATTAATACAATAATTAGTTCATCAACAATATTAATAATAGTAACATTAATAGTAGCAGGATTCTCTTCTGCAATAGCAGCTAAAATATGTGAAACAATTTCACAAGGAACCCTTGCATCAACTTTATTAATATTATTGGTATTACCTGGAATATTAGCAGCAATGGATAAATTTATTTGTAGAAAAAACTATTATAAAGAAAAAAAACAAAACTCGAAGTAATTCGAGTTTTTATATTTACCATTATATCCATCATTTCTTTTTAAGTTTTAATATTTTTTTTAAACAAAAAACTAGTCTCTCGACTAGTTAATTTACACATGGGGCCTCAATTTAACGTGTTTACGAAAAATCGGCACAAATCTATGAATTGAGATTGACTCAATTACTTGAATAAAATATACCACAACATTTTGACATTTGCAAATAGTTTTACAGACAAGTTCTCATAAATTCAATTGAATTTTTTAATTCATCGTATGTTGCTTCTCCGTTATCAGCTCTATGATGTATTTTATTTCTAATATAAGTATGTTTACTTACTTCATTTGGATGAGCCATCCAAGGAGAATCTTTTAATTCTCCTTTAGTATTTACGAAATAAGTATTATCGAAATCTTTGTAGCCTAAATTACTACCATGTATACTTTTTAATTCTTCATATAGTTCGTTATGATATTCCTCTGTGGCAAATCCAAATGCAATATAATTAATTTCGTTTGATGATAAATAAGGAAGTTTTCTATCGCTTACTGTAGAAATTGTTTTATCTTTGTTTACTATTATGCTTTTTACATTGTCATTATACATTAGTTGTTTAACTAATATCGGAGAATGGGTAGATATTATTACTTGAACAGTTTTAGATATGTTTAATAAAAATTGTACAAACTTCTTTTGAATGTCTGGATGTAAATGAAGTTCAGGCTCATCAATAAGAATAATTAAATTTTTCCCGTTTTGTAAAGCTAAATAATAGGAATAAATAAGAGAAAACATCATTTCAAATCCAGATCCAATACTTGATAGAGGGATTTGGTTATTATCATTTCCTTTTAAGACGAATGATGCATTTTTAAATGGTCTGTAATTATCAATAAAATCTAACCATACTTTAAATCCACTTATTTCTTCAAAATCTTTAATTGCATTTCCTAAAAAGTCATTAGAGATTTTTTTATCTTTCTTAATTGTCTCATTTAGATGAATATTTAAATCTTCTATTGTTTCCGAGTTTTTTATATATTGAAAATTGAAATCATTCATTAATCTATCAAATCTTGTATTATTATATGTACCAGACTTTGTTTGAAACAATCTATTCTTATCTAAATATAAAATATCTGTATCAGTAAATCTTTTACCAGCAAATGGGTTATTCACTGAAAGCCTTAAATCAGGGCTATTTTTATCAGGTTTATCTGGATCAGTACTAATGTATTTTTGATCAGAAACAACAGGAGAAGAAAGATAATTTTTTTGAGTTCTATTTCTTAACTTTGCTGTAAATTGGAATCCTTTAGCCATAAATGATGTTTTGGGCATTGTCCCTAAAACTTTAAAATCTTCATTGGAATAGAACTCTATTTCTGCATCTTCTTCATAGTTGTTAAAATCATATATGTTAAAAGTTTCTGCTTTATAATCGAGCATTGATAGTGCAATTGAATCAAGTATGGTTGTTTTTCCACAACCATTTTCTCCGACAATGAGGGTTAAACCTGTACCTTCATTTGTACCATCTGGAGTATTAAAATTATCAACGATAAACTTGTTATTAAACAATTTGTAATTTTTAATTGAGATACTTTTTAAAAACATTATATTCCTCCTAACAAAAAAGTATCATTCTATTGAATGATACGAAATCTATTTTAATTATAACATATTTAGTAGAAAAATAGTTCTAACTATCTATAAAATTAAGATAAATATGTTATAATTTATTTAGAGAGGATGGTGCCTATTTATGAATCTTAAAAAAATGAAGTTTATTGATTTATTTGCAGGTATAGGTGGATTTAGATATGCACTTGAATCTTTTGGATGTAAGTGTGTTTTCTCATCTGAATGGGATAAGTTTTGTCAACAAAGTTATGAGTTAAACTTTGGTGATAAACCATTTGGCGATATAACAAAAATTGATGAAAAAGAAATACCAAAGTTTGATATACTATGTGCTGGGTTTCCTTGTCAACCATTTAGTATTTCGGGAAAACAAAAAGGATTTGAAGATACACGAGGAACTTTATTCTTTGATATTGTGAGAATTGTTAGTTATCACAAACCTAAAATAATTTTTTTAGAAAATGTTAAAAATCTAAAAGCACATAATGGTGGTGCAACTTTCGAAGTTATTTCAAATACTTTAGATAGTTTAAATTATAATATATATCACAAAGTATTAAATGCAAAAGATTTCGAACTACCACAAAATAGAGAAAGAATTACTATTGTATGTATTAGAAAAGATATAGATAATGGTAAATATAAGTTTCCTGATTCTCATAAAGAGTTTAAAACAATTAGTGATATAAAAGAAGATGATTCTATTAGTAAAAAATATTTATTAAAGAGAACTGATATCCATATAGATGAAGAAAAATTACAGAAGGCCATAAAAAATGGTAGAGTTCAAAAACCTATTCAAATTGGAGTTATAGGAAAAGGTGGACAAGGCAATAGAATTTATCATGAAAATGGTATAGGAATAACATTGGCCGCTTCTAGTGGTGGAGCTGCACCAAAAACAGGTGCATATTATATAAATGGCAAAGTTAGAAAACTCACTCCAAGAGAAGCTGCAAGACTACAGGGATTCCCGGAAGACTTTAAAATAATAGATAGTGATAGTCAGTCATTAAAACAATTTGGTAATAGTGTTCCGATTAATTTATTGAAAGAAGTATTTAAGGGATTAGAAGAAGTATAGGAGGTTTAAGGTGAAAAAGTGGGAAGATTTTGAAAGTGAAATGACATTATATTTAAAACAAGCACTTGAAAAGTATGATGTACTGGTAAAACAATATGGAAGTGCTGATAGTACAATACCTGATATTGAAATAACTATTAACAAAAATAACAAAAAGTTTTATGTAGAGACTAAGATGCCAGCATCCCAAACATCTCAATTTGTTGTTGAAATAAAAAACAAGAAATTTGTTTATGGTAGTAAAAATAAATTTGATTCAAATGATTATTCTGAGCAAATAATAAAAATTTTAAATGATAATTTTGATTTATATAGTAAAGTAGCTCAAAGTGGTATGATTGTACCAGTTCCAGAAACTATTGCATTTGGCTGGATTGCTTCTAATATGAAGAATAAAAACGTAGAGTTTATTACTTCAGTTGATAGTAATGGAAATAAAACAGTTTTTTCTCTTAAACAATTTAAAGAATTCTTTAATGTAAAAACAATACTTAGGAGAAAAAAGAGCGGAAGCCAAGATCTTCCAAATGCATACTTTGACATTTTTTCTAAATGTATAAAAAGTAAGTATGAAAAGTATAATTATAAATTATATAAAAAAGGAAAAAAGACATATTTGGAATTACCAATGGACTTATCTAAAAATGATTGTTATATAGATAATGAACTACTACCTGAAGGGAAAAGATTTTTTCTATCAAATAAGGGTGATGGAAAATATGAAGCAAAACTAACTTCAGCTACAAATAATCCAAATATCATATTTGAATTATCATTAAGAGATAATAATGACCCAGATATGTTTACTATTCAATGTCTAATTGATTACATAAATAATAACATGTAAAAACGGCTATTCTAAGCCGCTTTTTTTATCTTTCTTTATCAGATTTATCTTTTTTATTCCTAGCTTTCTTGTGTAAATCTTCTATAATTGATTCATCCCATTTGTCATAGGGTTCAGGTCCTGCTAATAACATATTAGTTTCAGGATCATACTTAACATATTTTGTAATTCTAAGTTCTAACATAGTATCTTTGATTGTTTCTAAATCATCGGTACAATACTTTGATAGTTCTAGTGCATTTATTTCATCATTAAATAGAATCATACTAAGAAAACCTTTTGCATTTAAAGATAAATTTTTATCAGTCAAGTACTTCATTATAGACTTGTACATTAAATATCTTTTCATTTATAAATTATTTTGTCCTTTCAACATTTTTATTTTTTTC
>JAEEGL012866794.1_pt1 | contig 53153 bp, 45 predicted proteins | sample 9134231 | NCBI WGS metagenome assembly JAEEGL01 (sample SAMN16246548, study PRJNA631951) | gut metagenome | biome: gut microbiome; feature: rumen; material: fiber-attached | host: Bos | place: Iran: Karaj | collected 2018-10 | reverse complement strand
GTAGATTCCGGCACCGGCCAGAGATCCCCAGATACACAGGTAAAAGATAAAGAGGATCTGGTTTACGATTGCAACTGCCGACATGGAAAGGGTTCCCACCTGGCCAACCATGATATTATCCAAAAGACCTACAATATTAGACAAGGTATTCTGAATGATCATGGGCAGCACAACCATAGCAACTCTTTTATAGAAGGAAGAGTCGCCTATCATAGCCTCTTTCAGGGTAAATTTCACTTTAATTGCTTCTTCTCTGTTATTTGTCTCTATCATAAGTCTCCTTAAGTGAACTGCCTATTATTCACCATTTTCCAATCCTATCATGTAATCTTGCAACAGTTCACTACTTTATTTTATCCAAAAAGATCCTTCGTCTTCCTCGTCAGCATATTCAAAACCCGCTTTTTATCAAGGCTCCACAGTGGATCCACAAGCAACCTTCTGGGGCCGTCGCCGGTCATGCGGTGGACCACAGTCTCTTTTGGCAAAAGAGATATGCACCCCGCCACCAGGTCTGTATACTCCTCCATTGTCATAGAACGGTAATTATCCAGCTCTTCGTACATCCGGGTGCCCTTTAAGATCTGCAGGTTCTGGAGCTTGATTCCATCAAGGGTTGGCTCCAGCTCTGCCAGATACTTCACGGTTTCAAGCATGTCCTGCCTGGTTTCTCCAGGGAGTCCAAGAATTACATGCACAATTACTATAATACCGGCCGCCTTAAGGCGCTTATAGGCATCATCAAAGATTTCCAGCTTATAGCCGCGATTGATCCGCCGGGCCGTCTCCTCATGAATAGTCTGAAGTCCCAGTTCAATCCAAACCGGTTTTATCTTATTCAGTTCTATTAGCATATCAAGAACATCGTCCCCAATGCAATCAGGTCTTGTTCCAAGTGAAAGGGCAACGATGTCATCTCTTTCCACAGCCCTCTTATAAAGAGCCATAAGTCGTCCCACATCGCCATAGGTATTGGTAAATGACTGGAAGTACGCAATAAACTTTTTGGCATCGGTCTTTTTCCGGACAACTTCCTTGGCAAGCTCTATCTGAGTATCGATATCCATAGGAGCGATGGCAAACTCCCCCGAGCCGCCTTCAGAGCAGAATGTGCAGCCGCCGGTAAGACGTTCACCTTTAGTATCTGCTTCGCAAAAATAGTACCTGTCTGCTTCTTTGTCATAGCAGATGCTTCCATCCCTGTTGGGGCAGGTACAGCCTGAGGACAGAGAGAGCCTGTATACTTTTTCTCCATATTCTCTTTTCAGGTAATCCGATAATCTGATTGGCATAGTCTAATAATCTTAACATTTTTAAGGAATAATGGACAGATTATTATGCTCTTCCCGGCTGAAATATTTTAGCGCACCGTCAAAATCTCAGAAGACATATTGCATGGGCAACTATGGGTTCCCCTCATATATTTGTAAAAATATCTTGTGCATCTGCTTAAGATGATGTTTTTTTCATGGGTAACATTAAGACATATTCATATATTTGAAAAATACACCCCTTAGACTAGCTTGAGATGAATTTTTTTCATAAGTTATCTTAAGATTTAGTCCTATATTTGCAAAATGTGTCTCCTGAACAGGCTTGAGATAAGATTTTTGCATGTGTTGATCTAAGTTTTCCTTGTATTTTTTAGTTATTCTTAAATATTTCTTAAAAGGCTATAAACAAACTTATCGGAGGAAATTAAAATGCAAACTGAACGCGCTGACCTTTACAGAAAACTTGGACTAAATATCGCATATTATCGTAAAGACAGGGGGTTTTCACAGTTAGAATTAGCTGAAAAAATAAACATTAGCAGAACGCATATGTCCAGAATCGAAAACTGTGATTGTGCAGTTTCTCTGGATGTAGTATTTACCATAAGCAAAGTGCTTGATGTTCCTTTATCCGAACTGTTTACATTTAGATGACATATAAAAAGAGGGCTCTGCATTCGTGAGCCCTCCGTCAGTCATGTCAGTTCCAATTCCGATACTCCGTTCACGATCAGTTTAATTGGACCATCGGTTGTTCTACGCACATAGATTACAAGATTACCATTGAAAGTCATCCTGGTGTCTGAATAAAACGGGGTAAGATCAGACATATCGCCATTATCCATGCCTGCCAGTTCTCCGGCACCCAGGACCTGAGCCTTGATCTCTTTTTCCGGATAAGGTGAATCAATGCATTCTTCCGGGCATTTACCATTCCATGACATTTTCTCCGGTCCTTCAAAAGAAACCTTCACAAGAATCTGATAGTAATAGCCAATCTCACAGCTATCATCTAAGGTTATTTCATATTTGCCCTCGGGCTTCCATAGTTCAACGCTGATATCTTCAGAATGGCATACATCTTCGATACCTTCACCATTCCACAATTTGGCTCGTTCGTTAAATTCCTTTTTAGGAAAGCCTGCAGAGGTTATAAAGCCTGCTCCGGCGCCATGAATTGGCCATCCGTGGGCTTCTCCCAGATAATCGATTCCGGTCCACAAAAACTGGCCACAAATGTAATCATTATCTTCGACCGCTTTCCAGGCCTGAAGGCTATGTCCGTTCTCACTTCCAAGAAACGTCTTATTCGGAAATCTCTTGTGATCTTTCTCATATAGGTGTTCTTTGTAATTGTAGCCAACCACATCAAGTTCATCGATAAAGCCAATATCCACCGACAATTCGGGAAAAGCCGCAGCCAATGTAACAGGCCTTGAATCGTCCTCATCTTTTACAATGGTGATAAGCTCTTTCGCCAGACTTACAAGTCTCTCCATATTCGGTTTGTTGGGATCATACTGTCTCTCTTTTGCCGGCTTATTCTTATCATTATTGCCTGTCATCTCGGAAAAGAGCGGATGGCAATATGGGTCGTTCGGATAATCAATTTCGTTTCCGATACTGTACAAAACAATTGCCGGATGATTGCGATCGCGCCTTATCATGGTCCTAAGATCCTTCTCATGCCATGCAGGGAAATCTTCAAAATATCCCTGGTGCCTTGGTGGATACACATTGTGACCTGTTGACCACTTGTTCTTGGGATTCTCCCACTCATCAAAGGCCTCGTCCATCATCAGAAATCCCATCTCGTCACACAGATCATAGAGTTCCGGCATATGCGGATTATGGCTACATCTTATTGCGTTGCAACCGGATTTTTTGAGAAGCTCAAGTCTTCTTGCCCATACTTCTTTTCTCATGGCAGCGCCGAGACAGCCTCCATCATGATGTAGGCATACACCTTTAAATTTGGTGGGAACAGAGTTTAAAGTAAACCCGTTATCAGGATCAAAGGCAAAGGTTCTGATACCAACTCTTTGTTTATCTGTTAAGTATTCCGAGTCTTCGACCGAAAGATAGGTTTCCAAAGTATAAAGATACGGTTCATCAACGCTCCATAGCTTAGGGCCGTCAACCGTTCCGGATAGTTTTAATGCTTCTTTCTTAGCTCCGGAAGAATGTGCTTTTCCCTTTAATTCAAGGACTACACTGCCATCAGTATCCACAAGGCGACTCTTTACATCAACATCTTTGTTATCGCATAGAACTTCATAGTCAACAGTGATATCAGCAGTAATCTTCTCACCATCCTTCTTCACGGATGCAGTTCTGAAGAAAACGGAATGAAGATCAGTTGTAATCTTCTCGGACACAATAATATATGCTTTCCTGGTTATTCCGCTTCCTGTGAACCACCTGGAGTCCGCTATATCTACATGTGCCACTTTGACGCTAATTTCTGTCAGGTCATCGCCAAAAGAAGCCTGCTCTGAAATATCGTAACTGATCTCAGTATAGCCAAAAGGTCTTTTGCCCATAAAATAGCTGTTAACCCACACATAACTGTTATTGTAGATTCCGTCAAAAACAAGAGTAAGCCTCTTGCCTCTGTACTCTTCAGGAATCTTTACATATATTCTGTACCATGCAATTCCACCTCTTAAGTACCCTGTTCCGCTTGAATATTCCTCTGAAAAAGGAGCTGTAACCGAATAGTCGTGCGGAAGGATAACATCGTCCCATGCGCTGTCATCATATCCTTTATACCAGGCTTCCTCACGGTCGCCATAGTGAAATTTACAGTTATTAACAAGTCTTATTATTTCTGTATTCATGGTTTATCACCTCAAGTGTTTCACAAAAACCCCCGGATAAGCGATTTGCTCACCTATCCGGGGTTTAATTCATTCGTTATCGCAGAGGCACAATCATATGCGCCCGCCGCGCGTTCTTGTGAGCTACATCTAGCATAAAGAACCTTCCCTCAATTTGCAACCGTATCCAGATCCCACTTTTCATAAATCTTGGGAACGTCGCTGATAAGGCGCTTGGTGTACTCAGCCTGAGGATTGATGATGACATCCTCTGCTGTTCCCGACTCAACAAACTTGCCGTGCTCCATGATGTAAACCTTGTCGGAGATGTAGTAAGCAAGTCCGATGTCGTGGGTGATGAAGATAATGGTCATGTTGATCTCATCACGAAGTTTAAGGAGCATATCAAGAATTGTAGCTCTTGAGCAGGCATCGATCATGGATGTGGGCTCATCTGCCATGAGAATCTTCGGCTTAAGAAGGAAAATCCTTGCGATCATAAGTCTCTGCATCTGTCCGCCTGAAAGCTCGAAAGGATACTTGTTGGTAAGCTCCGCATACTTCAGGTTTACGAAACTGCAGGCCTCTGTCTTCATCTGGACCTTCTGCTCTTCCGGCAGATTCTTGAAACCTCTCATATTGAGACAGTCATCAAGAACTGCATCTATCTTGTAAAAGATATTGTAAGAAGAGAAAGGATCCTGAAAGATCGGCTGAATGTTCTTCCAATACTCTTTTTTCTTGGCATTCGAGCTGATATCGCGGGGCTTGCCCTGATACTCTATAGTTCCTTCAGTTGTACTGATAAGTCCAAGGAGCATCTTGGAAAGTGTTGTCTTTCCGCTTCCCGACTCACCAACTATTGAAATGATCTCACCCTCATTGAAATCGAAGTCCACATGGTCCACTGCCACTGTCTGTGTTTTGCCGACGCCGAATACCTTTGTAAGTCCTCTTCCGGAGAGGCAAGGCTTTGGTGCAGTTTTTACCGCATCAGCCGAATTCTGTTTCAGGCTCTGGTCTTGATTCATTGCCATTTGCGTATACCTCCCTTAGTTTTCTTACTGACATCAGGCATCGATACATTCTGCCGTTCTCAAACTCTTTTTCATCCGGAGCCATTGCAGTACATGTAGGAACTGCATATGGACATCTTGGGGCAAATCTACAGCCCTTTGGAGGATTCTTTAAATTAGGAGGTGTTCCTCTAAGAGCTGTAAGCTCGTGTGCTTTCATTCCTTCTTCCGGAACGATGATAGAACCCATAAGTCCTTTGGCGTAGGGGTGAACCGGGTCAAATACCATCTCTTTTGCACTGCCAAGCTCAACGAATTGCCCTGCATACATTACAGCGATGTCGTCTGTAACATTGTACAAAAGCGGAAGCTCATGAGTGATGAAGATCATGGACTTGATAAATCCCTTCTCCATGAGCTGTCTCATCATACGGATAACCATCTTCTGAGATGTAACATCCAGAGCTGATGAAGGCTCGTCCGCAATCAGTACCTTAGGTGAAAGAATTGTAGAAATGGCAATAACTGTACGCTGTTTCATACCACCTGAAAGCTCAACAGCGTGTTTTTCCAAAACCTCCTCAGGAAGACCAAGCTCAGCAAAACGCACTCTGGCCATATCATAGATGTCTTTTTTGCTCATCTTGATTCCGTGAGCGTGGATAACATCTTCGATGAAGCGAATGATCTTCTGAGTGGGATTCAGCGCATTCATGGCTGCCTGTGGGATATAAGCTATCTCGTTACCGAGGATTTTCCTTCTTACATCATCAGGCTTCATGTTTGAAATTGTCTGTCCGTCTACTATTATCTCTCCGCTGATATAGTGAAGCGGAGCGAAGTAATAACCCATGAGTGAAAGAGCAAGTGTGGATTTACCACATCCTGACTCACCGGCAATACCAAGTGATCTTCCCTCTTCTACCTTAAGAGAAACACCGTCAACCGCGTAAACATCCTCATGGAATCGGGTTATATATTTTGTTTTGAGGTCTTTTACCTCAAGCATTACTTTTCCCATACTTAACCTTTCCTCCTTAATCACGCAGCTGCGGGTTGAATACCTGATCCATTCCCGTATTCATAAGGTTTAAAGAGAACGAGATCAGCGCGATCAGAATAACAACCGGGAAATATGCCCACCAGGAGCCATTAAGGTGTGCCGAGTACTGCATAGCCCACTGCATCATAAGTCCCAGTGTCGCAGTCTTTGTTGTTGCAGGTCCCAGACCAATCATGGAAAGCTGTGCCTCAGCAAGGATTCCGGATGAAATCTGAAGGATCATCGCCATAACAACGTAAGATGCGATATAAGGAAGAATGTCCGTGAAAATGATACGGAACATGCTGTGTCCTGAAAGCTTACTTAAGTTAACGTGATCTCTGTTTCTAAGTGAAATAACCTGAGATCTTACGGAACGGGTTGTCCAAGGCCATGAGGTAAGACCGATGATTATACCTACCATCGCGATGCCTCTTGCGTTATCTCCAACTGAATAGGAAATAAGGATGAGGATTACGAAGGATGGGATAACCGTAAACAGGTTTGTTATAAAGATAATGATATTATCAGCGAGTCCGCCCATGTATCCTGCCAGAAGTCCCAAAATCAGCCCGATTGCAGTTGCAATAAGTCCTGCCAAAAGGCCTATCTTAAGGGATGACTTTGTGGCTGCCACAAGTTCAGTCAGAACGTCACGTCCAAAGTTATCAGTTCCAAGAAGGAAGGTCTTTGTTGTTACATCCTTGATGTTCACATAGTCTGTATCTTTGATGACCTTACTTGGAGTAAGAGTACCGTCTTCCTCTTTTTCTGCGATGATAACTCCTGAATCCTTCATGGCTGCGGTTATCTCGTTATCAAGACGCTTTAAAGCTTTTCTTTTAGCTGTTGTAAGTCCTGAATACTTGGTATTCGGATCGTAGTTGGCCTTCCACAGTGCTACAAGGCTCTCAGCATCTGTAACATCGATTTCAGACTCGGCAACACCTGCCTGATTTATAAGGAACTGCTGAATATCAGCCCTTGTTGACACATCCAGAACCGCATCAAGTTTGGAAAACTCTCTCGGTACCTGAAGTGTATAGCTCTTACTCAGTGTGGACTCTTCTACCGATACATAGGTACCCGGTTTAAAGAAGTTTCCCTGTCCTATCATCTGCAGCGGATCAGCCGTTACAAAGATAGGGTAAATAAGAACTGTAAGAAAAATAAACATGAATATTACAAATCCAAACAGGAATTTACCGGAATGGAAAACTTGTTTAATTGTGTTCTTCATTTTTCATTCCTCCTTAATCCTGCTGATTAGCCTTTACTCGTGGATCGATCACACCATAGAGGAGCTCAACCACAAGGTTAGCAATAAGCACCATTATCGTTATGATAAGCGTACAAGCTGAAAGCAGTGGATAATCCTGACCGTTTACAGCTGAAAGAAGTGTCATTCCAAGTCCCGGATATGAGAAAACCATCTCTGCAACCAGGGCGCCGCCCATCATTGTTCCAAGTGAAAGCGCAAGACCTGTGATCTGAGGAAGCATAGCGTTTCTGAACACATAGCCTACGATCTTCTTGTCCTTGATACCAAGGAATCTTGAATACTTAACATAATCTGCATTTAACTCATATATTGACATTGAACGCATACCGATTGCCTGTCCGCCAATTGTTATAAGAACGATTGACCAGAATGGCAGCTGATAATGCGAAATAATCGATTTTATGAATGTCCAGCTCATATTCGGGATGAGGTCAAATCCATATCCACCCGATGAAGGAGCTACCTTAAGTCTGATAGCAAACAGATACAAAAGAACTGTTGCCATACCAAAAGCCGGGATATTTCCGATAAACAGGAAAACCGGAAGGATTACCTTATCAAAAGCACCTTTGATATAAGCGGCAATCGCACCTAAGATGTTACCCAGGATCCAGCCCACGATGATAGCCGGAAGCTGTAAGCAGACTGTCCACCATACCGCATTGGCGATAATGTCGGAAACAGGTCTTGGATACTGGCTGAAAGAAACACCGAAGTCTCCTCTTATGGCATTTCCAAGCCACATAAAGAACTGCTTGTACATAGGTTCGTTGATACCGAACTTTTCTGCATAGTCATTTAATACTTTTTGAATAGCCGTGGAATCCGTCATACCGCTTACTGCCTTTGATGCTATAGCGGAAACAGGATTTCCGGGCATCAGGCGCGGCAGAATGAAATTGAGGATTACGGCGAATATGAGTGTCAGAAAATACCAGAATAGTTTCTGACCATAATATTTTTTATACCCTTTCAAAACATGCCCTCCCTTATTCTTATTTGAATAGCACCCCCGCATGCGGGGGTGCCAACCAAACACTTAAAAAGTTTTTACAGCTTACTGAACCAGCTCAAGTTCGTAGAGTGCTGCGATACCATAGCCGTCTGTACAATCTGTAGGAGGAATATTTCTTCCGTCATCAGCTGCTGGATAGTTTGTCCATACAGACTCATTTACTGCGTAGAACAGTGAAGGACGGTACATAAGAGCAACAGCAGGGCACTCCTCAAGAAGGATTCTTGAAAGCTCTGTGTAGTACTCTTTAAGCTTAGCTTCATCTGTCTCAGTAGGAATAGCCTCAAGAATAGCCTCAGCGTCATCGTTCATGTAGTGACCAAAGTTACCACTCCAGTTAGATGCAAGCTTTGCATACTCTTCTGAGAAGTAGAACATACCCTTTGAATAAGGGTTCATCATACCTGCACCGGGTGTACTCCACATGCAGATATCGAAGTTACATGTTGTCATATCATCATAGAATGAAGAAGCCTCCGGGAAGTATGTCTGGATATCGATACCAATCTTAGAACCGGCTGCTGCTACGATTTCCATTGATGCATTCCAGTCTGACCATCCTGTAGGGCACTCAGCCTTGAAGGAAAGGTTTGTTCCGTTATACTCACGGATTCCGTCGCCGTCTGTATCAACGATTCCGGCATCGTCAAGGAGCTTGTTAGCGCCGTCAACATCGGCGTTCTTCCACTGAAGATCTGCGATTGCATCGAAATCAACGTACTTTCTCTCGCCGTCTGTAGGTCCAACTACTGATCTTGGATACTCGTCGAATGTAGGTGACTGGCCTGACATAGCTGATGCGATGATCTGCTCATAGTCAACTGCCATAGCTATAGCACGACGAACTTCCTTCTGATCAAGACCTTCCTTCTCTGTGTTAAAGAACATAGAAGGCATAACTTCACATGCGCCATAAGGAGCATCATCAAGCCACGTAGAAATTGGAAGGTCATCCTCGAGCCAGAGATTCTGAACGTCTGTGATGAACTGCTGACAAACGTCAACTTCGCCCTGTGAAAGAGCTACCTGACCAGCTGCATTGTCCTTGTAAATTGTGTGAGCGATGTACTTAGGAACCGGAAGCTTGCCCCACATAGAAGCAGCCTGTCCCCAATAGTTATCGTCTCTGATAAGAACAGCCTTCTGATCGTTAGAGATGTAAGGCTTGTAAGGTCCTGATGTTACAGCGTCTTCCATAACATCCTGCTTAACCTTATCAGCATCCTCGCCGTTTCTTGACTCAACAGTCTGCAGATAAGCTTTCTGCATCATGTATACAGAGTTAAGGAATGAGTTGACCTTAAGAGGATTTGTAGCTGCGCCGCTGTCACCAACCTTAGCATGGATAACAACAGCTGTAGCATCTACAGCCTCAACAGAATCGATGTAGTTAGAGAAATCAGAACCGGTAGATGAAGCATACTTAACATGTGTGTCATAGGTGTATGCTACGTCATCAGCTGTAACTTGAGTTCCGTCGTTCCACTTTGCATCAGGATTAAGTGTAACAGTGAGCTCTGTCTGAGCATCATTCCACTTGTAGTCCTTACCAAGAAGCGGATAGAGCTTGCCATCAAGTGAGTTGAACATGAACAGTGTCTCATAAACAAGTTCACGAGCATTCTCGTTTGCAGCAAGTGCAAGTCCGTTGTTGGAGTTTGCAGACATTGGATTCCAGTCGTTGATTGTTCCCCACTGCTGACCGGCTTCATACAATGTCTCATTTCTCGGTGTTGACCCGTCATCAGTAGTTGCAGTCTCTTCTGCAGCCTCTGATGAAGCCTCTGTAGCTGCCTCGGTAGTTGTCTCGGCAGTAGTGGTCTCCTGAGTCTCCTGCGTAGCTGTAGGAGCAGTTGCGGTCTGCTCACTAGTGCTGCTTCCGCATCCGGCCATCATAGACAGCGTCATTGCGGACACACACAGAAGTGACAGAACCTTTTTTACGTTCTTTTTCATAGCTTACCTCCCTTTCGTAAAAGTGTTTGTCGGGTTTCCCCCGCAATATGTGATAAGTATACTTATTAGTTATTTCTTTATATATAAATATTTCCACATTTATATAAAAATATACGTATTGTTGATGTTGTACATTAAAATACCGGTAAACTGTTTACCGGTAAGTAATTATGCACATTGTGTCCTATTATATTTGGCTCTCTTGCATAAATATCTATTGCTTTTTCAGGGATTTTAATGTAAAATTACACAATACAACTTAGAAAGTGATTTATTGAATAAGTATGCAGACAAACCTCAAACTTATTGCTTGGAGAATTGAAGAATATTATCGAAAAACCAGAATTCCGGTCTGGGTTTTTGACCAGAACTCCAATCTCATATTTACCAATTTCACAACTTCGGCAATCCTGAACATCATGGAAGATATGCTCCAAAAGGCTAAGACTTTTCGCATATCCCATTCAATTGAGGGTTCTTACCTGGATCTTGATAATCCCTATGAGATGTACTATACATTCAACTCCGATGGAGGGAAGCACCAGTTCTTTACAGTTATCATCGGCCCCATCATGAACCTAAAGCCATCGGGTAATATGTGGTCGGATTTTTCTTTCGGAAGAAATTTGTTTGTTGAGCAAAAGAGGATCCTTTCTAATGCTTTGCCTGTTATCAGCAAAGAAGAATTTCTTTTGCAGATAACTGAGTTTTTCAAGGAGGTTCTTGAACAGAATCCTCCAAGGTTTAATATTGCCCCCGGCAAAGAGGAATATCACGAGTCTGAGATATCAGGTTCCTCGTCAAAAATCGCCGTATTTGACGAGCCTTCTTCTCAGGATGAGCAATGCTCTTACGAAGAGTACTGCAAGCTCGTGGATCTTTATACTGTCTTTGTTGTAAACGGAAGCGTATATAAGCTTCACTCACTGTTCGATGATGAGGGAAAGATGGAAGTTCTTTTCCCAAACAAGGCATCCTATCAGGACTGCGTAATAAGAGCTATCGAGTTGTTAACTATTGCCAAGCTCTCATCCATCGAAAACGGCAATGATAAAAAGTATTGTCAGGCCCGTTTTGAAAGACAGATGCAGCAATTAAAGGCCTGCAGGAGCTATAGTAAGATTCTGTCTGTCCTGACCAAGGGCACCCTTGAGTTTGCAAGGAGTTCCAACAAGATCAATACTCACGTCAGCAACAACTATTCACCAATGACCAACAAATGTATCAAGCGCATCGTCGAAAAGATGCCCGAAAAACTTACTCTTGACGACCTGGCAGGAGAACTTCACATTTCTGCCAAGTATCTTTCTGCACTGTTTAACAAGGAAACCGGTATGTCCATTACTGATTTCATGCACAACATACGAATCGAAGAAGCTAAGCGTCTGCTCAAAAACACTGATCTTAGTTACCTGGAGATCAGCAACCATCTGAACTTCTGCTCACAGAGCTATTTCAACAATCTCTTCAAGAAAAAAGAAGGCATGACTCCCAAGGAGTATCGCGAGAACTTAAACGTCGTTTCTCGTTAAATCTTTTACCCATTTATATTTCTTAAAGTGGTACATCACCCACGGAATCTTTCCCACCTCATCAAGACAAGTGCAGGCATAAACAAGAACTACCGGCCAGTGGAAAGCAAAGGCTCCCAGTAGTGCTGTAGGTATCGCCAGACACCACATGCACACAGCAAGGCTGTAAACATCAAAGAGGGTATCGCCGCCCGCTCCGAATATTCCGTTTATTATGACTGTATTAACACATCTCCCTATCATGTATACGGCCATAACCACCATCATTCCCACCAGGTATTTTCTGGCCGCATCTGTAAGGATCATGAAATTCACAACCGGAACAGTAACCAAAAGAACCAGCGCCGTGCTCAAAAAGCCGATCACGTAGGATATCTTTGCAAGTCTTATGCCATAGGCCTTGCCCTTTGAAAGCTCCCCTGCGCCAAGCTCATTGCCAACCATAATTCCACCTGCACTACTGATACCGTTACACATGCAGCAGAACAGGTCACGAACAACCGCAGATACCGAATTGGCCGCAGCTGCATCGCTGCCCAGATGACCCATTATGGCTGTGTAGGAAGTAAAACCAACTCCCCAGAAAAGTCCGCCGCCAAGCAAAGGCAGTGACACTCGTATAAAATCTCCCCGAAGTCCCGGAAAGCTCTTTAGCAAATATCCAAACCTGGGACGAAGAAATCCCTTCTGATTACTGGAGACAACCGCCCAGATTACCTCGATGATCCTTGAAATCAGTGTTGCAAGCGCTGCGCCGTTTGCTCCCATTGCCGGAAGTCCGAAAAGTCCGAAGATGAGAATACCATTCAAGATGATGTTAATGGCCACAGTGCCGGTACTGATGAGAGCACCTCTTTTGACATGGTCGGTTATCTTCATGACTGTTAAGTAACACTCAGATACTCCGGTAAGGAAATATGACCATCCGGCAATCCTAAGATATGAAGCGCCAATCCTGATAAGCTCAGGATCACTGGCAAATATCTTCATCAAAAGTTCAGGCACCAGAAGGCAGCCAAAAGCAAATACTATGGAAACAATTCCCACCGCCCTAAGCATCATTGCAAAGATCTTGTTGATGGTGTCGGAATCCTGTTTGCCATAGTACTGTGCGCCCAGTATTGAGCCTGCAGCGGTTGCTGCACTCAGGATCATGTTCTGAATGAACTGAACCTGAGTTGCCAGCGAAACTGCTGCCATCTGGTTCTGCTCTATTCTCCCCAGCATTACAGCATCAGCGGCCGCAACAGCAGCCAGCATAAGGCTTTGGAATGCAATAGGAAGAGTCAGCCTTACCAGTTTGTTATAGAATTCTTTGTCCTTAAAAAGTCCGGTTTTCATTTACTCTGTTTATGAGAGTTCTTCTGCCATTCTGTACACTCTTGTGGCGTTCTGCCGGATCTGCTTCCTGGAGATAGCTCCACTCTTAAGATCAGCAAGAATTCTGTCAAAGTCCTTCTGAGTTCCCGGCATGAACAGATCTCCGCCGGCCTTAACAACCTCGTTTGCAAGAGCTCCTCTGTACTTATTCTTGGATGATACTGTGAGCATCTCAACTACCCAGTCAGTCATCACGATTCCCTTATAGCCGTATTCGCAACGGAGCACATCCTCGATAAGTCCTCTGTGCTCAGATGTGTGCTGGCCGTTTAAGAGGTTGTAAGAAGTCATTACCGCCTTAGGCTGGGACTTCTTTACACAGATTCCAAAGCCCTTAAGGTAGATCTCTCTCATAGCCCTTTCTGATACATGACTGTTTGAATTGTATCTGTTAGTTTCTGCATTGTTAGCAACGTAATGCTTTATTGTTGTACCACAGCCCTTGTGCTTCTGTACACCCTCTGTGATAGCAGCTGCAAAAAGACCTGAAACAAGCGGATCTTCTGAATAATACTCGAAGTTTCTTCCGCAGAGAATGCTTCTGTGAATGTTAAGTGCAGGAGCAAGCCAGAGCTGAACCTTGAATCTCTCCATCTCTTTGCCAACGATATCGCCGTAGGCCTTTGCAAGTTCAAAGTTGAAGGTCTGTGCAATAGCTGTTCCGATTGGGATTGCAGTTGCATACTGCTCCTTGATCACAGTGCCTTCCTTAGGTCCGTTTACTTTCATAGCTTCAGCGAAGGCAGCCTTCTCCTCATCGCTCATAAGCTCCATCATGCTGCCAAGAGCTGTTCCGATGCCATGTACGCCTGTCTCGTCCTCATAGTACTCCTTTGTAAGACGAAGACCTGCAGGGCCATCAGCCATAACCATGCTCTTGATGCCTTTATCTTTATATCTTGTTGTAGTCTCACCGGCCGCACCTGCTACTGCAAAAGATGCGTTTCCGATAACCTGAAGTCCTGTCTTATCAGGATCAAATGCACCTGTGTTTATGAAAGCAAGCTCCTCGTCTGAAAGTCCGGCAATAACATCGTCTACAGGGTAGTCAGCATCATATTCTACTGTTACTGTCTCAAAGTCTGCAGCTGAAAGCTCAAGTTTCTTGTAAGAAGCAAGGTCTTTTTCCTGCTTGTCTTTTGCCGCAAAATCTGCAAATCCGGGTGTGCCGAGGCAGTTTCTGGTCTTCATGCAGGTTACTGTATCTGAAAGTACTGCTACACCGCTGATCTTAAGGTCGCGGCTGCTGTTTCCTGCGTAAACAACGTAATTACCCTTGTCCAGAATGTAAGCCTGTCCCTCTTCATCATAGGATGCAAGGTCTGAAAGCTTGAAGCTGAGGGTAACAGTCTCACTCTCGCCAGGTGTCAGCTCTTTGGTCTTTGTGAAAGCTGCAAGATCTCTTACTGCTTTATCAAGCTTGCCGAATGGACATGAAACATAAACCTGAACCGCTTCTTTTCCGGCAAACTTTCCTGTATTTGTAACCTTTACAGAAACTGTAATTTCATCCTTATTGTTTGTGATATCGCATGGTTCAACGGTGAAGTCTGTGTATGACTTACCAAATCCAAATGGGAAAAGAGGTGTGACATCCTGAGTGTCAAAATATCTGTAGCCCACATAGATTCCCTCTTTGTAGTTAACGTCATCATTGTCGCCAAAATCTCCGATTGTGCTGTAGTCATCCCACTTAGCCCATGTTGTTGCAAGCTTTCCTGTAGGATTTGCCTTTCCCAGAAGGATGTCAGCAAGCACATTTCCCGTCACTACTCCAAGCTGTGAAAGAAGGAGAATGTTCCTTACTTCCATAACAGGTGACAGATCAACCGGTCCTCCAACATTGAGGACAAGCATAAACTTGTCAAACTTCTTGTTAAGTGCAAGGATATCCCTTACCTCTGAATCTGTGAGAAGAACATCGCCTTTTTCAGGTCTTCTGTCGTTGCCCTCTCCGGAATTTCTTGAAAGAACATAGATTGCAGCGTCCCCGTCTGCTGCAATCTCAAGGTTGTGCTCCGGCTCAGGCTGAACAAGACCAAACGCAAACATCATTGGATTTGCGCCTACCTTTGCAGCATCATCCTTGATCTTCTGGATAAACTTCTTGTGAGTATCATCAAGAATCTTGTCGAATTCATCAAGCCATTTATCTGATGTTATTGTAAATCCGGCGTCTTTAAGCCCCTCTTCAACATTAACCGAAAATCTGCTGTTAACCTCACCTGAACCAGTTCCGCCCTTTATTGTATGACGTACACCGTTTCCATATGCTGCTATCTTGCATGCTGCAGCAAGAGGAAAAGAATCATCTCTTTTCAAAAAAAGTGTGCCCTCAGCGGCGGTCTTTCTAACCAGCTCCAAGTGCTCCTGCTCATATTTTTCCATTGTTACCCTCTCCTTTTATAAGCGTTTTCCTATTGTCTAATATTTGTAATATTGAAATTAGGATAACATTCCTGTAAGATTGTTATACATGATTTTTGATATTATTATATGATTTCGGACATTTAATATTGGAAACGATATTAGGGAGAAAACATGAAAGTCACGAATAACTCTGCGTCCAACGGAAAAGACAACCAGAACAAGCCCAAGTCTTCGGAAGTGCTGTACAAGTTACTTCTCAACGATATGTTCATATCTGATGAGAAGAGCTTTTTACCGGATAAATCCATAAGAAAAATCAGGAATGACATTTTAAGAGGCTTTGAAGAACAGGTCTTCTTCGAAGCCGAGGAAGAGGGATCGCCTGTATCTTACAAGAGGGCTTCCGAAAAATCCCTGATTCATTACATCTCCACAGGTAATGTGTCTAAGATACTGGCTATAATAGAAAGTTATGAGCCTACCGAGAACCGCTTCGGTCCGGGAAACTTTAATGATATCGGTGAAGTTTCAGAAAATCCGCTGGCCCAGGCCCTCAGTATGTTTGTAAGCGCCATAACCCTCTACACAAGAGCAGCGCTGGATGGAGGTCTGCCTGACCACATCGCCTATGCGCTAAGCGATAACTACATCAAATTCGGACTCAGAATAACCGACATAACCAAGCTTAATCACCTGCAGAACTGCTCTCTCTACGATTTCACCAAGCAGGTGAATAGCTACAAGTATCGTGACTGCGGCCTTCATGTCAAAAAATGCTGCGAGTACATTTCAAGACATCTTCACGACAAGATCACTCTGGCGGATTTAGCAAAGGTTACAGGAAAAAGCGAAGGATATATCTCCAAGATTTTTGATGAGGAGCTTGGTACAAGACCCATAGAATTTATAAGAGATCAGAAACTCGAATATGCAATGCATGCCTTGGAAATAACTGATATCTCCGTTGCTTCGCTTTCGGATCTTCTGGCATTTCCAAGTACGAGTGCATTCATCACATATTTCAAGAAAAAATACGGCGTTACGCCTCTGGAGTATAAAACAAGCCATAAAAAAACGCCATCATAGGTCCTTAAACCAAATGATGGCGTTTTTATCGCAGTTTTATTTAAAGAATACCTGCAGCGCATGATAAAGATGGAGCTGCCAAGCCTTTATGTCGTGAACACCACCCGGAATGATAAAGAAATCATAGTTGGTACCCTGAACGAGAAGGTCGCTCTTTGCTACAGCTTTTTCCATGATATCCTTGTGTTCCTCAAAGGCGATGTCTTTGTCGCCGTTGCAGCAAAGCATGTACTTCAGGTCGAAGCCTTTTTCTTTTCCCTCTGAAAGAGTCTTGCAGATTCTCTCAACTTCTGCAGCATGGTCACCGAAAGGTCCACAGCATCCTGAGAAAGGTCCGTAATATGCGAACAAGTCGAAGTTGTTGTAGAATGCTGCTCTGTAGGTAGTCATGGAACCAAGTGAAAGACCTGCGAAAGCGCGGTGATCTCTGGTCGCAATGAGATTGGCCTCTGATACATTTTTCTTGGAATAACCTGAATATTTGCTCTCAACAGCAGGAATCAGGTCATTTCTAACCTCAAATCTGAAATTCTCGCATCTGGACTCGTCGTGAACATGCTGATCTGCTTCGTCGTGGTAGAAAGTTGGTGTAACCACGATGCATGGGTCGCAGACATTCTGCGCAAACATGTTATCAAGAATAGTTACAGTCTCAGGAAAGTCCTTAAACCAATAGTTATGGTTGCATCCGCCTCCGTGCAGGAGGTAGAGAATGTTGTACTCTTTATTTTCATCGTAATCATAAGGAAGATATACCAAAGCTGCCTTGTTAAGCTCTTTTGCACTGTCATCGTAGGTCTGTGACTTGTACTCAAAAAGCTCAACTTTCCCCTTCTTGTCAGTCTCCTTCAGCATTCCCTGCGGCATTTCAAATATGTAGTCCATTGTTTCCCCTTTCCAATTACTGATTTTTCATACCTTTTCTTTTTAATTCTGCCGAGTGGCAGGTCGTCCCGCCGCTCAATTGCCGTAGGCAATTTCCAGTTTGGCGATGAAATCCTCCAGAACATACCTTGAATCAACGTCAGTGTATATCCTTATCTTAGGATTGTCCTCCTTTACGGCTGATGATGTATCCTCCATAACAAGCGGTGCTGTGGCTTCATGATAGCGGCCGCAATTCTCGTCAAGCGCTATAGCGATTGCAGGTGAATCCCCAAGTGACCAGCTCTCGCCCGGTGTCCAGAACGCGCCTTCAGAATTGTTGTAATCAACCATGTTCTGGAAAAGATGCTGTCCGATCTTGCCACACGGCTTAATGCGGCGCTGAATCTCTGCCAGACCGATTTTCATGGTAATATAAACAAATGACGGAACAAGCCATACTCTCGCGCCGCTCTGCAGCACGATGTTAGCAGCCTCAATATCATTAACCGCATTAAACTCAGTGAAAATAGCTTTGCACGGCGCCTCTCCGTGAGTTCCGATCCAGATGATCGTAATCTTGTCCTTAATGGAAGGATCTATCAAAAGAGCTTTCGCAACATTTGTGATAGCACCCTGTCCGAGGATAAACAAGGGCTTTTCGTCCTCTCTATTAGCCTCTTCAACGATAAATCTTGCAGCCTCGGATTCACCGGAATCCTCTGAAAGTGGTCCGTCCTGTCCGTGAAAAACCGGAACCTTTATGTCCATGGCTTCGATTGTTGTAATGACCTCGTCGTAGCTTTTTTGCATAGAGCCCGGCACCTTAAAGTGCTCAGCTGTAATGCCCTTTACTATGAGTTTGGGGCTAAGCAGCGCGTGAGCTATTGCAAAGGGGTCATCTGCCTCGCAAGCTGCGTCTGTGTCTACAATTACCCTAAGCTTCTTATAGTCGGGTACATCATACTCAAATCCCATTTTGTGTCTCTCCTCCTGTTATGTCAACCATTCGTAGGCTTCATTTATTGCTGTATTTATTACTTTAATTGCCACTTCTGCTGATCTTAAGTATTTCATCAAGGATTTCCTTGGTGGTCTTCATATCTGTTTCGCACTGCTGGCTGATCTCAATGCTGGACTGGGCTGATGCTGCAACCTGCTCGGAAGTTGCTGAAAGGTTACTGATGGCATCCATGACCTTAGTATTGGCATCAACGCAGGAATCTACATTATCGGAGATCTTGCTGACTCTGTCTGTAAGATCCGATACCTTTTCAAGTATAACCTCAAACTTCTCTCCTGTCTCGGTAATAATCTCGCTCTGCTGATTTGCAGACTCAACGCTTCGAAGCATGTTCTCCGATGCGATGTTAACCTTGCCGAGAAGGTCGTCAATAGTAGATGCTATCTGCTCTGCAGACTCTTTGGTGTGCTCTGAAAGAGCTCTGATCTCATCTGCAACTACTGCAAAGCCTTTTCCTGCGTCGCCGGCTCTTGCTGCCTCAATTGAAGCATTCAGGGCAAGAAGATTTGTCTGGCCGGAAATGCTAAGGATCGTATCCACAATCTCTTTTACCATGCTGGCGGACTGCTGGAGATTAGATGTCATCTCGGCTGTCTCTTCGTTGATCTTGGACGCCTCCTGAGATTTGGTATTCAGTTCTTTTATCAGCCTATTACCATCGGTGATATTCTCAGTAACCTCGTCGGCATTCTTGCGCATCTGCCTTGACTGATGGGCGATGCCTTCAAGAGACGTGGTAATATTGGCATTCATCTCGGTCTGAGTCTGAATAGCCTCCGCTGTCATAGTTACTGATTGTGAAATCTGGTCTGAAGACTCGGCGCTCTGAGTTACTTTTTCAGATAGAGCGTTCATAGCGTCATTGGCATCCTCCAGCTTAGCTCCAATCTGACTTCCGATTGACTTGATGACTTCAGCATCCTTCTGCTGTTGCTCAGCTGCTGCCTCAATTTCCTCAACCACTTCTTTGCTCTGCCTGCTGTTCAGACGTACGTAGAAAATTGCCATGAGCGATAACAGAATTGCAAAGACTGCATCTGTATAAACAGCGTTCTGCCTGTCTGCAACCTCGGTTGAATATGCAAAGAACAGTGGGATGTACAAGATATTTACTGCCACAGCAAAGATTGATGTGATGAGTGTCAGCTTAATGTCGGAAAACAACAGCACCAGAATCAGAAGTGATGGTCCAAATGCCCACATATAGGTTATGTGGACCGAACCCAGCATCACTATCAGATAGCTGAAGGACAGACATATCATCAAGAGATATTTTCCTTTTGTCTGGCGGCCGAACATGACAAAGCAGACAACTGATGCAATCAGCGCAATCACCTGCAAGATTGACATAGAAACAGTTGTCATAAAGCCCACCCGGGCTGCCTGATATACAATTGTGGATAAAAGTTCAAAAGCCTGTATTATGAAGGCAAACTTAAAGGCCAAAAGGTTACTCTCGTAAATTTGTTTTTCCTGTAAATCCATATGCTTCTCCATTCTTTATGCGCATTTATGGCTACAGTATAATTATTCAACTTTTACAAGAAATAGTCCAATAAATTTACGATAAACTGATATGTCTATTGGGGGTTAGTGCGAATTCCAGTTTTTGGTATTGACGATGATGATTCCGGCCGAAACCAATAGCAGTGCCAAAACGCTGGAAATAGAGAAAGCCTCTGTGCTCTCGCCCAGGAACAGAGCAGATAGCACAACTCCCATTATTGGATTAACAAATCCCAGAACCGATACCTTGCTGACGGGATTGTGCTTAAGAAGAACTCCCCAAAGAGTGTACGCGCCTGCTGAAATGAAACCCATGTACAGAAGGTTAAGGTAGCAGCCTGTACTGTAGAAAGTCAGACTTCCTCCCATGAGAACACCTATAATAAACAGCACTGCCCCGCCCAACGCAAACTGGTATCCGCTGAGAACAACGGGGTTCTCATGCTTGGAAAAGATCTTTATAGAGCATCCGGATATAGCATAGAAGAACGCAGCGCAGAGCATGGCTCCTTCGCCGGCAAACGTCATCTGTCCTCCCGAAGTAAGAGCACTGCTGCCGCCAAAAAACAGAATGATTCCGGCAAAACCGACAATGCAGCCGATCATTTTTTTGACATTAAAGTTCTCCAGCCTGAATAAAAAGATGGCAAAGAGCGGAGCCAGGAAATTGCCGGAGGCATTGATAATAGATCCCCTTACGCCCGACGTGTTAGCAAGGGACATGAAAAAGAAGTAGTACTGCCCTATAGTCTGAAACAGGGATAGTACTACGATATATTTAATGCCTGCAGCCTTGGGAATCAGGAGTTTGCGAGCTAATAATGAGCCCAAAACAACAGTCATAACTCCCGCCAACATAAATCTGGCGCCTGCCAGCATCAGACGTGAAGCCGTATCAGACGCGTCAATTTTAAACAGGCTATAAGCTATCTTGATTGCCGGGGATGCACTCCCCCATAACACGCAACAGAATATTGCTGTTGCCACCATCACCGGCATGTAAGACCAAATGACGGTGGACTTCTTTTCTTTTGAATCAGTCATTTATACTTTTCTACCTCAGCGCTGCAGGATACAGATTAAAGATTTGCCTTGATCTTGGCAATCATCTCATCATACTCTGCATCTGAAAGGAATCGCTTCTGGGGATTCATCTCAAATACTCCGCCCCACTCAAACTCATCCTTGTATTTGGGCACAAGGTGCATATGAAGATGGCAGCCTGTGTCACCGTATGCGCCATAGTTTACCTTATCAGGATTAAAAGCCTTGTGAATAGCCTTCGCAGCTCTGTTCACATCAGCAAAAAACGCATTTCTCTCCTCATCGGATATATCAACAATCTCACTCACATGATCCTTGTAAGCTACAATACATCTGCCCGGATGACTCTGCTCCTTAAAAAGGATCAGCTGGCTTACCTCCAGATCACAAATCTTGATTCCAAACTTTGCAAGCGGCTCCCCGCCCACGCAATATCCGCAATTACTGTCTTTCATTATATGTCCTCCTAATTGGTAATTTGTTCAGATGATAAACAGTTCATCATCATTCACTTTGCACTTGAGAAAAAGAACCTGCACACCAGCCTTCACAGCTTTATGATAAGCTTTCGTAAAGTCCGGATCAGTGTCAGCATTTGGTCTTACCTCACTGATTCCCTCTCCCTGTATCACAAAAGCTATTATAGCATGATATCCCTCTTTTGTAGCTTTGATAAGTTCACGAAGGTGCTTCGCCCCACGTTCTGTCGGCGCATCAGGAAAATAGCCAACGCCATCACGAAAAAGTGTACAGCCCTTAACTTCCATGAGATATTTCTCAATTTGTCCCGGCTCTGCGCATGTGCCCTTATCCGAAGTCACGGTTTTCTCCATATAAAAATCAATCCTGGAATCTCCAAACTTATACTCGGGGTGGACTTTGGAATAAATCCCCTGGTTCTCCAGCCACTCTTTTACCACAGCGTTTGGCGCCTGAGAATCAATGTTGATTATCCCGCCGTCATGCTCAACCGCCACAAGATCATACGGTGTCTTCCTCTCAGGATTCACCGCCTTCTCCAAATACACCGTACATCCAGGCAAAAGAAGTTCCTTACATCGGCCGGTGTTCTTAACATGGACCGTAAGCTGCTGCCCATCAATGTCCACAATAGCAATGAAGCGGTTTGGCCTCGATATGAATTTAGCTTCTTGAATGTTCTTATATTTCATGTGGCAGTGTTATTACTTATCCTCGGTATGAACGCTATGATTATAAAAATGGCATAGATTATAATTCTCTCCATAATTGTCCCCTTTTAGTATGAAGAATTACTATCCTAAAAAAAAGCATTTGGCAAAACCAACTTATCTCCCAAAATTCTGTCCCACTTTTCCGGATAAAATGGCTCAAAACCAGCATCTGAGAAAAAAGTATACTCAGAAAAAAACAAACATTTATTAATCTCATACCAATCCGTGCGCAAAAACGGATAATCCTTGCTTAATAATGCCGAAAAATTCATCATTTTATCAAAAGTAACCGGTTTATCTATTCTCCCCTCACTATTAGGAAAATTCTGATGAATGTCGAGGCATTCCCAATTCGTGTCATAGTAATCTACTGATTCATCTGCTGTTTTATCATTTTGTATCACCTGTATCAGAAATGGTTCTCCATTAAAGTTAAAAACTTTATACACCTTAAGAACATCGTCATTTTCATTTTGCATATATTTCTCAGCGATAATTCTTGGTTTGATATTCTTATATGGCCATTCCCTGGCATGATAATAGTAGTTTTCCTTAAGCGATAAAGACAATCTCTTAAATGCACTTTTGAAATCAAAACTATTTTTATCTTTACAGACAAAAACGCAGCCTGAGCCATGCGTGGTTTTCATCACAAATTTCTCCGGGAGATTCTCAACATTGATTTCATCAATATTGTCCCACACTCCAATAAGTGGGATCACATATTCATCTCCAATTTTGTCTGATACATATTGTTTAACTGCATATTTATCTGCTAATACAGGGTATTCCTCTCTTCTATCATGTAATTTCAACCATTGCATCTTTTCATTGAAAAGCAATGGTTCTTTCAAATTAAGTATTTTCCCAACCCTTACATAATACTGCCATTTAATATGAGCCTCATCGGGCATAAAGTTAAGCAGCCCTAAAGAATTAAGCTTGAAAAAGCGAATTTTAGGATCCACTAATGCTTGTACCAGCTTGGTCAATTTCATTTTATAGCCTCTCATCGCCAATTCAATTAGTTCTCAGTTTCAAGCCTTTGCTTGATTGATGAAGAATTAATTCCCGGAGTCCTTTTTAATCTCACAACTTCTTTCCCCTTCTCTTTACACCAGGCAACTACTTTGTCAAATCTTTCTCCCTTATGATCTTCCCCTAATGCTAAAATATCAAAGTCTATTCTCTCTACCGTCTTCACACTAACATCCTGATACACAAGCACCTCATCCACTACCCTAAGCGCCCTTAATATCTCCACTCGCTCATCTGTAGAATATAAAATATTAGCAGTAGGTTTATATTTTTTTATAAAATCACCATCTTGGACAGCTACTATCAGATAATCTCCGTGTTCTTTCGCCTGTTTAAACAGCCTAAGATGTCCCAGATGAAAATAATCATATACCCCGAAAGTTAAAATCTTAGTTGCCATAATACTCGCTCCTTATTCTCTGGATGGTGAATAGCATTGGATCAAACACGTTATTGCAAACAACTCTATCACAGTACCGCTCATATAATATTGGCAGCTCTGTACATCCAAGAACACATGAATCAAATCGATTAATTAGACCTATAAAAGTTTCCTCAATATCATCATCATATTTGCACTGTTTAACTGCTTCGATGCACTTTCTAAGCAATACATACTCCTCTTTATCCGGACAAAAGCAGCTTATTCCATAATTGCTTAATTTGTTTTGATATATCCCCGATTCAATAGTCCCTTCAGAGGCAAGTAAGTATACTTTATCAACGCCATATTCATTAATCGACTCTGCACATATTTGTATAGCATCAACAACATTATTTCTAAACTCCGGCCTTCTGTTAAAAATCTCAGGCAAGAAAAGATGTGAAGTATTGCAATCAAGTATTATCCTTGTTGCACCACACATCAGCAATCCCTGAATTGATTCAATCATCTCATCAATTAATTGCTCGGTGCTTTCATTGTAGAGAAAAGCCCTTACTCTGCTTGGCATCGTGCATCTATTATCTATTATTATTCTTGGTCTATCCCATTCTTTTTCAGCATTGAAACACTCTGCATATTGCCTAAACAAATGTATAGTCGCATATGTTCCCATGCCTCCTAATACCCCAATAACTAATGTTTCCCGTTCATTTTTAGCCATCATTTGTTTATACCTTCTATTTCTTTTTGCATAGACCATGAAGTTTCTTATAAGAATTCATCATTTCACTTAGACGATTCTCGAGCGGAAGATATTCCGTATAGTTTTTGTATAATACTTTCAAAACAGAATCATAATCTCGTGGTATATAATGCACCCCAAAATCTGATTCCCATTCAATCATATCAAGTAGCATGTCCTTCTTGAATTTGGTTTTCTGCGTTGTCATTGTAGCATCTACAATCCATTCAGTTTCATCAATGTCATATTTGTCGCACAAATCAAAATACTCCTGAATCTCAGCATCGTTTGATATAGCCCGCCGTAAATATTTTAGTTTTATAAGTGCAAGAACTCTTTTTATCCCCTTGTATAATTCATCACGCAATTTAACATTCTTATAGTACCTATCCCAAATGATATCCAATAATCTCTCTTGAATTATGAGTCTGGCGCTATCATCATCAGTCATTCCTATCAAGTAAAAGACATCAACATGTAAAGCCTCAGAGTCAACTCCTTTAGGTGCAACCCTGATGAAAGTTTGTGTACATTTCGCATTGTTCTCCGGACAAGTATAGTAATAATCACCACCAAGGTCTGCATCTAATGCACCCTTTAGCCTATTCCTGTCATCATATCTGATATACACATCTATATCATAATCCCACGGTATCTGACCACCATCCCTAACTGCTCCGAGAAGAGTTCCAAATGCCAACTGGTACATAATGTTATTCATTTTGCATACTCTGGAAAAAGCTTCCAATGTTTTATTGGCTAATTTCTGATATTCCTTGAACTCTGTAAAAATCTCGTCAAAGTGATCAGGACAAATATCACTATTCGTCACCTCTTGGTAAAATTCATTACTATCCATCTATCTTTATTTCTCCAATCTAAGAGCGCCTTTCATTGCACGAATAACCAATAGTAATCTTTTTTTGAACAATAGTAATGATGAGATAAAAATGATTGTAAAGGAAATAACAAAAGTCACAATTGCCTTGGCCAAGAGCATTTTCCATGAATTAGTAGCGGTAAAAGATGAAAAAATTTTGTCAATGCAAAAACTGATAACTATGCAAGCCAAAGACCATAGAAAAAGTTTAACTGTCTTAAAAAAGTGTTTATAGATAACATGCCTATCAATAAATCTAATGTATACAACTGTCCTATAGATGTTTGAAATCAATGTACCAACAATAACCCCATAAATTCCTATAAATTGCACTAAAACCAGAGACACTAAAACATTCATGACCGTTTCAATTAACGCATTTTTCTTAGTCCCCTCGTAATTTCCTGTTGCTTGAACAATAATCTGGTATGGTTCTCGTAAACAATAGAAGTATTCTGTAAAAACGATAAGAATAGCCAGCATAGGTAAGACGTAGTTTATATCATGCACATTGTCTGTGTATAGCTTAATAAATGGTATAATAAGTATCCCTACGCAAGAAATCATCAACGTTACCAGCAAGTATATAACATACTCAAATGCGTCAAACCCCTGTTCAAAGGCTTCTACTTCTTTTTTTTGCCACATATTACCAAAAGCACTTTCAATGCTACCGGTAAATACCTGCAATACATCTTTAATTTTCCCTGCAACCAGATAATATACGGTATATACTGAAACAACTTTTGCATCCGCAAACAATGTAAGAATCACTAAATCCGTATTATTATGAATGATATTTGCTACCGAGTGAAACGCTACTGTTCCCTTTTGTTCAATAGCAGTAAAATCAGCATCACAGTTTTTTATCAATTTATATCTTCTTGATACAAGAATGTTCAATACTACCGGGCTAATAAAAAAGACAATTGAACTCCCAAATTTGACCAAAAATACGGATGTGCCTGCCTTAACAAGCACATAAATGACAATAGTATTAATTATTATCGTTATAGTCAAAACAATACTGTTTATATAATCACTTTGATCCGACGATAGTAGTGTTTGATTTGAAACTGAAAAAAAATACCTGGCAAATATACTTATACCTACTATCAAAACCAGTATTCTTGTTTCAAAGTATTCCAATTCACTATGCGAAATAAATGGGTAGAAGATACACAAAAGAATAACGTAACCTATAACGCATAATGCTACTCTACGCATATAAATCTTATTAGCCTTTACCACCCTGCTTGTTCCCAGTAGATCATCATTGGCCAATGTCTTATATAAAGCTAATCTTGTAGCCCCCGCAACCCCGAGAGTCAATAAAGAAATAGCATTCATGAACTGAGTTATAGACGAGATAACGCCATTGTAAGTAGACCCAAAAGACTCCAAAATCAACCTTGGTCCAATCAATCCACAGACCAAAGAACATATTTGCATTATTGTCGCAGCAGCAACATTTTTGATTGCTTTCCGGGTCTTCATAAATTACGCTTTCTGGAGCACTGTTTCTATTCCTGCCATCAACTCCCTGGCTTTCTGATAAGAAGTAAGATTTTCAATCACATAATCATGGGCTTTTTGGCCATATTCACAAGCAAGCTTGGGATTCTCAACAAGCAAAATTATTGCATCATACAATGCTTTATAGTCATCAACTTCAATCAATATACCTCTATCACCGCCAAGCAGTTCTCTCGGCCCAGTCTTGCAATCGGTCGAAATACACGGCACACTGGCCGCCATTGCCTCGGCCAACGCATTGGGCATTCCTTCAAATCGTGAACATAAGGCGAATATACATAATTTTTCCAAGTATACATTTTCAAGATGTTGTGTACATCCCATTAGATTTATATAACTATCAGCACCAAGTTCACGGATTTTTTTATTTAATGTTCCAATCAATGGGCCTTCACCATATATTTCCAAAGTAATCTCCGGATGGGACTCATGGACATCATGCATGACCTCTATAAGCATTATTTGATTTTTCTGCTCTACAAGTCTTCCAACATTTACAATTGTTGATATTTTCTCTACGCTCTCATTTTCATATATGAAAGCCTCATCAACCGGATTCATAAGCACAAATGATTTCTTAATACTCCATCCACGAAACCACTCTTTCTGTGCCTCAGATTGAAAAAACACTCCAGCAACTTTACTGTAGATATATCTAATCAGTCTTTCCTCCATCATGTTGCGATATTGCGGCATATTCCTGACTGTCGCAATAATTGGAATCCTATATTTCCCAGCGTGAAAAAAGCATTCAATTAGCGCATCATTCAAAAAAGGAATAATCACATCTGGACTAAACTCTTTACATGCCTGATTTATCCCAACTATTCGTTTTATTTTTCTAATAAAAGGTACACCCGATGTTTCATCATACTTCCCCAACGGTCTAAACACTCTAATACCACTATCAAGATAGTAATCTTTGGAAGATATGTCATAAATAAGTACTGCTATTTCATTTCCCGATATTTTGCTTAATGAATTTAATAATACTGAAGCAGCTCTTTCTGCTCCCCCTCCTGACATTCTTCTAATTACGAATAAAATCTTCATTTTTCACCTTATCAGCGATTCCTCACCGCAGTATCGTTTTCAGCTTGTGAAAGATAGACACATGAATAGCACAACATTATTATGAACTGATAAATAAACTGATAATATGAAATCATTCCCATCTCACATATAGATTCACTGATAATGACACTAAAGAAAAATATGGCCATATGAGCTTTTTTCGGATCATCAGATCGGATAGCAAGCCGCCTGACAATATACAAATAAAATCGATAATAGATAAAAAAGCCTATTGCACCTACATCTACCATCATCTCTATAAAATTATTATGCGCATAATATGGTATTCCATATTTTCTAAAGTAAAGAGTTCTATAGGAATCAAGTCCATAGCCTATTATTGGGTTCTGAATAAACCAATAAATACCATTAACTATCATGCTTTTACGAAAGCCAATACTATTCTCTCTATAAACAGACTTTCCGACTAATGAAAGCACCAAGTTCTCTATTCTTCGTCCTATGATAAAGTATAATTGTTCATTATTCATAAGAACAAAAGCCAATACTGCCAGAATAAAAAGTGCTATGAGAATATTTAAGCATCGCTTAAGTAGTCTATTGTCTCTTGATCTAAAGAACAGCATTAAAAAGACCACTACTAAAATTAAAGCAGTTCGTGATCCAGTAAACAGGGTAACAAATGCACAACACCCCATTGCCATTAAGCATATTATTCTCTTAAAACCATATGTAGCTGTAAGAAAATAATATAGCAAAATAAATCCATATGCCGACATATGCCCAATCTCATTTGCATTCCATAACTTCAGAGCAGCATAATCACTTCCAATTCTTACCGTGCCTAATTGAGAAAACTTGATATTCGACAGTATGAAAATACAATTTATCATAATCGCGACACACGCCGATTTCATTACTCTCATCAGCTTTTCCTTGGATGTTATGTAATAAAAAAGCATAAAGTTAATTCCCAAAGAAAGCACGACATTCTTAAGCATCGCTATTGTATTATTTGAGCTAATTGTCCAAACTCTGCTCGCAGAATACATGAATAGTACTGCTATTCCCCACTTGTAATATGCCGAAACAGCAGGAATCCCATATGAGAAAACATTCGCTAATGTAGTAAAAGCTAATAATAAAATGAACATATAACGAAGCAAATTATTCTCTCGAAATACAGGGTTAAACTCCATCACAAAAACTGGTGTCATAATTAAAAACATTACAGCACCATTAACATCAATGCATATATTAGTTCTTTCTAATACTCCTTCTTCATGTTGTATCATACTATCTGCCCAACTAGATACGTGTGGAAAATTTATTTAGATATCCTTCCCACTTATCAAAACAACTATCAGGTGAGTATTTTATAGCAGCCTTTTTTGCATTCCTTCCAATGTAACGCATTTGATTTTCGTCAAAAAGCAAAGACAGTATCGCTTCCGCCATTGCATTGCAATCATTATTGGGCACTATTATCCCATTTTCTCCAGAAACTATTAGTTCTTTAACTCCTCCCGGTCTGTAATCAGTGGAAATACATGGTAATCCCAATGCCATTGCCTCCAAAAGCACATTAGGCATCCCTTCATATTCCGAACTCAACACAAACATTGTTGCATCCTTGATTCGACTATGAATATCAGCCGTTGGAGTATATATTGATACACTATCATTCAATCCTTTTTCTTTTATATACTCAGTAAGAAACTCTTCCTGTTCGCCCTCTCCATATATTTCAAGAGTAAACTCAGGAACAATCTTGTTTACTTTTGCAAATGCATCCACTGCCATCTTATGATTTTTCTGAGAACATAACCTGCCAACCGTAACTATAGCTTTCCTTCTAGGTTCGCTATCATTGAGTCCGGTTGTAGTAATTGAAAGCGCATTTGGTATCACAATACTTCTTTCAAATACTTTTTTGTCAAAACACTTTCGTGCACTATGCGTTTGAAAAACAAACCCATCTATCCTTTTTAAAGTAAACCTTCTGACTATCCCCAGTAATCCCGAGTATTCCTTGTCATCCGGATCGCCTCTTTCAGAATATATAACATGTCCGGTAATACTCTTTTTAATATATGCGACAAGATAAACTGGCTGAAACCAAAAGCTAATAGTGATATCCGGTTTTAACTGATTTAGAATTTTCCGAATTTCCAGGTATCTGTACACCACCCTAAGCAAATTATTTCTTTTGTCCGGAATAAATAGCCTTCTTACTTTCACATCAATTTCATATTTGCAATCATCTGCACAGATTGAAATAATTGTCACATCATGGTTTTTTGCGAGAGCATTGGCTAATAAAACAGTCTGCTTTTCCGCCCCTCCATATCCATGAAAATATGATAATAATACAATTCTCATATGCCCCCACTATAAACCTTATAAAGCTTAATCAATTTTTCCGAAAACGAATAATTGATAGCAAATAAAATGCAAAGAATCTTTCTACTAATTGGTAATGGAGCTTTTATCAGCCAAATAATATTCTTTCTATGCTCCTGGGTTAGTTTTTTTACAATGCTTTGTTTATCGATATCTTTATCAGCAATTCCATAATAAGCAATCTTAGCAAGTAGAGAAAAAGCTGTACGCTTTTTCTTTACTTCGCCCAAAAATGCAATTTCCCCGTACATTTCAGATCTTGTAAGTTCATACAATTCCGATGCGGCATCATATAAATCAAAATCTTTTTGAGATAGCCCCCCTGTAGAAAGACTACTCTTCCTTTGACGGTAATAATATAGTTTTAGATTCGTACAACACATTTTTCGGCAATTGCTTAATGCTAAATATTTGAAATCAATATCTTCATTTATCTTTCCTTCTCTAAAACGTATTCCTTTCAAAACATTTTCCCTAAACAAGCATCGACAAACCGAATAACTTCCAGTGTGAGTGGACTCATATAAGTATTTCTCTAATATTTCCTTTCCTTCATAAACGTTCACCGTTTCATGAGTATTTAGTGCATCATCCATTGTTGTGACTGAATAAGAAAACTGCACACAATCACATTTATATTTTTCAATCAAGCCTGCACAATGTTCATATGTAAATCTGCTAAGCATATCATCCCCATCAACAAAGGAAATATACCTACCTGTGCTGGCATCAAATCCAGCATTTCTTGCGGATGATAAACCTCCGTTTTCTTTGTGTATAACTTTAATTCTAGTATCTTTTTGAGCATAGTAATCGCATATACTTCCAGATGAGTCTGTACTACCATCGTCAATCAGTATTATCTCCAAATCATCGTATGTCTGAGATATCAAAGACTTTACACATTCATCCAAATATTCTTCGATATTATAAACTGGGACAATAACACTAATTCTATCCATAAGATCATCCAGTCTTTCTTACAAAAGTTCTAAATAACCAACGTTGAAACGAGATTGGCAAAACAAATACAGATATCTGTGAGATAAGCACAAACAAGTAATCGCCCAGAGAACTATACCCCATCTTCCAAAAATCGAATATTATCTTAATATAGCTAGAAACATTCTCCCAAGACTTTCTCCTTCGAAACATATTGTCCGAGCACCTATATAGCACTAACGATTCATTTATATTTTCAGCAAAACATCCATCAAACATCATCCTTCCAAACAAATCTAAATCCTGATTTCTCCTTAATGCTCTATAACTGCCCACTCTTAGAACAGACTCTTTTTTATACATTACTGAAGGATGGTTAAACGCTGACCTGCGCTTTGAAAATTCATATATACTTGATGTTTCAGTCGGTACCACTCTTGTTGAAATCACGTTTTCAATGTTTCCTCTGAACTCATCAACATAAGACCCGACAATATCAAGTTCGGGATTATCCCTAAATTTTTCTAGTTGCCTTTCACATCTATCTTTTCTTGAATAATCATCTGAATCCATTCTTGCCACGATACTATTCTTGCAATACTTTAAGCCTATATTTAATGCATTTCCCAACCCATTATTCTCATTGATTTTTACTATGTTAAACATATCAGGGAAAGATTCACAATATTCATTTACAACATCCCATAAATCATTACACAATGGGCCATCTATAACCAATACTATTTCATCAGGTTTTACCGTCTGGTTCATCATGGAATCAACTGCCATCCGGAAAAATTCAGCCTTTTCCTTAATGTACAATGACATCAAAACACTATACTTCTCCACATGTCTACCCTTCACCATTTAGCAAATGCATACAATAATTTACAATCTCGATATCATATCATCCCCTGCAATCCTTTGGGCACCTCCGGTAAATCCTTAAGTTTTTTCCAACTTTTATCAGATGGATATAGTACCACCCTGATTGTTATAAAAATCAATCTGAAATAGTTCGCTACATTTCTATGCTCAATGTACCAACATTCCAGTTTCCCCTTATATGGAGAAATGATTGTTTTATAAAAATGTTCATAATCATCTATAGAATGTAACAAGCTTTCTTCGTTTCTAAAAACAATCGCTCCTAATCCAGACAATCCAGGTTTATCATCCCTCAGAACCTTTTTTTCTTCTTCTTCGAAATAATCATATTGTTTTCTGACTTGAGGGCGATAACCAATAATACTCATATCTCCACGTAATACATTTATAAGCTGTGGCAATTCATTAATCTTCGTTTTCCTCAAAAACTTTCCAAATGGTAGTATTCGAGGATCATTTTCTTGGGTAAACAATCCACCGGGGAGATTTGGGGAATCTCTAAGCATTGTCGCAAATTTGATAAGCGGAAATTCTTTCTCGCCTTTACCAACACGCATCTGCATATAAAAGATATCGTGTTCACCTGTTAATTTTAATCCAATCATAATTGGTACCATGAAAGGGAAAAGTATTATTATGGCGATTAAAGAAAAAGCAATATCTAATATTCTAATCAACAATGTCACATTCTCCCATCAAGACTTTTGCCAGTTTCTATGTGTTCAAAGTTATGAATCATATTTCGAAAAATATTAACCAATTCCTCTTTTTCCCATGTTCCTTTTTTTCTTAGTCTTAATATTTCATCGCGGAAATATTCGACCAGTGAATCCCCGCATATATCATAATTTTTGATTATTCCAATAGATCTATATCTATTCATATCAAGTATTTCTTTATCTGTATAAAATTCTTCTATACTTTTTTCCCCTGTGGTGTCGCTTTCAAAAAAATAAACAGGCCATTTATGTTGAAGTTTTAACTCCTGTACACTATCTCTGGCTTCTTGTTCCGATGAACATATTACCGGCTGATATCCTAGCTTATTTAAATATCTTTCCGCTATGCTACTAAAAGTAATAGCGTTTTCTTGTTCATTTAGCTTCGGGAAAAAAATATCTCTATTCTCGCCAAAAACAGCAGACATTATACATAACTGGCCAGCTTCTTTCTCTGTTATAAAGTATCTTTTCACATCACATGGAGCAGATATCGGTTGTTCTTTTAAAATTCTATTATTGAAACCATATAATAAGCTTCCATCAGAAAAAGCCACATTGGCAAAACGCGCCATTGATAAACTTATGTCTTTGCTGTTACAACCTAAAAACATTTCCATTATCAGTTTGGATGCTCCCATCATATTGACAGGATTAGCCGCTTTATCAGTTGAAACACAAAAGTATTTTTTCGCTCCCATCTCTGCAGACATTTTCATAATTCTTTCCGAATAGAAAATGTTTGTGTCTATCATTCTCATGAGCGTATAAGGATCTTTTTCAGACCGAACATGTTTCAACGCAGATGTATTAAAGACATAATCATATCCACCGATTCGTTTCTTTTGGTCCTCGATAAACGATGCAAAAATATCACTTCCGCAATCTATTGCGTACGTAGCAAATTCACCACTCCCATATCCGACAGATGACCTCAAATCTCTCACAAGTTCAACCATGTTGTTTTCGCTTATATCTACAACATGCAAGGCCTTAGGATCTCTGGCAAACAGTTCTCTGCATATTGAGGAACCTACAGTCCCTGCTCCACCAACGACAAGAAATCTCGAATTTGATACTATATCCTTAAGTTCTTTTTCTACTGCTGATATGTCTATATCAAACAAAGGTTTACTTCTGCCTATTATGTTTAAATAATTATCCATATTCTCCAACAATATCACTTCTGCGAACATTTATAGATACTATTTTATTATACCATATCTTGTATTGCAGTAACATTATCCCACTAAAAAACAGCCTCATGTCGAGGCTGTTTTATAATCGCATATTCATCCAACTCTTCTTTGCTTTTCCTTGCTTTTAATGTTCATAAGATGAACCATCTCTTTTTCAAATCCTTCAGTGCTCTCCCCCTTGAACATTACTTTGATTGTCAACATGATAATGCGTACATCTAAACTAATAGATTGATTCTCGATATACAACATATCAAGTCGAAGCTTATCAAAGGCAGAGGAGTTGTATTTTCCAAAGATCTGAGCATAGCCGGTAAGACCTGCCTTCACTTTCATTCTGTATTTAAACTCCGGGAGCTCTTTTGTATATATCTCCACATGCTCGACTCTCTCAGGCCTTGGGCCAACGAATGTCATATCACCTGCAAGGATATTGAAAACCTGTGGAAGCTCGTCCAGTCTGTATCTGCGGATCACTCTTCCCACCCTGGTTATTCTCGGATCGCAGTTGATGGTGGGCTGAATACCTTTCTTTTCCGCATCAATTATCATGCTACGGAACTTGATAATTTCAAATATCTCTCCATTCTGAGTGCATCTCTTTTGCCTATAAAAGATGGGGCCGCCGTCTTCAAGCTTGATGGCTGCCGCTATAACAAGCATTGCCGGAGAGAAAAAGATAGTGAACAGAATGCCAAAGCATACATCGAAAATACGCTTTGCATTAAGACGCTTTTTGTCTTCATATACATAGTCATACTTCATTAGTGGAGTATCCAGAAGATGTCTGGTGGAGCATCCCTGAAGCATGATGTCTTCAACTCTTGGTGTGAAGTAGAAGGTCTTATGCGCATCGATACAATGCTGCATGTACTGTCTTCTTGCTTCTACTGAAAGACCGTACATGATGACAGTGCAACATTCCGAGAGTTTTTCTTCGAATGTAACGGGGCTTACTGTCTCGTATTCGATGTATCTAAAGTCAAATAAATGGCTGTATTTCCTAAGAATTCTGGTTTTGAAGCGTTCTGCTTCGTCCATAGAAACCCAGCTTCCAAGAAGCAGAAGTGTTTTTGCCGGCTCGACGCATTCCATGAAATAGCGCTTTGAAAGGGTTGTGATTAGAGCTGTTCCCATAATCTGCAATAGCAGTGTAGAAATTCCGGGTAGTAAGCTCATATAGTTGTTTTTGATGAGGTTTCCTTCGACATAAAGAATAAGATCCGCAATACCAAAAGAGATAGCCTGAGACAGCACCATCTCTGTGATTGAGGAAGACGCAATTCTAAATGCATTATACAGATTGCATAATCCATTGTAGATGAATAAAAATATGATTATGGATATGATACCGCCAAGTACATAATATGTCTGGAATGCGCGGGGATTGTAGTACAGACACCAGACCAGTGCGAACAATCCGACGTTCCACAGCATGACAAGCGCTTTGGCTGTATGTGTCACTCTTTTGCTCTTCAAATTTGCCCCCTCTTATGCAACTTTGAACCACAATCAATAACATCTACTGCTATTTTATCACTATTTCACGCAATAATATACTTAAAAAACCATAAACTGTGGTGTTTTAATGATCACTACGCAATATATTGGTGATGATTATGTGGTTAACAAATGCACAATAAACCGTATCATTATAGATATCGGCATGATTAGGGGGAGAGTTTAGAGCTCACTCATACATATCTGAAGCCTTCCGTCATAAATATAGACAGGAACATGATCGGTAAAATCATACACGCAAGCCATAAGGGTTTCGCCTTCAACATAGGTTATTATCTTTTCTTTCAAAGGATCTATAATCCAATACTCACGGACGCCTGCAGCCATGTACTTGTGCATCTTACGATTATAGTCGTTGGTTCTGGTGGATGGAGATACTACTTCGATTACCCAGTCCGGGGCACCAATGATTCCTTTTTTACCAATTTTGCCTCGGTCGCATAAAACGACAACGTCAGGAATTACCAGCGTATAATCATCTTCGTCGAGAAAAACATTTATACCGACGTTGAACATTTTACATTTGCCTTTATTGCGCTTTATGAAGTCTCGAATTTTCTCACCAAGGTTCTGTACGATAATCTGGTGATCCATATCAGGCATTTCATTGATGATAAGGTGTCCATCAATAAGCTCAATACATCGGTTCTCGCCAAGCTGAGCGCATATCTCCTCATTCACTCTTGGATCATGAAAAAGCTCTATATCCAATGCATTATTCTGCGCAGTCTGAGGCATTGCAAATGGAAGAGGTGAATCATCGAGATTATGAGCTTTGCGATACTCTCGCTCAAATTTTACCTGGTCAACGTTTTCATCGGGGTGCCCATGAATATATGCCAAAAGCTCCTCGATATAGGCATGAACCCTTGCGAGCATTTCTTCATGCGCAAGAGCCTTATCAATTTTTTCAATCGTGGCATATGAGGGATTCTTGGTCTCACCTGTCATTATCTTGCTGACCGTTCCAACAGGGAGCTCCGCTATGAATGCCAGCTCCGCAGTAGTCAGTTTAAGTGCCTTTTTGCGTTTCTTTAGTTCTTTTACATCCATAAATTAAGCCCTCCTCACCATTATTGTATGGTAAGCAGAGCTTATAGTCAAACGTTTTTACCCAAATTCGGGTAAATCATTTTTTCTCTTGTCTGAGTTTGAGCAGATATCCATCTGCGATGGTTGCCACTACGCCTGCTGCCGCAAGGACAATGCCTCTTGAGCGGAAGAACGGAGCCTTCATAACGGAAATGCCGTTAACGGTATAAAGTGTAGCCCATGTAAGATAGAAATAGTAAGCTGCGGCGGCGAAAAGAGCTACTGCCACCGCTGCAAAAAGCACAATCATAGGGATTGGAATATTGTTTTTGTTGCTTGACTGTTGATTATTCATTTTCAGCAATTCCCTTCGAATACGTTTTTTAATTCTTGGCGGGCGACATCCGCAAGTCTGTATACCAGGTCCACATCAGTGGCCGGAACATCCATCATCTTGAATCTGGGAAAATACCTGCTTATATGGAGGGCGATGGTTTCTGCACCGTTTCCACCATTCAGTCCGGCAATCCAAGAAGAGATGCGCTTCATCTCTTCCTCGCTGTCGTTATAGCCCGGAACCACCAGAGTAGTCACCTCCATGTGGCACTTCCTGGCAGCTGTTTCGATAAAATCCATCACCATTTGCCGGTTTCCACCAAGGACTTTATTATAATACTCGTCAGTAAATCCCTTCAAGTCTATGTTCATGGCGTCAATGTGCTCACTGACCTCATCGGCAACTCTCCGGGAAACGCAGCCGTTTGACACAAGCACCGTCTTAAGGCCACGGTCATGGACCTCTTTTGCAGTGTCAACAACATACTCATAGGAGACCAACGGCTCATTATAGGTAAAAGCAACGCCGATGTTGCCTCGTACCTTATATTCCTCCGCGATATCAGCAAGTTCCTCCGGCTGCATGTATCTGCACTCCGGAGTTGTAAACCCATAGGAAATCTCATGATTCTGGCAGAATGGGCACCGGAGGTTACAGCCGTAGCTGCCCACAGAGATAATCTTCGATCCCGGGTAAAAGAGATTCAGCGGCTTCTTCTCTATCGGATCAAGGGCGATGGACGTAATCTGCCCATAGTTTTCAGGGACAATGCTGCCACCTTCGCATTTCCTCGCCATACAAAAGCCCGTCTGACCCTCATTCAAATTGCACTTATGATGACACACATCGCAAATTGCCATATCATTCATGCCTCACAACTTCGAAACGCTCCAGCGAGTAGTCCTCCCAGTCGTGGATGCCGGCTTTCTGGCAGGCGATATCGATCTGTTGTTCAATGGAGTCCACGCCGTCGAGATTTGGTAAAAGAAGTCCTCGCTTTCTACCACTTGTGACGATAACTCCGTAGCGTTTAACATCCAGCTCTTCCGGCCCGCTTATTGGTTCCGGCTCATCCAGCACGTCAACACTCATCTCAAGGTACGGAAGCTCAGCTTCTGTGATCGCAGAGAATCTGGGGTCATTGGTGCTGGCACTTATGGCGTTCTGCATTATCTCATCCGCAACACAGCCACAGGTTGGAAGAATAGTGCCAATACACCCACGCAGCGCACCGTCCTTGTGGATGGACACGAAAGCTCCCGCCCGTGAATTAAATATCTCAGGCGGCAGAGCATCCCACTCTTTTCCCTGAAGGTCTTTCCTGGAAATCCTCTTGCCTGTCGTAATATAGGACTCAAGCGAGAACCTGGCCAGTTTGACATAAATGTCTTCATCCCGCTGTCTGGCCTTAAGTTCCGCCATCCTGCGTTCTCTATAGCTTTGCAAAAAATGTCTCGAATCATCGGGCGCGCCAATTTCAAACCTGCAGATACCGTAGCCCACGCCGAAGGTTGCCTCGTGGCTAAGTTCCTGTGCCTTCACACTAAGGCCATCCAACGCTCCTGCCATCATGACAAAAGACCTGTGGCCGCACTCAGCTGCTTTCTCGCAGAATCCCTCGTCGAATTCCAGAAGCTGCCCAAAATCTCCGCTTCCCAACACTTCCATGACTCTTGTGTCATACTCGGGTCCTTCTTTTGCAAAGCCATAAGGGCCATCTGCCTTCATCTTATGAGAAAGATCCCCGCTGGCAACATACACCACGCGGCGTCCAAGATTATCCACAGCCTTGCGGATTATCTCACCCATCTCATAGTGCATAGGAAGAGAAAGTCCGGAAAGGCCGATCCGCACCAGTTTGAAATCTTGATACTTCTTCGTAATGTAATATAGAGGAATCAAAGTTCCGTGATCCAGCGCCGGGTCCCGCTCGCCATCTGTACCAGCAGGGAACGCACTAGCTTCATCGGCATAGTCTCCGTCACTGCCATAGCAATCCGCGATCCTGCAGATCTCGCCCACAAGCTCCGTATCGTAGATGGCGCTGATCTTCACCTGAGGAGCGCGGAATTTCCCCATGTCGCCCGAGGCCTTCCTTCCCGGAGAAATGTGGAAGTAGTCCGCATACATGATACTATGGGGACTTGAAACGATGATTGTATCCGGAGCAATCCTTGCTATCTCGTCCGCAATCGCCTCATAGCTTTTCGTTGTCGCACTTATCTTCTCTTCTTCACCTCTGCCCACCTCAGGTAGCATGATTGGTGGATGTGGAACCGCAAACGCACCTACAATCGCCATTTCTGCCTCCTTTACAACTCCATCTGTCCCTCGATACCATAGAAATCGATGATCTTCTCATCGCCGCTCTTTAGTCTTATGGTAACCGGACCGAATCCGCCGCAGCGCTGTTCATCCGTATACACAATCTCCTTAACCGGGAAGATTTCATCCTCTGCAAAGTCCTCGAGGCTCTCCTTTGTGATTACCTGGGATATAAGGAAATATGGCTCATAGCCGTACTGCTTTTCCCTTGTGGTCTCAGCAAAAAGAACTATCGACTTCGGACTGTCGGGATTCGTACCATCGCTCCTGATAAGCTTAATATCGTTCCAGCCGTCCATAATAGTATAGGCTAACTGCTTCTCTTTTCCGGTGTGATCGTGGCCCTTTAAGATTACTGCCTTGAAGCCATCCTTCTCTTTCCTGATAATCTCAGTTCCATTATCAGGAAAACCGAAAGCACCCAGTGTCATTCGAAGCGGTCTTCTGTAGAGCCTCATCTTGTCAGCTCTGAAAATCCCATATGGAACTGCGAAGTCCGCCAGATTCATGGCTGTTCTCCAATGAGTCTCGGTACAAAGCTCATAATCAAAGAACTGCCTCCTATACAGGACGCCGTCTTTCTCCCCGTGCCAGAAGGTGGTATTCGGAGTTGACCACTCGCCCTTCTCCGCCTCAGGGCCGCTCAAGTATTCCATCACATACTGCTGCGACTCCACATGGGGCGCCACGTCACTTTTCACCGGCACTGCACCGCCCGCAGTCACATTTTCCACATCTCCCACCGGAGTGCACTCCCACGGGAACTTAGTGTTGTAAACAAGCTTTGAGTAATTCCACATGCCGTGGAGGTCCGAACTATCTTTTACAACCTTACCTGTACGAAGCTCGGTTATACCATTTGCCTCATGGTTGGCAAAGCAGAGCGCCGGCCCGTCAAGGGTTGTGACTTTAGTTTCGTTTTTGCCCAGCTTATCCCAGGTTCCAAGCTCCTCTTTTGCTGTCCAGAATGGATGCTCTGCAGGAAGATGCAGGCACAAAAGAGCCTTCGCAAGCCACATTGGCGATTCTGCACAGGAATAACCCTGAACCAGCGGAACGAAAGGTCCGTAGAAGCCCAGTGTCGGCACGCCATTCCACAAAAAGTCGTCTCTTCCAAGGAACTGCAAAAGCGATCCCGAGCAGATTCTTCTGGCCAGTCCCGGATTTACCGTGCTGTTCTTCATCAAAAGATTACCGTCAAAAGAGCTGGTGGCAGCGTTTCTGTAGATACCGCTCCTGCCCCACATATTCGTAAAGCCGTCTCTGTCAAAGAAATCCGGATAGGTCTTCATGAGCTCATTGGAGTTTTCCTCGAACTTCCCCGCAATATAAGGCTCTTTCTCATAGCCATACCAGTTGTTCCAGATGGCAGTATACATATTGAATGCCCAGCAGGAGTAATAATCAAAGCACTGTCCATCGCGATACCAGCCATCCCCTACATAGTAATTCAGGATGTTCTGGGCATGATCACGCATGATATCCTCATCAATCGGATAACCGTTCATGTATAGGAACGCCATGTCCAGCATATTGAACAGGCGCCAGTTCTGAGGTACCGTGTTGGAATGCGCAAAATCAGTCAAAAAAGCGGCTATCCTGTCCTTCTCTTCCTTGGTATAAGTGTCCCAGATTTCCTCCTGGCACAGCCAAAGGCAGATAACAAGAGCCGCCGTCTCCACGGTCTGCTGATAGCACGCTGATGGATTGTCACTCTTATCAAGGGCTCGCATATCCGAGTAATTCAGTACATAGTTCTTTTCCCCGGGAGTTACCGCGTAGAGAACCTGCTTCTTGTAGTAGTCCCTGACATTTATGCCGTTCAGCGTAAGTTCAGGTTCAATATGGATCAGTGGCGCAGATATGAAAAAAGACCTGCATAAGCCCTCGAAGTACTCGGCTTTGATGCGCCACTCAGGGGCATCCTTGGAGGGATAAGTGACCTCCGTCTCATATCTGGGCATAACCACCGGATCTTCGCTGTCCTTGATGTTCCCAAATATGCCACCCAGCAGATACTCTGCCGCCTCAATCCAGCTCTCCCTGGTAAGTCCCGTGTACGGGCTTAATTCAAAATCTGTATGTTTCGGTCTAAAAACCATCAGAACACCTCCAGCGCGCTGCCTGTCAGCTTCATCAGCGCCTCGATGTAATAATAATCTCCGTAAATTATGGCGAATTCATGCTTCTCGTCGTGGTAAGCTGCGGTGCACTTCTCCAGGATGTTGTCCTTTTCAGTAGTATAGTCGCAGCTGTTCTCATCCAGAGCCCTTAGGAGTTTCACAGCCGCCGCTAGATACCTTTCACCGCCATCCTCCAGCCCATTGGCCAGTTCAATGAGCCCTCCTGCAGTTATGGCTGCGGCGGTGGAATCCTGCCACTTCACATCAGCCGGCTGCCTGTAATCCACAGGAACCAGATAATCCGAATACTTGGCATCCAGCTCAGACAGTACGTAATCCGCAACCTTCCTGGAAGTCTCAAGGTATTTAACATTCCCTGTGTACTTGTAGCTCAGCGCAAAGCCGTACAGTGCCCAGCTCTGACCTCTTGTCCAGGATGAACCCTCGCCATAGCCCTGTCCGCCGTAGTCGCGAAGATACTCTCCGCTGGCTGGGTCGAAGCCCACAATATGGCGAACCGATCCATCCTCGCGGATAAATGATTTCATAGCCGTATCCGCATGAGCCACAGCTATAGCCTTGAATCTTGGATCACCAAGCTCCTCAGAAGCCCAGTACAAAAGAGGCAGATTCATCATACAGTCAATGATTGCCCAGCCTGTGGTATCCCTGTCATCGCCCCAGTCATTCCAGGCTCTGATGAAATTTCCGTTTAAATTAAAGCGCCCGGAAAGGCTCGCTGCTGCCAGCAGTCCCCTGTTCCGTGACTCCGCATTTTTCTCCATTTTATACCTCACCACCGACGTAGGAAGCCAGCGAAATCCAGCATCGTGGTCCATTCCGTTGTAATCCATAAAGGCAGCGTCCATCTTGTCCTCTGTCCCGATGGCTTCCAGCCTGAAAATATCTTTTCCCGTAAGCTTATAAAGCTGCCAGAGCTCTCCGCCCCAGAAACCGTTTGTCCACCAACAGATGTCCTTTTTGCCGGAACGATCATCAAACCTGCCGTTAGCGTCCGTTGTATATGGAATTTTGCCCTGATTTCGCTCAGTGACAACCTCCATCTTATCGGAAATCTTCTTAAGAGTTTCCGCAGCCCACTTTTTGTCCTCAGAATTTATCATATTACTTGATTCCTCCCCGATTTTTCGCGTTACCACCATTTAATTCTACTATTTTTTTTAACTTTTTATATGCAAATTATTAAAAAAACATAACAATTTCGGCTTTGTGAGTTACCTCCCCCCGCGTTTGTGATAAAATTAATACGCAAAACCGTTTCTATTTGTACCGAATCAAATCAACTCAAGGTGCTCACTGAGCCTACTCACCAAGGAGGCAGTTAATTGGCAACGGCCCTTAAAGACAGAAAAGATCTCGACAAGTACATAATCGAAAACCTCGACAGAGCCATCTCCGAGGAGTGGATCAAGGCCTACCATCAGCCTCTTGTTCGTGCCGGCAGCGGCAAAGTTTCTGACGAAGAAGCATTCTCCAAATGGGAAGACCCTGACCTGGGCATTTTATCGCCATCTGATTACTTACCTGTTCTTGAAAAGAATAATCTCACCTACAAGCTTGATCTATACATGGTCGAAAGGGTCCTCAAGAAAATGAAGGGTCAGGGCGAGCACGGCCTTTTCATAGTTCCCGAGTCCATAAATTTGGCCAAGTCCGACTTTGATTGCTGTGACATGGTAAAAGAAATAGCGAAAAGAATAGACGAATCCGGGCTTTCCCGTGACAAGCTCTCAGTGGAGCTCTCTGAGCAGACTATTTCTTCTGATATGGGATTCTTCAAAACTCAGGTGGAACGCTTCCAAAAAGAAGGCATCAAAGTCTGGATGGACGACTACGGAAGCGGCCATTCTTCCCTCCTTATTCTCCTTGAGATCAGGTTCGACCTTCTTAAAATAGACAAGATTTTCGTCGATCAGATAGAAAAACACGAAGCCGGCCAGATCATACTGACCGAGATGATAAAGACAGCTCTCTCCCTTGGAATGGATACCGTTGCTGAAGGCGTTGAAACCAAAGGTCAGGCTGATTTCTTAAAGGAAGTCGGCTGTTCTAAGCTTCAGGGCTACTACTATACAAAACCTCTTTCTCTTGCTGACATCCTTGAACGAAATAGAAAAGGTATTCAAATTGGTTTTGAGAACCCTGCTGAGGCGGATTATTATGACAAGCTTGGAAAAGTGAATCTGTACGACCTTAATATGTCCAGAAATGACGAGACCGATCTACACAAGTACTTTGATACTATGCCAATGGCTCTTTTTGCTTTTGATGAAAAGAATGTTACCTTTATCCGTGGCAATAAGAGCTATAGAGAGCTCTTTTCCAAAACCATCGGCCATATCTATGAAAATGCCGTCTTTCCTATTGACTCAGTTAAACCGGGGCCCGGCTATTACTCTTTTAACTGCTCAAGAAAGTGCGCCCGGGACGGAAAGCGAATGATCGTGGATGATAGGCTTTCAGATGGACGCGGCGTTCAGATTTTTATGCGAAGAATTGCCGTAAATCCAGTGACAGGGGCTTCTGCTGTTGCCACTGCTATACTGGCTATAACCGATAAAGCTGCAGACGATCTGACCTACAACTATGTGGCCAGAGCTCTTTCATCCGATTACATTACTACCTATTTCGTCAACGTAGATACCGGCGAGTACACTAAATATGCTGCTGACGGAGATTCACGAGATCTTTCGGAGACAAATAAGGGAACTGACTTCTTTAATCTTTATAGAGATAGTTTTGAATTTGATATCCCTGAAGAGGATAAAATAGAATTACAAAAAGCTTTCACAAAAGAAAAGGTCATGGAGGAAATCCGGAAAAATGGTATTTACTCCACTTTTACCAAGGCAAAAGTTGGTGATTCACTGGTCTACGTAAATGTAAAAGCTGTCAAAGTCCGCGGAGAAGGCAACTATATTATCGTCGGAATCAATAATGTTGATGAGCAGATGCGTGCGCGAGAAGAACTCAATAAGGTAAAGGAGGAACGCCAGGTCTATTCGCGAATAGGCGCACTTACCGGAGACTTAGTCTATATCTACACAGTTGATCCTGAGACCTACAGCTATATTAGATACAACCCTGCAGGCACAATTACAGATATGGACATGCCCGAAGAAGGCGACAATTTCTTCGAAGATTGTATAAAGCGAATCCCTACAGGCATTTATAAAGATGATGTAGACCAGTTCCTTACAGCTTTCACCAAAGATAATATCTTTAATGAGATAAAGACAAAAGGTCTGTTTGAAAATCGTCACAGACTCATGATTAACGGTAAACCTATATATGTCATAACCCGAGCCAACCTTACCAAAGAAGATGACAGAGACAGGCTTATCTTTGGTATCATAGATGTAGATGAAAGAGTAAAGCGCGAGCTGGAATATGAAAAGCACATCTTTGCTGCAGAGAAAATAGCCAACATCGATGAACTCACCGGAATCAAGAACAAGCACGCCTATGCCGATACCGAGAGGCGCCTGAATTATCAGATAGAGCGCAAAAAAGTTGCTCCATTTGCCGTAGCTGTCTTTGACATAAACGGACTTAAGCAAGTTAATGACACCTTAGGTCATCAGGCCGGTGATAAGTTCATTCAAGATGGATGTAGCATTATCTGTCATTATTTCAAGCACAGTCCCGTTTTTAGGATTGGCGGCGATGAGTTCGCAGTTATCGTCCAAGGTGAAGACTTCCTGGACATCGACTCTATCATGAGTAGCTTCAAACTACACAACATTAAGAATAAACGAAAAGGCGATGTGGTCATTGCAGCCGGTGCTTCTAAATACGATGGAGACAAAAGCGTTTCTCTTGTCTTTGAAAGAGCCGACGAAGAAATGTATGAGAATAAGAAAGAATTAAAGGTCTAAACTTAGAAAGGGGTCTGTCGACATGACAGGCCCCCCTTTTTTATCTTTGGCTCACTAATTTGTAAGGCATTTGATAGATTGTCCATTACTTTATCAGCAGTTTATAGTCCTGAACGGATTCATCAGCGACCAGTAAGATCCTGTAAACATCATGCTTCCAGGCGATTTTAAGACGTTCATCAGTGATCGTCAACCTCCGGATATAGGCTTTTCTATAGCCTATGGCATTGATAGTGCCTAGGGAGCCGATTCTTAAGTCAACGCAGTGGTCAGATTCTTGAGCTTCCTGACTGACCTGTTTTCCGTTCCGGTATTCCCCCGTAAGTATTTCCGGTTTCTCGTAGGTCATGATGCTGATGACCGGATCCAGAGTGCCCTCGTAGTGGTCATCTACGGTGATGCAATCACCTTTGTGGAGCGAAACCGTTCGGATAAATTTACCAATCTGCGTGCATTCTTCCGATGTTTGATTACCGATTGCAGATCCCACATAAGCTCCGGCAATATCCATTTTTAGTGAGCTTATGGCCTTACCGCTTTTCGAATCCTGATTTGTGCACAGAATGCAGTTCACTTCGCTGGCGGCGTACTGTGTGCCATCTTTCTGCATGATAATCTTCGGATTGTAGTAGTCTGCTGCGGAGTCTTTACCTAGACGGTCAATAATGCCCAATGTATCTGTTTCAGCCGCATAGCTGCATGTGGTAGTGGCATCAATGGCTTCTGCACAGGTATTTATGAATGTCGGAAGGTTATGGAACTGAGACTGCATGGTCCACAACTCGTATCTCTTGTCTGAAAAAGTCTCCCTTGTGTAGGTTCCAACCCCCAGATCAATTATGAAAGGCTCTCCGTCCTTGTACACGGTAAAAGAACCGACATCGTTGTGATTGTGGCTGTCTCCGTTATTTCCTGCTTTCGCCGCAAGGACATAGTTTTTATCCCTGGCCACCATAAGTCCCATGCTCTCAAACCAGGAATCCTCAGGAAGAGCCTCAGTCTTAGGATAGCTCAACATCTCGTCATAGCTAAAGGCCTGCATAACATGGTAAAAGAGATTTATCTCATCCTCTATAAGCCTCTGGGAAAGCTCCTCAGTCTTGAAGTCCTCCGCCGCAAAACTCATCAGCACTTCATCTCCGATTGCTTTCCCAAAGAGGTATTCTCTGGCAGTTCGCCTTCCCGGAAGCGCGCTGCAATCAGCAAAGTTTACATAATATCCCCCCGCAGCATGCATTTTAACTATGAAGTTGGCAATGTTGCGTATCTTTTTCTCAGTGAAAATTCCTGAATCTGCAAGGTTAGTGGCTCCGGAAATAAGCTCAAGACATCCAAACAGACACAAGCCTGCATGAGTGTAGTACTGAGCTCCTTCACTGCAACCGCCGTCATCGCCATAATCCTTTAGGAAATAGTCGCAGGATACTGCTGCCTTTTCAAGGAATACTCGTCTTTCTTCTTCGGTAAAAAAGCTCTTTTCCCTGGTAAGAGCACAGATAAGCACATTCTGCGTGATCCAGGGTGTCCAGTTGCACATAGGCTCGTCGCCATTTCCCATCCACCAGAAATGCTGATTAAGATATGGCGTAAAGATTCGCTCCTTAAGGCGCTCGTTAACAAATACGCTGATGTATGGACTTATCTTCGCAAGTTCCGGTCTAAGCAGGTACTCAGCGTAAGCCACTTCCGCGCCGCTTTCAGCCTGAAAAAGATCTATGATCGGTCTGGTAACATCCGGCATAGTCTCTTGCGCTGCATCCCTTTCATAGCTAGTATGTGGAGGAAGGCACCAGGTAGTCTCCTCCAGTATCAGATAGAGTCCGTCCAGGATATCATCCAAGAAACGCCCCTTGTTCTCAACACACTCAGCCATCACCAGGGCATTAAGTTTCCTTCTTCTTGGGAAGTACTTATCCTCGAACTGCACCCTGTTTCCGCTCTTCGAAAACTCCCTGAAGTCTGAGATCAAAAGCTGCGTCCAAGGCTCTTTCCGGGCCTCTTCGCCCACCTTCACCAGCGCATCTTTCAGTTCGTCCGACAACCAATCCCAATGTGCTCTGTCTTCAATATTCGGGTACTTCTCATACACCCCCGCGCCTGCAGTCATTCTTATGTACTTTTCAACTAACTTTTCGTTGTTACTCATACATTCGATCCTTATTGTCAATCACACACTGTTCCATAAACTTCGATCTGTGTTAAAGCAGGGAAGGGACTTGGGTCGTCGGCCTTAATGAGGTTGCCGAGCTTGAGCCAGGTTATGCCCCGCTTCTCGATATGGAATACGTGGGGCTCCGCAACTTTTTTGACCATCTTCACCACCTCTGTGGTTCCATCTGAAAATGTGAAGGTTGCCTCCACCCACCAGTTATCATGCGGAAAATCCGCTCTTGTATAAAGAACTATCTGGTCGAAATCCACCTCGCATCCAAAATCAAGGGTAAACTCCGCATCATCCTGCCTGTTAATGCCCCAGGATTCATAGGGCCACTCACCATGTGACAGCGTCGCTATGCAGCCATCGATCGCATTCCTTGCTGCAAAAACCGCTTCTCCTCTGGTCTCTACGTTGGCGCTGGCATGAGGATAAACTCCTGTACCTTCGTGCTGGTCAAAGGGATTTAGTGCCAGGTTTCTGTAGGCCGAAGCCTCGAAGTCAAAAGCCTCTCTGATGCTGATATAATGCCTGTTCCCGAAAAACGCCAGGGGATTATAGCTGGTCTTTTTCTCATAAAACGGAATTGTGTATATCACATTCTTTTCAGTGATCAGAACCAGTGCCGGATCTATGGCTGCGTCAACCTTCACCACATAATAGTTCCCGGGCTCCAGTCCGGAAAACTCGATCATGTCGCCCTTCCTGTACTCTCCATCCCAGGCAAGGACCATATTTCCATCTCCCGTAGCCTCTGCCTTATTCACATGATCCCACTCGTTGTAAACTTCAATTTTCATAGTCTTTCCTCTTCTCTATAAATGAAAAGTAGGCCTCAATACATATCAAAGCCTACTTTAAGTTATCTGGTTGATAAGAATATATTCTCTCGAAGGGCTGCCTCGTCGTCGGGATAATCCTCAAGATACGAGGACATAAGGGACTGCGCCATGCTGAATTCTCCCATGTACTCGTATGCCGTAATCTCATTAAGCCGAAGTGCCTGATTAATTTCCTTGTCATCCACTGCAAGGCCGGCCTCAAAGGACGAAATCGCACCGTCGTAGTCGCCCTGCCTTATCTGGCACATGCCAAGCTGATTGTAAACCTTGGCACTGCTGGGAGATTCGCTGAGGAACGTTTTGTAAACGCTGATGGCATAGTTGTAGTCACCCTGCTTTTCCCCGGTCTGACCAAGAAGGAGCACCACAGGCTCTTTCTCCTGATCACGCTCATTCCTTGCAGCCTCAAGATAGCTCTGGGCCTCGGCATTATTCCCCAGATAAAAAGACATCTGGCCCTTCTCATAGTTGGACATAAAAGAGCTGCCATTATCCATTGCAGTCTGAAGAATGCCCTTGGCCTCATCCTCGTAACCATGATCAGCCAGTGCCTGATAGATCAGGATCGTAAGTGCGTAATTCCTGGCATTAAGAGCGATTGCTTTGGAAAAATCAGAATAAGCAGCATCGTGATTACCACTTCCAAGCTCTGCCACGCCCCTCAGATAATAGGCGTTCTGGTCGCTGCTTCGAAGACCCAAAATGGCGTCATATACCTCTTTTGCTTGCTCATATTCACCAAGACAAGAGTACGCCTCAGCCAGATAATAGTTGGTGTCAAAGTCCATGTCATCAACTATTCCCTCGTCCGCTGCCAGTGATGCCAATAGCTCAACAACTGCCTTCTGATACTCTCCCGTGCGAAGGTACACGATGCCCTTACCCCTGTGGATCAGACATACATCCTCGCCCTTCTCCTCAGCGGTTTCGAAGCTCTTCATGGCATTATTAAAATCGTGGCTCTCTATATAAGTAAAGCCGGAATCAATATTGTGTCTTCCTGCAAGAGAACCGCACCCCGACAGTATCATCGTCAGGGCCAGCATCCCCGCAACTGCCCTTACCTTCATTCACACATCCCCTACTGCTCTTCGTGCTTCAACTGCAAAGCTCTGCTTTTGTTTATGTTAGCCTACGTACGCAATCACTTCTACTTCACAAAGGACGTTACGCGGAAGCTGCTTTACAGCAACGCAGCTTCTTGCAGGCTTTCCAACGAAGTACTTCTCATAAACTGCGTTGAAAGCTGCGAAATCACTCATCTCAGCGAGGAAACATGTTGTCTTTACAACGTGCTCGTAGTCTGTTCCTGCTGCGTTTAAGATCTCTCCGATATTTCTGCATACTCTGTCGGCCTGATCTGTGATAGTGATTGTATCAATCTCGCCATCCTCAGGGTTGATCGGAATCTGGCCGGATGCAAAAATGAAATCACCTGCTTTGATTGCCTGTGAATAAGGTCCGATAGCTGCCGGTGCCTTGCTTGTTGAAATGTACTCTAACATGATAATGCCCTCCTTATATGCTTCACTCATCGGATCCAAAGATAGCTGTAACGTAGAAACCGCGAGCGTTTTCTTCAACCTTTGTAACAACACCTTCTCTTTCAAGCATTCTCTCCCTAAAGGGGAAGTTCCCTGACATTGCAAGGGAAGGATCTATGGTATAGTAATAGTTACTTGGCAGAACGCCCTCTGTAACCGTCACTTTATCGCCCTCTTTTAAAAGTCCCGGGCGCTCCATCTTAAAAGTCATCTCTCTGGACATTTAATTACTCCTTAACAATACCATGATTTAGCAAAAACTCATACCATCTCTGATAAGATGATGCCTTTAAATGTACATCATCAAAGGAAAGCTCCGCCAAGAGATTGCCGTTTTCATCATCGACCGCCTCATTCATATCCATGTAAAAGACCGTCTTGTTATCGGCAAGCTGTGAAATAGCCTCATTTCTCTCGTTGATATTAGGATTGTTAAAGTACTTGTCCTGGCTGCTCTTTCTCTCAGTGACATGCATGATGCCCTGGATAAAGATAATAGCGTCAGGCTGTAGCTCTCTTATCCTGTTTACAACGTTTGCATACTCCTCCGCGAAGGTCTCCACTGTACCGGTACCCATTTCGTTCAGTCCAAGCATGATATATATCTTAGCGAACTGCTTCTCGGAAAGAGCCTGTTCAACAGTGATCGTACCTTCATCAGTCTTGATAAACGGCTTGCTCAGCGCTCCGTAGATTGTCAGAGAAACCTTGGAATAGAAGGTTGCTCTTTCATCAAGAGGTTCACAGTACTCGGAGAGGCCTACAGTTCTGGAATCTCCGATAAAAAGTGCATCTGTAAAATAGTCATCGTCCACCTGCGTGAATTCGTAAAACTCTTCTGCGTCATTCTCGGAGACAGTGTTGCCGGATACGGAATTACCAGAAACCGCGTCCTGTCCGTCCACAGCACCATCCTGGGATTCATTCTCAACCGTGTCCATTGTATCCGCCGGTTCGCTTTCACCGGTACCATCAGTTGCGCCATCTACTCCTGATTCAGAGACATCCGAACCTTCGATGCCATTAGAGAACTCTTTTCCCCAGGGATAAATGCCGTCTGTGAGGCCCTTAAAAACCATTATGAAATGCGGTGCCTTATCCGGCTGGTAGTCCATGGTGTAATCACTGTACACCGTATCCTCCAGCGCATAAGAGGTCACCGATAATGCTATTGTAATTGCCGCGATAAAAATAAGCATCGGGCAAGTTTTCAGTAACTTCATTTTTTCACTCTTTCGTAGCAACAATGAACCTGGGATTTCTCCCGATCCACACTAAAACCGGAAATACATGAACGGATTGCCGGCCGCGTTCGACAGGCTGTACACGCAAGCCCAGAACAGCACAAGAAGCATCACCGAAAACACAGGATGCTTTCTATGTTTCTCATAAAATGAGTACAGTCCCGGGATCAGCAGCAAAAGACCTGCAACCAGCACCACCGCATATATCTGCACGTTCTTCATGAAATCTCCCTGATTGACTGAGATTCCTTCCCCGAAGAACGGAAACAGCCTCTTGAAATAATCTGCAAGCATAACGTTATCTGAGATTGCGAACACTACCCAGCTAAGAGGGATCAGTACAAGGACATTGATTCTGCCCACAATAGCCTCCAACGCCTTCGGGAGCTTCGAAACCACAAATCTCTCACATACTATTATTACAAATATTATCATTCCCCACAAAATAAAATTCAGGGTTACTCCGTGCCAGAATCCTGTGATAAGCCAGACAACAAAGAGATTGAGGACTGTCCTAACCTCGCCTTTCCTGCTGCCCCCCATTGGAATATAGATATAGTCCTTGAACCAGGAGCCCAGGGATGCATGCCATCTTCTGTAGAATTCGGACACGTTCTTTGAGCTGTAGGGCTGATCAAAGTTGACAACGAATGGAAATCCGATCATAATGCCCACTCCGGCCGCCATGAGGGAGTAGCCCCAGAAATCCAGGTACAGCTCAAGTGAGTAGCAGACTGCTCCAAGCCATGCCAATGGTGTTGAAATGCTCTCGTAACCTATGGTTCCGATATCCTTCCACAACATCGCAAGATGATCTGCCAAAAGAACTTTCATCGCAAGTCCCAGTATAAAGAAGCGAAGGCCGTCCTCCACCTTCTCCAGATATGTAAGGAGATTTGCGAAGTGGCTCTTTTTCTCAGGTTCAGAATCCTCTTCCTCTTTGTCAAGGTCGACTATCTCGTTTTCGGAATTGTCTGTTTCTTCAACTGCTGATTCCAAGTTCTCTTTTGCCGGTAAAAATGGGTTCTTGAGATAATCCTCGAATCCCATGATAGGTCCGGATACAATCTGTGGGAACATGCAAAAATAAGCCGCAGCATCAACAAATCCCGGCATTTCCTTAAACCTGCCGCGATAATTATCAACCTGGAAGGAAATCATCTTAAAGGTAAAAAAGCTGATTCCGATAGGCATAAGGGCACTGTCCACAAACTGCCCCAGAAGCTTGAACTCCACCAGCATCAGGGCGTCAAGAATAACCGCAAAGCCAAGAAGTACCTTACTGCCACCGCCGTGAAGTGCTCTTGAAAAGAGGAAATTAACGATAACTGCTCCCAACAAAACAGGGAACATCTTAAGATCACCCACAGCATAGAACATAAGGCTTCCTAAAAGAAGCGTGACATTCCTGAACTTTGTGGGTGTGAGATAAAAAAACACTATAAAAACAGGTAAGAACCTGAATATAAAAGTCAAATCCGAAAAATTAATCATTGTAAATCCATTTAAAATATTAGCTTATCAAGCCTTAATTGCCTGAGTTATTAATCTCCGCAAGCTTGGTCTGTGCTGAAGCCGCACTCTGTGTATCAGGGAAATTGGTGATCACAGCATCATAAGTAGCCTTGGCATTGTCAAGGTCCCCACTTGCATAGTAAGCGTTTGCAAGGTAATACACTGTATTAACGTTGGTATTGTCATACTGATAAGCCTTGGAAAGATTGGCAATTGCAGTCTCATAATTCTCAGCCTTGTATGCATCATAACCGGCATTGTAATAAGAAGCTGCAAGATCAGTTCCTACAAGCTCCATAAGAGTATCATACAATCCTGTAAACTGAGGTGATACAGAATCGCTTACAGCGTTAAGGTCAAGGTTTTCCATGGCCTGTGTCACTCCCTCAATATCTGAGGAGTCGGCTAGATACACATTTGCCGCAGCCATAAGCGCATTCATAGCT
>JAEEGL012871867.1_pt1 | contig 53158 bp, 41 predicted proteins | sample 9134231 | NCBI WGS metagenome assembly JAEEGL01 (sample SAMN16246548, study PRJNA631951) | gut metagenome | biome: gut microbiome; feature: rumen; material: fiber-attached | host: Bos | place: Iran: Karaj | collected 2018-10 | reverse complement strand
CCCCCGGCTGCATAGGGACCAGCTTCTTGTGTGCGTCAAAGTCGTAATCCTCCGGCAGCACTCTGGCGCGTACCAGTTCTTCCTGCAGTGTCTGGATATAATCCAGCAGGTTCTCCGGCTGGCCGCCGCCGATGTTATACAGCGCATAAGGCGGAATCGGCAGTCCATCCTCTCCAACCTTCCTGTCCGGCGCTCCCTGCATGACCCGCAGGATTCCTTCCACGATATCGTCCACATAGGTAAAGTCCCTCTTACAGTTGCCGTAGTTAAAGATCTGGATATCTTCACCCTTAATCAGCTTATTCGTTGCTGAATAATAGAACATATCAGGCCTTCCTGCCGGTCCATATACCGTAAAGAAACGCAGCCCCGTACAGGGAATGTTATAGAGCTTCGCATAGCTGTGAGCAAGCAATTCATTGCTCTTCTTCGTCGCCGCATACAGGCTCACCGGATGATCCACCGGATCATCCGTACTGAAAGGAACCTTCTTATTACCGCCATATACTGAGGAAGAAGACGCATAAACCAGATGCTGTACACCTGAATTTCCGTTATCATAGCTATGACGACATGCTTCCAGGATGTTATAGAATCCAATAATATTACTCTCTATATATACATCCGGATGATCGATGCTATAGCGTACCCCTGCCTGGGCAGCCAGGTTTACCACAACATCAAAATCATACTTCCGGAAAAGATCATCCACTAAACCTTTATCCGCAATACTGCCCCGAACAAACTTATATTCGCAGTTTCCATCCATCTGCGCTGTCTTGTTCTGCAGGCAACGGTATTCCTTCAGAGCCGGATCATAGTAATCATTCATATTATCCAGGCCGACTACAGTACACCCATAGTATTCCCGCAGGATACGTTGCGTTAAAGCAGCACCAATAAATCCAGCCGCACCGGTAATGAGGATAGTCTGGTTGTTTAAATCTATTTTTGTTTTCATAATAATATTAATCCTTATTTGCTTGTGTTTTATTGGTTCATTTCTCGTGTTGTTTTATACTTTTCTATGCTTTTTTTCATTTCCGTTGAAAGCTCTGAAATGTTAACTTTACCTTTTTCACATGCGTCAATAATATAATCTCCTGCTTGATCATGTGTCCATGAAACAATATATTTTTCTTCTTGTGCTTCTTCACGTTCTTCTTCTATAGTACACATAGTTTTATATGCTCGTAAAACATCAGGAGCCGAGCCAATACATATATTTGTCATATTATAATGTTCTGCCTTTGATTTGATTATATACTCTTTAGTCGGTTTTTCCGGCTCGTATGTAATGTTGTACTGTTTTAATACATCTTCTTCGATCACAAGGAATGCCGCATCGTCTATTCTATTCTTAGGAAGAATTATACTTAATGCTGCATCAAGAAAATCATCAGCATCTTCTATTTTCCATACTGATAGTTTGTCATCTCTTGTTCTCATCTCTGCATACACAATTCCTATCACTGTCTCTTCGCAGTGATCAGGAATGCTTTTAATTGTTGAAACATTAGATATTCCACGTACAAACATCAAATACTCCCATTCCTAATTTTTATTCTTGTTATAACTTTCTTAATCATACGTTTAAGAATAATTGAATCAGTATGAATGCGTTCCAAGCAATCCACAAAATCTAAACTATTCCACGAATCGCATGCATTTATTACATATTCCCATACAAGCGGAGTCCCGTTTGCAATCATAGCTACGCAAAAGGTTACTATTGGATATTTCAGTTTTTGATATTCAATATGTGAAATTATATGTATTAAAGCACACATCAGCATTTCATTATTTATGTTTTTCGCATACAATTCATTTATCATGTATATTATATATGGATAGCCTTTTTCTTTGCAAAGATATCTAATAAAGCGTTCCGCATCAGACATATATCCTGATTCAAGGCACGAAAAATCGACCAAACTAATAAACTCGTTAATATCATTTTGGTCTACGATAATATCGTTAGGTATTGGTGATAATGAGGATCCATTTTTTTCTGCGGAAGCATCCCACTTTCTCTGTATAGTAGATGAAGTATTGTCTACAACATTTTCATCTTTTTCCTTTGATTCATCAGTGTTATCTATGTACTTTTTACTTAGTGATGTCTCTGAATAAATTGACGACGAGCCAACTGTAAAAGAAAAAGGTATATGTGTATTTTGTATATCTATTGCAGAACTTGATTTCTTTTCTTCCATAATAATCCTCAACAAATCATTTTGCAAAATTATCTATCATTTCTGATATTTTATCTTTTGCATAAGTCACAAATACTTCAAACTGCTCCATATCAAATCTCTCTCTTGAATCTTTTTGCGTAGTATTAATGTCAACTGTAAGTAAAAAGGCATATTGATTAGGATTATCTTGCGACGTACCCAAAGAGCACGCCATTATCTCATTTGTTGCCTCATCATATCCATTAAATTCTATGCATCCTTTTCTATTGAAAGAAACTGTCCATTCTTGTAATTCACTTTGTTCTTTTACTTGCTTGGGTAAGCTTCCAACAAAAGGCATATGGGGTTTTTCATTGCCGGTAGGATCTGCAAACTGTATATTTACAGCAAGTCTCATAAATTTATTAAATGCATTTGTATTTATTTCCAATGATTCACATGTTTTTTTAATTAGAGCCAACCCGTTATCTATAAGCTCATTTACTATCCCTTGATCGTTGTTAGGTGTAAATATGGCATTGATCCTATCTGGCTGTATTTCTATTCTCCATGGTGATTGTTGATTATTCATTTGTATACGAGGACTATCTTCAATACTCCCATTATTCGCATCTATTTGAATAGCTCTTCCCGTTACAGGCAAAAAGCCTGGAAACATCTCCATTAGCTTCATATACCGTTCTGGTGTTGGGGTAATGTCCTTATATTTTCCAAATGCACTTACTTGTAACACAAGAATATTCATAATTTTCTCCTCCGTTTTTTTACTATATCATATATCTATACTTCTATTGTTATCTTTATTATTCCTTTTCTGCAATACTATATCCGCTTTACTATTCAGCATATAATATTTTGATATTTCATTTTCTTTTTACTCTAATATACTTATAATAGTTTCGTCAACATAATACACATAAGCTAAGAATATGTATCATAGTTAATCATTTCTCTCTTTATATATCGCTAATCCCTTTATATTTTTCCTGTACCATCTTATAGCTTTCCAAATTCCCGATATCATACCGTTTCCCAGGCATCTCATATGCATGTACCACTGTCTGCGTTGCCAGCCAGGCAATAAAGCTTCCCGGCGCATCCACACCGCATCCGCTTTCAATGCCCATATTCACCAGCGGTACATCTTCTGCCTTATAGATATAGAACGGCGGTGTGCACCAGTTGCTCTTCGGTTCTGCCGGCTTTTCTTCCATGGAGAGGATCCGGTCCTCTTCATCCACAACCGCTACGCCTGCTTTCCGCAGCTTATTCACATCCGGTTCATAATACCGCATGATGCAGGTCGTATTCTTCCTTTTCTGATACGCCAGATAATCCACCAGGGAGAAATCCAGAAGATTATCTCCAGCGATTACAAGCAGGTCATCTGCCAGGCCCAGCTTCTCAATGGCAAACTGGATATCCCTTACTGCCCCCAGGCGGGTTTCATTGCTTTCCGTTCCGTCATCGAGCACCGTAATCGGCAACCTGTGTCCATTTGCCCATTTTTCGAAGTGTTCTGCAAACTTGTGATTGCTGATCACGATATACTGATCCACACGTCCTGCGCTGTCGATATCTTCCAGCAGCCAGTCCAGAATTGTTTTCCCCTGTACTTCCAGCAAAGGTTTCGGAAAGTTCTCCGTTAACGGATATAACCTTGTCGCATATCCTGCAGCCAGGATGACACACTTCATAAACTGACTCCAATCCCATCCGCACTCTTGCACAGATGAAAACTGTATTTCCCCTTCATTTCCGGGAAAGAAATCAAATACTTCCGTTCTACTTTCTCCCGAATACTGTCCACTTTATCCGGATTCACCAATGCCATACAGCAGCCTTTGAATCCAGCCCCGGAGAAACGTCCCCCATAAATTCCGTCCGTTTCCCGCATGATCTCATACAAGCGGATCTGTTCCGGCGCACCGGACTCCCAGTTATGGATGGAAGACCAGCCGCTTTCAAAGCTCAGCCGACCATACTCTTCCAGGTCACCCCTCCGCCAGGCCTCCGCCCCAGCTTCCACTCTCTGGAATTCAGTATACCAGTGTTCGCAGCGTTTTGCCCACTGTACAGGCAGTTTATCTTTATATGCCTGATATACAGAGAAAGAAACATCCCTGGCATTTGCCTGGTTGAACTTACCGTAATCATATCCGGAAAAGGCCTGTAAAGCATATACCCCAGCCCGTAGTTCATCTACCCGCATATTATACTTCGAACCAGCCAGAGAATGTTCCAGGCCAGAGAAGAAAATCGCAATACTATACGGCTTCATTGTCGGAGCTTCCGGTATAAGTTCATACCGGTTATCCTTACAATCCAGATACAACAGGTGATTGGCCCTGGACAGTACTTCGCAGCTCTGATCCAGGGTGCCTACATTCACACCTACATAATTCTTTTCAGCATCAAAAGCGATCTCGATCAGTTCCTGGGGAGCCAGCTTAATCCGGTTCACTTTGGCCAGTGCATCCAGGAAAGCCAGAATCACAGCCGCGGAAGAAGAAAGCCCGCCGATCGGTAGACTCCCTTCAATCACTCCGCACAGTCCTACAGAAAGCACATGCTCTTTGGACAGTGCCCAGGTAGCACCCCGCAGGTAATCCGCCCAGTCTCCAGTCTTTTCCCCAACTTCCTTGATATGCCACTGGGCACGCTTTGGAAACTGCAAGGATGCCATCTCAATAACACCGTTATGCTTAGGGCCAAAGGCAATATGGATTCCTTTATCAATCGCAAGGCCAGTGATCTTCCCCAGGTTATGATCACTATGGGCACCGATCGGACAGATCCGATACGGGGAAAAAGATATTCCCTCCGCATCCCTTCCGTAAATTTCATGAAACCTTTCTTCACACTGTAACACTTATATAGTTCTCCTCAGAAATGAATTGATTATTATAGATTTTACATCGTTCCAAACAAAGGACAACCCTTTTCATTTACCTCTTCCGGCGTATGGTATGTAGGCACAACCTTCATCAAAGCTTCCTTTACTGCTGTATTATGTCCAGTAGCCAGCGCTTCCTTCAGGATATCCAGTTTCTTCTGTATCTCCTCTTGGCTCAAAGGTTTATCCCGTTCAATAAAAATCAGATCATTTTCTGTCTTATCCATTTCTTCTGTTTTGATCAGAAGTTCTTCATACAGCTTCTCACCGGGACGCAATCCTGTCTCTACTATTTCGATATCCTTATGAGGTTCCAAGCCGGACAGCCGGATCATTTCCTCCGCCAGGTCGTAGATCTTCACGGGCTTGCCCATATCCAGCACATACAGTTCCCCGTTCTTCGCCATAGCGCCTGAAGTCATCACCAGCTGGCTGGCTTCCGGAATGGTCATGAAGAATCTTGTAATTCGTTTATCTGTGACAGTCACCGGGCCGCCATTGGCAATCTGCCGCCGGAACAGCGGGATCACAGATCCGTTGCTTCCCAGTACATTGCCAAAACGTGTCGCGGAGAAGGAGGTCTTATCACCCTTTCGGCTCTGGACGATCATCTCACACATCCGCTTAGTCGCACCCATAACATTGGTGGGATTCACGGCCTTATCCGTACTAATCATGATAAAGCGCTTTACGCCATGTTTCTCGCACGCTTCAACCATGTTTAATGTGCCGAACACATTATTCTTGACTGCTTCCATAACATTCCGTTCCATCAGCGGAACATGTTTATGGGCCGCAGCATGAATAACAATGTCAGGTGTATTGACACTCAGAACACGTTCAATTTCATCCCGGTCACATATATTCACTATTTCCACACAAAGGTTGAGATCAGGATACCGTGTTTTCAATTCCTGCTGAATGTCATATACACCATTCTCATAGTTGTCCAGAAGTGTTAACCTGCTAGGGCCAATTTTGGCAATTTGTCTGCCCAGTTCGGATCCGATAGATCCTCCACCACCAGTAATAAGAACATTCTTTCCGCGATACCAGGCTGCTGTCTTCTCCTCTATCACATCAACAGCATTACGGTATAACAGGTCTTCAATTGCAAAGTCTCGCATCTGGCGGCGGCCGTCTGTGTTCTCCAGGGACGGATAATCATATACCTTGATCTTATATCCTTTATTCTTATAAATCTCGAAGAGCTCTTTCCGTCTTTCATTAGTGATGTTCGGAAGAGCAAAAACAACTTCCTGAACACCGTAACTATTCAAATCTATTTCATTATTCACAACTGGAATACGCGAAATAGTTCTACCCACTTTCTCCCTATTAGCATCCACAAAACACACTGGCTTATACACTGCTTTGGGATTATTCAGCAATTCATCTGCCAGCATAGCACCTACACTGCCGGCACCTATGATAGCAACCCGAATCTTCCGGTTTTCCGGCAAAGCTTCATCCTGAGCAAACTTTACGCCTGTGATAGCTTGCAGAACGCTTAGAATCCAGCGCTGACCCTTTGACGTCTGATTCCGGTTCTGATAAGCAAACTGATAAGTCAAACGCATACAAATGGCGCCAAGAAGATTTAACATCACGACAGAAACAGCTCGAACAAATGTCACTTTCGTAGGAGAAATGAACTCACGAAATAGTACAAAAATCAACCCACCTATAAAGTCAGCAATAACCATCCATAGATAATCTGCTGAGCCGGCATAACGCCAGATACGTTTATATATATTAAATAAGAATCTCAGCGTAAATATACATACTCCTGCAAAGGCAATATAGGTTATTGTTTCTACCGTATTAAGTACATCTATCGATGTGGGATAAAGCACAAAGATAAACAAACATACCAATAGATAGAAAATCAGGTCAAACAGAAACAATTTCCACCTGGGCTGTTGCTGTTTCAACGTCATACTATTACCCTCTTTACAAAATATGTATATGTCTCCCAGATTTGATACGTTGTATATATTTCGATGTCAGTTTTTCCATACAAAATCCTATTGCGCCGCCAAGTCCGTTACTGATAATATCGTCGAATTCACAAAAACCTTTACCAGTAATAAGCTGGACAAATTCAATAATAATAGAAAGAACCAAAGGAATAAGGATTACTATCTTTTTCTGATTAACCCGATACAGAATTATTCCTAATGGGATAAAAAGCCATATATTTTTCAAAATATCAGCTCTGGCTTCGCTATCGGTAAACAAACATTTATAGGACCATAGAAAACCCGGATTATCTGTAGAACTGTTATCTCTGAACATCAAAGTAAAATATAGAATAGCACATACATATAGAGCAAGAAAATAAGCACACCATCTTTTATTCACTATATTACATAATATAATTGCCATTATAGTTATAGGAATTGCAACCCAAGAATGATTATATAAAAAGTTTTTCAGGTTAAATACTTCTTTACCGTTTTTATTCAGATAGACCATTTTATTCTCGTCTTGACTAATGCCATACTGTCCTTCTGAAAGTGAAAATGGTTCACTATTGATATCAAAATACTGCTCTGTAGCTGTATAACCATTTGGATGATATGTGTATTTTATTGTCGTATAACCTTTATTTGTTACAATCGGTTCGCCAGTTATACCCAAATACGTAAAAACAGAAGCCCTGCCATAATTATCATACTCTTTTCTTACTCCGTATTGTCCCAATGACAAACTTATGGGCTTTCCGCTCTCATCAAAATACATTTCGCTCTCGACTTTGCCTTTATAAGCACCTGATGAATAATAGGTGCGCACAACGCAGCAGTATCCTAGCTTCGTTACCATTGGAACATCATCTGCATCTATAAATGTGATGCTATCTAAATTGCCTTCTTCATCATATTCATACTTTTCTCCATATCCATATAATGGCGACATTATAGGATTCATTTCAACATCGTAATACCTGACAAAATGCAATAAACCTTTATCATTATATTCATATTTCTCTACCGCATATCCATTCACTGTAATCATGGGTTCACCATCACGATTCAAATAGGTTGTACGCGTATTATTCCCATTTTCATCATATTCGCGGAGCAAAGCATAATACCCATTATATCTGCTGATAGGTTCTCCCTTTTCATTATAGTATTGCTCTAAAATGCTGTTTTCAGCTTTTGTAATAGTAATCGTTGCATATCCTAAATCAGCAGCAATACTAATAAGACCATTCGCATCAACATAATCTGTTCTTTCCACATTCCCAACTTTTTTTGTTTGTTTTGTTAATTGAGATGAATGGAATTGTGATCTTGGTTTCTTTTCTAATGGACTTATAAATACACAAGAAAACAATATGAAAAAAAAGAGCAAAAATATATATATTATTTTTTTCTGTATTTTCATTCTCAACCTAATCATATTATTGATAATCTTATTCTTTCACATATTTCCCATTCTTATATACAACAATTCCTTTAGAAGCCGTTTTCACACCAAGCGCATCAAACAAAGCCATTTTTTTCTTTGCTGAAACATATTCTTCCTTTATTTTATATAACGCCTGATCTCTTTTCAGTCCTCTGGAAGCATAGCGAATCAATTGATATATCCATGCGAAAGGTTTGAATATTTTATATTTTTGGGCCAATTTCCAATTGATTAGTCCTTGTTTCTGTAAAAGTCTGAACCATGCTTTTGGTGTACGAGTATATGTAAAAGCAGTCTCACTGATATCTGCATCAGAATTCTTTTTATTTCCGAAATTGCCACAAGCTAATACATATTCCATTAATTGAGCACATTGATCTATTTCCGCAGATGCACTCCATTTCCTGGTAGGCAATCCTAAATACAGTTCACACATACGCGTGCTTACAACTGCCAGCTTTTCAAGGCCAATATTCTTAACCAATTCATAAAACTCTGGCCATTTTTCATCAGGCAAGCACTTGTCAACAAACATCATCCAGTCTATGATCTGACGAAGTCCAATTCCATCCTCAAGATGTTGATTAATATGTTCCAGGAGAACAAGTCCATTAATAGGATCTGGAAGTACATGCGAAGGATTGATGTTTTGTATTATTAAATCATCCAGATATTTTACATAATCTGGATTATTTAAAGAAGCAAATTGTCTATGTAAATCTATGCTTATACCGTTTTTTATCAGACTTGTTTCTTTATATATATCATTGATAACTTGATAACCATTTTCTATAAGTTGTTTGCACGCAATATCATAATCCTCTCTATGGGTCATGATATCTATATCTCCCATAGACCGATACTCCGGATTGGGATAATACTGTGCTGCGGATGAACCTTTTAGGATAACATAAGGTACTGTTATTGGTAAATGTGACTGTTCATATTTGTAATGTGTATAATACGATACTTGTTGCAGAATACTTCTCTTCCATTTTTCCTTAAGCTCAGCAGGCAATTCACAATTTGATAAACAAGGCGCAAATAAAGATGTTATTGTATGTTTCTTTATTTCATCAAAGACATGCTGATCCACTGAAGCTTGTCCTTTACCCCATATAGCAAATTGTATTGCCCCTAACAATTCATTATTAATCATTATAAAATCCCTTTTCCTATAATGATATCACATATTCTATCAACATCTTCCAAAGCTAGATCTGCATATAGAGGCAATGTTAATACCCTATCCGCCAAGTACGCTGCTACAGGAGTTTTTTCCGCCCCCGCTGTCGGATAATGATCATAGCATTCAAAAGCATTCGTCAGTGGATAAAAGTACTTTCTAGCTGTAATATCATGTTCTCTTAAGCGATCATATATCTCATTTCTATCTGCAGAATATCCATCAAACACCACAGGGAAATATGCGTAATTGGGTTCCACATCCTTCTGTGGTTTGCACAGTTTTATTCCTGGCATATCACTCAGCCGTTCTACATATCGCTCAACCACTTTTTTCCGCTTTGCAATTTCAGAATCAATATGTCGCAGATTACAGATACCCATAGCGGCTTGGAACTCACTCATCTTCGCATTTCCGCCGACAAACATAACACTTTCAGGCCCACGGATACCAAAGTTCTTCATATCATTCATGATTCTTACAAGATAATCATCTGAGAAGCATACTGCTCCACCTTCGATGGTGTTAAACACCTTTGTAGCGTGGAAACTAAACATGGATGCATCACCGAAATTTGCTGCTGAAATACCTTTATATTTCACAGCAAAAGCATGTGCTGCATCATAAATAACCTTCAGATGATGCTTATCAGCAATTGCCTTGATCTTTTCTACTTCACATATATTGCCATATACATGAACCGGCACAATTGCCACTGTTTTTTCTGTAATCAATGCTTCGATTTTATCAGCATCAATCGTATAATCATCTTCCCGCACATCGCAAAAAACAGGAACAAGATGGTTGCGCACAATAGCATGTGTGGTTGAAGCAAAAGTGAAAGGAGTCGTGATAACCTCAGACCTACGAGGAAAATTCATGGCCGCAATCACATTTTCCAGAGCCAGATGACCATTGGTATATAAAATAACATGCGGGCATTGCAGATACTCCTCCAACTGGCGCTGGAGTTCTTTATGTTCTACACCCATATTGGTCAACCAATGGCTATCCCACATTTTACGTATTTCTTCACAATACTCTTCAAAGGATGGCATTGAAGAACGTGTCACAAGTATCTTCTCTTTCATACTCCAACCTCTTTTTTTTGCTTTATACCATAACATCTTTTTACTTTATTGCAGATTCATTATACCAAATTGGTCTTTATAATGTCTCTTGCACATAATATAGAAAACTATACCTAGTATCGCCCATCCTCCAACTATAATCCATTCTTCGGATGTTAAAGAACTACCTGAATCCGGAATCAAGTAAAGCGCAACCATTAATCCTGAAAGCACTGATGCAGTAACACCGACAAACTTGTAATGCTTTACCTTATATGGTCTGTCCATTGCCGGTTCTTTCTTTCTTAGGATAATAAATGACATAGCAACCATACAATATGCCAGGCAGCAGGCAAAACTTGCTGCATCTGAAATCCAGATCAGCATAGTCCTGCCAAAGAAAGGAGCAATTAATGAAAGTGCACCAATGAGAAGAAGAGAATTAATCGGCGTTTTATGTTTCCCATGTAATTTAGCAAATCTGCCCGGCACCATTTTAGCTTCTGCCATAGCAAAAATTGCCCTGCTGCCACCTATAAGGAATGAATTCCAGCTGGTTATGACGCCACATAATCCACCAATAATAAGTACCTTAGCCATGATTGTACTGTTGAATACTTTTTCCATAGCCGTGGCTGTCACCAGTCCTGCTCCCTGCATTGACTCAGCTATGCCCTGACTATTCAGAGCATATCCCACAGCAAACACAACCAGTCCATAGAAAGAAACAGCACAAATAATGGAAAGCAAAAGAACTTTTGCAATCTTTTTGAGGGGTATATTTATTTCTTCTGCAACCTGTGGAATTACGTCAAATCCGAAGAGGAAGAAAGGAGCAACCACTGCTACCTTAAGTACATTCCGTACGCTTCCAATTCCTTCACCAATAATGATCTGTCCTTCCAGGTTATCCGGGGATCCGTTTATAGCAGATACAACAACCAATATAATGCCAACTGCTGCAATTGTTACTGTTAAGATGGTCTGTAAAACAGAAGCCGCCTTAATGCCGAGAATATTGATCACAATAATCCCTACAGTAAATACAGAGGCTACAATAACTCCTGTCAGGTAAACATCCGATCCTGCCACTGTATATAAGTATACCTGAGCAAAGGACGGAAAGATATATTGTATGATTGTAGGCAATGATACTGCCTCAAAACACACGACTCCAATATAGCTTAAGATCAAAGCCCATGTGCATATAAAAGATCCGGTAGGGCCGAATGCTTTATAGCTGAAAACATGTTCTCCCCCGACTTTGGGCATTGCTGGAGTTAATTCGGCATATGTCATACCAACAAAATAGATCATAAGTCCACCGATAATAAACCCCAGTACAGTTCCGATTACACCGGCGTTCTGAATCCATCTGCCAGAAGAAACAACCCATCCCCAGCCAATCATAGCTCCAAAAGCAACAACAAGGATGTCTGTAGAAGACATCACTTTTTTAAATCTGTGTGCCAATTTATCTTTCCTCCCGAAATAAGCAATCGTAAGATATTGTTACGAAATACTCATTTCATCAATTCAGGTTCATCCCACAGTCTCAGGTTTATACCAACATTCTTCTCACGTGCTCTTTGATAACAGTCATATGCCCATGCTACATCTTCAATCGGCATTCCGCCTACAGCATAAATGATGATTTGATCATCGCTTGTTCTACCACGCTGATCGCCAACCAATATCCCACCCATATCCGCTATATCTTCTCTGGATATTTTATGTTCGCAAACAGCATCGTAAAAACCCATGCCCAAAAGCGTAGAAACATTCTTTTGTGTCGGTAATGGATGTCCTGCCCCCCAACCTTCATACATAAGATAATTGTCTGCTACAAGTTTCACATCGGGACTTGAAAGGAAATCTGTTGAAATCAAAAGAGAAGATGCGCTGATAACCAATGCTCCCTTTTTAACCCATGACTGCTCAATATTCGGATTTTCTTCATATTTAGCCGCGTTGGTTGTTCCATAATAGATTATATCGGAATTCCTGCATGTTTCTTCAATAGTATCACATGCTTTTACGATTTCCAGCCCGGGATATTTTGCTTTTGCATGATCAATAAACTTGTTAAGGCTGGTCTGTCCGCGGCCTTTAACCTTCAAGATCTTGATGGTTGGTTGGGTCACCATAATGGCGTCCAGTGTATATGTTGACATAACGCCAGGACCTATGATACCTAATACTTCAGGATTCTTCTTGCAAAGAATTTTTGTTCCCACTCCGGCTGTGGCAGCAGTTCTCATAGCGCTGAGAATATTTGCCGACATATATGCTATAGGAGCTCCCGTATCGATATCCATGAGTGACATCATGAGAATTGATCGTGGAAGGCCTTTATCTTTATTTGTATGATGGGAACCATAGGATTTGATTCCAAACATATGGAATCTGCCGCCAAGGTATGCAGGCATAGCCATAAAACGATAATCAGGTGCATGCAAAGGCATTCCATCAATGTCTGATGTTTTAGGGAATGAAACGCGGATTCCATGCTCGTTGGCATCCTCACCACCCATACGATAATCACCTTTGTATAGCAATGTAAACATATCTTCCATTGCTGTAATACATCTAGGCATATCTGTTACGTCTGCTTTTAGCATATCTTGCTCATCCAGGTAAAGAAAACTGATTTTGTTATTCATAATAATTCCCCTCTCTTCATAGGATCTTTAATTTTTCTGGATTCAAGTATTCGTTCAACATGTTCTTCCCATCTGAATCTAGTACAACAAGGGTGTTTTGAACCTTATTTATCATTTTCGCTAAATCTTCTTTTCTTTTTACAACACATAATGTATAAGCAAACACAGATGCCAACGTTCCTTGCATACTAGGAAGTATTGTTTCTCCTTCTGTATGCAATTCTCTTAAGTGAATTACTTCCGGCATGGATCTTAACTCATCTAATCCTCGAATTGTCCCAATTGTACCTGGTTTCATAGATGAAGTAACTGAAATAGCATATCCATCTAAATAAGGATTGGATTTCTTTACTTCATTTTCATCCATAGAGCCTGTAAGAGAAAAACGGATTAATTGTTGTAACCGATTATATCCAGAAAAGTATTCAACATACTTAAAGGAGAATCCACCTACAGCACGATATCCTATTTCATGTACATATAGTTTTCTTTCTTCTTTATCGTAAAAACCTTGGAAAAACGCAAATCCGTTTTTCATATTGTTTTGATCGAATAAACGATGTATAGCTGGATCTACCTGTGTCATCCATTCATCCAAATGTATGGATGGATAGGTCATGCCTTGTCCGACTGGTGCTATATTCGGATTCACTTCATATACATATCTATCGCCCATAAGTGTTAGATAGTAATTCCCATTATCCATCATGTAATAGGTACTGAATTCTTCATTAATATCCATAGCTTTTTCAATTAAAACAACTCCAAGCTTTGAATATGATAATGATCTTTCTACAGCATCCTTCAAAGATTGCTTTTCATAACATTTTATCACACCTCTAGATCCACTATTGTCAACAGGTTTTATGACTACTGGAACACTTATATCCTTTATAACTTCTATATAATTGTCTCTTGTGGCTTTGTGCCATGGAACCGTTGGCACACCTGCCTTTTCGCATGCCTCTTTAAACAACTCTTTATCAGTGCACATTGCTATGTTTTCAGCATCACCCCAGAATGGTTTGCCAAGTTTTTCACATATTCTCTGGCAATATGGAAGCAACATATCAACATATCCTGTAATAACACCATCAATACCATTATCTTTACATAATTGGACAACAGCATCAACATCTGTTGCATCCACCATAAAACTATAATCTGCAATCTTTTTTGCCGGAGAATCTGTTCTATTATCCGTTACAAATGTTTCTATACCCATTTTTTTAGCTTCATTGATTATTTCACAACCTTGACGAACGCCCCCAAGCAGAAGTATTTTCTTTCCTTTAAGTGATTCATTTCCCATTTTTTGATATCTCCTTTTATTTAGATAATGCTTTGAACTATGTATTCCATATCTGTTTGTTTATATCTTTGGTCTATTGGCAAAGGTAATACTTTCTCTACCAATTGGTACTCTGTTTCACTTTCATCACACCACTCAAAAACACTTGGCCATAAAGTTGGGATATATATCTTTTTATCCAGCAATTTTTTACGAATGCTTTTTCCATTTTCAATATAAAGTGGATACATGAATGTACCATTATCATTTAATCTTAGTTTATTGATGTCATTCAACGCTTTAGATAAATAGGAATAGTTTTCCTGCCTTATTCTCTGTATATATACGTAATCAATTGCTCTCAAAAGATTACGCGTAAGTTTTGACATTCCTTTGATAGGTTCAGTTGAGAAAGACGCATTATTGTCAACATATTCCCTGTAGAACTCTGAAGCAGGATGTTCAAATCTTCCGAGTATAAAGCTCATACGTCTGAAAGATTCATCTTGCGGATAGTCTTCTTTTATTATCGCATCCGTATATAAAAACGCCCCGTCTGGAACGCCAAAGTATTTCCGGCAAGTATAAATAGTGTCTACGCCAGGTATCGGCATTTGGAAATAGCTTTGTGCATTATCAATAATAATATTTTTGTATCGTTTGACATACTCGTTTATCTGATCATTGTCAAACTGAGAGTAATAGTTGACAAAATAAAACCATTCTCCTTTGCCTAATATAACATCCTGAACTGGGCGGAAATCCATTCCGATATTATAAAAACTGTAAGGAATCCCTTCTCTTTCACAGACTCCTGTTACAGAATCGCAAATCAATTTGGGAACCCATAGTTTTTTAATCTCTCTGGCTCTGATCAGACATGCCAATGCATTTCTGCCACAATTAAGGGCTATGGCCCCTTCATGAAGCATAGGAAGATGATATGTGTCTAGTTCAATGTATCCGCCGATTTCCTTCATTGCAAATCCTCTTTCAGAATAATCCTTATATGTTCATTAATATTGTTAAGCATACGAAGCATTGTTTTATTATCTGGAAATTTCATAAACACAATTCCGATCGCGTAAGCAGCATTTGAGAAGGTACATACCTGATCACCGGATTGTTTATATACATTTTCCCTGATAATATACCGCTTGATCTCTTCAGAATAATCAACATGGTCAAACAATCCGTCCCTATCAGAATGAAGATTATGTGTAGCATAGAATTGTTGCTCTTCAAACCGAGTATTGGATATGGTTTCACCCATTGCAGAACGGACTGTCATTTCAACCAGGTCACAGCCAAATATCATTCCAAGCAGATCCGGTATCATATTACCTCCGCTTCGGGGCCCAATATCAATCGGGTAGACACAGTTATTCTTGTCAACAACCAGTTCAACATTCATAGGACCGAATTGGATATCCAGTTCGGTAACTAATTGCTGAAGTGTGTCTTTTACTGCTTGTAAATCCTCATCTGACAGACACGGCGGATAACTCTTTCCGACCGGAACAAGAGAATTTACCTGATCATCTCTGTGACAGTTCATTAGTCCCCATTGGATAATCTTCCCTCCAGAAACAAAAACATCACCGCCAATCAGAAAAGGATGCTTTTTCTCAATGAATTCCTCGATAATAATGCGATGGCATCGACTAAAGGAAAAAGCAAAATCAATTGCCGCATACAGTTCCTCTGAAGTTCTTAAGACTGTTGCGCCTTTACTGCCGGAAGAATCAACAGGTTTAATAATAATAGGAAATCTAAAGTCTCCAATAGAATTAATCGCATCATCTTTTGAATGGAATCCTCCCGCATAAGGAGTATTGAAATAATGAGAGGCAAGAAATTGTCTGAACAGATCTTTATTGCACAGAATCTCAACAGCCTGATATGGATTTGTTGGAAGGCCAAGTTTTTCCGCTATATAGGCTGCTGTTGGAGCAGCCGGATCAGAAGCATATGCGAGAATATAATCTATATGTTCATCCCTGGCGACCCGTAGAATCGCTTCTTTATCCGTTGTGCTGACCTGGTAGAATTTATCAGCATGATATTGACCCGGATTGTCAGGAAGATAATCACATAATACAGTATACAGTCCCATACGTTTTGCTGTTTGAATAGCGATTACCTGTTGAGCTGATCCGCCAAGCAATAGTATTGTCTTCATACAATCTCCATGTAATTGTATATTTTATTCTTCTGTAGATTCCATTTGATGTTTTCTATCAAAGCGATGCTTCTTTATCATATCGACAAGATATGAATACGTTTCTATTTTCAGCAGCTTTGACAATGATATATAAATGAGAGCTCCTAGTGGAACTTGAATAAAAAGTGTTATCATACTGCTTAATCCTATATACTGGATAGAATAGACACATATGCCCATTCCAACTGACAGCAGAATGCTGGGCATAATGTCTTTCATCTGATCTTCGTATTTATAATTCAGCAATCTGCGGTTAGGCCATGTATTAATAAGCATACTTAAAAAACAGCTAAGCAATAGACTGTATGCCATAACCATGACACCAAACCACATAGTAGACAAAAGTAAAATAAGCCCTATTATTTTCTTGATGTTTTCAAGTTTCAGGAATATATCACTTCGTCCCATAGCTTTGATAGCATTCAGGTTCGCCGTATGAATCGGATAAAACATGTATGTTATACAAAAAATGCGCATATAGGGAACACAGTCCAGCCACTTATCTGTCAAAAGAAATCGAACAAGAGGTTCTGCGCAAAATGCCATACCCATCATTAATGGAGCCATTACATAAGTACTGGTTTTGATAGACCTTCTGGTCATATCTTTTAATCTGCTTTTATCATCTTGAATCCGAGACATCGTAGGAAACAGAACACTGTTTATAGAAGAGTTGACGTTATCTATAATAAGATTAGGAAATGTTTCTCCACGATTGTAAAACGCTAAATCAGAAGTTGAATACATTCTCCCTATAATAAGCTGTCTTATTTTTCCATATCCTGTATCCAACAATGCAGATATTAATAGCTTCCATCCATATGACAGTAGTCTCTTAAGTCTTTCCCATGAGAACATCCTTTTAGGACGCCACTTAACTGTAATCCATAATATCAAAGCATCTACAGCGGTATTAAACACATGCTGTGCAACCAGTGCCCACACTCCGAACCCCTTGTACGCCAGGTAGACACCTATAATTGCTGCGCCAATTGTGCCTCCAAGTGTTGCAAAAAAGAACCTCTTGAACTGCATAGTCTTTGCAACATAGGCATGCTGTATGTTTTTTACTCCTGATATGATCAGAGTTAAACTCAACACTCGAATAACAGGCGTTAGTGAAGGTTCGTGATTGAATCTTGCTATAAGTGGCGAAGCGAAAAACATGATCAAGTATAAAAAGCAACAAACAAATACATTGAAGTAAAACACACTGGAAAAGTCCAGGTCATCTGCGTCTTTTTTCTGGATTAATGCATTACCCAATCCACTGTCTACAAAAACATTGAGTATGGATGTAAAAACGGTTACCAATGCTATGGTTCCATAAACCTCTGGAGCCAACAAGCGCGCCAAAATAATAGATACAATAAAAGCAACTCCTTGCGCTCCCACACGTTCTGCAAAACGCCAAGCCAGACCCGAAACTACTTTTAAATTAAAATTTTCTTTATCAGCCATTTCTTTTCCCTTTATCTACCAAGAAACTATATTTTATTATTTCTGAAGTATGTTACGGATTTTTAAGATCCATGGACAATAGTATCTGATTCCTGCATAAATTCTATCTTTCAGGCGTAATTGCATAAAAAATGATGAATACTGTTTCCTAATTGTCTTTAGATCATTCTGTTCATATAAAATGTTAAATTCATTTCGCTTGATAACATCTTGAATACACTTTGCATATTTTCCTTCTGTATATTGATTTAAATTTTTCAGCATAGCAATTCGATCTTTATAATGATTTATACTTCTGCTGTTACTGCCATTAGATCGCACCGACCAAGATCCTGATACCAGATACCTGTAAACAGACATTACATCAGATAAATATCGCACTTTTCCACAAGTGGCAAAATAAACGGCCTTGGGATAATCCCCAACTCCTTTTATTGATAATACTGACGGTATGTCTTTATATTCTGATCTAAACATATAACTGGATGTATGAAACAGGTTCCCTTTCCATCGGATTATCTCTTCCGTTGAAATGTCTCTGTCTATTAAGGAATCGTTAATCAGGTGTTCTTCACCATTTGAACAGTTTATAAGTTTAGTATTATGCACACAGAAGGCATAATCAGGATGATTTTCCAGCCAATCGACTTGACGTTGCAGTTTTCTCTCATCACACCAATAATCATCGCCTTCACATATGGCTACGTATTTCCCTTTTATCAATGGATAAATATAATTTTTTATAATCGGAATACCTTTTGAATATTGATTAACTTTTTGAAAAATCGGTTTTATGATATCTGGATATTTATCTGCATACTCTTTTATAATATCTGCAGTGTGATCAGTGGAAGCATCATCATGAACTAAAACTTCGTATGAAAAATCTGTCTTTTGCGAAACAAATCCTTCCAATGTGCCACGTATATATTTTTCGTGATTATATGCCAGGCAGTACACACTTACCAATGGATCCATGTAAACAAACCCCTTTATCAGTTTTGGTTGCTTTGCTTTATTTTCTTAGAATACTTGTTAATCCGTTTTTTACTCCCAGTACAGACTTTACGAAGCAAGAAAGAATCCTATCATGTTCATTTTTGAACAAACAGAAGATTATAGATTTACTTCCAATATACTTATAATTTGTGATTCCTGTTTTTATAAATTTCTGATAATACTCTTGATCGCGCATCAATTTACATAATTTGTGAATGGTTTTTGTATCATTGTCTTGGCATATACATACTATTTCATTAATGAATATCTTTATACAAAAATCTCTATATTTATTATAATCGTCTTCAGAGAATGCCTGCTCTTCTTCTATAAAATGAAGTACTTTTTCTCTTACTGTATAATCTATATTTGTTTCTTTATTTCTTTGAGTGATACTATTGGGATTAACCCTGTATAAATATAGTTTCTCATTAGAAAAATATATCGAATTACTGTTTTTGTATATTTCTAGGCTTTGCAGCAGATCTTCACTCATCTGTATTTTATAATACTGATGGTAATCATAATCGTGAAAAACCGTTGCCTTTACCGTTTTTCTACACAGGCTATTCATGTCTGTTGAGAAAAAACACTTTCTGTATATATCCTTTTTGTCTGTTAAGTATTCCTCCGTTATATCTTCAGTTTGTGATATTACTCTGCCAATGTCTGTTCTTTCATACCCATATATAACACAATCGCATTTATACTGTGATATTATGCCGTCAATCACATTTAGTGCGTTATGCTTTAACATATCATCCGAATCGAGGAAAATATAATAATCCCCTTTTGCTCGTTCTATAGCGTATCTTCTGGTATGTATAAGTCCCTGATTTGGTTTGTGAAAAACTCTTATTCGATTATCCCTGGCAGCATATTCATCGCAAATCAAACCACTTTTATCGGTTGATCCGTCATCAACTAAAAGCAGCTCAAACAATGAATATTCTTGTTTGAGGACAGATTCTATGCATTCAGCCACATATTTTTCCACATTATATACAGGAACTAAAACACTAAACAAAACTGACATATATTCACCGCTTATTATTTATATGTAAAAATGCTACCGGAATCATGATATCTGTTAAATATAGTGCAAAGATTATTTTACAGTCTCCAGAATTTCATGCCAGATGCTTTTAGCTCATCCATTCTGTAAAGGCTTTTTACGTCAACAAGAACTTTTTCATTGTCCGGAAGATCTGACTTGAACAATTCTTTCAACTGCATTGTTGACATTGCTCTGAATTCACTGTGACCTACTGCCACAAATACGCAGTCTGCTTTGGGCAGTTCTTCAAATGGAACGAGATCTACCCCATATTCGTGTTTTGCAACCTCTGCATCAGCCCACCTATCGGAGACGATAGGATTAATACCATATTCCTTCAGCCTGTTGATAATATCAACTACTTTGCTGTTCCTGGTATCAGGGCAGTTTTCTTTGAAGGTAATACCAAGGACCACAACCGTTGCTTTCTTAGGCGCTTTCCCAGCTTCAATCATTTCTTTGATAGCAGCGTCTGCCACATAAGCTCCCATGCTGTCGTTGATTTTGCGTCCATTCAGGATGATCTGGCTGTGGTATCCCAGCTTTTCTGCTGCATTTGTCAGATAATAAGGATCGACACCGATACAATGTCCACCAACAAGGCCCGGACGGAAGCCAAGAGCGTTCCATTTTGTGTTCATGCCAGCCAGCACTTCATCCGTGTCAATGCCTAGTTTATCGCAGATAATAGCAATCTCGTTCATAAAAGCGATATTAATATCGCGCTGGCTATTCTCTACGACTTTGACTGCTTCAGCCGTCTTGATGTTAGATACAGGGAAAGTGCCGGCTTTAATGACAATGTCATATACCTTTTTAATTTCCCTGCATGATTCCTCATCCATGCCGGAAACAATCTTTCTTATAGAAGTAAGAGTGTGAACACGGTCACCGGGATTAATGCGTTCAGGGCTGTATCCGATCTTCCAGTCCACGCCGCACTTGAGGCCGGATTCTTTTTCAATGATCGGAATACAGATATCTTCCGTAACTCCAGGGTAAACCGTGGACTCAAATACCACGATGGTTCCGGGGGTCAGGTTCTGCCCGACTGTCTTTGATGCACCTTTGACAGGTTTCAGGTCAGGCGTTGTATCGTCATTGACAGGGGTCGGAACAGCAACGATGATGAAACGGGCTTCTTTTAATCTGGTTGGATCAGCAGTGAAGTCAACAGTTGTGCTTTTGATTGCTTCACCGACCTCATTGGTGGAATCAATGCCGTTTTTGTATTCATTGACTCTCTTTTCATTGATATCAAAGCCAATAACCTTCACATGCTTTGCGAACTCTACGGCGATCGGCATGCCAACATAGCCAAGGCCAACCAGGGCCAGTTTCTCTGTTCCTGAAATAAGTCCAGAATAAATGTTGTTGAATTCCATACTGTTCACTCTCCTATCAATGATGTTACAACCTGGTCAACCATTTCTTCCGTCATGTAGGGATGCATCGGAAGTGCAAGAATTCGTTTCGTCGCTTCCATGGTGTTCGGATACCATTCATCCGGCAGATTCATCCATCTGTAAGCTTCCTGCTGATGAAGTCCACGCGGATAATAAATCATCGAAGGAATACCTTTTTCCTTCAGCATTTGCTGCTTGGCATCTCTGGTATCTTTGTCCTGTAGCATGATGGAATATTGAGCCCAGGAGGAGTAGAATCCATCTTTGACGACAGGCGTCACATATATGTCTTTCAGTCGTTCTGTGTACAAGTCCGCAACCTTGTTTACTGCATCCAGTTCATAATCCACAAAGGCTTTGAATTTAGGCAACAGAATGGCAGCCTGCATGGTGTCTAGGCGGCTGTTCATGCCAATCTCACGGTTATCGTATTTATCTGTTGGACTTTTCCCTTGTGCCCGCATGGAGCGCAGTCTGGCATCCACCTCGTCGTCATCTGTGAAGATAGCTCCGCCGTCTCCGTAGCAGCCCAGAGGCTTTGCCGGGAAGAAAGAAGTAGTAGAGATATCTCCAAAGGATCCAGCCATCTTTCCTCTGATGTTTCCACCAAATCCCTGGGCTGCATCTTCCAGTACTTTGAGCCCGTATTTTTTTGCTATAGGCAAGATCCTGTCATAATCGGCAGGCTGTCCGAAGAGATCCACAGGAACAATGGCTTTGGGGTTCAGTTTTCCTTCCGCGATCACTCTCTTGATTTGCTCTTCCAGAGCTTCAGGACTCATATTGAAAGTAGTCAGGTCAATATCTACCAGAACAGGAGTACCGCCAAGAATAGAGGTAGTCCCGGCGGAAGCAAAATAAGTAAAGTCTGAGGTAAAAACCGCATCTCCAGGACCTATTCCCCAGATCATCAGGGCAAGCTGAAGTGCGTCTGTACCATTTGCACATCCAACGCAGTGTTTTCTGCCCACATATTCTGCAAGTTTGTTTTCAAGCTCTGTGACAGGCTTTCCCAATATAAATGCAGTGCTGTCAATCACCGCCTGTATGCCTGCGTCAATTTCAGGCTTCAATGCCTGATACTGCGCTTTCAGGTCCCTGAATTGCATTCGTTATTTTACCTCCTCGATGCCTTCACCGCATTCTCTGTAGGTGCGACCACATTTATCACATACAAGATCATCTGAAAGTACATCTCCGCATTCACATACCCAACCACGAACTCGTGCAGGTACTCCCATCATTAAAGCATGATTCGGTACATCACCTGTCACTACTGCACCAGCAGCGATCATGGCCCATTCGCCTATTGTATTTCCACATACAACTGTTGCATTCGCTCCAACTGAAGCACCTTTTTTCAGCAAAGTTTTTTTGTATGCTGCGCTTCCCTTCGGATACTTCGCTCTGGGGGTCAGGTCGTTCGTAAATACACACGAAGGTCCGCAGAAGACATAATCTTCCAATTCAACACCCTCATATATTGATACGTTGTTTTGTATCTTACAGCCATCTCCGATTTTAACATTATTTGAAATATTTACGTTTTGGCCAAGTTTACAGTTTTTCCCGATAACTGCGCCTGATTGAATATGACAAAAATGCCAGATTTTTGTTCCTTCACCGATGAATACGCGTTCATCAATAACACTCGTAGGATGCACATAAAAATTGCTCATAGTTTTTTCTCCTCCTGTTATTTGTCAAAACGTCCGGCAAAGTCCAATGTTGAACATTTATCAAGCGGCAACTTAACTGGTCTGTGTTCAGCTGCTGACATATAAATCGCAAGCACTAGTTCCAAGGCTCTCTTCCCCGCCTCTGCATCAACAAGAGGTGGTCTGCCTGCTGTAATTGCCTCAATAACATCAGCATAAAGCGGCGTATGACCAAATCCATAGATGTTCGGAGGATTCTCGCTGAAATGTTTCTTAACTTCTTCAGGATCATCCAACGAATCTTCAAATCGCCATTCCTCTATAATGTTATCGGATGTTCCTCCGGCTTTAACTGTTCCTTTTTCACCGAAAATATAAAGTGTTTCTTCAAGATTCTTGGGATATATATTCGTTGTGCCTTCAATCAATCCATAGGATCCATTGGCAAACTTTACAAGCGCCATTCCAAGGTCCTCCGCCTCCAGGTATGGATGCTGCAACTGATCGGTATAGGCCATGACTTCCTCTATCTCATCGCCCATCATCCAGCGGAGAAGGTCAATGTTATGAATGCATTGATTCATAAGGCAACCGCCATCTTGTTCCCATGTGCCGCGCCAGGGAGCCTGTTCATAATATCCTTTGCCACGGTTCCAACGTACATGTGCCGCACCGTGTGACAGTTTGCCAAAACGTCCAGCCTCCAGTGCCTTACGGATATATTGGACAGATTTATTGAAGCGGTTCTGATGGTTAGCACAGACCACGACCCCTGCTTTCTTCCCTGCCTCGATAATAGCATCTGCATCAGCAATAGATAAGGCAATAGGTTTTTCAATAATCACGTTGCAACCCATAGCTATACAATCCAGTGCAATAGCAGCATGTTTTCCTGATTCTGTTGCAATAGCCACCAAATCTGGTTTCTCAATTTCCAGAAGTGCTTTATAATCTGTATACTGTCTCACAGCTTCCAGTTCGAATCGTTTGGCCTTTTCCTGCATCACTTCCGGAACAATATCACACATGGCTACAAAATCCAGGTTATTGTTTTTTGCAGCCTCTATGTGATTGGGAGAAATCCGGCCGCAGCCGATGAGTGCGTATTTCATGTCATACTCCTTATATCTTTGTCCTTGTTCTTTTCTTTCTCAAGCATCAGCTGATTAAGCCCATATTCAATCGATTCCCTATGAGAATCACAATAAAAATAATCAAGTATCAAGCTACAGGCATCTTTCGAATATAATCTTTTGTATATTTTTGTAATCCCTAGACGTCTGAAAACACGCTGAATAAAATATCCTTTCCCCGATAGTTTAATCAAATAGTCTGATAGTTTTGTATTACTAAGATCAGAAAATAATGAATCGACCGCGTTTTCTTTTGTTATCGTCTCGCTTCTCTCATTGAATGATTCTATTACAAGGGCCGTATCAGGATGAAGACTCACTCGATGATGAGATGTTTGTGTTGGTATATATCGTACAGAGGCATCAGCATCTTTTATCGTAACTTCTATCATCAAGCTGGAATACCAGCTTTCATCATCCACTTCTTCCAGAATAAAGTTCCCTTGTCCATATACTATACGTCCATTTGAATACTCTTCCTCACAACCAATAATATGACTGTGTTGACACACTACAAGATTTGCACCTTTTTCGCACATTTTTCGACATACTCTCTGCTGATAAGGTGTCGGATAAGGGTATCCCTGCATACCTCCATGAAATAACACAATTAGATAGTCACATGACTTTTTCAGTTCTTCAATATCTTCAAATGTAAATAACGGATCAAACACATTTGCACCTGATGTGTTATTTGTTGCAAACGAAAACTCTTTTTCACAGCACGCATATATTCCTACTTTAATGTTGCTTTTTGTAATAATGATTGGCTTTCTTGCTTCCTGAAGATTATTGCCAACACCTACATACTGGATATCATTCTGTTTCAGCACATTGATTGTGGACTGAAGTCCCTGTTCCCGTTGATCCATAATATGGTTATTTGCAAGCGTTGCCACACTAGGGTGAAGCAGTTTTATACCATTTATTGTATCTGTTGGAGCAATAAAGTCCGGAGGCCTGATTCCCAATGGGCTCGTAACATCAGAGAGTGGTTTTTCAAGATTGACTATGACAATGTCAGCATTTTTACAAATATCTTGTATATCAGAAGAAAAAAGCTCCTCATCTGCATTACAAAAAGCCTGGGTATTGCACTCTGATGCACCAACATCTCCAAGAATCATAATCTTCATAGTTTTCACCCATTTACTCTATACTCTTGTTTTGAAAGATCATTTTCCAGTTACCTCTGTGACAAAGACATATTTTTTTGCAGGATGAACTAATTCCATTTCAATATTTTTTTTACTTTGGGTTTGATATATTCCAGAAAACTCATTAAAACGTTATATCTTTGTACAGAATAATATATTAAAGGTTCTCCGCCGAAACTCCTGAAATACTTTTCTATTCCTTCTATTGATGACCCCTCAAAATCAAATGCAAGTTTTCTTTGTGACGCAAGTTCAAGGCCTTTCCAGATCAAGAATGCATCCGACTGTGATTCCCTTAATTCAGGATCACTTCCGCCATGAATTGCATAGAGAGTTTTTCCATCATAGACATATAGCGTTGCAGTATGAACCCTATTTGCATTATCCACTGCACACATCAACACACCGGAGTCATGTTCTATGCATGCATTATATACTCTTCTCAATTGCTCTTTATCTGTTGGATTTTTTCGGTTTTGTCTCGCGAAAGTCTTATCTTCCAGCTCAAAAAGCATCTCTATTGGAAGATCTGTCCGTAGAGTGAGTATGTCGTTTCCCTTTTTTATTGCTTTTCTTGCTGATTTATCAAAATTATTCCAAACCGTTTCAAGATTACTCGTATCCCATATCCTATATGTAAAGCGGGGTATAATCTTAAATCCTTTCCATAAAAAAGGAAGATAATAATTCTGTTCTGGTGATAATGATATGCTGACATTTCCTTTAGGCAGCATATTTATCATCTCACATAAAACCTCTTTTTTATATCCCAGATAGGTAACAGCCTTTCCTCCAGTATCCCTGATCCATGGTCCGGAAAACATAGACATTCCAGGTGTACCGATGCATCTGAGTCCATATTGTCTCATCCGCACATAAGGAAGCCTACACACACATTCAGCATTATGCTTTACCTCAATTACATCCCACGCTCCAGGTGCAATTGCTTCCAGCCACCACGGTTGCTCAAAGATAGAATTCACATTGGTAATCGAGTTTATCAATTGATTTGTATCCTTTCTTTCAACATATATAATGTCATAGCAATAAACTGGATCATTCGAATGTCTTCATTTTCATGCAAGAGATACATAAACTGCACTTCTGGAAACAAACCTGTCATAAAAGTGTAGGCTTCTTTTAGCATATCACTGTTAGCGTAAAGTTCGTTCAAAGCGGATTCCATATTAAATGATTCTTTCTTCCGCGTAGCTGCCGCCAGTTTATCCCACATGTTATATGGAATATATGTCCTCATTTTTTCTTTAAGCTTTGCCTTAAGAGGTCGTTTCCCAATTGGATAACCATAAGAAGATGGAATGGCTGCAAGTCCCGGATCAATTTGGCAAATCAGTTTTCCTTCAAACGCTCCTCCAGAATGATGAAATGGATTTGTTTCATATCCTTTTGATATTATTTTCGGTTCAAGAAAAGGAGCAACACAGCAAGAGATTTGATTATATGCATCCAGTGCAACGCCTTGTCCGTCTGGCATCATGATTTCACAATAGTATCTATGAGCGACTACTTTGGACTGTCTTTTGTGCTGATCAACACCCAGTCTTGCAGCAGCTTTTTTTATGATATCATTCCCTATTTCTTTATATATTGTATCTGGTATAGCCTTCCTGGAATTCTGTGAGAAAACCTTGTTTTCTAAAAAGCGATCAAATCGTATAGTTTTGAAACCCAGATCAAATACATTTCGATATAGTTCTCCTCCGACTCCCGTCATAGTTAACGGTGTTCCTTCAGTGGATTCCATCCTATATGATGCGGTATATACTTCTCCACATCCTCCTATTGAAAATGAACTTCTTCCGTCGAAGTATAGTATGCTTTTGCGTACTGTCTCATCCACGTGATTACAATGATTGAGTCTTTTTGTCGCTACTGTATGACATGGAACACCCATATAATCCGCCATCTGGCTTGCAATTTTCAGATCATTTTGATGGACATTTTCAGTAGAGTGAGAATGAAGATGTATTTTATTCTTGTTGAATCTATTGAGACAGGCTAATAGAAGTCTGCTGTCATACCCGCCGGATAATCCAATATCAATGCCATTTTTACCAGAATTGTTGAGCAAAGCAAAATAATCACGTAATGTATCGATTTGTTCACTCATGCATTGCTTTTCTGATTTTTTGCGTGATTCAGTATCATACAAGCCAGATGATTGAGTATATTTTATTCCAATGTTTTCATTCATTATTTGTGTAGCAATACATTTGTCAATTTGATTTATTTCTTCAAACATCGTATTGGGAGGCATGATTATTCCTGTGAGGAGCTTCTCATAGAAAGCCTTCCTGTTTATATGTATATTATCTAAGCATTTACAGATGGGCAGCATGTGAGAGGATAAATAGTTATGGTTTTTATCCGTAAATATATGCTTGCAGCCAAGAGGATCTTGCAGTATATCTATTGTATTTCCATAGCAGAACAGGATTGTATATTGTCCAATCAATTGATTATAATCAATACTTCCGGACATATAATCTTTTAATAACATTTTCAGGGAACTGTTATAATTCTGTCCTTTATAAATCGGAGTTCCAGCAGATATTATTGTATATCCATTTAATGAAGTCTTGCTGGATTCTTTTCCTGTCATCTTTGGATATGCATAGATCAACCAATCACCGATCTGTATAAGTTCCGGGGCAGTGAACCCCATCTCGGCGAACAGTTCCAAAGCATGATTCACATCTTGTACTTTTGTTCTGTTATAGACAAAAAATCCACCCATATTTCCGCCTCAGTTGTCTGTTGGTAATGTAATATAACTTCCCAACAACAAATCATCTTCATGTCTCGTAAATGTTGAAAAGCCACCCGTCGGGTATAATGTGATTTCTCCAAAATAGATTGTGTCATTGTTATAATACAGATCTATTCTGGCATAATACATATCTTTTGATAATTTTTCGGCAATTGATAACATCTCTTCCAGCTTTGATGGTTTATCTATATTCATTGTAGATAAACTTGCATCAATACGTTGAAGATCGGCTTTTTCCCATTCAGGCGTATAATAATCCAGTGTGTGATCACCATATCTGTCATGATGAACCTGGATCAACCGTGGAACTCCGTTAAAACACATAAACTTATAATCATCCGGTGTATTTCCATCTTGTGTTTCAATGAATTCTTCACAGATTATGCATGGTTCAATATCTTTATAGCACCATTCTCTCGCACCCCAGAATGCGTTTTTCTTTAACCAGCCATTCAGTTGTTTTTCTGCTAAAGAGATATCAAGTTTTTCCTTGTCCTTACAGACAATGTTTGTCCCGGAAGCATGATTGCATTTTAATACAAATCTGTTCGGCAGTTCTCTCCATGGTATATCTTCTGCTTTCTTATACACACCAATCAAAGGAACAAGGTATTTATCACCCAACGTTTCAGAAATATAGTCTCTTACGCGGTATTTATCTGCATAGATAATGTATTCTGGTTTTCTGTCATACAGTTTAATCCATTGCAGCTTCTCATTGTAGGTTTGCGGATGTTCAAGGTTCAATGCATATCCTGTTTCAGCCTTAAAGACAGCTTTCAGATAGGCTTTATCGGACATAAATTTGAGTAAGCCGTTTTGACCGGCTGGCAGCAAGAGCTTTTGCGGCGATTTTGCCAATACTATTGCTGTTTTTAATTTCGAAGTAATACTATTCATATTTTAAATATCTGCTCCCTATCTTACATGTTTCTTGTCTTTTCTGCTTTATACCATATTCTTTTTCAATATACGCAGTCTCCCCAAAGATAATGCCAAACAGGATGCATGAATCAAATTGATAAGGATGTATTATACATATTGTGTTAAAAACCATGGCTATCCATAATACCAAAACCATCTTAATTCTAGTATGCTCTATGCTTAAGCTTTTGTCATCTTTTGTATTTCTTTTCAAAAACAATATTTTTTTCAGTGAAATGAAATATATATAGAAATATAATACAAAGCCTATAATTCCTCCGCTAACTGGTATCTCAACAAGAGTAGAATGGGAATAGCAACCGTAATAATACTGGAACCCCTGAAAACCAATTCCAAATATGGGATTCTCTTTTATCAAATCATAACCTTCTCGATACATATTTGAACGATTACCTTCAGAAACTTCAAAAAACAGATCGTCCATACGTGTTGATATCGTTGTATTGGCATATAATTTCACGAATTCGTAGCCTATTACAATTATAAAAACAGACATTATGAAGTATGTGATTATTTTCTTCCCAGTGTCTCTTTTTTTAAGACTAGGAAGAAAGCAGGAAAAAAGCCATAATACAATGATTAAGCTGGCGCCAAGAAAAGATTTTCGAGAACCCGTCAATACTATACAATATCCAAACAGCGCAATTAATCCCCCTGTAACAATTATAGGCAGCTTTGTTTTTTGTTGCCTGTAAAGTGCAGCCCATATTCCCGCAGCGAATCCCAAACCTAAACCGTTTGGATTCACATCTGTTGATATAGAATATCTTCCGCTTGATTCATACTCTACTGGATCTATAACGAAGACGACAGCTAATATGATGGCTTCTGTCAATAATAAAGTATGAAATGTATTTGTCCCTGAGCTTTGAATGATTGTTGCAATAACAATTTGGATAAACAAGTATTCGAGGCATGTAATCCAATGTGATATATGACTACTTCTATCAGGTGAAAACAGTAGCCCTGCAACCAATATATATGCCATAAACCAAAGCATATATATATTTTCTTCTGTCATCGATTCTTTATATTTAAATGGTCTATTACTGTTGGCAAGATAAAACAGGATTAGAAGTCCGAAGCCAAGAAGTAACATGCCATGTGGTATTGCTATAATTTTGTTTTGTATAATTGATGAATAAAAAACGATGAGCCATATCATCACAATACAAATTCTGCGATAAAACGCAGACGAGTCAATCTGCTTTATTGTTGTCATTTTTCCCCCATGCACTTTTGCAAAACTTCATTGTATTTCTTTGCAACCATTTCCCATGTAAATCTATTGGATTGATTCAAGCATTCATCACTAATAGCAGCATAATTATCAATTATTTCCTTTATCTTTTGTGCTATTTCTTGAACTTTTGTCGGATTGCAAGCATATCCAACACTTCCTTCTTTAAAATATCCATCAATCCCTTGATTCTTTGTATATATGATGGGTAATCCTTGACTTAATGCCTCAATATACACGGTTCCAAAGGTCTCTTTATGTGATAGCATAACAAAAATATCTGATTGATCATAGAAATCTTTAATTGCTTCTTTTTCTGCCTGCCATCCATGAAAAATAACTCTATCGTCTATTCCCAGCTTTTCAGCCAACATCTTGCACTTTTCCTCTTCCGGACCGCTTCCAATAATGTGGAATTCTGCTGAAATGCCTTTCTTCTGTAATAAAGCCACCGTCTCTATAGTAGTGTTGATATTCTTGTTCTTATCTATCTCTCCCACATATATCAATGATACAGGATCATGAATTGAGCGTTTTTGTCTCGCGTTTTTAAACCAGTAGTCATTTACTGCATTCGGAATCACAACATACTTGTTTTGATCTGCTTCAAACTTATCTATATACCGTTTGTAAGCATGGGACAAAAAAATGATATATGTTGCATCGCTAACCATTTTTCTGATATGTCCATTCAAATATGGTCTCCATCTCATTTGATATGTAACGTCGGTTTGTCTCACAGCAAATGAAAAAGGTATACGATATTTCCTATGAAGCAAAAATGCAACAAGACCGTCAGAATAAACCGTTCCAGCTAATATACAATCAACTTTTGTCAGATCAACAGCATCCTCCACACACCTGGCAATTCTGTTGATCTTATTAAGAAACAAAATCTTATCTATAGTTTTTAGGCAATCGCTATAAACAATCTTGACATTTGGATGATTGATACTGTATATCCCTTCACATTCAGTACCTTTTATGGGAACGAATACTGTTATTTCATTCCCCATTTCCGCTATTTTATACACAAGTTCACTATGTAATGAATGATATGGATAGTTTCCATTTATGTATAGTATCATCGAATCACCTCATTTCCTCAATTATCATGTGGTATGTATGAAAAAGAGGAAACATATTTATAATGTGTGTTTTTGTTTTGACATTAATCTGCTATGTCAAAGAACATTCCGATCGTAAACAATCTATCAGCCAGACCAATAGGTATTTTTTCTATATCTGTGTCCTTGCTGATTATTCCAAGCGCTTTGGTATTATTCAATGCATCTGAAAATTTGGCATTCTTATGTCCAGTAATGAAGCAATTATCTATACGCATGTCTTCTTTGTCTCTAAATAGCAGCCTTTGTAATGCTACTCTGAGCAGAAACAAGTTGCTTTTAATATACTCTAAAGCTCTTCTTCTATAATTACAGGTCAATCCTCTGTCTGTTTTGATGTTTTGTATCTTTTTACAATTCTGGGAAACTTCGTGTCTCTGAAATGCCTGCATTTCCAATCTGTATGGGTTTACTCCAAAGGCATATGCAGCCATTCTCCTTTCCATTAATGGATTATAAACCGTTGTATATCTTTGAAACATATTGATAACATGATTACATCTGGCTTTCATAATCTCATATCCGGCATTAAGATATGCATCTGCTTTATTTCCGCCTTTATGTATTTTCAACCAATCAATTATCAATACCGGCAGTTGGTCCAGATTGTTCTGCATTTTCTCAGTGAACAATGCCCTGTCAAAATCATATGTCCCCACTTTATATCTGTAAAATTTATTCCATTTAGGATGCCCAAAGTATATAGGGAAATCCTGATTAATAAAACTATTCTTATACAATTCTCCGGCAACGCCTCCGAATTGTACTGTAATACCATTATCATTCAAACAGCGAGCCAGTTTGTCCAAACGATAAATCTCACATATACCATCCTGTCCATCAGCCGCTTCTATGGAATAATCCAGCCATTCTTTTTCTTCAATATCATCAGAAACAACAGTTAAGTCTAATCCCACAACAGCGGAAATCTCTTTTGCAATTTTCACATCCAACTGTGTTTCATTACCGGTTATGGCTAATTCTGGTTTTGCATCAACACTAAGCAAATTTGATAATACTGAACGACTATCTATTCCTCCTGTTATTGTGCATCCGATTTTTCCTTCACTATGAGATAATGCTTTATTAACAAGAGAGTTTAATGTTATTTTTTCTTTGTAATCCGACAAAGGTTTAAGTTCCTTTGATTTCTTTTGTATTTGTTCATGCTTCAAAATGTAATAATAATCCGGATTGCTTAAGACAACTGATTCAACTATTGTTTCATCATTATAAACACAGCCGTAGCTCAAGAATTGTGCAATGGCTGAATAATTCGGTTTTCTTTTGTCAAAAGGCTGCGCATCTTTTAGTGAAAGATAAAACTGATTACCATCAGTGTTTATATAATATCTCATCATGCCTGAGTTGTCTGAAAAAAGCACCACTTCCTCTTTATCAATTTGTTTCATGCTGAATCTGTATGCACCATAGCACTCATTAAAATCGTGTTGTTTTTTTACATAATCTGTTACAAAAGCTTTTACAGAGTCAAAGGTACAAGTATTGTCTTTATACATAAACAACCCATTAATAGTAACTGAATATTTGAATTGTTCTTCATTATCCAACGAAATTGTAATTTCATACTTGTTATTCATTTTCGGTGATCTCTCATTTCTTGCTTTTTCTTTTCATAAAATCAATGATTGCTTCTGCTCGTTTGTTTATGTCAAATCTCATACTTGCTTCTTTGGCTGCTTGAGACATTTTTGCTCTTAATTTACTATTGTCTCTTATTGATATTACTGCCTTTGTCATTGCATCTATATCCATAGGGTCAGTTCTGATTGCGTATTCTTCTGAAAGGATATCATCGTTATAGGCTCCATCAGATGAAATGACAGGCAAGCCACATGCCATTGCTTCAACAATAGCATTACAGCAACCTTCTGCTTTTGTAGGCAATATGAAAAAATCGGCAGCATTCAGATATTCCGGTATTTTGTCGTGCTGTAACCTTCCCATAAACAAAATATTGTTTCCCACTGGTTTGTCTTCACCGCCACCAATGTAGATCATTTTGACATTTCCGGCTCGTAATACCGCTTCCTGAGCTCGTAGTATTCCTTTATCATGATTGAATGTTCCAGTATATACACCAATAGTTTCTTTTTCATCAAAACCATATTTTTTTCTGATTTCCTGCTTGTTCATTGGATAAAAAAACGAATGATCTGCTCCATTAGGAAATATTTCAATATCTTTTTCTCTATAGAGTTCATTATCTACTAAAACACGTTTGTTCTCAGTAGAAACAGATACCATTCCAGAGAGTTTTGACAGGCTATTTCTTACTTCGCTGATATTCCATCTTTCAATTGACCACAAAGAGCTTTCTCCAAAGGCGCAGAACGAGGGTATGCCTTCTTTATCACCAATATCAGCTGCATGACAGCCACAAGGAAGAAAATGTCCATAGAGAACATCTGGTTTCCTTTTCATATGTGTAATAGTCCGTAGGACAGCTTGTTGAAATGATCTGTAAGAAATTTTAATAGTATTAATCCCCATAATAGTTTTTTCAGACATGCTGATATAGCGGGGACAGATGACAGATACAGTTTTACCACCCGATGTATTGCGTAACCATTTGGATTTGTAAAACCGGTTTTTATCAATAAGCTTTACAAACGAAGGAATAGGATAAACCACTGACACTTCATGCCCCATATCAGCCCAAGTGCAAGCCAGTTGATCAACAAAAGCAAATTTTCCGGGTTCGTATGGTGAAGGATAACCCATCGTTATTAAGCAAATATGCATATCTTCTGTTACCTCATTTATCCCTTTGCAATATCACGGTTTATTGTTGCAAAAACTCAAGAATAGCTTCTTTGTACGAGACAAACTCATATTCCCTGGATTCTATAAAATACTGTATCAACCATTCATACCATTTCTTCATGTCCTGATAATCTTCGCAATACTGATTATCATGGAATAAAACCGTTATATACTGGAGTCCCTTTTCTTTGCTTTCTTCCAGCAAATCAAGTGTCTTCTGTTTTGCTTCCTCGTATTTGCCGGGTAGATAAGCATCCATGATGGTTAATGGGAACTCCCACATATTCCCTATCTTATATGGGTTCTTCCTTGTTCCGTCATTCTGTTTGTCAAATTCCGTTGTATCAAAAGGATATCCTATATTGCTTAGTTTTTCGAAGGTTTTATCATCAAAGCGCACATAGTGCATTCTGATTCCGCATGGATCTATTCCTGTGACTTGTTTGAATGTATCATGCTCTTTCTTCATCCCTTCAAAGTCCTGAAACTCAATTCCATGGACCCCCACCGCAAATCCACGGTTATGTACCTTGAGGATAGTTGATCTTGCTTCTTCCGGTTTATAAGACATTCCGAGCCCCTGATTCGTACCAAAGAAGAATGTGGATTTGACTCCATGGCTCTCATCAAAGTCCATCAAAGAATCAAGGTTATGTCGCTCCTTCCTGAAGCAGCTGATACATCTGAGCCACCATTCTTTCAGTGTGATCTCACGTTTGAGCAGTTGAATGGTTGTCCTGACCCACATCTTGGGATAGATGAGATCACGGAACCAGTGATCGTTTGCAAACAGGTGATCCACATCGTGGGAGATAATAACTTTAATCATTTTTTCTCCATTTGTTTCGTTCTTCTTTGTTGGTTGTATTAAACAGATCATTTATCAATATTCTTCAGGATATCAAACAAACGCATGGTAAGGGCTTTATAATCGTATTTTTCCGCAGCTTTACGGGCATTTTCTCTGTAAACCGTTAAGTCTTCCTCACTTAATTTGTCAATCATACCGGCTATCTCCTGCGGTGTTGAAGTACTCACATCCACGCCGGCTCCTTCATATACAGCAGGGTTATATTTACAGGGAAAAGTGGACAAGGTCGCTTGTCCGCTGGCCAGATAATCAAACAATTTGTTGAAACTGATACCATACTTGAACAGTTCCGACGGATTATTATGAATCAGGTTCAGATCTGCCCTTTCGGTAATGGATGGCACATACTTCTTTTCTATAAAACCTTTGAAAACTACATTCCTGATCCTTTCATCGGACACCCGTTTTTTTAGCGTCTCCAGTTCATCTCCAGCACCCCAGATCAGGAACCTGATTCTTTGATTACTGACTTCTTTAGCTGCATCTAGGAGCAACCCGAGATTGTTGACTTTTCTGATAGAACCAACATAGACCACTTTGAAGTATTCTGGATTGTCCAGATCCTCATCATGGATTATGTACTTCTCACTGTTGCTTCTGAATTCTTCCAGATTAACGCCGTTATTGATGAAACATACTTTTTCTTTAGGGACAATCTTATCCAGGTTACGTTCCTGGATATAATCATATCCTCCATCAAACGAAAAGATAATCCGATCCGCATTGACGTACATGTTCTTTTCCATCCTGTACATCATGCGGATAACGGGATTGGATTCACCGATATGCATATATTCGACAATAGATTGAGGCCACAGATCCCTGACATCAACCACAAAGGGAATGTGATGCCTTTTGCAGTATTTATAGATCGGTTTGTAGCTTACACAGTATGTATCAGCAACAATCACATCCGGAGCTTCAAACTTCTCTGCGATTCTGCTGAACCGATAGGCAAACTGCTCCATGTTGACAATGCGTTTCACGTCTGTCTTGGTATAGCCTGAACAACGAATATGGACAAACTTCAGGTCGTCATACTGCTTCTCAATATACTTCTCTTTTCCCTGGATCAGGTTGATATCTGTATTATGGATGGTACTGGCCGCAAAGATAGTGCAGTCAATCCCCATCTGGCCAAGAAAATGAGCATACATCTGCGTTTTGATGCGCATCTCATATTCCGGCGGCATTGAATAATGGCTAACAAACCAGATTCTCTTAATCTGCATAGTTGGTATCTTCCTCTATTGTGATTATGGATAACGCTTTTTCACATATCCGGGATGCGTCATCTGCGTCTTTGCCTTGGGCAATTACAAAACCCATACGTGAACCACTATCTGTAATCTCGGAAATTTTCTCCCCGATCCCATGCACAATACTGATCTGTTTGACTCCGTCAATCTGTTGTGCCTGATCTATTCCCAGAATACTTCTGATTACTCCAGCCTGCTGTTTGAAATAACGTATTGCCGAGCCACTATCCAGCGTATAGTGAATATCAGGATCCTCACCCAGTGCTATCTTAATACACGCTTCAACCATATTTACTCCGGTAGACAACGGAACAAGATGTGTGGTTATGCAATCGCCACCCAAGCGTGCGCCTAATTCTACAATCTTTGGTCCTTCTTTTGTCACGATAATTTCAGTATGAGAAGGACCGTCTTCAATCCCAATTGCTTTGTTGGCAGCTATGGCTACTTTTTTTATTTCTTCAGCGCAATCCAGCCTGGTCGGTTGAGTATGCCCCATTTCTACAAAATGAGGGGCGCCTGTTGTGATCTTGTCTGTGATCTGTATGACATGAACTTCTCCATCATAGGCCAGTGTTTCCACACTGACTTCCGGTCCGATCATACACTCTTCAACGACAACAATCCCGTTACGGCTGAAGCTTTTTGTATACTTATAGGCCCTAACAGCATCTTCCTTGTTATCAACCTTCAGGATACCCCGGCTTCCGGAACTGTCTGCAGGTTTCACCATAAAGGTATCATGCATATGATTAACCGCATCTATATATTCATTCTGATTCTGGGCTTTGTAGAATACCGGCACAGGAACTCCTGCTTCTTTCAGGGTTTCCCGCATAACACTCTTATCTGTCGCTTTGACTGCCGTCTCCTCAGAGATACCCACAAGTCCACATTCTCTGGCAACTGCTGCCACAGTACGCATTGGCATGTCTGTAGCAAGTGTCATCACGCCGTCAATGTGATACTTCTTTGCTGCATCAATTGCATCCGGAATATCGATAGTGCTGATAACTTCTTTGATAACCCCGGGCACACTGAATCCAACTGCGTCAGGATTCATATCAAGTGCAACAACCTTCAACCCCATCTCCACCGCCTTTTCAATGGCAGGAAGCTGAAGAATACTGGCTCCTAGAATCATCAAAGTCTTATCCGTTAACATCATTTACAACTCTCACAATCTCATATCCGATAGTCTTCATATCTTCGACGGTATATCGCTGATCACAGGGTGCAGCCAGCATGAAATCTTCTGTACGCTTAGCTACTTCACATGTTATTCTCTGTTCTTCGTTAAGCGGCCAAATGATGGTATTGAAAATACCTTCTCGGGATAAGCGAGTTTGTATCGTATTCCTGTTATTCACAGTGAATGCCACATACAAATCACTAAATCCGGCTTCCTTCTGAATAAAGGTTATATGAGGCGATGTCTTCAGGATGCTGATTAATGTCTCAGCGTTATCCTTTCGTACGGTACGGACTCTATCCCAGTCTGTATCTTTGGCTAAAGCATATGAATAAGCAGACATGGAACTTGGTTCATCCAGATCCATGATATCTGACACTTCAGAAAAGATCTTTCGATAGGCAGTTTTGATTGATTCATCCCCGTTTTGCAGGTATGTATGTCTCATGCGTTGTGCCTGGAGACGTGTACTGGAAAAAGAAGTATCTGATGCAAAAGATTTGCTGATTTTCCCCCACAGCAGTCCGCCATCCGGAACAGGAATCCATTTTCTTAAACTGGCCATGATATAATCCGGTTCAAATGATGATGCTCTGTCCCAGATCAGGTTATGCGTTCTGTCTTCAATGAAAACTATATTGCCTTTTGTTTTCAGTCGCTGTAGTCTTTCGTCAGAAATTGCTTTCAGGCCAAAGTAATCCATATAGAGGAACAGGACTGGTTCATCCTCTGTCATGATGCTGCCTGTATCAATGGAATAGTCCTTATTCAGCTTATAATATCGGACTGTATGACCGTACATCTCAAACGGGAAAACCATTGAATCACAGGCAAGTGCCGGTAGAAAAACAGTGCGTGGTGGATACTCTCTGGCAATCGCTTTCAAAGCGTCTCTTCCGCTTCGCAGACAAAGGGCGCCGAATAATGTATCTCCTGTTGTCTTTCCTTTTGTTTTTTCCCAGATGGGTTTATTCAGTTCGGCATCATATTCATATCCGAATTCTTTTACCATATTATTGTTTCCCCTGGTCTTTCAGAGCCTCTGCTTGTTTGACCGCGTCTTCTTCCGATCCAAGATCCTTGTATGTGTTGCCATGTCCAAGCACTGTGGCTATTGACTTAAAGAAGATTTTAACATCAAAAAGGAAAGAGAGATTTTGGGCGTAATAGGCATCATTGATCATCTTTTGTTCGCCATCTGCCCCATTTCGAAAATACGCCTGACTGTAACCGGTTAATCCAGGTCTTACTGTTAAGAATATTTTGATATCTTCCGGATATTTATCGAGCCAGTCCGGTGGATCAGGTCTCGGTCCGATGAGACTCATGGTTCCGTTAAGTATGTTCAGGATCTGCGGCAATTCATCTATGCTCATCGAACGCATGAACTTACCGATTTTTGTAACTCTGGGGTCATCTTCTCCATTGAATGTTGACCCGTCAGCCAGCCGGATATCCGGTGCATTTACATACATAGAACGGAACTTATACATCTTGAATAGCTTTCCGTTTCTGCCTATACGTTCTGCATTATAAAAAACCGGCCCCTTATCTGTTGCTTTAATAATGGGTCCGAAGATAAGAAATGCCAGTAAAAAGAATGGAAAGCCACATATGCCAATAATGAGATCAAACGCCCGCTTTATGTATGTCTTGTAAATCAAGCAACGCACACCTTCTTTATAACTTCCTTCAAGGCATTACACACAGTTTCAACATCATCATCCGTCATTATAGTATTAAGAGGAAGGGATATAAGGTTCTCATAATATGCGTATGCGTTTGGATAATCTTTTATATCCCATCCCAGGGCTTTATATGCTGTCATCATAGGCAAAGGTTTGTAGTGTACGTTGGTCGCCACTCCCTGTTCTGCCATTTTGGTAATAAACAGATTCCGTTTATCTGTATCATATCCGGGCACACGGATCAAATACAGATGATTGGAACTATCCATACTTTCTGTATGATGATAAAGGTGACTGATACCCAGTTCATCGCAAAGAGTGTCATATTTCTGAATGATTTCTTTTCTTCTTTCAAGCAATTTAGGATAGCGGTCAAGCTGACGAAGACCAATGGCAGCCATGATATCAGTCATGTTGCACTTATACCAGGGGCCGACAATATCGTATTCCCAGGCACCTGCATTAGTCTTAGCCAATGCATCCTTGTTCTGTCCATGGAGAGAAAGAAGTTGATAAAATTTGTATATTTCTTTATTGCTTACTCCGTTAATCGGTTTCCAGGAGCTTGCTCCACCCTCAGCTGTGGTAAAATTCTTTACTGCATGGAAAGAGAATGAACTGAAGTCCGCAATCGCTCCACAGAATGTTTTTTGGTCATTGACAATGCGTGACGCACCCAGACTGTGTGCACAGTCTGCAACAATCGCCACACGACCGATAGCGTTCTGAATTCGGGAGGAAAGATCACTTAACGGTGTGCCGTCAGACTCAATAGGAGTGAAAAGATCTTTCTTGCGGTTGACAATTTCATATACTTTGTCATAGTCACAGACAATACCGCCTAGATCAACTGTAATAATCGCCTTTGTTTTGGGCGTGATGGCAGCTTCAAGCTGCTCATAATCCATTTCAGGCATATGGGTTGTCTGATCTCCATCTTTCTGGATATCTACAAATTTCACAGTAGCGCCACAATGGATTGCCGCAGAAGCACTGGCAGTATAGGTATAAGCAGGAACGATAACTTCATCTCCCTCTTTAATGCCCAGAATACGAAGGTTCAGTTCTTCTGCTGCTGTAGCAGAATTCAAACAAACAACACGGTTCTTCCACCGGTCTGGATTCAGTTCTGTATCTATATGGGCATCACCGGTATCAATATAGGCCGCAAGACGACGCTCCAGCATTTTTGTCCTGGGGCCTGTTGTGATCCAGCCAGAACGAAGGGTTTCTGCAACTTCGCTGACTTCACTGTCACTGATATCCGGAGGGCTGAAAGGTATAACCTTTTTATCTCCCTGTGCACCCTGCCGGTGGAAAATTTCCTGTGTTCCGTAAAAGGAATCACTTTCATTCGGGAAGGTAAAGAAACTGGTATAATCACGAATATTTATGTTTTTCTTTTCACAATAATCGTAGATTCTGACTTTTTCATCTTTTCCGATGGAAGAATCAGCAATAAACACACAATCTATATCATGATATTCAAGTGCATCCGGGAGTGTATCATATACAGGCAATCCGTCAATCAGTCGTCCTGTAGAGTTCCTATCAACAATGCACACCGGACGGTAGGCCATTCCATTGTTCAGGAGGCGGCGGACATAATGTCCTTCTTCTCCGCCTCCAATGATCAATGCTTCATCTTTCTTTTGTGTAATTCTGTTTCTTTCAACAAGAATAATTCTGTGGGCAAATCTCGTTATTGCAACAAAGAAAAACTGGAGCGTTGCACCGATAAAGTAGAAAGTCAGCGGCATTCTCTGTACAAAGAGCAATGTACCAATAACTTGTATAATTGCAGTAATGGAACATGCTATAACAATGCGATTTATATCATTGAGACCAGCATATTTCCACATGCCGCCATATAATCTAAACAGAAAGAATATGATGAGGCATATGATTGTATAGTAAGGAGCAAATCTGCTGTAAATGTATGGAAGCTCACGTAAGGAAGCATAGAACTTTCCACCTACGAAGAATCGTACCAGAAGTGCAAGAAAATAAGCTGCGTTTACAGAGATAATATCCAGAAGAATGATCCAGAGATCCGCCTTTATGAGAGATATGATTTTTCTCTTTCTGTCTGGTTTTTCCATAGTTAAACGCCTCCAGATCTAGTCTGATGAATTCTGTGCTTAAGTTTTGTTACTTTTTCTCAGTTCGTTTTTTGATACGTTATGACGAGATAAATGTCAGTTAAATAGATGTATATATTTATATCATTTTATTATCTTCTTCATTTATCTTCTTCATGTAGTAGCTTTATCATTTCATATCCAAGCCATACAGTTCGTTTTATATTGTCAAAAGAGAATTCAACACAGCAACGTTTCCTGCCGCGATCGATCTTAACAACTTTTCCCGCCATCTTTTTCCAGAGGGGATCGTCTATGGTACAATATTGTCCAACTTCAGCCAAACGGATTATTCCCATAACCCCTTCATGATCATAAAGCATATTGGCAAAGGCCAAGTCTTCCCCTTTCAATTCTCCGTTACCAAGGGTTCGGATAATTCCCGGAAATCTGATCGGATGATCTATAGGTGTGTCTGTATAGAAAAAAACATAACCAGGGAGCCAAGGGTGATGTTTCTCTTCACACACCCCTTTTACCCATTTTCTTTGAATAATCTCAGGAGAGAAACAACGAATTCCCATGGTACGCTCTATCAGTGTAGCTATGATTTCACATTTTTGAGTTTCACAAAAAAGGCAATATGCGTACATGTTGATCTCCCCCTTTCTCCTTTTTTGGTAGGCTCCGCCATCCCGGGTATTTATGCCGGGAAAGAATCTGCCCGCTGAACTTAAACAGTTCTCGCGGGCAGGCTGTTTGGTATGTTCCAGGGGTTTTTCAGCCTGCCAATCCGGTCAGTACTTGGTTTTCCCTTTCTTGCTTAGTCTTCGCTGTACAGGAACTCCTTTACAGCAGCAATGTTAGCTTCTTTGTCAATCAAATGGCCCTGTGTGCCAGCCACAAAATCGTAGGCTTGAGTAGCCTCCAGAGGCAGAACTGTGGATCTAATCAGATCAAAGATACTTGTGCCTTCACGCTCTGCTTGGTAAGCAATGTGAGCAAGCGAAAGAGTGATTGATCTGATTTCATTCTCTTCCATGTTATTCTCAGACATCTGGAAAATTGGAGCAATCTGTTCTCTCAGGAATTGGTAATCTTCTTCTGATATGTCGTCCAGATTGATGGGTTTCCTGCCATAATCATCTTCAGGCTTGCCTGAATTATTAGTGTATAAAGCCACCTTATCTGCGATAAAACTTCCTGCACTATGGAACAATGCAGCTACCACTTTTGCATCTCGCTCACAGCAATTGTACACACTGTCATACTGTAGCCACCCAAAGCCTACAGCCTGTAGTCCGTTCAGATGCGTGTTGGGGCCAAAATCGTTCAGATAGTATTCCTGAGCCAACATGTCAATAACAGTCTGTCCTAATTCACCTGAAGCAACCTGCTCTTGCAGGCGGATCTTTTTGGAACCTACCATACCATTCAATGCATTGCGTTCAGCACGTGTAATATCTACATTAATTCCACCGTATTCGTCGATCAGTGAAGCAAGGTTAAGATAGTTCAGACTCAGATAATGATTAATGTTCAGACCAAAGTTATCATTAAATACTTTCACAGCTTCTTCCGGTCCGTTGTTCCGGTAAGGCATGTCCAGCTTCTGAGGTACATCGTAACCTTCATAGTCAATAAAAGTATCCCAGGTGAACATCATCAGGTGGATTCTACCCTGATTAGGCTCCATTGCTGCAACCATCAGGGTATTACCAGCATTACCCTTGTCATTATTCATGCCCTCATTGCAGATCAGCAGAAAAGATTCCCAGTTGCCTTCTTCTTTATTCTCAGCTGTTGCTGCCAAGGGGAGCAAGCACAGGAGGAGAAGCAGGATGATAAGTTGAATGAGTGTTTTTTTCATATTCTTCATAAACTTCCCTCCTTTAAGGATTATTGGTAGGAAGTGCTTCCCGCTCCTGGTTATACTTACTTGTAAGGATCAGGTTGCCTTCTGCGTCATAGTAGCCATTCCATCCAGCAATACCTTCCGCATTATTCGTCAGTTTATTGTAGCGGTCCAGGTACCTTTCAGAAATCAAGCGACCCAAGCTATCGTACTCGCTTTCTTTACTAAAATACCCTTTATCGCAGTTTACCTGTCCGCCAAACTTATCGAAGTAGCCTTCCCAGGTACGGTTGCCATTTTCGTCTTCTTCGTACTGGAGCTGTGCATATCCTTTATTAATGTTCGCAGGCTTTCCTTCATCATCCAGGTATGTTACCTCGTGAACCCTTGTATTCGGGTAATATAGAATACTTACACCAAATGCGCCTAGATTATCCGCACATGGTTCGTCTTCTGTGTCATAATAGCGTTGAATGTATTTTTCAACCTTTGAAGCATTGGTCAAGTCATACTCATAGGTCAATGATGCATATCCATTGTTATTCGGAGCAGGATTGCCATTTTCATCGAGCCAAGTCTGTCTATCAATTCGTCCAAATGGCGTATATTCAGTAGCAATACCATAAGCACCATTAACAGTAGTAGCATTGTTGTTCGCATCGAAATATTTTTCCAATGAAATCTGACCACGTCCGGTATATTCTTTCTCCACTGTACTGGCACCCTCTGTGCCAATGGCCGAATTACCTGCTTTATCGAAGTAGCTAATCCGAATCATCCGATCATACCGGTCAAAGGTCTGGCGGCTTTCGATGTAGGTTTCATCATCCAATGTTTCGTTTATTACTCGCAGCGTATAAGTTCTGTTTTCTTCATCCTCATCCACGAGTTCGCGCTTGCTGTAACCGTTATAAGCTACGGGCATGTTCTCGGTATCGAGATATACTTCTTCTTTCAAACGGCCACTTTCCGTATACTCTGCATAATGTGCTGAATAACCATCCCTACATAGAGCAGGAGTATCCATTTCATCATAGTATTCTTCACTGAGGATACGTCCTGCTGTATCATAGGCCATCAAGTAATAGGCGTAAGTAGAACCTTCGGGAACAACCTGCAGATCTGCCGTATTCAGATATCGCTCCGTGATACGGTTACCCAGGTCATCATAGGTAAATACCGCTTTAGCATATCCCATCTGGGTATCTACCAGGTTACCATCTACATCATAGTATGCTTCTTCAGTCTTCAGTCCCAAAGTGTTATATTCTGTTGTTGTTCTGGCGTAGCCGCGGCGTACTGCCATGGGTTTACCTTCATTGTCAAAGTAACTGACTTCAGTCTGCCGTCCAGCCAAGTCGTAGGTGTACCGTGCCTCAGCATAGTCATTCGCATAGTAAGTTGGCCGCCCCTGCTCGTCGTAGAAGTGGACTTCCAGTACCTTGCCATCTTCATCCACCTTACGAGTCATAGAGGAATACCGTCCGTAGGAATGGAGAGCAGGCTTTCCGCCCCTGGTCAGCAGACGTTCCTCAATGCAATGGTTTCGTTCGTCATAAGCAAGCAAAATCTCACAATAACCGTCACTACACCAGATAAGATCTCCATCCTTGTTGTAGTAGGATTCCCGGATCTTGTTGCTGTTGTTGTCATATTGGAAAGCAACAGCGCAGTACCCACTGGAAAGTTTGGCTGGTTTTCCGTCTTTGTCCAAGTATTCCCTTTTAGTCACCCTGCGAAGATTGTCCCAGGTGTTACGTAATGTGGCATAGCCTCCAGCACCTGCCACAGGCAAATCATCATTGTCAAGGAAGGTTTCTGTGAGAATATCCCCATTTTTATTTACTGAACGGCGAATACCTGAGTAACCTGCACTAATGTAAGTTCGGTTGTACTTGTCATCAAGATAGATGCTACCTACCAAATTTAAATCATTGTCATAGATAAATTCACTGGCTGCATACCCATCCTTAAACAGCGTGGGCTGTCCAGAAACATCGAGGTAAGTCGTACGCCAGATCTTCCCCTGGTCACTGTACTCGTAACGAATTCCGGCATATCCGGCAGAAATCATAGTGTTCAAGCCATTGGCATCCAGATAGGTTATGCCGATTTGTCTGTTTTGATTATCATAAGTATATTGTACGGTACTGTAACCAAACTGTGTTTCTACTGCCTGCAAACCGGTGTTCAGATGTTCAGTTCGAATCAGATTACCCCGTCCGTCATATACATTACGTGTAACAGGAGAGCGTTGCGTCAGTGAGGCAATACGTTCATTCTCATCCATGTATTGTTCCTGAATCACGTGGTTATTCCGGTCATATTCCCGTTTCCAAACGCTAAAGCCCTCCGGTAAACGAATTAGTTTGTCATTTTCATCAAGATATCTGACTTGCAGCACATTATTGGCATTATCGTAGACTTTCTGCTCAGCGGAATAGCCTTTCTTTGTAATCACCCGCTGCATCTTATCATCCAGGCAGGCGGTTTTTGTGATCCGGCCGCGGCCATCATATTCGAAAGTTTTTGCTGCGTATCCTTCCGGCAGTGTCACAATATCCATGTTGTAATACCAGACACTACGAACTCTGCGATCAAAGGCGTTATAAACATGGGCGAGCCGATTATAACCATCTGCAAGTTTGGTTGGCACACCTTCGTGATGATACCAAGCTTCTTCCGTCATGTTGTTATGGTTATCGTATTTATACGCTTTATAGCCATAGGTATTTTCCTGCAAAGCTGGCTGATTACTATCGTCAAACCAGGCTTCGCTGAGCAGATTGCCATGGCTATCCCATGTCTGAAGCTTCTTAGCATAACCACTACGCTGCATCAGTAGATTACCTTTACCATCTGTATATTCTTCGCTTAGCAGATGACCACGAATATCGTATGTATCTTTCTTCAGTGCATAACCCTTCGTGGAGATCACCGGTTCTCCATCCGTGCCGTAGAAAGCTTCGACCAAGAGATTCCCCCGGGCATCATATTCGCATTTTGTGGAGGCATAATCGCCCCTCAGCATATAGGGAGCACCGGTTTCATCCAGATACTGCTCGCTCAGCAAGCGATTCTGAGTATCATATTCGCGCAAGACTTCCGGGGCACCGGCTACAACTTTGGTAACTTCTCCATCCACTCCAAAGTACACTTCACGGGTAGTATTTCCATTTACATCATACTCACAAATGAAGGAAGAGTATCCTTCCGGACACTTTGCCGGATTGCCGTTTTCATCGAAGTATTTCTCGCTCAACTGATGGCCTTCTGTATCCCAGGTTTTTGCCATCTTATGATATCCCTCTGCAATTTTCACCGGCTGATTCTTTTCGCCGAAATAGGATATACTCAGCGTATTACCCATATAATCTGTTTCGGTTTCCTTAGTAGCATAACCAAAGACTGTTTCAGCTGGTTCCCTATTACCATTCAGATAGGCAACTGTAGTTTTGTTGATATCATATGTTGTCTTTGTGACCGCATATCCATCACGATTTTCCTGCAGGGAGCCATCAGCATTGAAATATGCTTCCTCAGTCACACGGCCCTGAGCGTCAGTCTGACGTTCAAGGCGTGCATAACCAGGAGTAGCCGGGGCAATGGGTTCACCCTTTTCGTCGTAATAAGCCCGCAGGGTCAGGTTACCAGCATGATCATATTTCACTTCATAGGAAGCATATCCCTGGCTCAGGAGTAGAGGTTCTCCATTAGCATCCAGGTATTCCACCTTCGTGGTCAATCCTGTTTCCGGATCATAAGTCAGCTTCCTAGCAGCATATCCGTCGCTTTGAAGTACCGGGCGACCATTTGTACCGATGTTCAGTTCATAAATCATGTGATGGGCATTGTCGTATTCACGTTGCACCTTTGCACGGCCACTGACCAGGGTGGGCATGTTTTCTGCATTATAATAGGATATAGAAGAAATGTTGCCTTTCGCATCATATTCATAAATTGCACAGGCATAGCCGTTGCTATTTGTAACGGGATTACCTTCAGCATCGAAGAATTTTTCGCCTGTATGGTGTCCGGCATAATCATAGCTATGTACCTGAACGGCATTTGTTCCATTCACAGCCATAGGATTGCCGTCGTCTCCAAAGGTAACTTCCCATAGGAGGCTTCCCTTGCTGTTGTATTCCCGCATCATGGCAGCTTCTCCCATTCGTGTTGCAGAAAGCGTACCGTCAGCGTTGTAATAGTGAATGGATGTTTGCAACAGATTCCGATCATAGGTATAGATAGCCTTATGTGCTCCGCTCATCACACTGATGTCCGGATTTCCTTCGGCATCAAAGTAAGCTTCTTCAAGAAGAAGATTCTTCTGCGGTCCTCCATAAACCATGCTACGTGCATAAGCACCAGTAATACCTTCTACGGGATTTCCGTCTTTATCAAAGTAAGCTTCATAAACGGCAGGTTCATCTAAGCTAGTACCTTCATATACATAATCTATCCAAGCATATTGTCCTTCATCAAAACGTGTAGGTTGCCAATACTTATCCATATAAACTGTACGGATAATCTGTCCATATTCATTGCGGAAATTCTCATATCCAGCATGACCTGCTTTGCGTTCAATCAATTCCATGTCAGTACCGTAGTATTTTTCCCACTTAGTTAGGTCAGGATCTAATTTCCAGTTGTTTTTACCATTTCCAGCAAAATCTACAGTGTTCTCATATTTTTTTTCTATTCTGGCATATCCCTCATTTGCCATGGTATATTCATCCAGAATATCATAAAATGTCTCTCTGTAATCCCATTCTCCACCATTATATTCATACTCAATCATAGATACACCGGTGGAGATCATGGTACGCTCACCATCTGCTCCAAAGTAACGAAGAAAATGTACTTTTTCGCTGTTGTCATAATACTCATACGTTACACGGGCAAACCCGTTTAACATCTTGATTAGTTCACCATCACGATCAAGGTAATCAATTTGAATTACTCTATTCTGCTCATCATATGTATTAATCATGGAAGCATAGCCGTGGCCAGAATTCATTTTCCTCCCATCCGCAGCATAATAGTCCGTCCGGATCAGATTCCCTCGCTCATCGTAGCTTCTTACTTCCTGATGCCAACGTTGTGCTCCAAGTGTTTTACTATTTTCTGTACCAAAGATTTCCGTAGAAATCAACATTGGCATCCTTTCATAGTCTTCTTTATTTGTTTCTGGATTAAGAATCTGATTTCGCCTTGTCTCAGCATCATTTCTTGCGAAGGCATCTTCTCTTGCTCCTGAAGGGAGGAGCATTCCAAGTCCCATATTGTCCACTTTGGCATTTATCGCAGCAGTCAGCCCTTTAGCGTATGTATAAACAACCTTTGCTCCGCCTTCACTACCTAAGAGTGGTTTCCCATTTTCGTCTTCGTAGCGTTTTGTTATAACAATTGCATTTTCATCCTCTTCCAAGCTGTAAAGAATCCGAGCAAATCCGCCCGTGGGCTGTGTCAAATTTCCATCAGCGTCATAGAAAGAAGTGGAAAAAATTTGGTCTCCATCCCAGATATCCCTGCGATAGCTGTAACTACCAGGTATAACTGCGCGATTACCATCTGCTGTATAGCGATCCTCTGCCACAATATGCGGAATACCTAACGAATTGTTTTCGTAAGTAAAAACAGCCCTTGCATATCCACTATCAGCGTCAACAGGTTCACCGTTGAGGCCGGTATAGTTTTCCGTCAGCGGGTTGCCTTTAGCATCCCATGTATATTCTGCTTTGTGAAAGCCACGACTGTTTATTGTCGGGTTACCGTCTACATCATGAGCGGTTTCGCTGATCAGCAATCCTGCATCATTCCACTCACAATCCGTCAAACTATATGCAGGTATACGCATACTCCGGGGCGTCACCTCGGCAGATGCGCCAGTCATGGTAATGATGAGAAGCATTAGTATTATAAGAACCAGAATTACACTGATCAGCTTTTTCATGCTATATTCCCCCTGTGGTCCCATATAATTCATGTGTCTTTATTTCTTCTTGGATGCGTGTTTCTTCTTTGGATCGTCCGGAGTTCCGGTAATTCGGGACCGGGTGTCATATTTGTTATAGTATTCATATCCTCGCTGGGACCGTTTGCAGTAATATTTCCCCTGATGTAGCTTTTCACCATAAAAGACGAAGCCTAATACCTCCATACCCGTCATCTCACAGGAAACCAGTGCCCGACGTATCTCCCGATGATCTGAGAATTCCTGTCTCACCACGAAAAGTGTTCCTGCCACCTGGTTTGATAGCGCTAATGGGTCAGATACGATGTTAACCGGCGGTACATCCATTAGGATTAGGTCATATTGTTCTTCCATTTCCTGGATTAGTTTTGCCATCATTGGGCTTTCCAAAAGCTCACATGGATTGCTAGGCATAGAACCTGCAGGTAGAATATCCAAGTTGTCCCACACAGTGGAAATTATCGATTTCTTTATTGTAGTACTACCAGTCAGAATATCCGCCAATCCAAGAGAGTTAGGATCATAGTAAAATATTTCGCTCTGACAAGCACGACGCATATCTGCATCTACCAATAAAATCTTCTTTCCACTCAAGGCCATCGAAACTGCCAGGTTAGCGGCTATAGTGCTTTTGCCTTCTCCGGAAATAGCACTGGTAATAAGCACAGTTCTATGCATCTTCTCCGATAAAGTATAAAGCAAATTCATGCGGAGTTTCGCATATCCCTCAACAAGATCCATTTCACTCTTCTCGTTCAGTAGATATGCTCCGGCATCTTTTTCTGATCCCTTTTCCCTTCGAATATATGAAAGAATAGGCGGAGTATACTGATCTATAATCTCACCAGGCTTTTCTACCTGATGATTCATCAAGAATAATAAAGCAAGTAGTGCACAAGCAAGAACTGCACCAAACATTCCACCGATTAATCCTTGTTTTTTGTCGTCACGTTCATTGGAGAATGTTGGCACTACTGCATAATCCTGTGCTTTAGCCTCACCTGCTGCTACAACATCCTTAATAGCTGTCGGTGCAACCTGAAGCACACTGTTACATATGTCTGTAGATAGACCCGGATTTATCGTTGTACATGAAACTTGAACCATGGGAGTTTCATGAATTGAATTCATTGTTATAGCATTACGTATAAAGTTTGTTGTTAAACCAGGATATTTTTGACTTAGGAGGATATCATCCTTATTTCCGTTCTCTCCTGCTGGTTCTATAGCATATTCAAGTACCCGCTGCATCACAGTTTCACTTTTGACAACTTCGCTGTATATATTCACCAGCTGAACAGCACTGGAAATATCAGATGTGCTTGTGTAACCATAGTTCACAAGATTCGGGTTACTGTTGGTTACGAACATTGTACCAGAAGCTGTGTAGGTGTCCGGTGCTTTAGACGCACGGTAATACAACACACCAAAGCCAATAGCCGCGCAAAGGATTACCAGCCAGATGCGCTTAAGAATGTAGACGGCCAGTCTCGCAAGATCGATGCTAGCGCCCTGTTTGTTCATCGTTAACCCTCCAGCAAATATATCAATCTGTGCAGTGTAACTCGGTTGTATTTATTACATCGTATATCTATTAGATTTTACCATATGACATTTCGGCCTGTAAAGGTAAAAACATGCAATTTGAAGAGGTTTTTCCATTGTTTTTTCAACGTTTTCAGGCGTCCTATGCACATTCTGCAACGTATAGTCGTTTCATTATGGAAAAACTGCAAGGAATTTGTTCAAACGTTTGCAAATAGTAAAGCGATGTTGTCACATTTTCCACTCTTTTCTCTGACAGGATGGAATGATATTCACATAAGGTTATACGCAGGTATTTGGCAGATGGCAGTGGGTTTGCAAAAAGTTTGTATATTTTTTGCAGAATAAGATAAATGCAACAGTGGACTGCAGTATCTGCGTATTCTCCTTAGTAAAAGTATTTGGTTACGCAGGATCGTTTTTGATGGGTTGGTTCATATTTGTATGTACTTTTGAAGTCTCTCATGTATCTCTTATGTAACTATTCATGATTTTGACCTCCTTCTTGTGGGAAGCATAAAATGGAGATACATCCGTCGAGAAGTTACCTGGGTCATTATATACTAAGGTAAGTAACCTTTGGTTGTCTGTTTGTCCCTGATTTTTGCGGTTTGTCCCCGGAACAATACATAATTGATATAGTTTCTATACAAGATGAGTTCTTTTAAGCAAAAGGTTTACATCCCCGGAAGAGATTTCTCGACTCCCTTCGTGCCCCGGGGCTGATACCCGCAACTTCAATCAACGCGACTGTCCCCCGGACAGATCGCTCGTTTCAGTTGACCTCACCACCTGCAAAGCATCCGCCACTGGCGGTTGCAGGTGGTTCGCCCCATTTCCACTGAAATAGAGCCACTGGCTCTATTTCCGGGCGTTTCGAACCCCAGGATGACAAAGTGAAGGAAACGGTGTTCCTTATTACAATCCCGATGGCAAGTATCAAGATCGGATTTCCTTTATATATAGTTTTCAAAGACTGGGTAAAAAAAAGAAGCATACTTTGCTTCTTTTTATATTATTCTGTAATGGCACCGCAATCGGTGAGTTTACTGATAACAGCTTTAACAAGCGACTTTAGTTCTTTTTCCGGCTTTGCAAGTTCCTGTGCCAGTTTTAATTTTGATACAAGATATTCTTCCGTAGTCTCTTTGATCAGATACCGGACAACTATAGCTTCATCATTATTCAGCTGGATAACACCATGATTTCTCCATCCGGTTTTCCCTGATGGCAACAGGACTGTGCTCCCACCGATCTTCTGGAGTGAGAAATAGGGATTAAGCTTCATGTCTGATATCCTCCAATCATGAGTAAACAGAAATGCGGACGACATTATGTCGTCCGTAAAAACTAAAGCTTTTCTTAATCACCGCTGTTATCAGTTCCGGATCTGACTCCTGAATGATCATTAGGGCATCGGAATATCAGGACCAGGCTGAAACCCTTGGGCGTCTTGTCCGCCGACTATTATAGTCGTAGTACTTGTAGTAATAATATCTTGCTTCTCAAAACGGATAACTTCTACTTCTGCTTTTGTAAACGTTTTCTTCTCGGCCTGCATTGGACTTCTCCCTTCCTCCGTGGCTGTAAAGTTACAAGTTACTGGTGCATAATACAGGAGCGTAACAGTTATGTCAATATATTTTGGTATTTTTGTGTAACTTTTCTTTGTATCGGTTATGTGTCAAGCCTTTCAAGTTTTTTTTGTTTTTGCATTATTCTTTTTGTTTTTCATCAGTATTTGTCTATATCTTTATCATTTTTGTATCATTTATTGCTCTTCATTTTCTCTTTTGTTCGTATCTTTTTGTAAGTTGCGTTCTGTTTGCTTTTTTGCTTGTTATCTGTTTTTTATCGTTTAAAGTTACGTAGTGATATATAGTCACTTGTCGTGACTTTTCCTTTTTGATATACTTCTCTCAGGTTTTACAATCGAATGTCGAGAGGGGCTGTTGGTGTGTCTGAACAGACAAAGGTTAAGCTG
>JAEEGL015605184.1_pt1 | contig 53169 bp, 25 predicted proteins | sample 9134231 | NCBI WGS metagenome assembly JAEEGL01 (sample SAMN16246548, study PRJNA631951) | gut metagenome | biome: gut microbiome; feature: rumen; material: fiber-attached | host: Bos | place: Iran: Karaj | collected 2018-10 | reverse complement strand
CGGCGTAGTTCGCCTCCGCAAAGCTTTCAAGATAGCTTTCGTAATCTGTCGATGAATCAGAAGGCGCAGCCATTTCTTCTACCTGCGCCAATTCGGCAGGCGTAATATCGCCATCCTGCGCTTCCTCGTCGGCATACGCCGGCATTGCGAAGGATGAAAATATTATACCTGCTGCCAAAATTACAGACATAAGTCTTATCTTGCTTCTGTTCATCGTTATTCCCCTAATCTTATAACTATCTGATAAATTTCCCCGAGGCGGGATTATCCTCCCCGGGGAAATCTTAAAACTTAAAAAATATCAACATCCCAATCGGAAAGATACTGGAACAGACGGGTCAGGTCTTTATTGTTGACATTTCCGTCACCGTTAATATCGAGTGCCGACTCGTTAACTTCAACATCCCAGTCGGAAAGATACTGGAACAGACGGGTCAGGTCTTTGTTGTTGAGATTTCCGTCATTGTTCACATCGCCCGGCAGGTGGGTTACGAGCTTTTCAATAGGTCTTGTTTCGCCCGTTTCATAACCGCAAACGGAGCAAATCTGTTTTTCAAGTCCCTCCGCTTCAGCGGTTGCCGGTGTGACTTCCTGCCAAATCAAATTGTGTTCGGCAATATCAATATCGGTATCGCAATCCGAACAATGATGGTAATGCTTTGATTCATTTGTCACCCACTCGCCTAACGTATGATTATCCGGGTCAATTTCACCGTATTCGTTGCCGCAAACCGTACATATGGCACGTTTCGTACAGGTTGCGGTACCGCCGGTATGCTCGGTATGATATCCCTCGCCGAAATAACCTTCGGGGATATCCTGTGCGGAAATATATGCGGCATATCCGTCGATGCTCCACTTGCCCGCCGGAGCCGCCATAATATTGTTCGGGTAGGTATCCTCATTATCGGCATTAAGATTTGCATACTTATACGTGGCTTTGAAATTCAAGGAATCTTCCGTTATATTCGGACAAACGTCTTCTCCTACGATGGACGTCGGGTCATCCTTATCACTGAGAAGATAAAGCTCCGGGTCAGTAAAAGCGAAAGTGCTTTCATAGGCGGCGTCAACAGAACCTTTGCCGACGTGTTTCGCATTACCGAGAAGTATCGCCTGATGTGCAAAGGTGTTCGGATCACGCAGATAAAATGACCAATAATCGCTGCAGCTTGAAAAATACAGCTTAATAACCGCAGTGTAGGTAAAGGTCTCCGGATCATATCTTGAAAACAGAGTTTCACCCGTCTCGCCGTTTTTCGTAAAATCGCTTTCAGAATACGCCGCAGAATAATTTGAATACCACGTCGGCCTCATTACGGAAATCGCGGGTATTTCGTCGCCATCTATTTTCATTTTACATCTGAAAACATAATACTGATCGTTATCCTCAGACTGATCGAGAAAATCAAGTGGAATAATTGCGTTGCACAACGCGCCGCCGGAAGGACTTATTACTATCATTTTTTGATTGACGCCGATCGAAGAGAGTTCCTCTTTTCCGACAGGATCGGCATAATTCTTTCCGCACTCATCACAGCGGTAATACTCACGGGTATACTGCGTTTCCGCGTGACGTGCAAGAATGTGACCGGCAAGCAGGCAATCGGTAACATCATACGTATCAACCATATATGCGTCGCCTACTACCGACCAGTTGTTAACCATTGCTCTGGCAATATTTCTGTTTTGCTTATCGGTATTTTCAATATTACTGCTGGCAATATAACTGTAATCATCGTGAACGGTCTCAGCATAAAGACCGGCCGCAATATCCCCTCTGATAAAACTCTTGTTAACGTCGTAGAGGTCTACATGAATATTGTAAATGGCGAATGATGACCGGTAAGAATTATCGTCCGTCGCCTGACCGATCTCGCTGTTGCCGATAAGCAAGGCTTCATTAGCGCCGCTGGGCTGATTTTCAGCTGCCGAGCCGACATACATTCTTACCCAGCCGGTAAACTTACCGGTTTCCGGATCATATTCGGTCTGTGGAAGATTTGCCTCACCCTCGGTGATATTGTAAGCGCTGTTATTTGCCGGTCTGAATCTGTAAGGATTTCCCCACGCCTCGGGATAAAGCCGGGTAAGCATTGGCTTGCCGTCACCCGAAAGACGTAACGCGTCAAATGTAACTTTAAGATATACTCTTCTGCCCGAGGGATATGGCGCCTCGCTTGATGCAAAATACTGGTTGAGGTTAAGCGGAATAGCTATATTTGCCGTTCTCACCTCGCCGGGCATGTTTGCCTTTATTACCATAACTTTTTTACTTATATCATCGATTATTCCATAGGTGTCACCGATTTTTTGAAAATAAAGGCCTGCATAGTTGTCACTGGTATAGTATTCTCTTGTTTTATCAGTCGCTTCGTGTTTTACAAACTCCGCTTCGCCGTCGGTAAAGAAATCAGCGGGAACTGTGATATGCTTTACGAGATCAGGAGTCGACTGGATAAACCACTTATCCGCCGGAGCGTAAATCATAGCGTAACGGTAATCCTTTAAGCTGCCCTCGCTGCCGTTTTTACGGTGGATATATCCCGTATTCATATCCATATTCTTATCAGAAAAATCGCCGACCAAATTGTCACCGTATTCACCGATTCCGCCGTCACCGGGAACGTAGGAGTAAAGCTCGGGGTCGGTCATAATGAACGAATTGTCAAAATCGTGTTCCGACTGCCATGCGTTATTCGATTCTACGTTGCCTATGGCGATAAAGCCCCACGGCGCGGCATAACTGAGTATATACGGCTCTATTGAGAAGATGACTTCGCAATCACCCGTTTCGGCATCATAGCTGTACGAATTGTACACGCCGGCTGAATCGCCGTTGCCGTTATTAACCCATTTCGGCTCGGTATACGTACCGGAATAAAAATCAGATCCGGCACGGCGAATAAAGCTGACTATCGGCTTACTGCCCGAAAGCATTTTTGCCTTAAAAGTAAGCTTGAAGTATACCCTGCCGTCATCCGCCTGTGCGCCGCCCTCACTATCGTTAAATTCGGGATAGCCGTCGCCTGCGTTGGTCATTTTAAGCCCGAAGGCGATATTGGCAATATGCTTATCGCTTCCGGTTTTGCCTATGAATACCGCATCTTTGGTATTAACCGTACCCTCGGCGGCTACCGCCGGCAAGGCGATAAGTGTAAGCACGGTAAACATTGAAAATGCAATGGCAAGCGCCAGAACCAATGATAAAACTCTTTTTGCTTTCATTGAATCACATCCTCGTCATGAGTTGTTTCCGGGAATTAACTGTTTTCAATCCAGTAAACGGCAGCCGGACTGCTATCCACGGTATTTACCGCCGCCAAGAGAGATTCTCTGCTGCTTGCGTATTTGAAACCGTCGGCGATAGGTCCGTAAGCCATTACAGCTCCATCGTTTGCGCCTTTTCTCTGGAAGTAAGTATTGCCGCGCACGGTAACTCCCGCGTGCATAAGGGGACCGGTCGTATCCCAAGTCCACATAATATGTGAGAATCTCGTACAGTCAAGAATATTGTTTTCAATATAAAGTTCTTCCACACGATCCATATAGTTGATCTTTGAAAATGTTATATTTGCTATTCTGTAACCGCCGTCACACCTGTCATAGCATCCCCAGCCGTAACCGGCATTCCGGAGAATGTTGTCGCGGATGTAGATGTTACGCATAATATCGCTTGTCGGATTACGGCCCAAGAATATTTCGACATTGTAAGCGCAGTTTTCGATAACATTTCCGGTAAAGCTTATATTGCTGAAGGTCACCGGACTGCCGGAACCAAATGACTGGAAGGTGACACCCGCATCGTAGCAATCATGAATGTAACAATCGCTCACGCTTCCGTTATCAAAGCCATTGCCGAACTGTACACCGTTACCAAGGCGATTATCACTGTTGTTTATACCGCCAATATAAGCGATCTCGCAATGCTTTATGCTAAGGTTGCCGCTGCCTGATGCAAGTATGCCGTGTTGACCGCCGTATTTGACCGCTATATGATCAAGCGTTGTAGTATATCTTGTTTCATTGGAAGAGCCGCCGTTTGCCGAGATTACCGGGCGACCGATCGCAATCTCGATTCTCGGGAAACGATTTGCCGGGTTGGTTGCAGAATAAACATAAATATAACCGGCATTTGCGGCGCCTCTGTAAGGCGCGTAGTATTCAAGATCGCTGTCAACATCAGAAAGATTCCATGAATACGTATTCTCCGTAGCGGGTGTTGCAACATCTTTACCTAATGTTATATTACCGCTACTGTCGATAAAATAAATCATACCTGCGCAATTGTAGGTGTGAACATCAGTGCTGTATCTGTATCTCCACAGATTTGTTCCGGCACTCGTCCAGCCGCTCGCGTTTGACGAACCACCGTAATTCTTGCGTGAACCAAGTATCTCCGGCTTTGCGCCCGAGCCGTAAGCAGAGTAATGAACACCTGATTTTAACTCAAATGATATCTCCGCATTATCAGTAGAATTGCGCCATGTACTGCCACGCTCCAAATAAATCGTATCGCCGGATACTGCTTTTGAATTTGCCTTGCTTATGGTGGCAAGCGCGTTAGCGGCGGAGGTGCCTGAATTACTGTCGCTGCCGGAGTTAGATACGTAATAAGATTTTCCGCCTCCGGACCATTCGCCGTTTTTGTTTGTCATTATTACATTGTTCAGTCGGAAATCTGCGGCGCTTTTTGCACCGCTAAGTGAGTTTCCCGAGCCACCATTTATAACTGCCTTGTTCTTGGCGTGAACAAGGTCTCTGACATCTCCCCATACGCTGTCGTTATTGGGATTATAATACGGATTTATGCCATCGCTCGTCTCAGTGCCCAAAATAACCTTGCGGATAAGTCCGACGCGCTGAGCAACATCGATACTGTTGAAGAAATCCGCGGGAACTCTTACGATATATCCGTTTACATTTGTATAATCCGCGGCACTGTCGGCGCCGTCCTGATTATAGCCGAACCAGCCGGGAGCGACGTATCTTGAAATACTGATGGTTCCGTCCTGATTCAAATACAAACCGTAAGTATCCTTTACATTGGGAACTATATCGTAAACGCCGTCATTCAAAATCGGATTGAGATCGCCGACAAGATTGGAACCTACTGTATTTCCTCCGGAGCCGTCAAGCTCGTAGAGCGTTACACCGTTAATATAGAAATCGTTGCCGGTGCTGTCCGCACCAAACGAGAATATGAAGCGTGTATTCGGATTGCGCCAGGTATTTGTGTAAGCCGGCTCATTTGCGGCATTTGAATAAACCTCGTACTGCGCGCTGATCTTGCCGTGGCGCGGAACCACATTCTGTTTAGTGACCGTTACACTGCCGCCGGTATTTGAAGTAGCCGAAACTTCCGGTTCGTCGCCGGTCGAGCGATAATTATATTCAAGCCGATAATACTTATCCGGCTGCAGTCCTACCTTAAACTGAATCTGCGCTTGCTTTGAGCCTATCGCTTTAAGTGCGATGTTTTCAAGACCCGTTACTTCACTTCCGGCGAAAAGCTCACTTTCCGGCATTGGCATTACACATGCCTGAGTGAAGTTTTTTACACCAAGCAGATCGTTATTCCATGCGGCGCCGTTTGTCCAAAGCGGCAGACCCGCCTTTATATTATCATCCGAAAGGCCTGTAAGCACCTGCGCCGGTGACAATGAAAGGTTGCCGTTTATATAATGGTTAGGTCCGAGCGTATCGCCTGTCACTTTGCGTACGGACATATTCGTAAAGTAAAGTGACGATGTTACGTATCTTTCCTCTGTACCGACGCCTATTTGAGCGCTAAAGTTACCGTCGCCGCTTGTACGGAGAGATCTCGTCGTAAAGCGGAAGGAAATATGTGAGCCGTCGTCGGTAAGATCTGTTCGGCTTACGCTCGCCCAACTGGTTCCGTTATGATCTCTTGTTACGAGATTGAGAGCCGATCCGCCGAACACACGGTAATCGAGGTCAAACTGATAGGTCGTATCAGATTCAAGGAATATTTGAGAATTGAGCGCGTTGCCTACATTGGCATTTTCCGCGCCGGCAAGACGAATCACCTTTGAATCTTCAGTACCTTCAAAATAGCCGTCCGGTATATCGTAAGCGTGAACATAATTGGTCGAGCCGTCTATGCTCCATTTATTCGCCGGAGCCGCCATAATATTGTTGGCGGATGTGTCTTCATTTGAACTGTTAAGATTTGAATACTTGTAGGTCGTACCGAAGTTAAGCGATTTATCGGTTATATTTGTGCAGAGATCCGCGCCTTCAACAGATGTGGGATCGTTCGCATTGGTAAGTTTGTAGAGTTCGGGATCTGTAAACGCGAAACCGGATTCATAGCTTGTTTCGCCTCTGCCGGTACCTTTGTGTTTGGAGTTACCAAGCAATATCGCGTGGTGTGCATAAGTATTTGGCTCACGCAGCCAATAGGCGTAATAATCCCTGAATCCTCCCAAGAACAGTTTGATTACCGCTGTATATGTCCCGGTCGCAGGGTCATAGCGTGAAAACAGCGTGTTACCTGTTTCACCATAGCCGGTGAAACCGTCTTCCGAATATGCGGCGGAATAATCCGAATAGTAATTAGGCCGCATAACCGAAATAGTCGGCAGTTCGTCGCCGAACATACGCATCTTGCACTTGAACACATAGTACTGTTCGTTTTCTAAATCCCAATCCTGAAAATTAACGGGTATGAATGCGTTGGCGCCGGTCTGGCCGGTGCTGTTTATAACTATCATCTTCTGTGTAGCGGAAATATCCGGTAATTCTTCGTTGCCGAAGCGGTCGACGTAATTCTTGCCGCAGGAGCAGTGATAGTGCTCTACCGTGGTTGCTGTCTCAGCGTTATAGGTAAATGTATGGCCGCTTAAATAGCAGTTTGTAAGGTTATATGCGGTTATCATATAGGGATCGCCGCATACCGACCACTTACTGCCGGATGCTCTGCCGATGCTATGACTTCTATCGTCGGACTTTGCAGTCTGATTTGAAGCAATATAGCCGTAAGTGTCGTTGATATTCTCGGCGTAAAAATCGGGACCGGCATCAGCTTTAATGAGCGTACTCATATCACTGTCATATACATCAATTTGAATATCTTTAATCGCAAATGAAGATTGATAAGCGTTATCCGTGCTTTCCGCGGCCACCTCAACATTGCCGAACAGCAGCACTTCATTGGCGCCGTTTGGCAATAACTGACCGTCGGATCCGCGCCAATGCCTTACCCAACCTACAAACTGACCTGTAGAGGCGTTGTAAGTTGTTTGAGGAAGTCCGCTTTCGCCAACGGTATTGTTGTAAGAGCAGGCGGTGGCACCGTTTGTCCTGTAAGTTTTTGTATCACCGTAAAGACGGGTAAGCATGGGCTTGCCGCTTCCCGAAAGCCGCTCTACATCCGCGGTTACCTTGACATAACATTTTTTAGATGTGGGATTTGGATCCGTCGCCTGAACAAACCACTGGTCAAGATACAGAGGAATTCCAATGTTCGCCGTTCTGTCCTCACCGGGCATATTTGCTTTGATTTCAACAATCTTTTTGTTGATATCGTTTATTATCTGATATGTACCGCCGAGTTTCGCAAAATAAAGATCACTGTAATTCGGGCTTGTATAGTACTCTCTTGTAACAGAAGTAGCGGCATGCTGTGTAAACGAAGGAGTCGCGCCGGTGAAGAAATCCGCCGGAACGTCGATAAGTTTTACCTTTGAATACGAGGTGTCTATACTCCATTTATTCTTTGGCGCATCCATAAGATTACGGTACTTTTTGTCCTCGTTGCTTCTCATTTGATACGCTTCGTCAGTAAAATCATCTTCACTTACAGCAGGCGCTATATTACTGTTTATAAGGTTTTTTGAGCTATCATAAAGCTCTACCGCAACATCGGTAAATATAAACTCGTTATCAAAATCACCCTGATAAGTTTTACCGTTTTTACGCTCGACATTGCCTATGGTAATGCCTTCGCATTTTTCGTCCGCCTGACCCTTATTATACGTCTGATAATCAGAACCGGACCAAACGCCTAAATAGTCGGTAGAAAACTCGCCGGTAGAGGAATTGTACGTAGTACCCGAATTGTCCCACATATTTTCCTGCCTGGTACCGCCGGGGCTTGTATTGGCACCGTTGAATCTTCCCACATACGGTTTGGTGCCCGAAAGCATTTTTACCTTAAAGTGGATCTTTACATAATGCTGACCGGTAGCAGAATCGTAATCCTTCACATTGAACGGGAAGAAAACATTTATCGTATTCTGTTTACCCGATTCGCTCTTTCCGATGTAAAATGCTTTTTTGGTAGCAGTCTCCCCCGTTGCGCTCGCTTTCATTGGTTCGACGGTGTTTACAACGAGAGTCAGTGCAAAAACACAAGTTAATACCATTATTGCCGACATCAATGACGAAATAATCCTTTTTGCCTTCACATTGATTACCTCCTAAAAAGTAAGTTTATATAATCAACCAATCCATTTAATGGATTTAGGGTTGGAATCAAAAAGCCTGACCGCGGCTTCAAGCGTTGAAAGATTGCCGGCGCTTCGCATACCGCCGTACCAAATTGCATCGCCGAATCTGTTCTTACCGTGGAAATATGTGTTGCCGCTTATATCCCACTCGCCGTAGTTTGAGTCGGTGCTGAAATTCCAACGAACAATATAACTGTCCGAGCAGTCAAAAATATTATTCTTTATCGCATTAGATTCAGCGTTCGGGAAAGTGTGACTGAATACGCAGATATGATATCCCGCGTGGTCGGTGCGCTGTCTCCCAAAACCGTAACCGGCAAAACGGCTTATGTTATCAACACATTGAAAATTCTTAATAACCGCGTCGGATATGCCTTTTGTTGTATCACCCGAGTTCGCATGCCAGAATTCGACCGAATAAGTCGAATATTCAAAAAGATTGCCCTTGTAAGTGATATCCTTATACTCGTCGCTCATGCGGGACGCGGAGTAGGTATAATCACCCTGAAATGAAACGGCGGCGTCATAAACTTGATATACCCAGCAATTTTCAATTCTGTGACCGTCAACGCCGTTCCATACCTGAATGCCGTTGCCGTAGCGCAGTGTTCCGCTTTGTATCGCTCCGCCGATGAAACCCACCTCGCAGTTGGTTACGGTAAAATTATCACATCCGCATACGGAAATGCCGAAAGCACCGATATATTTGATGCGTAGATTATCAATAGTTATATCCGGTGCATTGCCCGCGGTAAAGGCGGCCTTTTTAAGCCCTATCTCAATATCCTTGAACACCTTTCCGGGGTTACCGCCGTCATAGTAGAGATAAACGGTATCCTGATTCCGGTTAAAGTAAAAATCGCCGTTCTTTTCAAGAGCAATAAGCCCGTTAAGCTTTTTAGTGCCTACCATTTCACCGTGATTAAAAACAATCAGACCGACGTCTATATCCGCAACCGTTACCTTCCAGATATTTTCCCTTGTGCTCGGCACCCAGAATTCGGAATTTGCGTAGTTATACGCAGAACCGTAAAAGGTGGGTTTTTCGCCTTCGCCGTAACTGCCGTATATAACGCCCTCTTTACATTTCACCGGATTGGTAAGCCGCCAAAGCCCTCCGCGTTCAAACAGAACCGCGTCTCCCGGTTTTAAGATGTTCCTTGAAAAAACTGAAGCCCTTGTGGTCTTAAACGCCCTTTGCGGAGATTTACCGTCATTATCGTCGTTTCCGCGCGGGGAAACATAATAGGTGGTTCCGGTGATTTTATAAATACTCGCAGTATTTCCCGAACCGAGCACCTTTTCGCGAAGCGCATTCGCCTGCGCGTCCGAATACCCGGATTTGCGCGTACAGTCAGCGTTCCACTTTGTATTGAGCGTTGCCGGAGCGGTACCGTATTCGGGCAGGATTTCGGCAATATTATTATCGTCATCCACCGTGATATAGGTCTCAGTTATGGTATCGTCTTCCAAGGATACGCTGCCGGGCGTCAAAGACTGATCATCTGCGGGATCAACCTCATCACCGTCGCCGGAAGAAGTATCATCGGAACCGTGCGAGGAAGTATTGTTTTTCTTTTCCGCATTATTCTTGTTTGCTTTATCACGTCCGCAGGCACAGCAAATCGCAAGGAGCATAATTGCCAATATAACCGCAATTATTCTTTTCATTACCGTCCTCCGTAAAAAATCAACTGAATTTTTCAAGTGTTTTGTTTGCCTGCTTTACGGCGCGATCAACAGTCGGCTTTGCAACAGTATCTATTTCGTTCTGTAACTGCGCCTCGTTTCCCACTTTACGCATATACGCTTCAAGACCGGCGTTTTCATTGCCTACTACTTTGGTAAGACCTCTGTCTATTACGGGGTGAACGTTCTGCTGACTTCTGCACCATTTGTAGGTTTCGAGTACCTGATCGTTGCAGAAAAACATACTGCTGTCGTAATTGTTGGCGTCAAGATAATAACGCAGATAATAGTAAACCGCCTGGGGGTTTTTAGCGCCCTTCGGTATGCCGTACGCCTCATATTCGTTATACGGCTGATAGTATTTATCGGTTATCCCCGTGGGAACCGGCACGCAGTAGAGGTCGTCGTTCGCCTTTGCAGTCGAGTAATGATAGTCGGTCCTGCGTGCGCCGATAATGTTATCGGTGTAGAAAAGATACGTGCCGTTTTCCAATTTATCGGATTCACGGGTCGTATCGGAAACCATGCCGTCCTCTTTGTTATGCGTACAAGCCCTCAAAGCGTCTATTACCTTACGGTCAGATAAATTATTGACGAATTTCTTGCCGTCAAATTTAATCATGCTCACACCGCTGAACCATAAATAATCAAGCTGATTAGAGGTCATCCACGCGGGTCTTGACGTTTGCTTTCTGAATTCCTTGCAAAGATTACGAAAAGCTGTCCACGTCCACTTGCCCTCTTTCCAGAGATCGTAAGGATCGTCGAGTTTATATCTGCTTATGGTAGATTTACAATACATAACCACAGTCGGCTGTTGGTTAAACGTGTTTTTGAGATTTACGCCGTAAATCTTGTTCTTTACGGTGTAAACGGAAGTAAGCGCGCTGTCCCATATATCGCCTTTGAAGTCGTAACCGGTTGCGGACTTAACATCCTGAGTCAGCGACATTCTTGATATAAGCGGGTTATTATAGCGAATAACGTCCGGCGCCGTACCGCTGTTTATCTTTGCCGCTATTTCGGAATCATAGTTCTCATAGCTGCCCTTTTCCCAGTTGACCTTAATGCCGGTCTGCCTGGTAAAATCGCTTATTACTTTTTCAGCGCCCGTCACATCCTTCACGTCGTTCCACGAATAAACGTTGATCGAAGTTCCGCGCAGGTTTGAGGGCATCTGAGCAACCAGATCTTTCCATGCGAGTTTATCGGCGTTGTTTACCGCCGGGGCTTTGGTACCGCCGGATGAATCCGTATTGCCGGAAGAGCCGTTTTCGCCCGAATCGACGTTGATATCTGAGTTGCCTGACTCAATGTCCCAGTTCTCATCCGCCTCGTCAAGACTTGCGGAAAAGCCGTCGCCTTGTTTTTTGCAGGAAGAAAGCGAAAACGCGAAAACAACCGCAAGAAGTAAGCAAATAATTCTCATTAATTCTTTTTTCATAGCAATTTCTCCTTTATGATTATTAACCCACAATACCGCAGGTGGCTATACTTTTAACAAACCGCCGCTGCATGAACATAAAAAACATCAAAAGCGGCAAAATACAAATAAACGAGCAGGTCAGTATCAGAAGACCGATTGCAAAGGTCTGCTTTCCGATAACGTCGCCGGTAAGAAGCGTTTTAAGGTTTGCCAGCATTACGCTCAGCGGAAAATGGTCCGAAAGGTATATCTGCGCCTGATAATAATCGTTGTAATACCACACGACCGAAAAGACTAAAACCGTTACTGCCGCGGCGCCTGATGACGGAAGCACTATACGCAAAAACGTTTTCCACGGTCCCGCGCCGTCTATCCACGCCGCCTCTTCAAGTTCTTTCGGCAAGCCCTTAAAGAATTGCAGATATATGTAAATGAAAAAACCGTTTTTCAGACCTGTTGCAAACAAAGCCGGCAGCCAAAACACAAGCGGCGTATTCAAAATACTCGGTCGCAGTTCGACACCCGTCAGTTTCGACAGCCAACCCAGAATTCCCAAAACGTCAAGATGCCTGAAATTATCGTAGCTTGGAATCATTATCATCGTATCGGGGATCAGAATACAAAGAACCATCACCACCATCAAAAAACGTTTTCCCCTGAAGTTAAATCTCGCCAACCCGTAAGCGACAAAAGAGCAGGATATAAAAGACAGCAGTGCGGCCACTATGCCGTTTATCATCGTACTGAACAATGACGACCAGTATTTAAGGACTATCATTGACAAGTGAACGCTTTTAAGCGATATGTGCTTCGGCACCCACTCGACCGTGGGATCAAGCCAATCCCCGGTGGATTTCAGAGCGTTCATCGCCATAAAGGCAAACGGATAAGCAAGGACGTAAACAAACGCAAGCAGAATCAGATATCTCACCACATAGTATAATGTGCCGTATGAATGTTTCTTTATTTTATCAAGATTAAATCTCAATTTCGGATTCACCTTCTCTTATGCTTCCTGCCGTTTCGGCACCGCAAATCAAATATGGTTCCAAGTGTAATTGCATGGATTATATACATTATTCAAACTGTCAACAGAATGGTATAATTTTATTATATAACTTAAACAAAATAAATACTATAAATATTTTTTTTAATTTTATGAAATATTTTACAAACGGGGAAAAGGCAAAATAGCACAACCAAGCGCATAAAAGTGCGTTAAAAAGCCATTTAAGGCGAGTTGCTTTTATATTGCATCTTGATTTTTTGAAAAAAATGTTATATTTTTAATTAAAGTGTATCGCAAATATTTTATTTTCTTGAGGTGACATTATGACAGAGCAAAAACCGATCAATGAAAAGAAGGCTTTTAACTATCCGAAAGAAAGTGATTTGCCGTTTTATATGCATTGTCTGAACCGCGTGATATATAATCACGGTCCCGCCCCGATTTATCACTATCATGATAAAATAGAGTTGATCTACTGCGCAACCGGAGAACTTGAAGTTCATCTTTTTTCGGAAGTAGTCACGCTTAAGCCGGGTGATTTTATCTATATTGCGCCCAACATACCGCACAAAATCGTTGCAAAAAGCGAAACAAATCACCACATTGTTCTGCAATTTTTGAACCAGATTTTACATGTACCTTCAAGCCGTAACATTCCGTCAGTAGAGTATTATTTGTCCCTTCTCGGCAATTTTGAACTGTTTCGTTGTCAGAAGGAAACCGACAGCCAATTCTCCGCATTGTTTTTCGATTCTCTCGAAAACTATTCTCACAACGATTTTGCAAAGCGCTTGGCGCTGCGAGCAAATATAATGAGCATAATGTCATATATAATAAAGCAGCGCGCTGTGGTGCCGGCATCAATATCAAGCACGAAAGACACGGATTTCTTTGCAAAATTAGAGCCATATATTACTGAAAAGTGTCCCACAATAACGCTTAGCGAAGCAGCCAAGTACTGCACAATGAATTACAGTTATTTCAGCCGAAATTTTAAATCGGTTTTCGGCGTTCCGTTTTCAAGTTACGTCATCAAAAAGCGTATTGAGAAGTCAATGGATCTTTTATCGTCTTCATCTATGACGCTTGATGAAATAGCAATAGAATGCGGCTTTTCAGATTTAAGTTATTTTATCAAGTGCTTTAAACAGGAACGCGGTATTACGCCGAAAAAGTTCCGTACAATAACCAAAAAGGACAAATAACAATCATAAAACGCCTGACAAGCGCGGAGGTTTCGGCGCGACGTGATAAGGAAGTATTATGTATAAACTTTGCCGCGCCGAAAATGAAGACGCTTCGCTAATGAAGAAATTCGAATTCAACGGTTTTCTTCAAGCGGGCGGCTTCGCTTCATTAGGCAACGCAGTTGCCGTCTTCATTAGGGCATAGCCCGTCTTCATTATACCGGTTGAATACGAAAAAGCAGACTGATTTTGTTCTCAGTCTGCTTTTCTTAAGTGCGCACTTACTCACCACTCGAACGTGAGGTGAAAAAACTTCCTTATGACGGTCGGGTATTCCCTCCGCGCTTGTGCTTTTTACGGTATAACCGCCGATATTGTGCTTACTTTGTTATTCGATGGCTCCAAGCCATACCACAGCGTTCGGTGCGGTATCGAAGGTTGCAACCGCAGCGGCGAGGGACGCCTTGTCGCTCGCGTATTTATATCCGCCGGCGATAGGTCCGTAAGCCATAACAGCCCAGTCCGCGGCGCCTTTCCTCTGAACGTATGTGTTGCCGGTGGCGGTAAGACCCGCGTGATTGGCAACGCCGTCAGTGCCCCAGGTCCACATAACGTGTGACATTCTCGTGCAATCCATAATATTGTTTCTTATATAGGTGTTGCTTACGTTGTTGATATAAGTGTTCTTGGACGCCGCGATATTGGCGATTCTGTAGCCGCCGTCGGCACGGTCGTAACAACCCCAGCCGTAGCCCGCATCTCTGAGAATGTTATCCTCGATATAGATATTGGACATACTGTCGCTATTGTTTCTGTTCATAAAGAACTCAACGTTGTACGCGCAGTTTTCAATTACATTACGGCAGAAATAAATGTTTGAGAATGTAATTGCGCTGCCGGAGCCATATGACTGGAAGGTAAGACCGGCGTCAAAGCAGTCGTGAACGTAGGAATCATAAACGCGGCCGTTGGTGTAGCCGTTACCGAACTCAACGCCGTTACCGAGACGGTTGTAACCGCCGCCGGAAGACATATACTGGTGAGTGCCGCCGATATAAGCGATTTCACATTTGTTTATCCAGAAATTGCTTCCTCCGCTGACGCTCTTTATACCGTGCTGTCCGCCGAATTTTACAGCAACATTGCTAAGTGACGTAACACCGGATTCAGAGGCGGATGTACCGTTTTTACCCTCAACAAGAGTATGACCCAACGCTATTTCAATTCTCGGGAACCGTGTTGCGGGATTTGAGGTTGAGTAGACGTACATACGACCGAGGCTTGAAAGAGAACCTGCCGTTATATTTCCGCCCGTTTCACCGTTAAGTATATTTGCCTTATACGGCGCAAAGAATTCAAGGTCGCTGTCAAGATCCGCGGCGGAGTAGGTGTAAATATTTTTGCTTGTATCAGGAGATGCTATTGATTTACCGGGATGAACCGTACCGTCAGCGTCGATAAAGTAAATCATAGCGGCACTGGACGTTGAGCTTGAACCGTAATCATAATACCAAATATGAGAGCCGCTCGAGGTCTCCTTCCACCCGCTTGAGTTAGAAGAACCGCCGTAATTTTTAGCGGAGCCTAAAAGCTCGGGCTTGGCGCCTGTACCGTAAGCCGTATAATGAACGCCGGATTTAAGAGTAAATGCCGGATTCGCGCTTGTGGTAGTACGCCACGTATCTCCGCGCTTTAAGAGAATTGTATCACCGGCGGAAGCCTTATCGTTTGCGGTGGAAATCGAGGCGACAGGAGTGTTTTCGGACGTGCCGTTGTTACTGTCGCTGCCGCTGTTCGACACATAAATCTTTTTGCCTGTTCCCTGACCGCTTGAATCGTCATCCACCATTATAACGGTATCAAGGAGAGCCGCCTTCATTGAGTCGGTTACATTCTGAGCGGTTCCCGCAGCGTAAACGGAAGATGCCTTTGAATGCACAATGTCCTTTACGTTACTGCGTGTTCCGTCGCCGTTCGAATCATAAAGCGGATCAAAGCCGTCGGCGCTGTTATATCCGAGTATAACCCTGCGAAGTGCTTCAAGGCGCTGCGCGGGTGCCTTGTATTGGAAAAATCCCGCCGGCACCTTTACGAGTTTGATATTTCCCGCCGTAAATTGACCATTCAGTTCAAATATGAGCCAACCGTTAGCCTGTTCACGGGCAAGAGCGGCAGTAGCGTCTTCGTTTGCGGTAATATTTACTGTGTTTCCTACGCCCGTAAGAGTGTTGTAATTATCATCTGCAAATATGGCGTTGAGATTGCCGACAATATTAGCGCCAACAGTTGAGCCACCCGAGCCGGCGAGCTCATAAAGCTGGATATTTCCGACGTACGCGGCGCCGCTGCTGCCGCCGGAACCGCCGAATCTTATAAGTCTGAATCTTGTGTTGGGATCATATCCGCTATAAGTGGTATTATCGGATCCCGAATAAATCTCATACGTATTCCTGTAATAACCGCCGGAGTTGGATGACAGTTTATTAACCGTCACGGTTCCTTTTCCGTTGGCCACAATCTCGGGAACATCCTCTAAATTCCTGTAATCGTAGGAGAGCCTGTAATAAGTATCAGGTTTTAGCTGCGCCTTAAATTGAAGCTGAGTATAACTACGGTTTTCGACCTTTACGGCTATATCGCTTCTGCCGCGCATATCAGTACCGTCAAAGAAGTTGTCAGGTATAGCCATAAATCTGTTTTCAGTATATTTATAAGCGTTTGCCGGATCAACATACCCGAAGAAATTCGAGTTGTAATTAGAGCTTGTTATACTGCCGATTGAACCGAAAGCAAAATCACCGCTTGCAAACCTGTTCCTGCCGGTAACGACTCCTCCCTCCACTTTGCAAAGTGACAGGTTGGCATAATATACATTTGACATGTTTCTGCCTTCCCAGTTGATTCCGAGACAAAGTCTGAAATTGCCGTCGCCGGTAGTCCTCGCATCAGACGGCATTGTAAACTGAACCGACATATGTGAACCATCCACATTATCGGCGGTAGGAGTAACAACGGCGTCTGCATACGAGCCGCTTGAATAGCAAAGACTTATATAGGGTATAGTTCCGTTAAACGCGCGATAATCCATATCGAATTGATAAGTCGCGCCTTTCTCCAAGAACACTTCATCTCTCACGGCAATTTGAGAACTTGAACTGTTATATCCGGCCCATTTCAACATTTTAGGCTGAACAGTGCCCTCAAAGAATCCCTCGGGGATATTGTTATTGATTGCCCAATATGTCGAAGTGAAACTCCACTTGCCTACCGGAGCCGCCATAACATTGTTCACGGATCTGTCAGCAGAACCCGCCGCTGCGGAAAACCTGTATGTACTTGCGGTATTCAACGATTTATCCGTAACATTAGCGCACAGGTCATTGCCGGTAATCGATGCAGGATCATTCATACTTGAAAGCTTATAAAGCTCAGGGTTTGTAAACGCAAAGGATGAAAAATAGCTTGTATCTCTCGGATCGTAACCCGCCTGATACTTACCGTTGCCAAGCAGTATGGCATGATGCGCCATCGTGTTCGGCTCACGCCTGCTATACGCGTCGTAATCATTACCGTCGCTGATTTGAAGCTTTATAACGGCGGTGTATATGCCGGTCGCATCGTCGTAAGAGGTAAACAGCGGGCTGCCCGTTCCATAGGTGCTGTAACCTATCTCCGTCCACGCGCCTGCTATTGAGCTGTCATCAGCTCGCATAACCGAGAGAACCGGCATTTTATCACCGAATATCTTCATTTTACATCTGAACAAATAATAGTTATATGTGGCGTCGCCGTCAGAATCATCAACCGCGTCCTGAAAATCAAGCGGCATAATGGCATTTACCGCAGTAGCACCCGTACTGCGCACAAGAATCAGCTTTTGTGCAGCTGATATGTCCGCAATCTCAACGTTGCCATACGGATCTGCATAATTTTTGCCGCAGGTCGCGCAGTGGTAATGCTCTATGCTTGTCGAGGTTTCGGGATTATGCGAAACGCTGTGTCCGCTTGCAAAACAACTCGTCACATCGTAAACATTCACCATATAAGGATCGCCGCAAACCGACCATTTTCTGCCGGATGCTCTTGCAAGACTGCGACCGTTGTCATCGGAATGTGAGGTGGTAGTGGATGAAGCGCCGATATAGGCATAACTGTCATCATTAAGCGTATCAGCGGAAAAATGCGGCGCTATATCCGATTTGACAAGCGACGTATGAGTAGACCCGTCGCTTCCGTATAAATCGAGCTGTATATCGGTAACGGCAAAGGAAGATGTAAAGCTGTTATCCGTACTGTCCGCACCTATTTCGGAGTTGCCGATTACAACAATTTCGTTTAAGCCGTTAGGGAACAACTGTCCCCGTGAACCGCGCCAGAGTCTCACCCAACCGACAAACTCGCCGGTTGAAGCATTATACGTCGTATATTCCAAACCGGATTCACCGGATGTGGTATTCCATGCGCAGGCAGGCGAGCCGAAAGTTTTGTAAGTCCGGGTATCGCCGAGAACACGAGTAAGCATTGGCTTGCCGCTTCCCGAAAGGCGCTTAATGTTAGCGGTTACCTTTACATAGCATCTATATGACGCCACATTAGGCGCTTCAGCCGTAGCCCACCACTGATCAAGATACAGCGGGATAGCTATGTTGGCATTTCTTCTGCCGCCGGATACGTTTTCCGAGATAACCACCATTTTCTTTGTTATATCGCTGATTACCTCATATCCACCGCCGGGAAGCGCCGCGAATTTAAGGTCGCTGTAACTCGGGCTTGTATAGTGCGCTATTGTCGTCGAAGTAGCCGCGACGGAATTGAAGGTGACACCGGAGTTGCCGTTACAGTAATCGGCGGGAACATCAATAAGCTTTACCTTTGAATACGAAGTATCAATGCTCCACATATCTTTCGGTGCTTCAAAAAGGTGCTCATTGCCCGTGCACGCGCCGTTGGTGGATACAATATCACGGAAAAAGTATTGCGCGTCACCGTTAAAATGCTCTTCGTCAATTGCGGGTGCGATATTACTGTTAATGAGTGTCTTTGAACTGTTATAGAATTCAAAGACAACGTCGGTGAAAATAAACGAAGCGTTCCAGTCAGCGTCTATTACCGTGTTTGTCGTGGAACCGGCGGTGGTCTTATGCTGAGCGTTGCCTATCGTAATGCCCTCACACTTTTCATCCGACTGACCGCTGTGGTAAGTCTGGTTGGATGAGCCGATCCAAACGCTGATAAAATCGCTCTCAAAATAACCGGTGGAGGAGTTATAGGTGGTGTTTCCGCTGGTATTTACGGTGGTCGACGGATACTGCGCGGATACACCGCCGTTAGATGCACCGATAAGTCTTCCGAGCACCGGCTTGGTTCCCCCAAGCATTCTCGCTTTGAGTTTAACCTTTATGTAGTGCTGACCGGTCGTCGAATCATAGTCTTTCAAATTGAAAGGCACAAAGACATTGACAATATTATGTTGACCGGACTCGCTGGGGCCAACATAAATTGCTTTTTTAGTGTCTGTCGTTGCCGACGCACTAATCGGCGCCGCCGTGTTCACAACAAGCGTCAGCGCAACCATGCAGGTAAACGCCATTACGACCGACATCAATGCGGAAACAACTCTTTTTTTCATAATCAAATACACCTCATTTTTTAAATTAAGTAGGAAAACGAAGATGGGTATCCGCTATTATTCTACCAAAGGTGCAACTTGAAATGCTATAAGAATTCTGTAAAAAAATATAAAAATTTTGTCATAATTGGGTTTTAAGACGTTCTATCGCGCAAAATTCTCCCTTTCACGAATTATATGAGATTTTCCGCTTCTCGGCAGCAAAATATTATAAAATGCCCGATTTTGTCAATAAATATACGGCGAATTTCATAATCAAAAAGAATAGTATCGCACATACCCCCGTTTGCGGCAAATGTGATTTTTCAAGCAAACAATATGGAATATTTTTACATCAAAAATTTATTTTCAGTATTTTATATCCTCGTTTTCCGGTCGTGGAGTGAGCGCCAAGCCCCCGGAACGTTCCCTGCTCTTCCGACCGAATTAAGCGGTGCCTGCACCGGGGGCTTTCGTTATTTTAACGGATATCCCGCAAAACCGTCCTTTAACTTCGATTGCATATCGGCGGATAAAAATACTGTTGACAATCGAAAAATACAGACATATAATTTAGAATCGACAATTATATTGCGTATTTTAAGGTGATAGTGTGCGGATAATTTTATGGGTCATGCTGTTTTTTGCGTTGATTGGGCTGTTTGACCGCCTTATAGGTAATAAGCTCGGGCTCGGGACAGAGTTTGAAAAAGGTATAAACCTTCTTGGAACGCTGCTGCTCACGATGACGGGAATGATAGTGCTCGCGCCGTTTCTTGCTGATATTATGACTCCGCTTTTTAATTTTGTATACACGAAAGCCGGAATAGACCCCTCGGTGCTGACCTCCTCTGTTTTCGCCAACGATATGGGCGGCGCGCAATTGGCAAAAGCCGTATGTAAGTCGGAGTCGCTTGGCGCCTTCAACGGGCTTGTTATCGGCTCGATGATGGGTGCGACTATATCGTTTACCGTACCCTTCGCCGTCGGTTATCTCGGCGGAAAACATCAAAAGGAATTTACGCTCGGACTTTTGTGCGGCATAGTAACCGTCCCGCTTGGCTGTCTTGCAGGCGGACTTATAGGCGGTATATCCACAACGGCGGTTCTTATAAATCTCATACCGCTCACTGCTTTCGCCGGTATTCTTTCATTGACTCTTTTGTTTTTTCCAAAAGCTTGTATCAGAGCTTTCAAATGGTTCGGATTATTTATTAAGGTACTTGTATCTGCGGGACTCGCTTTTGGAATGATTCGGTTTTTAACCGGGTATGAAATTGTAAAAGGTCTCGGCACATTTGAAGAAGGTGCCGAAATTTGTCTTAAATGCGCGGTGGCGCTGTCCGGAGCTTTTCCGTTACTCAAAATTCTTTCGCTCCTGCTGAAAAGGCCTCTCGGACTTCTTTCAAGGCTGCTTAAAGTGAACGAAAAATCAACTCTCGGCTTTATTTCTTCAATGGCGTCAAATGTTCCTACTTTTGAAATGATGAAGGATATGGATAAAAAGGGTGCGGTGCTCAACTGTGCGTTTGCCGTTTCGGGCTCGTTTGTCATAGCCGACCACCTCGCCTTTACGCTTGCGTTTGACGGCGCATATCTCGGTCAGGTGGTCGTTGCTAAACTCGTCGGAGGAATAACCGCGGTCATATTTGCGGATTTTATATATAAAAAGGTCGGTAAGTCGGTGCTTACGGAGGAAAAAGATGAAAAATAATATCTGTGCCGAATGCAAAAGTAAAAAATACGGCTTTTCATACATACATTTTTCAGGCAGAGGCAGTACTTCCGCCCCGCATATAGACAAAGACCTGTTTTCGATCTTTATGCTGTTAGGCGGCAACGTCAATTACGATATAGAAGGTAAGCTCATACACATATCGCCGGACGACATACTGCTTGTAGGCAATAACGAGCTTCACAGAAGTATTATGAACAGCAATAAAAACTGCGAATATCTACTGCTTATGGTCGATCTTGATTTCTTTATAAAAAACAACTGCACCGAGTTTGCTCAAATGGTATTTAACCGTAATCTCGGGGGCGATAACGTCATCCCGGCGGATACCGTGAAAAAATACGGAATAGCTGATGTTTTCCTGCGTATGGATAAATACTGCCGCGAGGAAAACGCACCTAAAAGCGTCATATGCGGCGTCATAATCGAATTACTTTACAACATCAATAAGCACGTCGAAAATAAGTGTGCCTCAGATTACTCGCCGGGCAAAATCAACGATATTATCGGATATATAAACGATAACGTCACCGAAAAAATATCCCTCGACGATATTGCGAAACGGTTTTTCCTTGCAAAGCCATATCTCTGCAAGATTTTCAAAAAGAATACCGGATATACCATAAACCGCTACGTTTCCTACAAGCGCATAGCGCTGGTGCGAAAGGCGTATTCAAACGGTATGTCGCTTTCGGAAGCATGTTATAAAGCCGGCTTTAACGATTATTCATCATTCTATCGCGCATACTTGAAAATGACCAACGAGTCGCCGCGAAAGAGCTTATCGAAAAAGTAAAACCGACGGAGTTCTCCGTCGGTTTTACTTTTACAGCCTGACCGCCTTAAAGCCACTGTCGCTCAGAATATATTTTTCTTTAAAACCCGCCTCTTTAAGAAGCCGGGCGGCATCTTCAAAGTAAGCGTCGAGAAAACGGGCGTCGTGGCAGTCTGACGAAATGACCGCGCCGTATCCGAGCCGCTTCATTTCTTTAATAAGCGTAAGCATAGGGTATGGCGTTTTTCTGTACCCGCGCACCACACCGCCGGTGTTTATCTCAAAAAGCGGCACATCTTTTTTCAGAGCTTCAAGCGCCTCTGTTGCCGCCGATATGTATTCCTTGCCCTGATAATCAAAAAAGGAAGCTCTGTCGACATTTTTCGCTATGAGGTCAAAATGCGCCAAAATATCAGTTTTTGCAAATTTCGGAAGCATAGATACCTGACGAAAGTATTCCTTTGCAAGACGCAAGCCGTCGCCGCCAAAGTATTCATCTATGATTTTTCGGTAGTGGCTTTCATCGGTATCAATACACAGATAGTCCGTGCCCATTTTAAGGTAGTGACAGGCGCCGATTATGTAATCGTACCCGTTCGTGGGAGTATCCGAATACATGTCGAACTCAAGACCGAGGTACACGCCGATTATCCCGGCATACTCTTTTTTACACCGTAAGATTTCCTTTTTATACTCCTCTGTCTTGTCCGGCGTCATACAAAGATTATTCGTACTGTAAGACGTGTAGGCGTGCCCGGAAAAGCCGATTGAATCAAAGCCCTTTGCTATTGCGGCGGTTATGGTTTCCACAGGGGTATTGACGCCGTGGTCAAAGGTTGAATGGGTGTGCAGGTTCTGTAAGTTTTTCAATTTTTCTTCCTCTCAAATTCCCTTTTTACACATAATAACACATACAAAATGAAATGGAAACGCAAGAGCAGGAAAAAGTTAATATTTGCAAACTTTATGACAATTATTAAGTAGAAAAGCGCGGAATGCTGATATAGTATATACTTATAATAACCCGACATTGTCGGCAAAAGAAAGGGAAGTTTTTATGACACCTAAAAAAATAGCAATCTTGGGCGGCGGTAACGGCGCTCACACTATGGCGGCAGAATTGGCGCTTAAAGGTCATACCGTAACACTTTATGAGATGCCGCAATTCAAAAACAATATGAAAAAGGTTTTTGAAACAAAAACAATTTTCCTGCAAGGTAATATAAAAGAGCTGCAGGGACCTGTTACTCTTCATGATGTTACAGATAATATTGAAAGGGCGGTAAGCGGTTGTCATTATATTTGCATTGTCGCTCCTGCATTTGCTCACAGCGGCTATGCCAAACTTTTAAAAGGTCATGTTAAAAAAGATCAGATTATAGTTACTTTTCCGGGCGCCTTTTCCGCACTTGTTCTTAAAAAGGAACTTGACGGACCTGATTGCCCGATATTTGCTGACGCCAACAACCTTCCTTACGATGCGAGACTTGTTTCAAAAGGCTCTGATACCGTAAATGTTTTCGGAAGAAACCCGATAAATATTGCTTTTTTACCGGCAGATAAGGGCGCTGATTTGATTGACGAAATGCGTGAAGACCTCTTTCCGTTTGAAAAGATATACACCGATGTTCTTGAATGTGGACTCGCCATCGTTAATCCCGATTGGCACGCAGGTCCTGTTCTTTTCAACATTTCAAGGATCGAAAGCCCGCAGGTTAATTTCTTCCTGTATGAGCACGGTTGGACGCCGTCTGCTTGCCGATTGAATATTGCAATGGATAAAGAACGCAAGGCGCTCGGCAACGTGCTTGGATATAATCTTCGTCCTATGGAAGATTTCGCCGGCAGACCGGACGATTACGAGTGGTCTTGGCAGGATCTTTATAAGGAAGGACATGGTTCTATCGGTCTTACCCCGATTTGCGGACCGAATGACATAAACAGCAGGTACTTAACCGAGGATATTCCGTTTGGGCTGGTGCCTTGGGCGGCTATCGGAGAACTTCTCGGAGTACCGATGCCACTGACTAATGGGTTTATTGACATTATCAATGTGGTCCATGAAAAAGATTGGCGTAAAGAGGGAAGAAGTCTTGAACAACTCGGCATTTCCGGCATGAATAAGGAGACTCTTCTTAAATATGTTCACACAGGTGAAAAGTAATGTCCGATATAATCAGAAACTATGGATATATAGGTCCTGATACACCAAATCGCCGATATGATACAACAACAGGTCAGCTTATGAACGGATTCCCGATAGGCATACTGCAGCTTTGGGCGCATTTGCCCTTTTTCCCCGGAAATGTTTCCAACGCATATACCTACGATTTTCCGGTAAAATTCATTGAAGTAAAGGGCTCGGGTATAGATAATGTTCTGGCGGGCGATATGAGCATAGTTGAAAACATTATTGCCGCCGCAAAACAACTTGAAACTGACGGTTGCCGGGCAATATGCGCCAACTGTGGTTTTTTCGGACATTATCAGAAGCTGGTTGCCGACCGATTAGATGTTCCCTGCTATCTGTCGGCTATGGTCCAGGTGCCGTGGATTCTTGTGGGGCTGAAATCGAATCAGAAAGTCGGCATTATGACTGCGAACAAGAACACCCTGACCCCTTCGCTTTTTGAATCGTGCGGAATCAGCACAGAAATGCAAAAACGCTGTGTGGTATACGGCGCACAGGATGAAAAGGAGTTTCCCAATATTTTGACCGGAAAGGGCGGTCTTGATTATGCCCTGCTCGGGGATGAGCTTTCCGGTATAGCGGATAAAATGATTAAGGAAAACCCAAATATAGGCGCAATACTACTTGAGTGCACGGATATGCCTACTTATGCTCACCGTATACAAGCAGAGCAAAATCTTCCGGTTTATGATGCCATTACCTTGATAAAATATGTAAAATCCACGGTCACACAAATGCCGTATTACGGATTTTTATGATAATCCTCTTTTTGTTTCGTTTTTAGTGTTATATACGCATATCAATGCGCCGATTCCGTAGATACTACCGGATAAGAACGAAGAAGCCTCGGACGGTTACGGCTGTCCGAGGCTCATATTATATGCGCATTCCTTATCCTTTTAAGTGTGACTCGAGAAAACGTAAGCTCATGTATAAAACTCCTCCCTTGCGATATCATTGTGCCGCAAGGGAGGAGTTCAGTTAATTATACGATTTTTCGTTCCGGTCCTTGTAGGAAAAATGCGTAAACGGGACTGTCGGTCACGTCGGGATTTTGCTTATGTCATACTCCTCACAGACGGCTTCCTTTCTTATTGGTTTTATCCTACAAATTCATGCCGCCGAGAACAATTTTGCCGTCGTTTAAAAGTCTGATTACCGTCAGCGCCGTGTTTTCAAACTCAAATTCAAAGGTCGGTTTTTCTATATTCAGCAACGCGCGCACCAAATACTGGCAAAACCCGTTATGACTGAATAACACGACGCGGTTTCCGTAAGAGTACGTCTTTTTGATATATTCAACAACCTTTTGCGCCCGCAAAGCGTTGTCGCCGACACTTTTCGTGCCGAATTCATACTCTTTCGCGCCGAAGAGGTTTTCACACATCACGGTATTCGGATAATACTTTTTAAGATACGCTTCACCGCACCCGTAATATCCGACCGGCACGCCGCATTCAATAAGCTCCGGCATAATCCGCAGCACCGGTTTATCCGGCTTCGCTTTGCAGACCGCCGCCGCCGTCTTAAACGCGCGAAGAAGCGAGCTTGTGATATAAGCGTCGACAGGCAAATCTTTAAGGCGTTCTCCGAGCCGTACGCATTGCTCCTCGCCTTCTTCGGTCAGATCGCCGTCACAACCGTCACGGTCTCCGGCGTTGTCATACTGGGTTTGCGCGTGTCTTACTATTATAAGTTCCAGGCAATCAGACATTTTTGTTTTCTCCGTAATATGTTTTATCGATTTTTGCAAATAAAGCCACAGAATTTACAACCGCCGCTTTCTCTTCGCTTATTATATACCGTTAAGACTTTAAGGTCAAGCGTTCCGGGCTTAAAACATATCCCTATGGGCTATATTTTTCGGCGGTTGTCAAGCGCTTCCGCCGCCCGAGACGGGCAGCGCGCAAAATAATGTCAAAAAGAGTAAAAAAAACGTTGAAAATCAGTAAAAACGATTGATTTTTGTCGGTCCGTATGTAATAATATATTATGAATATCGTCATATATTCAACTCCGCGTCAAAACAAAACGCTGCGCAAGGTGAAGACGTGCCTCGGCGAAGCATTTTTGCAAGACGCTTTAATAACCGGTCCAAAGGAAGCCCGGAACGGGAATTTCAGTAAGGGGAAAAAATTATGGCAGGTCAAAGCAAATTCCGCATCTCGGAAGAAAAAAAGCGCGTATTGCTTGTAGAAGACGAAATCGTCAATCAGGAAATACTCAAAGAAATCCTCGGCGACACCTATGAGGTGATCATAGCCGAAACGGGCGAGGAGGCGCTGAAAATCATTGAGGAGCGGTATGAAACGCTTAGTATCGTTCTGCTTGACTTGAATCTCCCCGGAATCAAGGGTATAGACGTGCTGGGCAGGATCAAAAGCAATCCCGCCTACGTCAACCTGCCGGTTATCGTAATGACGTCGGACAGTGAGGCGGAGGTTGAATGCCTTATGCTCGGCGCGATAGACTTTATACCGAAACCCTACCCGGCTCCCAAAGTCATCCTCGCAAGAATACTCAGGACGGTAGAGCTTTCCGAAGACCGCGAAACGCTTCGCCTGACCGAGAGGGATCATCTGACGGGACTTTATAACAAGGACTTCTTTTACCGCTACGCCGCACAGCTTGATCTTTATCATAAAGACACGCCGACCGACGCCATAGTATTTGACGTAAATCATTTTCACACAATAAACGACCGCTACGGCAAGACCCGCGGCGACGAGATACTTAAACTTATCGCGGATAAGGCGCTCCAGTTCGTAAAAGAAAACGGAGGCATCGCCTGCCGGAGCGGTGCGGACACCTTTATGATATACTGCACTCACCGCCCCGATTACCAATCCGTTATGGACCGGCTTTCGGTTTGCCCGGACGGCGACGACTCCGGCAAAAGCAGGATACGTATGCGGATGGGCGTTTACGCCGACGCGGACAAGACCCTGGATATCGAGCGGCGCTTTGACCGCGCCAAAATGGCGGCGGACACGGTAAGAGACCATCTGACCGACCCGATAGCCATATTCGATCATTCGATGCGTGAGGAGGAGATCCTCGCGGAGCAGCTTATAGACGATTTTCCGGCGGCGATAAACGAAAAGCAGTTTGCCGTTTTTTATCAGCCGAAATTTAACGTCAGAGGAGACGTGCCCGTCCTCACAAGCGCCGAGGCGCTTGTGAGATGGAACCACCCGAAGCTCGGCATGGTCAGCCCCGGCACGTTTATCCCGCTGTTTGAAAAGAACGGACTGATACAAACGCTCGATAAATACGTATGGTCGGAAACCGCCTCTAAAATCCGGGAATGGAAAGACCGGCTGAACGTTTCTCTCCCGGTTTCGGTCAACGTGTCCCGCGTCGATCTCTTTGATCCTGAGCTTCCGGAAAAGCTTCTCGACATCGTCAAAGACAGCGGCGTGAGCACCGAAGACCTTTTGCTGGAAATTACCGAATCCGCGTATACTGAAAAATCGGAAACGGTCATTTCCGCCGTGGAGAGCCTGCGCGGGTGCGGATTCCGTATAGAAATGGACGACTTCGGCTCCGGGTACTCCTCTCTCAGTATGCTGTCCGATATGCCGGTGGACGCGCTGAAGCTCGATATGCTGTTTATAAGGAGCGCTTTCAAGGAGCGTAAGGATACCCGCCTCCTCGAAGCGATGATAGGGCTCGCCAAATCCTTTGAAGTGCCGACTATAGCGGAGGGCGTGGAAACCGAAGAGCAGTTTCTCAACCTGAAAAGAATGGGCTGCGATATCATTCAGGGTTATTATTTCTCACGTCCGCTGCCTGTCGCGGATTTTGAACGCTTCATAACGGAAAACAAAAAAGCATAAGGAGGCTTCGGTATGATTACTGTTGAAACTCTGAAAGAATACGGCGCGGACGTAAATCAGGGCCTGACCCGCTGCGCCGGCAACGAGGCGCTTTATCTACGCCTCGTCCAAATGATACTTACCGAGCTTTCATCCGAAACGCTCGGCGACGCGCTGCAAAACGGCGACCTTGAAAAGGCGTTTGAAGCCGCCCACAAGCTGAAAGGCGGCGTGTGCAATCTTGCGCTTACGCCGATAGCCGACCCGCTTTGCGAGCTTACCGAGTTGCTCCGCAACAAAACGCCCGGGGACTACGGGGCGCTTTACTCGCGTATCGTCGACAAAACAAAAGAGCTTTCTTCTTTATAACTGACAGATTTTTGCAAGGCAGAGCGCCGGGCGGCAAGTAAACCGTCCGGCGCTCTTTTTGAGGTGTATGAAAACTTCAAACCGAATATATTATAATCTTACCCGCTTTTTCCCGCTTCACGGAATTATAACGTGGTTATCGCCGAGCAAAAACAAAAAGTCTTTGCTTTTAAGCAGTCTTGCCAGCTCGAACGAATCGGCGGGGGCTGTTTTCGCAAGCGCGACCAGCGCCTCGTTATAGTGCCCCTCGTTGTGGAAATCACTGCCGCCTACGCAGATATCAAGCCCGTTTTCCTTCGCGTACCTCGCGGCGGTCGAGTTGCGGCTGTTATGGTTCGGATGAAAATTCAGCGTTTCAACGCCGTCTAAAAAACGCGGGTCAAGCAGCGTGATATTGTTTCTGAAAGGATGCGCCTGAACAAACAGACTGTCGCTCAAAGCAACATTTTTACGGTACGCTTCGGCGCCTTTGCCGAAATAATCGTACGCCTCTTCGAGTATTTCCCTGTTCACACCGTAAATAAGGTAATCACTGCTGTTTTCGTCAAACCTTATCTCACAGCCGAGAATTATATTTATACCGTACGGCTTTGCCGCCTCTTTCAGCTCTTCGTAGCCGCCTATGTACGCGTCGACGGCTTCTTTTTTTGTTTTGCCCGAAAAAAGCGGATTATCCGACGTGAAATGGTTGGTAAGGCAAACGGCCTCAACTTTGTTTTCGGCGTAAAGCTCAAGAAATTTATCGGCGGGACAGTCGCAGCACGCGCTCACCGGCATTGAATGAGCGTGAAGCTCGATACGGTGATTATATTCTTTTAATAAATCCTCTTTAAGCATGGTTATCCTTCTTTATAAAAACGATGAAATATCGACGTACTCGTGACGCACCGCGCTTACGCCGTTTTCGTTTACGGTGAGCACGGTGCCGCCGTTGATTTCCGGTTCAAAATAACTGCCTGTACCGGTTTTGGTACCGAAAATAAAGCGCACGCCCTCATAATTTACGACCCAGTTGTTGACGTGGTTATGACCGCAGACTATATTTTTGGTCGAACCGAGTTTTTTTATCAGGGCGAAGGCGCCCTCATCCTCGGGATAGGCGCTTATCGGCTCGTGGAAAACGCCGTAGGAGTTTTCGTAGCCCGCGTTCCATATGCCCGCGCCGTAAGTATCGCCGAGCGTTACCGATTTATCCGGCTTGGGGCTCTTAAACGCCGCCCGCGCCGCCGCGAGATAGGCGTTTATCGGAATATGTATAATGAGGGTCGAATCGTTACAGCCGGCGTCTTTCAGCTCCGCCACGCGTTCGGCGTACCAGGTAAGCTGCGCCGAACTGAGCCCCGCCCAGGCGAGGTTTTTGCCGCATTCGTCGGTTTTATAGGGCACCCTGTCGTGCGTGTCCATCAGAATAACGCCCTCGGCGTTTTTGCCGTTTTTTTCGATGAGAATGGCAAAATTGCTGTTGCCGAGCGCCGAATCGCACCTTTCAAACACGAAAAATTCGTGCTTTTCGTATTCGTCGATAACCGCTTTTACGGGGCCGTCGCCGTCCTGATTATCGTGGTTGCCGAAGGTGCAGGTCCACGGAATTTTAAGCGCGTCGAAATAATCGGCGAAATTCTTATACGATTCGATATCTCCCGCGTAGGATAAATCGCCGCTTAAGGTTATAAGGTCGGGAGAGAGCCGCTCTACCAGCGTTTCCACCGTTTTTTTGAAAACGGCGCCGACCTTGTTCTCATTATCCCACTCCCCGGCTTTAAGCTGAGGGTCGGTAAGATTAAGCAGGCAAAAATCGCGTTTTGAATTATTTATAAGTTTTATCATCTGATTTACTCCGCTTCAAAGTCACTTTTCGAAAAACAAGCCGCTTTCAGTGAAAGAATAGTCGTCCGTCCACTTGCGGTTTACGCCGTCGCCCCAACCCCAGACGGCGGTTTTTTTGAAGAAGTAGAACGGAAGCGCCGTATGCGTTTCACCCTCGTTGAGGTGGAAGGGACCGAGCAGGTTGCGAAGACTTCCCGTCAGGGTTATTTCTATTTCGTTTTCGCCCTCTTTTACAAAATCGGAAATATCGAGGCGGTACGGCTTCCACATGATTTTGCCGGCGTCTTTGCCGTTTACCGAGACCTTTGTCACGATATCCGGCAGTTTTGAAAACTCAATAACCGCGTTTTGCGCCTCGTCCTTTGAGAGAGTGATGTTTTTGCAAAGCGTGATACTGCCGGCGAAGAACGGATACCCCTGCGTTTGAAGGGCGCCGTCCGTAACGCTTGCCGGCTTGCCGGCGATATAAAACCCGCCCTTTGTTCTCACCGCGCCGCGCTCGATAAATTCAAAGCCGCTATCGGTATATACGCCGAAATCGCCCTCTAAATATACCGCTTCAACCTCCATATCGTAGGTAAGTCTGTTCTTAACCGATTCAAAAACCTTAAGCTCGCTTAGCATCCTGTAAACATCTTCGCTTTGCTTGAAATCACAGCGAAGACAAAGTTCGTTTTCGCCTTCTTTAAGATGCTTGTAAATATCCACCGCCTTAAAGCAAACGTCGTGAGAGAAGCCCTCAACGTTCTTTTCGACCTTTTCGCCGTTTACGAAAATATCGAATATTTCGGGTGTTTCTATCAAAAGGCGGCAGGTATTAAAGGAAAATTCTTTAATGTTGAAGCGGAATACGATTTTTGCTTCAACCTCTTTGCCGTATGCGCAGAGAATATCCTGCACGTCGCTTATCGGCAGGTCTTTTGCAACCTGTTCGCCGTTTACTGTAAGGTCGCAGAAATCAAGTGTCAACGCGTTCGGCGTGCTCTTCTTAATTTTCCAGTCGCCCGCCAGTTTATCCGAAATACTGTTTTTCTCCCCGCCGTTTTCCGGCTCGCCGCAGACGCCCTCTTTGCCGTAAACAAAGAATATCGCGCTGTTTCCGGCGGGTATTTTTCTTTTGATTTCAAGTTCCCCGCCGCGATTTTCAAAATAAACCGGGGTGATATCGCCGCTTACCGCGTCAAAAAGCTTTGCGCTTTTACCCTTTACGTTTAAGACGACTTCGTTCTCTTTTTCGCTGAAATTACAGATATAATAAGCGGTCATCCCCTCGCCGTCAAAATACCTTACGGTGGAGCGGATAAAGCGTCTCTGCGACTCATCGGCGACAGAAAGCCCGAAAAGGCGGCAGCTTTCGGGTACGCTCGCGGCTATGTTCCCGATTTCGGTAACAACGCAGTTTTTCGCGAATTCCTTTATCCTGTCGTTCCTTACGCCGTCTGAATATTCGGGTATTTCCTCTGTGAATATTACCGTGCCGCCCTGCCTTGCGAACTCTTCAAGCATTGAAAAGATTTTACCGTCAAGGCAAATCGCCGGCGGCACTATAACGGCGGAATAACTCTGCGTGCCTACGGTAAACTTTCCGTTGTTCACACCGCCGAAGCGCTCTATCAGCCTGCTTTCGCCCAAATGATAGTGGAGGTGCGCGTCTTCAAGCCCGTTCATCACTTCAACCAGCTTCCGGGCGTAATAATCGGCCTCGGCGCGGTTATCGGTAAAGAGCCAGCCGCTTTCCACCGTATGAAGAACGAGGATATTGAACCGAACCTCGCCCTCCGCGATAATCATACCGATACGGCTTACCGTATCGTTGAATGTTTTATAATCATTCCACCACGGCTGATGCTTAAAAAGCGAGGCGGGGTAATCGCGCTTGCGTATTCCCCGCAGCGAATAGCCCTCGAGGTGCTGGCAAAGGAGATTTACGCCGTGCACCGTCTGGTGCTCGTAAATCCTTCGCATATCCTCAAAGCTCACGTTCCAGCCGCAAGCCGCGAAGGTTTCGGAAAGTATCTGCTTTTTGCCGAGCTGATTCGCGGCGGAGGTAAGCTGCATTTCGGTCTGCACCGAAGGCATACCTCTGCAAAGATGGTCCATACCCGGGATATCCATAAACTCATAAGACGGCATACAGCAGCCGTTTGCGAGAATGTGCTCGTAGTAATCCTCTTCAAGCACCATATGCCCCGTAAGCTTACAGCCGTTTCCCCTGCACCATTTTCCGATAACGCCCATAAAGCTGTCGCAAAACAGGTCGCGCACAAGCTTCCAGTACCTGAAACGGAACTGCTCAAAGCCCTCCAACCTGTAAAACAGCTTCGGCAAATGCTCCCTTATCGGCTCGCCGTATATTCTTTCATATTCCTTTTGGAGGTTAAACGACCACGGCACGCCGTTGCGCGACGCCTGCGGCTCATCGGTGAAAAAGCCGGTCAGTTTCTTAAAATCGCCTTTAAGCTCTTCACGGTATTTTGCGTGGGTGGACTCAACAAATTTACCTATTACCTCGGGGTTCATTGTGTCCACATAAAACGGATTTACCTCAAAGCGGCAGTGGTAAAGCTTATCGCCCACAGTTACGTTCGCTATCGTAAATTCATCAACTTTCGGCGTTTCGGTTTCTTCACATCTTAAATATTTTTGCTGATAATGAAGACCGAGCCCGTTTACCGCGCCGCCGCCGAAGCCGCTCGGCCAGCCGTTTTCATCGTATCCCCAGGCAAACATACCGAGCTTTTCTCCCTCGTCAAGAGAAGCGCGTACGTTTTCAAACCATTCATCCGAAAGATATTCGGTTTGAAGCCCCCCGCGAGCGTGCATAAAAAAGCCGCCGAGTCCCGCCTCGTTCATCTGCCTTATCTGATTTTTCGTTTCGTCAACGTCTAATTTTTCGTTCCATGACCAGAACGGCGCCGGACGGTACTTTTTCGGCGGGTCTTTTAACTTTTTCTCAAACTCGGTCATAAATATCTCCCCCGGAGTAGGTTTATTCTACGCTTATTTACGCGTTATGCGTAAGGTTTTTATTTCAAAAGGTTTGAAAGAGAGCGGTACGCGGTCTTGCCCTATGGCGACCGGCTCTTCTTCGTATTCGAGCATATCGGACTCAAAAACCGCGCCGTATCCTTTGCCGAGAGTAAGATTACAGCGGGTATGCGTTCCCTCCGCCTCGTAAACGCGGGCTATGAAGCCGTCCTTATCCTCGGCGGGCTTTATCGCCTCTATTATTACGTTGTCCGCGTCAACCGCGATAAGCGGCTCGCCGTATTTACAGTCCGCGGTCCCCTCAAAGACAAGCGCGGGGTAGTTGAGCATATAGGCGGGCTTTATTACCGATTCGGCGGAAAACGCCGCTTCGTGAACGAGCAGAGAATAGGTAAACCTATGAACGCCTTTATCGCCTCGCGGGTCGGGGCGGCAGCCGCCCTTGTGCAGAGTCAGCCGCATATCGTTTCCGTCTACCGAAATACCGTACTTACAGTCGTTGAGTATCGCCGCGCCGAAACGCGTATCGGAAAGGTCGGTCCATTTGTGGTTGCATACCTCAAACTGCGTTTTATCGGTCGGGTAATTATCGTGCGTAGGTCTTTTTACGTTGCCGAACTGGGTTTCAAACCTCGCCTTGTCGGACAGGACGTTGACCTTAAAGCCGACCTTTAAGAGCGAGTGAGGATCGTTCCAGTCGACAAGCGCCTCGAAATCTATGCGCGGAGTATCCGAATAGAAAACTATATCCTCGGTAAGCGTCGACCTGCCGAACGCGTATTTGACGCGAACGCGAAGCTGAAGCGCGCCCGCAGATATTACCTCGCTTGAAAGGCACTCCGCCACGGGGCGCATTTTATACGCCTGGTCGTAATCTATATCCCAGTTATCCCACGCGCCGGGAATATCCTCGCCGAAATAAAGGGTGTTAAGCGGGATATCCGGGTCAGATACCGCCTCGGCGCCGCTCTTCGTTTTATAAGAGACGAAACGCCCGTTTTTCAAAACGATATCGGCAAACGGTGTGGAAATCAGGTCTCCCTCAACCTTGAAAGGACATTCCGCCGCCTTCGCCGCGCCGGCTTTAAGCTCCAAAACCGAAAAAGGCGGAAGCGTAACCCCCGAAACGGCGGTGCATTTATCGCCGTAAACATCGGTATATTGCTGAACAATACGGTTATCGGGTATAAAATCTTTATTTTTGATTATTATCTGGTCGCCGCGGTCAAACGAAAGGGTATTGCATACGCTGACAGTCCTGCCGTCGCCGTTAAACAGACGCGCCGCCGCGCCACTTATTTCCTTTATCGCCGTTTTGTTTTCATAAATCGCGACGTCGTGCGCGTCGGCTATGCAGGTTCCCGGCAGTATATCATGAAACTGGTTTGTAAGCAGGGTTTTAAGCGTTTTATCGCGCAGAGCGCGGTCGAAACCGCCGCTTGTTACCGATAAAAACTCGTAATCGTGTATCGCCCTTTCGAGCAGGCGGTTGGAGCGCTTTATTTCGTGCATTTGCGTAAGCGCGCCGCGGTGCAGTTCAAGATACAGCTCGCCCGAAAAAACCGGCAGATTTTTCGCCGTGCTTTGAAGCCGCTTCATAAACGCGCTTACCGTGGTGCTTTCAAGCTCCGGCATACCCGCCATACCCTTGACGGCTTTTTCACTTTCGAGCATCGCGTAGCTCGGACCGCCGCCGCCGTCGCCGTAGCCGTAAGCCAAAAGCTTCATATTTGAAACCTCGGGGTGTCTTATCCAGCACAGCGCGTTTTTAATGTCTTTAACGTCCGGCCACGCGTGTGTGATGTTGAAATGGGTAAGTATTTCCGTGCCGTCCAGCCCGCGCCAGATAAACGAATCGTGCGGAAAGACGTTTGCCTCGTTCCAGGAAAGCTTGGTGGTAAGAAAATACTTTATGCCGCATTTTTTAAGTATCTGCGGCATGGCGGCGGAATAGCCGAAGGTATCCGGCTGCCAGAAACAGTCCGCCGTATAGCCGAGATTTTCCCGCGTATACCGCTGACCGAGCAAAAACTGCCTTATTATATACTCGCCCGCAGGCATATTGTTATCAAATTCTACCCAGGAGCCGCCGTTCGGCTCCCATCTGCCCTCGGCGGTTCTTTTTTTTATGTCCTCGTAAATATCGGGGTAGTGCTCCCTCATCCAGTCAATGTAGAGCACAGAGCTTTGAATATAGTGATAATCGGGGTACCGCTCCATTATCCTTAAAGCGTTGGAAAATGTCCTCGCCGCTTTGTGAAGCGTCTCGCGGACGGGCCAGAGCCACGCGGTATCGAGGTGACTGTGTCCGACAAGTCCGACGTAGCCGAATTCGTCGCCGCCGCCTTTTCTGTCCGTTACGCCCCTTAATATCTCATTCGCTTTTTTAAGCGAGCTGTTCAAATCAAAATCGACTTCGCCGGGGTGAAGCGGCAGTATTTTGAAAATCTCGCAAAAGGCGTTCACCGCCGCCGCGTGAGTGCCGCTGTCTTCCCTGTAAAGGTCTATTATCTGCGCTACGGTCCTGTGAAGCATAAGAAATTCCGCAACGTCCACGTCACGCAGAACAACGTCCAAGGAATTAAACGTGTGAACGACGTTTTCGGGATAAAGACTCCATTCGGTCACCCCGCCGTTATCATAGGGGTTTGTGCCGGGCACTTTATGCCCCGCGTAGCACTCGACGGCGATATCAAACCTCTCGCCCGCTTTTGCGCAAAAGGTCAGCGGCTGAACGTCGTGAAGCCGTGAATCGCCCGGGATATCGGGGCAAAAATCAAAAATACCGGAGGGCTTGCCGTTGAGAAACAGCAAACCTTCCACAAGACCCGTATCGGGTATTAAAAACAGCGCTTTTCCGTCAAGCTCCTTTGTTACGGTAAACTGCGAGCGTATCCAGGCGTAGCAAAACTCGCCGCCCCACCTGTCGCCCGGGGTTACTTTGCGCCAGCCGCTTTCGGGCATTTCGGACGAAAAGCGCGCACGCGCCTGCGGAGTATTCTCCGGCGCGGGTATTTCGGATATCTCACAGGGAAGCTGTGAAACCTTACTGTATAAAAACTTTTTGTACTCACCGTACAGTCTTTTTACCTTGTCGACGGTTTTTCGAGTATAAAATTCCAAAACAAACGCCCCCGTTTTACACGTCAGTCATCAAAAAAATATTTTTCGGCTTCGGCACAGATATAATGATATACCGGCAAATGAAGCTCCTGCACCTTGTAGGTCTCGGTTTCGGGCACGCAAATACAGATGTCCGCTATTTCTTTAAGCCGTCCGCCGCTTTTGCCGGTAAGACCTATGACCGTGATGCCGAGCGCCCTTCCCACGGTCGCCGCGGCGCATACGTTCTTTGAGTTGCCCGATGTGCTTATACATAAAAGAACATCGCCGCTTTTGCCGAGTCCCATAAGCTGCTGGGCATATATAAGCTCGGGATTTACGTCGTTACAGAAGGCGGTGTTAAGCGCCGCCGCCGAGGGCAGAGATATCGCAGGCAGACCGCCTTGCAGCTGGCAGAGCCACTCCCTGTCAATAAAATCCGCGTTTTTTATCATTTCAAGCTTCTTTTCCTCGGGCAGCTCCCTCTTGCGCATAAAGCCCTTCATAAGCTCGCCCACGATATGCTCGCAGTCGGCGCAGGAGCCGCCGTTGCCGCAAAGCAGCAGCTTGCCGCCCGTCTCAAACGCTTTTATAATCGCTTCCTTCGCCCTTTCAATATCCGGCTTTGCCGCGATCAAAGATACATGTCGTCCGTACAAACTCAATTTACTCTCTCCTTAAAGCAGGGCGGTCGCAACCGCCGCGTAATCGCCTATGTGCTCGCCGAGCTGTGCCGGCACAATCTCGCAGCATTGCGCGCTGCATTTTAACGCCTCTTTTTCTATCACTTTTGCCGCGGCGCTCCACAAAAGGTCTTTTGACCTGGCAAAGATACTGCCGATTATAATGCGCTCGGGATTTAAGACGTCTATCAAAACCGAAAGTCCTTTCCCGAGGTGCTCGCCGCAGATTCTGTAAACCTCAAGAGCGGTTTTATCGCCCTTTTCGGCGGCTTCGGCGATACTTTTAGCCGTTACTTCATCTTTACTCATACCGGGCGAATAGTACAAAGGCGTTTCGCCCTGCCGCGATTTTTCGAGGGCAAGCGCGTACCCTGACTGCGCTATACCGCCGCCGCTGCAAAAGCCCTCGAACGAGCCCGCCTTGCCGTACCCCACGGGACCCGAATTTTCAAGTCTTATATGCCCTACCTCGCCGGCGTTGTCGTTTGCGCCGACGTACAGCCTGCCGCCGAGAATAAGTCCCGCGCCGAGCCCCGTACCGAAGGTGAGAAAAACGATATTGTTAAAGCCGCGCCCCGCGCCGAATTTCCATTCGGCGACGGCACAGGCGTTAGCGTCGTTTTGAAGGCGCACCGGCACGCCGTAGTGTTCTCCTATGATTTCCGACGCCGGCACGTTATCCCAGCCCGGAAGATTAGGCGGCGAAAGGATGAGACCTTTTTTTGAATCAAGCGGCCCGCCGCAGGATATTCCTATGCGTTCGGGGACTTCGCCCGCGCAAAGCTTATCCGCCAGAGCGATAAGCCGGTCTAACATTTCCTCCGGTTTAATTTTCAAATCGGTCGGTATTTTTTCCTTTGCCGTGACGGTGATGTTATCGCCGCTCACATCTGCCGTTACCGCGGCGCATTTTGTTCCCCCGATATCAAATCCCAGTACCATATTTATTTCCCTGTTCTCTGTCTTTCCTTAATTATGATAATACCGCATTTCTGCGGTAAAATAAAGTTTTTCTTTTAACCGGCAAAGATTTTTTTGCTTTTTTGACCGCCGGTTCCCGCAAAAATCCGTTAAAATGGTCAGCCGGACCCTTTCGGAAATACGGCTGACCACCTCGTTTTACTGTTTTTCGGAACGCTTTTTGAGAATTATTACGAAAACTTCCGCGGCAATAAGCAGCAGTCCGCCCGCGCCGAACAGTATGTATTTAATATCCGTTTTGTCCGCGGCGTCGCCGCCGTCTTTAATCCCGACGCCGTTTTCGTCTATCGCGGGCTTCACCGCCGCCGGCTTAAAGCTTGCGAGCAGTGTGACCGGCGCGTTGACCGGCGTTTGCATATCATACTCGGCACCGTCCTCACTCAGCCACTTATCAAACTCATAGCCGTCCTTTTCCGGTATATCGAATATATCGGCGCGATCGCCCGCGGTGATGTTAAGGCGCTTATAAAGCACGCCGTCCACCATCAGCAAAACGGGATATGTGCGCTTCTGATATTTGGCTTTAAGCACGGTGTCAAGGTAAATGCCGTCGGTGGCGAAATCCCATTCTACGCCGAATTCGGTATACCAGCCCATAAAGAGCCGGTCGCCCTTGTCGGCAAGTTTGCCTATCGACCTTGCGGTCGAGCCGCGCAGAAGCTTCTGTGAAGAAAGCAATCTGTCGCCGTCGTAGAACGATACGGTCTTGTATATATCCACGTTGCGGAAAACGCCGGTGTTCGGCATGCCCTGGATGAATACCGTGTCTCCTTCAAGGTTGGTGCCGTTATCAAATTCCTCAAAAATCAGTTCGCCGTTTACATATACGGTGAGCACCTTAACGCCCTTATAACCCTTGTTGTTGAGCACGCGCACGCCTATCTCGAACGGATACTCCTTTCCGCCGGCAAGCTCGGTATCGAGCTTTAAGGTCGGCAGACCGCCGTCGATACCGCTTGAATAAACGTAAAGCATATCGTATTTGGTAAAGTAGAGCTTTGAATAGTAGTTTTCGTCCCACTTGGTCGAGAAGCTGACCTGCGGACCGTTCATCATATTATTGCTCGGAATATAAATTCCCTTAAATACTCTGCCTCCGGTTTTTGCCGCCTTATAATAGTTGTATCCTCTGGTATGGCGGTCGCCGAAAACGGCAAAGTCGAGGTCGCCGGTCACTCCGATATCGCGCAGACTGAGTTCATCGTAATCATCGAAGCTGTACTCCTCAAACGCGGCGGTCACCGCCATTTTTGAAGTGACCTTGCCGGTGAAAGGCTGACCGTTCACCGTCCAGCCGGTAAAGACGTGTCCCGCCTTCTTGGGCTTCGGAAGCTCGTCGAGCGTCTTGCCGACCTGAACACGATAGGTTAGTTTCTTGCCGTCGACGTACGCGGTAATGACTCTTACGTCGGCAAAGCGCGCGTAGAGGTTCATATCGCTGTATACGACGTCTTCGTTTTCATCCCAGAGCTTTCCGCCGGTCTTTTCGGTATACCAGCCGGCGAAGGGAACACCGCCTTTAGCCGCCGGTTCTTTTATTTCGGGAAGCAGACCGCAACGCTCTACCGTACGGCTGTCTATAAGCTTGTCGCCGTCATAAAATCTTACGGTCTTATATACCGGCTTGTTTATGAGATACGCCGAGCCGGTGCCGCCGTGGAAGTAAATCAGGTTGTCGCTAAGGTCCGCGTTACAGCCGATGTACTGAACCAGCAATTCGCCGTTTACGGTGACCTCAAAGACCTTTTTGCCCTCGTAGCCCTTATTCTTCATAACGCGTATGGCAAACTGTATATCGTACTGCCTGCCCGCTTCGAGTAACAGCATTTTCATAATATCCGGACCCGAGCCGAGAACGCCGCTGTAATAGGCGCAGGAATTCGTGTTGGTCTGGAACCATACCCTCGCGAAGCTGTTTTTTGACCAGTCGTTGGTAAACGATAACTGCGGTCCGTCGCCGCCGTTCATATCGCCTACCGGCTCTAAGCCGAACTGAAGCAGTCTTCCGCCGCTTTCGGCGGTTTTTTCGTAGGTGCAGACCGTGTTGGTGCGGTTAAGCACTTTACTTTCCTTAAACCCTAAATCTTTAAGGGTAATGGTATCGTAAGGCTCAAACTGCATATCGCTGAATTTTGCAACTAAATTAAGGTCGCTTTTCGCGTAACCGTCATATTTCTTGCTGCCGTTATAAAAACCGTTGAATATCTTGCCAATCGCCTGCGGCTTCTCGGGCATGAAGTAAATGCCGTCAAACGCCTGATAGGTGTACTTCTTACCGAGAACGTCCACGGTAAGGGTGTACGGTTTATCGTTGGGCGTCGCGCCTTTTTCGAGCATTATATCCTTAATGGCTTCAAGGTCGGCGGCGCTTACGCCCACATAATTCGTAAGGAAGTTGTATACCGCCGTTTGCAGATCGCCCGTACCGCCGCTGTACTGCTCTATCATCTGAGCGTTGGTCGTATCAATCGCAAAGCCCTGACTGTAACGGTCAGCAGGTCTCATGCCTATCGCGCTGAAAGAGGTAAGCTCATATTCGGGACGGATATCATCGTACGAAACGCCAAGCAGTCCGTAAAGCAGGTAAGCGAACGTACCGGTTCTGTCAGCACCGGCGGAGCAGTGGAAATAGAACGGATAGTTGCTTTCGTCCGCCATTGCGTGGAAGGTGGACCTGTACTGCTCTTTCTGTTCGGCGTCAAGCGAAAGTATCTCCTGATACATCGCACCCTTTATGTAGTTTACGTTCGGGTTGTTTTCGTCCCAACCGGTATATGCGTGGTTCATGCCGCCGCGAAGCTCTATTTCGGAATTGATACCGAGATAGCTGAATACGCCGCGGGCGGTATCGTCAACGTGGGAGGTGTACTCGTCGAGCGCGGCGCCGCGGTAAACGAGTTCGTATTTTACCCTGTCGCCGGCGCCGTTTACCTGACCGCCGAGGTCTCGCATATTTATAACGTTGCCCGCGGTAATATAACGTATCGGCGTATTGACGACCGTGAAGTTATCTACCGCGCTGCATTTGCCGGTAGTGTTGCCGCAAACGAACCAGTAATATGTCTTGCCGGGAACAAATATGCCCGCTTCGTTTATAAGCGAAGCCTTGTTCGCGGTGACGATGTACGCGTTCTTAAAGCTCTTGTTATCGGCAAAGTAGACGGTATAAGAGCTGTTTTTGCCGCTGTCGCTCCACTTGAACGCGGTGTTCTGGTGGTCCTGATACTCGTGCGGCGAAGCGCAGAATTCTCTGACAAAATCCGACTGCTTCTGCGTATCGGTCGAAAGAAAATCGTGTACGGTATCGGTGTTAAGATAAATCCTGCCGCCCGAATAGGTTTGAAGATTTATGCCGGTCGCCGCGGACGGCGGCGTTACGGTATAAACGGCGTTTACCGTCATATTGCCGGTAAGCGCGCTTACACTGTGCGCCTCCCATACGCCGGTGGCGTTCGGCACGGCGGGAACGGCGGGCTCTTTGCCCTCGACCGTGGGATCACTCATTACAAACGGAACCTCTTTGACGAGCTTTCCGTTTGCGTAGTAGCTTACAAAGTATTCTTTTTCCTTATATTGCGCGGTAAACGAGGTGTCCTCGCTTATCCGGTCGCTTGCAAAATCGAATATTTTGCCGGTGGTTTCGTTCTTCCAGCCGGCGAAAACGTACTCGTACACGCCGTCTGTATACGCGGGGGTCGCCGGCGCGGTCACAAGGCAGTTTTTGCCCGAAGGCACGCTGAAAGAAGCGTCGCCGTTTGCCGGGTCGAAGGTCGCCGTTACGGTCTCATCGGTAAAGCGCGCGTAGAGATTTATGTTGCCGTCAAGCTTTGTCTTTGCAAAATCAAACAGTGTGCCGCCGGTTTTCGCAGTGTACCAGCCAACGAAATAACTGCCGTCCTTCTTGGGGTCGGCGGGCTGTTTCGCGGGAAAGCCCTTTTGCGAGAGCCGGTCGTAAAGAAGCTCATCGTCAACGTAATACTTCGCGCGTACCTCGTTATAGCCGACTATACGGAAGTTTTGCGTGGCTTCAACGTAAATATCGCCGCCCAGAAGCGGTCTTGACCCGGGCTCGCCGTAAAAAGAACTTACGACTTCGCCGTCTATTTTAAGATATACGTAGTCCCTGCCCTTGTTTGCGCCCGAGGTCACGCGCAGTCTGCCCTGCTCGAAGGCGTACCATGTGTTCTCCTCGAATTTATAACTCTTCGTGCCGCTGCTGCAGCCGTCGATTTCCCAGCCGAACATAATGCTCTTCTTGTTGCCCGAAGAGATATAAGAACGGCAGAAGCCGCAGTTGCCGCCGATATCGACGACCATAACCGAGCCATCGAGGTTTCCTTCCGCGAATTTCCCGGTTTGAAGCACGAACTTAACAACGGTGGATTTGGTTGCCGACGCGGATTCAAAGGGATAGGTGTAGCCGAGGTGACCGTCGTGTACCGTATCCTTTACCACGCCGCCCGGAACGATATCGCCGATATTAACGTAATCGATATCGGTAACGTATTCGTCGGGCTTCGCAAAGCCGGAAAAGCCCTGCTTCGCCACGCCGTCGTTTACGAAGCAAACGGTGTAAGACGGAGTCGTAAGCTTCTCGCTGTGAGATACGTATCCGCCCTCCGTCTGATAGTAATCCGTGTATTTACCGACTTTAATTTCTCCGTCCAATTTGAAGAACACATAATCCTTTCCGTAATTCGGACCCGCCGTAACGCGAAGTCTGCCGAATTCGACTTCGTGTCTGCCTTCCGTCACGGGGTCGAGCTTGGCGTACAGCTCCCTGTACTGCCCCTCGCCCGGACAGAAGTATATGGCGTCCGGTCTGAACCAGACCATACAGTTTGCGTTCCAGTAGGTGTCGAGGGCAAGCTTCCAGTCGATTTCCGATGTGACATTTGCCGCCCAGCCGAATTTAACAACGGCGGATTTCGTCTCGGATTTGCCCTTGTAGGTGTAAGTGCCGCTTGAAACGGCGGTTTTGTAATCGGTGCCCGCAATTCCGAGGTCTGCGAGCGTAACGGTATCAAAGTCTTCGGTAAACGCCTCGGGAAGAGCCCGAACGTCCACGCCTACGCTGATATTGTTTATAAGTGTGCCCGAAGGGAAGGTGCTTCTTGCGCGGAATCTCGTAACAGGGTTGTTTTCCTGCCCGGATGAGTGAGGAACGGTGGCAAGCGAAATAATATAGTGATACCAACCGTCTTTAAGCGGCTTTGTCGTCAAACTCAGTTCGTCCGCGCCGTCTTTAAGGAGAAATTCGTTTGAAACAAACGTGCCGCCGTCATAAAGCCCGAGCTTGCAAACGTCGGTATCCGAAATCAGTATATTCAGGTCAAATTCAATCGTTTTACCCGACGAAACGTAGCTTTCGACCGTTTCGGGCAGGTCGTAGTAACTGCCGCGCACGACCGGAACCGCACCGTCCGCGTTGTACGCGGCGGCGCTGTGCAGAGGAATTGCCAAAGTTGCAAACAGCAGTAAAACGGCAAGTAACGCTCCTGTCATTCGTATTTTTTTCGGTTTTAACATAACGGTTGAATCTCCCTTTGATAAACTTTAATAATGATACGGGAATAAGGATAAAAACTTTATCCGCATTCCGTTATCATTATTCGCGCCTTGCGGCGCCTTTTGGGGCTAAAACGCCCCAAAAGGCATTATTTTTGCTTTGACTTATCCGCCGTAGCGTGAAGCGAGCGCGTCAAGCTCCGAATAATCGGCAGAGCCGCCGTGCGTAAAGCTGTAAACGGTTTTTGCTATCGGCTTTGCGGTATAAGGATCGTAGTCGAGGTCATCGCCGGAATAGAACAGACCGTAACCCGCTTCCACCGGGCTTGCTCCGTTATCCGATGAGATATCCGCAAGCTTATAGGTTATTACGGTGTCTATATAAGTAAGGTCGTTATCTATTTTGCCGAGCGTCGTATTGAATATCGCAGCCGCGGTTTCCTCATTTCTGGGAGCGCCGTCGCCGTGATACGAAGAGACGCCGGTTTCGGTGAGCCATACGCGGCTGCCGCCGTCTTTATGGGCTTTGATCACATCATATGCCGCGTTAATGCTCGCCGCAAAATTGTTTGCATTGGTCTCGATCTGCGAGCTCTTGTCGGTATACTCCGGATACAGGTGGATGTTGATAATAGTAAAGTAGCTGTCTGTTCTCTTATCGGCAAGCGCCTGACCGGTGGGATAATTGCCTGATTCAACAGCCTTGTACAGAGCGTCAAGAAAATCTTTTTCGACTACCTGGCTGCCCGACAGACTGATCGAAGGCGTTGTTACCTGATTCTTCGCATCAACCGACTTGACCGCCTTTGACACATACCAGCAAAGGTCAGCCATTATACCGGCTTTTTCGCTTACGGTAAATCTGTGCGCCGCCTGCTGTTCGGCGGTTGCGTTCCAGCCGATGCCGTAGGTTTCAAGTCTTGAGCCCGTAACGTTTATCTCGTTGAACGGCTCGAAGAACTTGATTTCCGGAACTTCTGCGGCAAGCGCGGCGAACGCGTTTGCGTTCACGTTGAGCCACGCAAGATAATTATCTTTATCCGTTGCCGGATCCGGAACGGTCTTGTTATGGGTCTTTTGGGGGTCGCTGTAACCGTAAGGCAGAATAAACGAATCGGTAACGTAGAGAATTTCGGTTATACCCTTACTCTTCAGCGCCGCGACCAGCTCTTTAAGCGCGTTCATATTGTCCGCTTTAACTTTTACGCCGTTTGTTTCGGTGGCATAATAAAGCTGATGAATAGGCACGCTGAGCCGATACGCGGTCACGCCGAGCGTTCCCGAAGCGTCGGCTATATATTCCGCGGTTTTGGTTGCATCCTCTAAAAGGTGCTCCTGCGTACCAACCGTAAGGTCGCCCGTTTTCTCATAGGTGTTGACCGGCGCGATATACTTTTTAACAGCTATAAGGTCATCGATATCCTCGGTGCCGTTGTTGTTGAAATCGGCGATTCCCTCGGGTAATTCGATATCGCCTATAACTCCGAAGAGGCGGTTGATAAGAGCGGTAAAGTCAAGCGCGTTGATAGTTCCGTTTTCGTCAAAATCGCCCCTTGTGCCGGCGTGCCCGCCGACCGCTGATTCCTTGTAAGCGCCGATGGCGTTGCCCTCGCTGCCCCAGAACGCGAAGAATATCTCGTTCGAGGTCATACTGCACCCGACTTCGCCCGGTTTGGAATAATAATTGAGATTTTCGTCTACAACGTCCGCCGCCACGTAATCTTCGGCTATAAGTTCGTCGTCTATCTTAATATAGACGTAGTATTTGCCCTTGTTGGGACCGTTCTTTACTTTAAGGCGCGCAAACTCAACGTTATATGACGCGCCCGCCGCGAGCGCGGAAGCAAAGCCCGCCTGCGGACCGTAAGCAGGTCTTAACCACATTCTGCCGTTATCGTAGCCCGTCTCGGCGCCGGGTTCTGAAAGCCATGCTCCGAACATATACGCCATGGTGTTATCGGCGGTCTTTTCAAACGACATCTGGAATTTGGCGACAGAGCCGACCTTCCAGCGATACTTGAATATTGCCGAGCCGGTAGGCGAAGTGCGGTTATAGGTGAATACTGTGCCGCCGCTCATCGTTCTGCCGTCCGCCGGAACGGGGATGCCGTCCTTACTAAGATCGGCGTATTCTATCACGTCGTAATCCTCATATGTCTCTTCGACCGGAATGGCGCTTATCATGTTGCCGTTACTGCCCCAGAACGCTAAGAATATTTCGTTCGAGGTCATACTGCACACCGTACTGTTCGGATTTGAGATGTAGCCGAGGTTTGCGTCCACATCGCCCGCCGCCACGTAATCTTCGGCTATGAGCTCGCCGTCTATCTTGATATAAACGTAGTATTTGCCCTTTCGTGACCCGCCGCTGACTTTAAGCCGCGCAAACTCAACGTCGTGAGTCGAGCCCGGCTGTATGGCTTCGGCAAAGCCCGCCTGCGGACCGTAACCGGGGCGCAGCCACATTCTGCCGTTCGGGAAGCCGCTTTCGGCACCCGGTTCTGAAAGCCACGCGCCGAACATATACGCCATGGCGCTGTTTGAGGTCTTTTCAAACGACAACTGGAATTTTGAGACGTCGCCGACTGTCCAGCGGTATCTTAAAATCGCCGAGCCGGTCGGAGATTTGCGGTCATAGGTCAATACGGTGCCGCCGCTCATATTCGTGCCGCCGGCGGAAAGCGGCTGACCGTTTTTCTTCAGGTCGGAATAATAAATCTCATCGTAATCCTCATACGTTTCGACGACCGGCGTCGCGGAGATGTAGTTATCCGCCGTACCGTCCGTAAAGCGCAGATATTTGGAATCAAACGCCTGATTAGAACCGCCGTAGGTGCCGTCTTCATGTACACCGTCGTAGTAATAACCGAATATAAGCTCGCCGTTTACTTTAAGGTAAACGTAATATTTATTCTTGTTCGGACCGGTCGCCACCTTAATACGGCCGTGTTCGATATCATAGTCCTGACCGACTACTATGGGCTCGGTCATCTGAACGATATGATCTGACTTGGACGGATCGATATGCCACGCGCCGTTCTCACCCGCCGCGGCGCCGAGGCCCGAATAGCCCGGTGATTTTACCGCAAGACAGAACGGATAGGCGCCGCCCGACCAATTATCAAAGTAGAATACGTAATGCGGTTTGCCTTCGGCGCAGGTGCCCGCCGTCCAGCGGTATTTGAGCACAACGGAATGAGTGGGAGAAGTGGCGTTGTAGGCAAACTTCGGATTGCCGTTCAGCGGCGTTTTCGCCGCCGAAAGCGGACTGCCGTTCAACAGCAGATCATAATATGTAACTTCGTCGTAAGGTTCGTAGGTCTCGGGAACCGCCGTCGCACTTATCTTGTTGCCGGAAGCGCCCCAGAAGGTGAGGTAAATCTCGTTTGAAAGCTTACAGTCCGCGTTTCCGGGATTTGACTTGTAGTTGCCCTTGCCGTCAACAACATCCGCTCCGACGTAGCTTTCGGAAACAAGCTCGCCGTCCATTTTGAAATAAACGTAATACTTGCCCGCGTTTTCGCCGTTTTTAACCTTAAGCCGCGCAAACTCGATATCGTAGCTTCTGCCGTCCTCGATATTTTCGGCGAGGTCCGCCCACGCGTTGTTGTCGTCAAGACCGGGGCGGAGTCTTATTGAGCTGTTCTCGTGCCCCTCACTGCCCGGCGCGTAGAGCTGAACGCCGAACATATAGTTTACACCGGAACCCGCCTTGTCAAAGGAAAGCTGGAATTTGGAGCCCTCAACGGCGGTCCAGCGGTATTTGAGTATCGCGGAGCCGGTAGATGAAGTTTTGTTATAGGTGAAGGTCTTACCGCCGCTCATTACGGTCTCGCTCGCGAGATAATTGCCGTTTTCGCGAAGATCGCCGTATTCTATCTCGTCGTATTTATAATAGAGCGCGTCGGCGGGTTCTTCGGGTATTTCCTCTATGTACGGACTGATCTCGCAGTAGTGCGCGGCGTCGCGCAGATTAAGCTGGATACTGTCGCCGAGGTAGGAGGCGGTGTTTGTATCGTCCGCCGATACGTATTTTTCAAAAATTACCTTACCGCCCGCCTTAAAGTATGTGTAATACTTGCCGGCGTTGTCGCCGTCGGCAACGAGGAGTCTGCCGATCTCGATATTGACCGAGTCGCCCTCGCTTATCGTATATCCTACCGGCACGTCCGCGCTCGGGTTGCGCTGATTGAAGTTTTCGCCGTTTATACGGTAGGCGAAGTTATTACTGCTGCCGTAGATACCGGGATGAAGCTGAAAATAGATATCGTCGCCGGCTGTCCAGCGTAATTTGTATATCGCCGAATGTGACGGGGAGGTCGCTTCATAGTGGAAGAGATTGTTCTGCGCCGTAAGGGTGGTTCCTTCCGCCGCGAGGTGGTTGTCGCCGGTATCGAGCAGGTCTTCGTATTCGATTACATCGTAAGGCGCAAAGCTTTCAAAATCGTACGCGGAAATCCTGTTGTTGTTATCCGATGACGACCAGTCGCCGAAACGAATCTTGTTTTCCATCTGGCAAAGCGCGTTGCCGGACATAAACTGACCGTCGGCGCCGGCGTTTGAATAAGCTTCCTGAATAAGAACGCCGTTTACCTTTAAGTAAAGATAGTATTCACCCACGTGCTGAGGCTCGCCGGTAAGAATTTTGAGCTTGCCGAGCTCGATATTATAAACGTCGCCCTTCTTTACCGCGGTATTCATATTAACGAGACGGTCCGCCTGGTTGGGGCGCAGGTGCCACGCGCCGTAAGAGCCGGCGCTGCCCTGATTCGGCTTCTTTATCCAAACGCCGAAGGGATATGCGATATTGCCGTTTTCGCCCTCGTCAAACGAGAACTGGAAGCCCTCGTTGTCCGCGCCCGCGGTCCAACGGAATTTGAATATCGCCGAATGAGTCGGCGAGGTGCCGGCATAAGTAAAGGTGTTGCTGCCGTGGATGTTGTAATCGGTCTCGGGCAGCGGGTTGCCGTCTTTACGCAGATCGGCGTAGGTAACGAGGTCGTAATCGGCGTAGGTGGTCTCCGCGGTTTCGCCGGCTTCGGCATCGAGCGTAGAGAACTTGACCGAGTGATAATCGTAATTTTCGATATCGTTTTCGTCAAGCTCGATAACGCCGTAACCTCTTACTTCTTCTTTGCCGTAGTTATAATAGGTCATACCGGGAACGGCGGTCATTCTGAGTCCGTCGTATACGCCGGTGAAGTCGTTTAAGTGGTCGTGGCCCGTAAATACGCCGAGCACGCCGCCCATATCCCTTAAAGTGGTGAACTCGCCGAAATTGCAGTCCGCGGGGCAGGGGTGCGGAAATTCGCCCGCGCTGCCGGTCGCGTTTTCGTTTAACGCTAAAGCGTATTTTTTGCCGCCGTAGCTTTTTGAGCCGTTCTCGTCTTCCTTAAAAAGATTGAAGGTCTCAGGCATCGGAATATGCTGGAATACGAAAGAGTTTACGCCGGCATCCTTGTTTGCGGCAAGCCACTCAAGCTGATCGGCGTGGGGGTTATCGTATCCGCTGCCGCCGTCGGTCGGGTTCTGGTAGGTGTTTGAGTCGACCATAAAGAGGTCAAACGCAATACTGCTGCCGTCCGAAGAGTAAACCGGAATCTTGCAGGTACCCGTGCCGTAAAGCGAGGGGTCGGCGTCCACCGTGCGGCAGTCGCCGAGCGACTGTATTACAGAAAGCATAGCCGCCTTATCGGTGCGCTGGCCGCTGTAATAGCTTTGATCGTCGTGATTACCGAATACTATCGCGTAAGGTACGCCGGCTTCCACGGCGGGAGAGAATATCTGCTCGACCGTGCGCCTGTAATCAACCTCGGGCTCTTTAATGTTTTGCTCGGTAATATCGCCGAGATAAACGATAAGATCGGGGTTTTCACGGGCGATTGCCTGTTTCATTACGTTAATTACCCGCTGATGAACGGGGAATTGATCCTGAACGTCGGAAAAAATGACGATTTTGAACTTGCCGTCGCTTCCGAACTTAAGGGGTTCGCCGTTCGCGCTGACCGTCATCGGCAGAGTGAACAAAGAGGCAAGCATACCGACCGCCAGTATAACGGCAAGAATTCTTCTGGAGCTCTTTTTCATAGCTTTTCTCCTTTAATAATAGTAGATCCCTGTTTTCAGTATATCTCGACATCCCAATCGGAGAGATACTGGAAAAGCCGTGTTAAGTCCTTGTTGTTGACGCTGCCGTCGCCGTTTACGTCAAGCGCCGCTTCGTTTACTTCAACGTCCCAGTCGGAAAGGTACTGGAAAAGACGCGTTAAGTCTTTATTGTTAAGCGAGCCGTCGCCGTTGATATCGCCGGGCTTGTGCTGCGAGTAGATTATATCCTCGCTGTTGCCCGATTTGTATCCGCAAACCGAGCATATTTCCTCGCGCAGTCCGTTTTCCTCGGCTGTCGCTTCTTTGGTTACTACCCATTCGTAGGTGTGCTCGCCCGCGTCAACGTCCTGGTCGCAGTCCGCGCAGTGGCGGTGATGTCCGTTTGCGTCGGTTATCCACTCGCCTACGTTGTGCGCGGCAACGGGAACCTCGTTGCTCTTATAGCTGTAGCCGCAAACCGTGCAGGTGTAGGTGGTATATCCGCCGGCTGTGCAGGTGGGCGGCGTTACCGCGCCGTCATCAAAGGTGTGCTTCGCCTCGTCAACTTTTTCCTGACAGGAGGTGCATACGTGCCAATGGTTTTCAGCGTCGCTCGACCATTCGTCGGCGGGGGTGTGTATGTGCTGAGCGGTAAGCGTCGCCTGAGCGTCGGCAACGGTATATTTTTCCTCATCAACGTTGGATATGCTTATATTCTTAACGCTGACGGTTATACCGGAGGACGGCTGTGCGCCGTCTCCCAAAACCAGTTTAAGAGAAAGCGTGACTTTTGTATACGATCTTATATCATTTTCCGTGCTCTCGCTGAAACCGGCGAATAAAACCATGCTTTTTTCGGGTGAAACGTATATTTCCGGCGCTTCGCCGCCTGTGCATTCGCCCGCGGTACATCCGTCAATCTTAAACCCTGCCGCTTCCACCGTGAATATACCCGCGGTAAACTCCGCGTCGCTCGTAAAGGTGACGTCCGCCGCGACGAAATAATCATCCGTGCCGGCATTCTGCTCCGAGAGCGCCACCGTACATACGGCTGTACGCGCATCGGCAGTGACGGAAAACGTCGCCGTGAGGATCACTGACAGAACAAATGAAGCCGTGAGAAAAATTGTCAGAATTTTTTTCATCTGTATACCTCCATATATATAGTACGGGGAACCGTTCCGGGGCAAAAGCCCCGGAACGCTCTGTTTGCCTTAATTAACTGCTGTACGCGCCGTTTCGGGCATTGGAAGCAAGAGTGTTAAGCGCCGTATAATCGGTAGAACCGTTATGGAAGAACTTGTAAATCGCCTTCGCGGTTCTCTTTGCGGCGTAACTGTTACTGCTCGCGTCGCCTGAGTAGAAGAGACCGAATTTGCTTTCCGGCTCGCTTAAACCGTTATTGGTCGAAATGTCGGCAATCTTATAGAAGATAACTGTATCGATATAGGTCAGATTACTGTTTATCTTGGTAAGAAGCTTGGTGACAAGATCCTCGGCGTTAGCCTCCGTGCGGCTGCCGAATACCGAGCAGCCGGTTTCGGTGAGCCATACGCGGCTGTTGCCGTCGTGATGCGCCTGCATCACGGAGTATATGGTATTGCCTATATCGTTTGCGATGTTGTTGACCTTGGTGGTTCGCGCACTGGAAGTCGTCGCATATTCGGGATACGCGTGGATATTGATAACCGTAAAGTAGTTGTCAACTCTCTTATCGCTTACGGCGTTGTTAGTCGGATAAACACCGGACTCGATCGCACCGTAAAGCGCGTTCAGGAAGGTTCCCTCGATTATTGACTCGTGCGAACCCACGCATATCGAAGGCGTGGTGACCTGGTTGGTATAATCAACCGCCTTGACCGCTCTTGAAACGTACCAGCAAAGGTCAGCCATGATACCGGCTTTTTCTTCAACTGTGTACTTATAGTTCGCCGCAACCTGATCGGAAGCGTCCCACGGGATGCCGGGCTTCTCAAAGCCGGTGGTGGTCAGGTTGATCTCGTTGAACGGCTCGAAATACTTGATTTCCGGAATTTCAGCGGCAAGAGCGCCGAACGCCGCGGCGTTTACTTTCAGCCAGTTCTCATAGTCCTGGGTTCCCGGCGTCGGGCAGGTCTTATGATGGTTTACAGCCGGGTTCGAGTAACCGTAAGGCAGTATATACGAATCGGTTACGTAAAGGATAGTGTTTATACCCTGCGCTTTGAGCGCCGCGACCATCGCTTTGAGCTGGCTCATTTTGCCGTTATCCCTTTCGATAACGCCGTTGGAGTTCGAAGCGTAATACAAATCGTGGATCGCCATGCTAAGCCTGTATGTGTTTGCACCGAGAGTCGAGGAGGCCGCCGCTATGTAGGAGGCCGTCTTGGTGTTATCGACAAAACTGCCGACGCTTTCCAGCAGGTGCTCCTGCGTACCGAGGTTGAGACCGCCGGTCTTTGCATAGGAGTTGCCCTTGAAGAAGTCTTTCTTCATTACAACAAGGTCGATAACGTTTACAGTGCCGTCGCTGTTATAATCGGCTATCTCGTCCGGATTTCCGTTTTCGTCCTCATAGCCCATTATAGCCTTTCTGAGGGCTGCAAAATCCTGCGAGTTAATGCTGTCGCCACCGTCAAAATCGCCTCTTACGGCTCTCTTGTAAGTGCTGATAACGTTGCCCTCACTGCCCCAGAAGGTGAAGATTATCTCGCCGGACTTAACGTTTAATGCCGTAGAGCCGGGGTTCGAGGTGTAATTGCCGCTCTTATCGACTACGTTTGCGGCTACATAATCCTCCGCTATCAGTACGTTGTCTATCTTGATATAAACGTAATACTTGCCTCTGTCGGGTCCGGTCGAAACCTTGAGTCTCGCAAACTCAACGTTATGCTCACTGCCCGCGGTCAGAATCGAAGGCATATTGATCTGCGGGCCTGTGCCGGGTCTCAGCCACATTCTGCCGTTATCGTAGCCGGCATCAGCGCCGGGTTCGCCTAACCACGCGCCGAACATATACGCCATAGCGTCGCTCGCCGTTTTCTCGAATGAAAGCTGGAATTTTGCTTTGCTTCCAACCTTCCAGCGATACTTGAATATCGCGGAGCCGGTGGGCGAAGTGCGGTTATAGGTGAATACGGTGGCGCCGCTCATAGCGGTAGTGTTCGAGGAAAGGGCGTTGCCGCCGCTGAACAAATCATCGTATTCTATTACGTCGTACGGCTCATAGGGCTCCGGAATCGATGAAATATAGTTGCCTGTTGAGCTCGAAGTGAATAAGAAGTTGTTTGAAAGCGTTCCGGTGCCGCCCTTGTAGGTGCCGTCATCGCTTACGCCGTCATAATAGTAGTAGACTATAAGTTCATCGTTTACCTTTAAGTAAACGTAGTATTTACCCGTGCGCGGACCGGATACGACCTTGAGTCTGCCGAATTCGATATCCTTGGTATCACCCTCGGCGATCGCCTCGGTCATCTGAACGATGTTGTCCCGATTCGACGGGTCAAGATCCCACGCGCCGTTGGGGCCAGCCGCCGCGCCGAGGGCGTCGTGATTCGGCTTCTTAATGGCAAGGCAGAACGGATAAGCACTGCCCGCCCAAGCGTCAAAGTAGAGCACTGCGTGCGCTTCCGCGCCCGCCGTCCAGCGGAATTTAACTACCGCGGAGTATGACGGAGAGGTAGCGTTATACGTGCATCTCCTTGTAGAACCTATATCCATACCGTTAGGATTG
>JAEEGL014912156.1_pt1 | contig 53185 bp, 38 predicted proteins | sample 9134231 | NCBI WGS metagenome assembly JAEEGL01 (sample SAMN16246548, study PRJNA631951) | gut metagenome | biome: gut microbiome; feature: rumen; material: fiber-attached | host: Bos | place: Iran: Karaj | collected 2018-10 | reverse complement strand
GTAGATAGGGTCTGGTAGGGAGAGAGGGTCTGGTTACCGTTCTTTCCCCAGGATACTTTTAATTTCAGATAAGAAAGCTTGTCATTGATATTCTGCATGAAAGGTTCGTTGCTGACTGTCCAGGCGAGACCGACGGCGGGGAAGTTACCCCATTTGCGGTCCTGTCCGAAAACAGATGAGCCGTCCCTTCTGAAGGACAGGGAAAGATGATAGGTGTCCCTGAAAGCATAGTTCAAACGGGCCAGGTAACCGATGTCGGTGTGTTTCCAGTATTCCGGGGTCTCGATTTTCTGGGTGCCGGCATAGTTGAGACCGTAAGCTCCGAGATTGGAATTGCCGAGGCTGGAGAAATCTTTTCCGGTCATCCTCCTGGATTCAAAGTCATTATAGTCCCTTGTGTACACGAGGGTTGCATCGACGAAATGGTTTCCGAATGAGCGGGTGTAGTTCAGGATGTTATCCATTACCCAGGAAAGTCTGTTCTGGCGAAGGCTGTAGCCGTTGGCCGCAGCAAGGTGCTTTGCGATTTCAACGTCCGAATACCTTTCCTCAGAGTTACCGGAATCTGTGTACATGTCGACTTCATGTCCTTCATGCGTGAAGTGGTTGATACGGTCGTTGCGTGTCCTGTAGCTGCCGTTGATTCTGTAGGTGAGGCCTTCCACCCATGGAACCTTAATGAGTACGTGGCCGCTCATGTCGACGGTCTGTTTCTTGTCCTCGTCATCGATGGTGCCGCTGAGTACATCCCAAAGCGGGTTTACCTGGTCCCATCCCTGTCCGAGGATGAATCTCTCCGGTTCGCCGTTTTCGCGGGTGTATTTTCCATATGGAGAGGCCTTGAGAGCCTGGTTGAGGTCTGTCACGGTCGCACCGGAGTAGTCGTTTGCGGAATAGCTGATCTTGCCGCCTATCTGGAGCCAGTCGGTGATGTCGCTCTGGATCTTGGCATTGAGTACGGTACGTTTGTAGTCGTCGCCTATGATGATGCCTTTTTGCTTGTTGTAGGTTCCGGAAAGGAAGTAGTTGATCTTGTCCTTGATTCCGGAAACCGATGCCGAGTAGTTCTGAAGTACACCGGTACGGGTGGAGTAGTCAAAAGCATCCGTGGGAGTACCGTTCTTGTACATCTCGTATGCAAACTCGTGGAAGTAGCTGAGCGGGTCAGTGTCCTCGGCATATCCGCTGAGCAGGTTCGTCATGCGGATATAGTCTTTGTTGCTGAGAAGCTTCGGCTTCATGGCGATGTTTGAAAGGGCTATTGAAGTGTTGAAGTTGATGACCGGTTTCTCGGTCGAACCTTTCTTCGTGGTTATCATGATGACACCGTTGGCGGCCTGGGATCCGTAAGCTGCCAGGGACGTGGCGTCCTTCAGTACGCTGATTGACTGGATGATGTTCGGGTCAATGTCACGATAGGCTCCTGAGTATATGACACCGTCCATGACGATGAGCGGGGTCTGGTCGCCGTTGACGGATTTCTGCCCCCTGATCTGGAGGGAAGGAGTCGCTCCTGCTCCGTCTTCTACTCCGACCTCGATACCCGTGGTGGTTCCCCTGAGGGCAGTCATCGGGTTGGTCATCGGAAGCTGAGCCACAGGAGTGTCCGCGACTTTCAATGTAGATACGGAACCGGTGAAGTTCTTGCGCTGCACGGTTCCGTAACCGATGACAACGACCTCGTCAAGGGTTGTGCTTGTGGTAGCGAGGTGAACGTCAAAATTGCGTTTGTCGCCTACGGCGAATTCTTGGTCGGCATATCCGATGCTGGTGATAACAATGACTGACTGAGGTGAACTTACTCGAAGCGAGAATGTGCCGTCAGATCCTGTCATCGTACCGTTCAAGGTGCCCTGTTCCATAACAGTCGCACCAATCACAGGGCCGGCTTCATCAACCACCGTACCGGTTACTGTCACAGGATTCTGTGTCAGGACTGATGCTTTGGATTTTGGAGCCGTGCATAAGAATGAAGCCAGCAAAACAAATGCTGTCATCATTAACACGGAGTGTTTTTTTAACATAGTACAGATGAATTAGTTACTTTAAGCAATAGTATTATTTGAATAATGTTTGTTCGCTTATGCCTATCACATAGGAATAATGCTAACAATAATAGCATTTTTTAAACGATATAAATTATAAAAAATGATATTTATACTTTGATTTTTGACACCCAAATACGAAAACAGAGCCCTCCGGAATTCCGGAAGGTTCTGTTAAGTTCTTTACTATCTGTTACTTGCTTATCGCTTCACTGCAGAGGTATGCGGCATCCGGGTCGGGAAGGCAGTCCAGCGACAGGCATTTGACTGTCATGGCGATCTTCTCTGCGGTAGGGGTAACCATATCCATGAATCCCGATTTCCAGCGCAGCATCGAGGCTGAGGAGATGACCGAAGCATATGCTTCCAGTCCGGAGATCCTGGAAATGGTGTTCCGCGGTGCCTGCTGAAGCCTGACAATGGCTCCGACCGGGGCGGTGACATTGCGGTAGCAGGGAGTCTTTCCGCTCCACGGAGTCCCGAAGACAAATACTACCCCTTCCTTTCTGATAACTTTCCCTGCCAGATCCTTGTCGTAACGGCATCCCTCCAGCTGTGACTCGTCCGTTATTACCCTCAGGGCCGGATTGTCATCATTCATCAGGTCGGCCCCTTCTACATTGTCAATCCACAGGCGGGCGTGGGTACTCTTGCCGGTACCCGATTTGCCCAGGAAGAGATTGGCATATCCGTTCCTGCGCACCACCGATGAATGCATCAGAAGCGTCCCGCAGGGGGCGGAAGCGATTGTAAACATGATCATTGTGGCGATGTTTACCTGCGACAGGGTACCATATGGTTTCATCCGGGTACTGGGCGAGTAAACTCCTTTTCCCGTTTTCGGGGAAACTGTCAGTATTCCGGCCGAGACCCCTCTTTCCGGGAAGAATTCGAACATCAGGTCTCCGTCTCTTTCGTATATGTCGTACGCAGGAAGGAACTCATCTACCTTTATCGCCAGGGTCGCGTCTTCAGGGATTGCGGTATCTGAAGGAGCCGCGACTTCGAGATTGAACTGAGGCTCCTGGGACCCGTCATATGCAAAAGGCTCATATTGGGAGAAGTCTATGGAGCCGGGCACCCGTGGTGAAGGCAGTTCTTCGCGGCTGCGGACATATGTCCTGAGAGGGACTTCGTCTCCCGCACGGACCGGTTTGACGTTCACCGGCCTGCCTTCCCTGGCAGAAATGATCCGCTCCATTACCGGAGCAGTATATCGCATGAATGACCACGGAGCGTCCAGGGTCACTGAAAAAACGCACCCCGCGACTTTGTATAACCTAGTTTCGCTCATATTTACAAATATAAGCAAAATCCTTGAGAAGCTGCAGTTTCAGGAATACAATCAGGAGAGGGCTGCAGTTGCTTCGTCCACTGTGAGTGATGCTGCTGCGGTGAATCCGCCGGATGCCGTCCGGCGGAGGGCGTAAAGATGCGCGCCGGTCCCGAGAGCTTCCCCGAGGTCACGTGCTATGGCGCGGATATATGTCCCCTTGGAGCATGCGATGCGGACCAGGGCGTGGGGGAGTCCGAGGGCGCTGTTATCGCATATGTGTATCCTGGTTCCGGGGCCCTGTTCCTCGTTCCGGACGTAGATTACCTGCCCGTCAGGACTGATTCCGGTGGCCACGGAACTGTTCTCGGATGTAGCGGGGAGGGAAGGGGATTCTTCCGGGCCGGCGGGATAGAAACTCACCAGCTCAGCCTCGGAGATGTTGATCTGCTGGCGGGTAAGCAGTCCGGCCTGGGATTCATCGAAGGGAGTTCCGTCCTTCAACGAAGACTTGAGGGCCTTCCTGGCCATTTCATATGCCCTCACCCCATCGACCGATTTCGCGCTGAAAAGCGGGGCGACCTGCAGCTGTCCGCCTATGAAACCTTCCAGAGCACTGCGTACGGAAGTTTCTGTGACAGAGTCATATGAATAAATCCTGTCAATCTCTTTTTCAAGGTCGAAGGATGGTGTTGTCGCACCGAAGGTGATGCCTGCGAGGTACTCCTTGCCCTCTTTCTGCAGGTCCTCGGCCATTCTCGTCGCCGCACCGATGCACACCAGGAGGACTCCCGTAGCAAGGGGGTCGAGGGTCCCGGCATGTCCGACTTTCAGGTTGCGTTTCCCGAAGTGCCGGACCGCGGTGAATTTTATTTTCCGGATGACATCGGCGGAAGTCCACCTGTAGGGCTTGTCCACAGGGATTATTATCCCCTGCGGATAGTCCTCGATGTTGCCAGTGAGGCTGAGACCTTTCCGGAGAATGAGAGCCATCCTACTTGACGGGTATCTTTCCAATGCGGCGCAGGTGCCTGCCACCGTCAAACGGGGTGGTTATCCAAGTGTTGATTATGTGCTGCGCCATCGTATATGAGATGAATCTCGCTGGCAGGACTATGATATTGGCATTGTTGTGGGCTTTGACCAGCCGGGCTATCTCGCTGTTCCAGGCGAGTCCGGCACGGATTCCCTGGTGCTTGTTGAGAGTGATTGCCATGCCGTTTCCGGTTCCGCAGAGGGCTATGCCGCAGTCTACCTCTCCTTTCTCTACCGCTCCGGCCAGTGCATGTGCGTAGTCAGGGTAGTCGACGCTGACCAGGCTGTCAGTGCCGTAGTCCTTGATGTCCAGCCCCTTTTCCTTCAGCCACTGGACTATCCTGGCTTTGAATTCGTAGCCTGCGTGATCGCTAGCAATTCCGATTTTCATATGTTTTCCATTATAGTTTCACTCTGTCTTTGTCGCCTGGTGTCCGGGGCCTGAGCCCCCAGATTCCTGCGCCTAAAGGCGCCCTGAACGGGAAAATGTCGCCTGGGGGCTCAGCCCCCGGGAACATTAGCTGCCCAGGCGTCCAAGGGCCCAGGCGATGCGGCGCGAAGCCTCTTTTGTGCCTATGGTAGTCACTATCTCGGCGATCCCAAGTCCGCTCGCAGCTCCTGTCAGGGTCAGCCTCAGGCAGTTCATCACCTTGCCCATCGGCCACTCATTGCCCTTGATGAACTCCTCGAGAGCTTCCCCGAATTTTGAAACGGAGAAGATCCCGTTGTAGTCCTTCATGAAGGCGTCTATCTGGGGAAGCAGCTCGTAAGCCTCCGGTTTCCAGAATTTCGCCACATCCTTTCCGATGAACGGAGCGGTCAGCGAGTCATCCACCACCTTCGCCCTCGGATCCACAGGACGCGCCGGAGCCTTGGGATCCTGCGGCGGACCGGCCTTTACTCCATATGCTTCAAAGTCCTTAGGAGCTATGTAGAGGTACGGAGCGGCTGTCCACAGGTCGGACACGAATGTCGCCCTGTCCTTTACGATTGCAACGGCCTTGGCAACATATCCTGCAGTAAAGATATGGTTCTCGAAATCAGCACCTTCCCCGGCGAAATCGGCCCCCGCACAGAGGGCTCCGACGGGGCAGGAAGCGAACTGTATGCCGTGGGATTCCAGCGCGGGCGCCAGAAGTCCGGCCAGTTCGTCGGCGGATTTCATCCTGAGATACTCCCTGTTGAACCAGCGGGCCTTCTCGGCATTGAAACGAGCTCCAGACTTGCTGACATGGTCCAGTGAAAAAGCCTCTTCAAGTTCTTTGAGGGAAAGTATCTCCCTTTCGTCACCAGGATTCCAGCCCAGGAAAGAAAGCATGTTCACGAAAGCCTCGGGGAAATAGCCATCCTCCCTGTAACCCCTGGAAACTTCTCCTGTAGGAGACACCCATTTCAGAGGGAAGACCGGGAAGCCCAGCTTGTCGCCATCCCTCTTGGAGAGTTTCCCCTTGCCGTCCGGTTTGAGCAGGAGAGGCAGGTGGGCGAAGCGGGGCATGGTATCAGTCCATCCGAATGCTTTGTAAAGCATGTAATGGAGAGGCAATGAAGGCAGCCACTCTTCTCCGCGGATGACTTCGGTAATCTCCATCAGGTGGTCGTCCACTATGTTGGCCAGATGATATGTCGGCAGCTTGTCAGCCCTCTTCCACAGGACTTTGTCGTCCAGGGTGTCGGTGTTAACCTCGATGTGGCCCCTGATGAGGTCGTCCATCTCCACCAGGGTGTCTGCTGGCATCTTGAAGCGTATGGTCCAGTCGCTTGTCTCTTCAAGGAGCCTGCTGACCTCTTCCTGCGGAAGGGTTAGGGAATTACGCATATGCATGCGTGTAACATGGTCATATGTGAAAGTCTTCCCTTCGCTCTCAGCTTCGCTCCTGCGCGCCGCGAGCTCCTCGGCGGTGTCGAAGGCATAATATGCATTGCCGCTCGCGATAAGCTCTTTGGCGTATTTGATGTAAATCTCTCCGCGGAGGCTCTGGCGGTAGGGGGCGTGCGGATTGCGCAGCGACGGCTCTTCAGCAAGTTTCCCGTTGGCGTCCAGGCCCTCGTCAGGGCTTATGCCGCACCATTTAAGTGCCTCGATGATATATTCTTCCGCTCCCGGAACGAAGCGGTTGGAATCGGTGTCCTCTATGCGCAGGATGAAGTCACCTCCATGCTGCCTGGCGTAAAAATAATTGTACAATGCCGTCCTCACTCCGCCCATATGCAGGGGGCCGGTCGGGGAAGGCGCGAACCTCACTCTTGTCTTTCTGTCTGCCATTCTGCCTTTTATGTTAATAACTCTATCCTACAAAGATAGGAAAATATCCTCACGAGGTCAGCCTTCTTTTCAGATAATTTACTATAAATTCATTGTAACAACTAATCGAAATCACTTTGTTTGTTTTTGATAAAAGACAGGCGTGAAATGGAAATACCAAACAGATGCCCCCAAGGCTTAAAGAAATGTAAGTTCGTGAAATTAAGGAGAGTAACCTTGACAATCTGTGTCATATATTAAGAATTATTACTTACCTTTAGCGGGTATTCTTTCAAGGCCTTCAAGAATAATCATTCCGATGCGAACACTGAAATATGAGAAACACCTCATCCATTAAACTGATTGCTCTTTTAGTTCTGCTTCCGCTTGTTGGTTGTTCAACAAGAGTCAGATTAGAGAAATCTGCGATCTATCTTCTTGATAGCCTCGACAGGGAGTTGGCAAGGAGTGCAGATTATGAAAGGATGTTCCTTGATCGGATGAAGGGTTTAAGGGAAGAAAGGGATTTGTCGTCAGAAGAGGACAGCATATGCAAAGGCGATTTTAGAATTGCTGATGAATTTCTCAGGTTTTCAGTCGATTCTTCGCTTAATTATTTGAATCACGCGAGGGGTGTAGCAGAGCGTTCCGATAATCACGATTTACAAATGGAGGCACATCTTAGATTTGCCTGGGTGTACGCAAAATCAGGGACAATCCCAGATGCGTTGGAAGTTATGCAAGACTGCAGCCGTTCTGATATCAGTGAGGAACTTCTTCCGTTATGGTACAAGATAATGTATGAAATCGGCACCAGATATGTTGCAGACTCATTTGATAAGGGGGTAATTGAGAAGTATTTGGTTATTAAGGATATATATAGAGACTCATTGTTAAATTTCCTCCCTGGGGATGATTTCTTGTCTCGGCAGTTGAAGATTGAAGATGCACTTGAATCAAATAATGACTCTTTGCATGTCGCACTAATTGAAGATCTGGTGTCAAGTTCTCCTGAGAGCCTCGTTACATGGGGGTATGCGGCATATCAGATGCATAGGATTTCATCCAATGAAAATGACAGGATTGTATGGCTTGCTAAGGCCTCAATATCCGCAGCCCGCCACTCTGTGAAAGATTATGCAGCTTTGACTGTTCTGGCCAGGGAACTCTTTCATCTGGGATATGTGGGCAAGGCATTCAATTATATTTCAAATTATTGTATTCCTGATGCTATGGCGTTTAGGGGGAAACTTCGTCTCTGGCGACTTGCTCTCTCTTCCCCTGAAATCAATCAGGCTTACCAGGCACAAGACTCAAAACAGGACCGTTGGATCATACTGCTTCTTGTTATTATTGCTGCAATGGCGCTCGCCCTTGCCATTATTGTTTTTCTTCTGTTGGGGAGAAAAAGGGCGCTTCTCTTAACAAGAAATAATTTGAGAGAATCGAACAGAGTAAAGGATATGTACCTCTCCCAATTCCTTTCTGTTATCTCTGACAATTTAGAGGATAAGAGTCATATGCGGAATAAAATAATTCAGTCTCTTCGGCAAGGGCATTCAGAAGAGTTGTTGGAGGAATATACTTCCGGACACTGGAGGAGTGACGAAGAGAAGGAGTTTTATCGCATGTTTGATGAAAGTTTTTTGGCGTTGTATCCTCATTTCCGTGAGCAATTGAACTCCCTGCTGAAGGATGATTGTCAGCTCTCCGCAGGCAGGGGTAACCTCCTTACGCCTGAACAGCGGGTTTATGCACTTGTCAAACTCGGCATCTCTGATACCGACAAGATTGCAAGCCTTTTGCACTATTCAAAAAGGACAGTGTACAATTGCCGTTCAAAAGTAAAACGGTCTGCGTTGTCAGACCCGTCTAGTATGGAAAAGTCAATAATGGACATTCATTTTTGACTGAACTATTTACCGTTTAAGTTTATTCTTTAATTTGTAAACATTTGATATGCGGCAAATTGCCGTTATGTCTCCTGTGTTTTATTTACTTTTGAAATTTCGCCTATAGGGAAAAAACATTCTTTCTTTTATTTTTAAAAAGTTTTAATTGAAATTAATCACCAGCAATATTCAAGTATGAAATTTTTAAAAATTTTATTCCTAGCGTTTTTTCTCAGTAATGGTTTGCCGGGCCTGCCTGGCAATCCCGCTTTCGGACAACAAAGCCTCCGAGATGGGATTACAGTTACAGGCAAGGTAACAGATTCTAATGGTGAGACGCTTCCCGGGGTAAGTGTTATGATTAAAGGGACAAAGACCGGGGTCATGACAGATCTTGATGGGAATTACAGAATCACCGTCCCAGACAAGAAGTCAATTCTTCAGTTCTCTTTTATCGGATTAGAAACGCAAGATATCCTGGTGGGTGACAACACGAGGATTACCGTGCGGATGAACGACAGTTCCAGCGTGTTGGATGAAGTCGTCGTCGTCGGTTATGGAACTCAGAAGAAGGAAACGCTTGTCGGAGCCGTTTCGCAAATTGATGAACGGGATTTTGAGAAATCGGGTATTACAAATGTCACGAATGCCATCGCAGGTAAGCTTTCCGGCGTTATCACCATGCAACAGACTGGCGAACCGGGTAATGATGACGCAGAAATTGTTATCCGAGGCCTCTCTAGTTGGAACGGCTCATCTCCCTTGGCTCTTGTCGACGGTGTGGAAAGAGAGTTCAACACCCTGGATCCGAGCGAGATTGAATCCTTTTCCGTTTTGAAAGATGCTTCTGCAACTGCGGTCTTCGGCGCCCGAGGTGCTGACGGCGTAATCATTGTGACAACAAAGCGTGGACGCGAGAGTAAGCCAAAATTCTCTGCTTCAGTCTCGTTCGGTTTAGAGAGACCCACCCGCATGCCGGATTTCATCGACTCTTACACGACGATGAGTATGTTGAATATCGCGAGGATGAACGAGCAGCAGTTCACGGAGCTGATTCCCCAGTCGGTTCTGAATGAGTACAAGAATCCGTCCACTCGCTTGAACGCACTGCGTTATCCGAACATGAACTGGTTTAAAATGTTGACCAAAAAAGTTGCGCCCATGGGAAATGCCAGTGTCAGCGTTTCTGGCGGCACAAAATCGGTCAAATATTTCGCTTCTCTGGCATATACAGGCCAAGGATCCCTGTTCAGAGGAATCAAGGAGGGAGCTGTGGACTCTCGTTTTACTAATGACCGGTTCAACTATAGGACCAATTTGGATTTTACCTTGTCCCCAACAACAGTACTTTCTTTCAACATTGGTGGCGAAGTCGGAATCAAAAACCAGCCGAATATCGGGAATATATGGTGGACACTTTATGGAACATCCCCGGCCCGTTTTCCTGCATATTTCCCGGAGTGGCTGCTGGAAGAATATCCGGATCCGGATTATCCGGACGCTAAGGGTATCCGATATACTGAGGCTATGGGAGAGTATTTGGACAATCCTTATACCGTCTTTCATCAGAGAGCCTTTAACCGTTACTTAGAGACCAAGTTGTTCACTGACTTGATTTTGAAACAAAGGTTGGATTTCCTTTTAAAGGGATTGTCCGTTCAGGCAAAAGCCTCACTCAGTACATATTATAGGAATCTTTCCCTGACTAGCTCAACGTCTAACAATTATCCTTCGTATCAGTTTGACTATGACAAAGCACTCAGTGGTGAGAATCCTTGGTTCAGGACCGGACAGTCGGATGCCACCTACACTCTTCCACCCCTTGCTATCTCTATCGGAGGGCTCCAAGGCGGTTATTACAGTGATGTGTATACCGAGTTTTCCAGCAACTATGAGAATCATTTCGGCAATCACAATGTGACTGCCCTTGCCTTGGTCAATTTCCAGACGAAGAATGCTGGAACGGAATTTCCCTATTACAACCATGGCCTTGTAGGACGTATCACATATGATTTCAAACATAAGTATCTGGCCGAATTCAATGTTGGTTACACTGGTTCAGAGCGTTTTGCGCCGACTAAGCGTTTCGGATTCTTCCCTTCGGGTGCCATCGGCTGGGTAATTTCTGAAGAGAAGTTCTTCAAAGAGGCCTTCCCATGGTTCTCGAAGTTCAAGATAAGGTATTCGGACGGTCTGGTCGGAAGTGACAAGGCTTCCGCCCGCTGGCTATACATCAGAGACTATTATAAAGATTCCAAAGGATATATCAGAGAGGATAAGGCGGCAAATGTGTATGCTCAGTGGGAAGAAGCAAGGAAGCAGGATCTTGGTTTGGACATGGGCTTTTTCAAGAACCGCCTTCACGTAGGAGTCGATCTCTTCAAAGAATACCGAACAAAGATGCTCCTGACGCCTCAGAGTACCCCCATGCTTATCGGAATCCAGTACAAGGATCTTAACCTGGGTAAACTCAAAAAACATGGCATTGAGGTCGAATTGGAATACAGGGATGCCATCGGGAAGGATTTCAACTATTTTATCAAAGGTTTGTTCAGTTTCAACGAGAACCGCATCATATTCAAAGACGACCCTCCATATGCTCCTGATTATCAGAAGATTGAAGGTAAACCCCTGGGCGCGCAGAACAGTGGTGTTCAACTTACTGGAAGCAACTATTTCAGTTCCGTGAATGATGCGCATATCCTTCCCTCGGCCATTGCCTTGACGGGATTGAGTATCGGCGACTATTCCTTCCTGGATTACAATGCTGACGGTGTTGTATCCAATTTGGATGCATATCCGATAAAAGGTTCCCTTTATCCGCCCTATGCATTCTCCTTCTCCGGCGGTTTTAGCTACAAGCATTTTGAATTCAATTTCCTGTTCCAGGGCAACGTCGGCAAATACGTGTCCTACAATCAGAACTATGAAGCTGAATTCACGAAAGGTAATTACGAGGTCCATGCTTCGCAATTGGATTACTGGACTCCCACCAATCCCGGGGCCAATCACTCCACGCTCCATTTCCCTGGGACAGGCTACATCCGTCAGCTGGCCTGGCTGCCAGCTGTCGAGGCAACTGGGTACAGTACATTTGTCGAAGGCCGATTCTGGAGAAGGGCTGATTACATAAAATTGAAAGAGGTATATCTGGGTTACTCGTCTTCTCCTGGCTGGGCAAAACAGATAGGCGTCTCTTCCATCGTTCTCTATATGACGGGGAGCAACCTGCTGACCTTCACTGATCTTATTGAAGGAGATCCTGAGAGAAAGGATTTCAGCAAGGGATTCTATCCGCAGCTCATGACTATCAAATTAGGTGCAAAGGTGTCTTTTTAAATCATAGGCAAAATGAAACATATCCATTATATTCTTCTAGCGTTGTCCTGCGCACTTTGCCTCTCTTGTGAGAGCTTTCTTGACAAGTCACCTGAAGCAGGAATGACAACAGAGACCGTATTCTCAAAATACGAGAACTTCCGATCTTTTTTTGATGCCGTTTATGGCGGGACCAGTCAGGATGACCCCACGGCGCCTTCTACTTGGTATGAATTCAATATCAAGACTGCATACAATCTTTATCTGACGCAAAGTGCTTTCAGAAGTACATGGGAAGCTCTGACCGAAACTGCTGACATGGGCCGAATCAACAGGCAGCCTATCAAATATGGACAGATCGAGTCCAATCTGCAATGGTTTACCACCCATCGCGTTGCACCAATCCTTAATTCGATGTTCAAAGATATCCGTATCTGCAACGTCGCTATGAGTAACATTGGAATGCTGAGTGATGCCAGTGCGGAAACCATCAATGATCTGAAAGGCCAGATTTTTTTCGTTCGCGCATTCTGTCATTTTTCTCTGACCAAGATCTGGGGAGGAATGCCTTATCTGGATTATATCGTCGGAGAAGATGGGCATTGGGACCTTCCCCGATTGACAAACAATGAGACCTACAATAGGGTCGCGGCAGATCTGGATTCTGCTGCCTTCTACTTCAATCTTGCGGGAAAGACAAGGCGTGATCCGGGACCGGGGCAGGTCGGTCACCTCAATGATCCTGACCAGGGGTTGCCAAACGGCGCCGCCGCTATCGCTCTCAAGTCGAGGGCTCTCTTGTACGCAGCCTCACCGTTGAGCAACGTGAACGGCAAGGCAGACTGGGAAAAAGCTGCCATTGCCAGTTGGGAAGCAATCAAACTTGCCTTGGAGAAAGAATATGAACTCCTGCCTGCAGCGGATTATAAAAAGAATTTTGTCGGAGCGAAATATACCAACGAGCAGATCTGGGCTTGGAATTACAAAGGCAGTGCGGTCAGCTATTCGGATGCTATCCAAACTCAGTTGTTGAACAATGCAATGCGCAATAATTCGACAAGTCCGACGCCGGAATGTCCGACACAAAACATGGTAGATCACTTTGAGACCGCATGGGGAGATCCCTTGGAAACGAAGGCAGACAGGGAGGCTGCAATCAAGATAGGACATTATAATCCCCAGGATCCTTATGCTAACAGGGATCCCAGGTTTTATCTTGACATCCTCTACAACACAGCCCCGGTTCCCGGTTTTGGAACTGCAAAGATCTACTGGGAGAATTCTGGTGGAAAAATTACGTATGGAGAGATGTTGAATCCTTCGCATACAGGCATCACGCAAACAGGTTACTATCAAGCCAAGTATTGGAACGGACAAAGTGTAAAGAACAAGATCAATTCTTACTTCACAGACCCGCTTGTAAGGCTGGGAGAGTTGTACCTGAATTATGCAGAGGCTGCCAATGAGGCATACGGACCCAATGGCAAAGCTCCCGGAGCTGACCTCACGGCTTTAGAAGCTTTGAATCTGATTCGGGCACGAATTGGAATGGTCCCAGTCCAGGACAAATTTACTGGATCGACTGAACTGCTTAGAGAAAGAATCAAAAATGAGCGGACGGTTGAACTTTATGGTGAAGGACATCATTTCTTTGATATACGCAGGTGGAAAGACGCCCCGAGGGTAATGAATGAGCCTTCACGTAAGATGGATATTGAGAAAGTGGCCGTGAGCGAAGAGTATCCAACTGGCTACAAGTACGATGACACACAGGAGTTGCCTCCAACCCGCCAGGTCAGGTGGACTTCTGATGCGATGTATTATTTCCCGTTCCCCATCAGCGAGGAAAACAAGATGAATGTTTTTGTCCCCAACAAGCGTTGGTAATCCTTATTCAAAAGAATTATGAAACCAGTTATGATACATAAATTATTCAGCATAGCCCTGGCTTTGTTTCTGGGAGGGGTTACGAGCTTATCTGTCTTTGCCCAAAACGACCATTTACTCAAGGTGACAGACGAAAGCGGAGCGCCCCTGAGCGATGTGCAGGTCTTTGTGGGGAAAAGTTTCGTATACAACACCACCGATGCCGAAGGCGTTGTCATTTTCAAGGCTGACAAGAATGAAGCGGTCAGGATTGTGAAGGATGGATTTGAGAGAGTTACGTTAACTACTGATAGGCTTCCCAGTGTAATCCGCCTGGAAAAGACAGTTTTGTTCAAAGGTGCAGAGGATGATATCAACTACCCATTCCTGACCTATAAGAAAAGACACACGACTACGGGCGAGTATGTAATTAGCGGAGAAGATCTGAAGTCTTATCCGACATCGGATTTGAGAAATGCCCTCGTAGGTTTGATCCCGGGCTTGGATGTCGTTGAGAAGAACGGAAGCCCGACCTTCTCCGTCATGGAGCAGGCCGCATCTGGTGCCCTGGGCGCAAAAGTCGGCATGAGTATGAGAGGATACAGCCCCATCTTCATAATTGACGGCCTGGAAGTTGACATTACTGAAATTCCGTTGGATCCTGACGAGATTGAGTCTATTACAATAGTTAAGGACATTGTAGGTAAGACGATGTACGGACCGCGTGCAGGTGACGGAATCATCAACATTGTCACGAAACGTGGTGTTCCGGATGAATTCACCGTTCATGCCAGCGTTGAGAGCGGCGTCAGCATCGTGGACAGGTTCCCTGAGTGGGTTTCAGGCGCTGATTATGCGCGGTTGAACAATCTTGCCAGAATAAATAGCGGAATGGATCCCCTTTATTCAGACCAGGACATCAATCGTTACGCCAAAAATGATGCATATGATCTTTTTTACCCAAGCATCAATTTTCGTGATTTGTTGTGGAAGGACAACCGGGGATTCACCCGTGCCGATATACATAGCAGAGGCGGGAACGACTGGGTCAGGTATTTCGCTTATTTAGGATTTAACAACGAAGGGGACAATTTCAAGATTGGCCCCAACGCCGACAATAACCGGATCACAGCCCGTTCCAATCTCGACATAAATGTTACGAAAGAATTCGTGATCAGTCTTGGCATATATACAGGACTGACTATAAGGAATGCGCCTAACTATGCTTCATCATCCTCTAATGAGGAGATGAACGACCTTCTGGCCGATTTTACGACCATCCCCCCGATCGCATTTCCGATCTACGCCAAGACTGAAGATGTTGAATCTCCCTGGTACGGTGTCTCTTCTACTTATTCCCGAAATCCTGTCGGAGACCTGTCCGACTGTGGTTATTTCAAAGAACAGACGCGCAGCGGTGCAGCCAACATTGCTTTGGACTATGACTTCCATCGCCTTCTGCCTGGGCTGAAATCCCGAACTTTCTTCACATTCAACTTGTTGAACATGACCAGGATAGGAAAGGATAACGATTATGCTGCCTATATTGTCACCCCTACCATCGATGAATCAGGAGCAACCGTTCCCGAATTCAGCAGGGTTCGGAGCAGCGTTGACAATGCAGGTCAGACAAAGTTTGACGATTACTATTATCAGCGTCTGGCTTTCAACCAGAAAATCAGTTATGAGCGGACAATAGGAGATCATTATACGCAGCTCGCCATGATCTATTCGCTGTTCAATGGAACGAAAGACTCAAGGCGTGAGCCAGAGCGGCAGCAATATGGTATCTTTACCGGGATGTATTCCTTCAAAGACAAGTATTCCGCGGAGGGAGCGCTTAATTACGCCGGCAGTGCCAGTTTCCCCGAGGGGAAAAGGTACGATCTATTCTACGCTCTTGGTCTTGGATGGGTAATCTCGGAAGAGCCATTCATGAAGAACCTTCGCTTCATTGATTACATGAAGCTGCGGGCCAATGCAGGAGTCTTAGGCTACGATGGATTATCTACAGCATTTTATTATCAGGACAGGTGGTCCACAGGATCGGTTACGTCGTTTGGTCCGCACAGTGCCAACCAATGGTTCGGATCGAATACCGAATCCGTCTCGGGGACTTATCCCAACCGAATCTCAAACGAAAACCTTACCTGGGAGAAAAGGAAGGAATTCTCAGTCGGACTGGATGCCCTTATGTTGAATAGAAAACTGTATTTTGAAATAAGTTATTACAACAACGTACAAGATGGCGTCATCGGGAAGATGAGCAACATGCTTCCCAACTTGACCGGCTATTCCTCCGCCAGCCCATGGGTCAACTACAATTCCTTCCGTTATTACGGAACTGAGATCGCCCTTTCCTATTCGGACAGAATCCAGGATTTCCGGTACAAGATAGGAGGAAATGTCACTTTCCGCAATTCAAAGGTGCTGAAGTATGATGAGCCCAATTACAGGGAGTCATACCGTTCGATGGTAGGGCACTCAAAGGATGCAATTGCCGGATACACTTATCTAGGAAAATACAGTTCCGATGCTGAGGCTCAGGCTGTCGACCAAAGTTTTGATGAAACACTGTATGCGGGAGACCTGAAATATGCGGACCTCAACAATGACGGTGTGCTGGATGCCAACGATGTTTCATACATCGGGAACAGCTCGCCAAGAGTTTTCTATGGGATAAATATTACTCTTGGATACAAGAATTTCGAAATCAAGATGATTGGCTCCGGCCGTGCATCATACGACATTTCAAAATCCAACATCTATTTCCGAAATGGTACGGGTGACGACACATACTCGAAATATGTCCTTGATAACATAAACGGCGCTTATCCTCGCCTTACATATCAGAAAGTCAATAACAATTTCTTGACCTCTGCTTACTGGCTGGAAAAGGGCGGTTTCTTCAAACTTCAGAATGTGGAACTGTCTTATACGCTTCCGTTCAAGAATTTCAAGGCGATAGACTATTTCCGTTTCCTGATTCGCGGAGCCAATCTGCTCACCATCTCTTCTGTGAAGGATGTTGATCCTGAATCTGTGAATGCCGGTGTTACCGCCTATCCGCTGTTTAAAACATTTACAGCTGGAATAGAATTTTCGTTCTAACTAATGAGGGAGTCTTGAATCATGAAAAATAAGTTATTACTCACTTTGACAACCGTCTGCCTTCTCAGTTCTTGCAGCAGTTTTATGGATCCGTATCCAAACGGGGGATATACAACCGAGGACATCTGGGATTATCAGAATCTCGTTCAGGGATTGGTCATAAAGTGTTATGACTACATGGCTACGAATTACAACAACTCTGAAGGGGCTTTGCTGGATGGCGCCACGGACAATGCTGTCATCACCAGTACATCCAATGCCGTCCGCCGTTTAGCCGTCGGAGCCTTGCCTTCCTCTTCTGACCCGTTCCTGACCTATTGGAAAAGGGATTATGATGGTATTTATCAAGCCAATCTCTTTCTGAAAGACAGGATGGGATACAACACGAGGTATCTTGTCGATGCATATAAGAATAATCTTGTCAGAACCCAACTTCAGGGAGAAGCTTTCGCTCTAAGGGCTTGGTTCTATTGGGATCTCCTTCAAAAGTTTGGAGGGAAAGCCGACAATGGAGAACTCCTTGGCGTCCCTATTCTGCTTGAGCCCATAAAGATTGAAGACGCCGGGTTACCCGCCAGGGACAGCTACGAGAGTTGTGTTAAGCAGATTATTTCAGACTGCGATTCTGCCTACAAATACCTGCCGATCGCGCATAGGGATTTCTTGGTCATGAGCGAAACGGATAAGGCCCATGCTGGATCACGTTATTGGGGACGTTTCGATGGCATAACCATGAGAGCGCTCAAGGCTAATGTTTATCTTACTTGGGCTAGTCCCCGTTTCAATCCGGGCAACGATGTGGCCAGATGGGATTCCGCAGCCGTCAACGCAAAGGCCGTCATGGATTTCAAACTCAACGTTGACAATGTCAAAAACGGCTTTGATGTCAAAACGGGAGTGGGTTGGTTCAACCCCAACTTCCCGGGAATAGTGTTTGCATCGAGGTTCTCTAACTCCAACGATGCCATGGAACGTATGTTTTACCCAGGAGGCTTCCAGGGTAACGGAAATATTGGTGCTACGCAGGATCTCGTAGATGCTTTCCCGATGAGCAATGGTTATCCCAAGGATCATCCCCTGGGGTCGTCCTTGTACGATCCACAGGACCCTTACAAGAATAGGGATCCTCGTTTTTACAGTATAATCTTCTACAACAATGAGGAACTGAAGAGGAATGAAACGGGAGAGACTATGTATCGTTTCGAAACATGGGATGGTGGCAAAGACGCTCCCGGACCAATCGATAACAGCCGCACCGGCTATTACATCAAGAAGTTTGTTTTCACCGGCCTTAACTGGTCAGATAACAACCCGAACAAGCAGCCTCATTCTAAATTTTTCATCCGCTGGGCCCACATGTGTCTGGCTTTTGCCGAAGCTGCAAACCAAGTCGTAGGTCCGACCGATAACGGCAAGTACGGGATCTCGGCTAAAGATGCCATAGCATATCTCCGCTCCAGGAATACTTACCATGGCAAGGCTGGATTTGTGACGGATCCGTATCTGGATGAAATTGCGGGTGAAGGAAAACAAGCCTTCAATGAGTTTATTAAGAACGAGCGGAGAATCGAAACTTGTTTTGAAGGAATGCGATTCTTCGACCTCCGCAGATGGACTACTGATCTGAGTGAAATCAACAAACCAGTCCATATGGCTTCTATCGTCAAAAATGAGGACGGGACGTTCACATATGACCTCTCCGTAGAGGTAGAGCCCCGTCTGTTCAAGTCGGCATATCTTCCAATTCCATATGAGGAAATGCTAAGGCTGGACAATCTCGTTCAGAACGAAGGATGGGATAGTTGGAAATAGAAAATGGAAACAATTATGAACAAAATCATTAGAATAACGGCAGGATTGTTCTGCCTGGTCCTCTTCTCGTCATGCTATGAGGATTATATTAAAGATTTTGACAACAATGCGGTGTACTTTACGTATCAGACTGATGTTCGCACGGTTGTTGTAGGAGAAGGCATGGACTTTCAGGTGGGAGTCGTCTTGGCAGGAGTCCATCAAAATAGTCGGGACCGTGAGGTTGGTTTTACGCTGGAGCCTGGATTGATTACCCCTGAACTCCTGGAAACCATGAAGGGTGGAATGGACTACGTAAAAGAAAGCGTAGCTACTGTAGATGATTTGGAGGAGCTTCCGTCGGATTATTATACGCTGAGTAACAATTCAAAGATGGTCATACCTCGTGGAGATCATAAAGGAGTCATAACCGTCAAGATAGATTCTGCCAGATTCTTGGCTGATCCAAAGACGTTGGTATCCTCGTATGCCATTCCGTTCAAGATACTTAAAGCCGATGCAGATTCCGTTCTCTTTGGAAAAGAGTACTCTGTCGTCGGAGTTAAATATGAGAACATGTTGTTCGGCAATTATTGGCATGGCGGTGTAACGGTTGTCAAGGACAAGGAAGGGAACGAAGTCAGCGTGAATAAATATTACACTGAAATTCCTTCTCCTGAGACTCGCATCATGAAACTAAAGACTGTAGCTCCTTTCACTCTTGTAGCCAACAAGGTCAGCGATAAGGCGGGAGAATTTAATATGACCCTGGAAGGGGATAAGATTCTTATCAGCCCGGTAGAAGGAGCCAGTATTCAGGTCTACCCTGATGGGGAAAGCCGATTCAATAAGGCAAGACTTCTGCAAAATCGCCAGATATATCTAAGCTACAAATATGATAACGGAGATGGTACAACATCATATGCCACAGATACCCTGACCTTTAGGAACAGGATTCGTGACGGTATCAGTGAATGGCAGGATGAGCATCCTGAAAACTATTAATCATAACTAAAATGAAAAGATTTATTTTACTCCTATCATTTATTTGGATTGCTTTCTTGTCTGAGGCAAAAAAGATAGATTATGTACTTGTCGAAGCAGAGAGTTTCACTGAAAGGGGAGGATGGGTCCTTGACCAGCAGTTCATGGACCAGATGGGTTCCCCATTCCTGCTGGCGCATGGAATGGGCATCCCTGTAAAAGATGCAACCACGCAAGTAAAGGTGCCGAAAGGAAAGTGGAATGTATATGCCCGTACATGGAACTGGTGCTCACCTTGGCAGGTCAAAGAATCTCCGGGGAAATTCAAAGTAGCTTTTGGTGGGCAGGAGCTGGAGAATGAGCTGGGAAATGGAAAGGAGTGGGACTGGGAGCTCGCAGGGGCTGTCGATGTTAAGATTGAGGACAATGTCTTGTCGCTCAAAGATCTGACTGGCTTTGAAGGCCGCTGTGACGCTATTCTCTTTGTCCGCGAGGGAGTTGCACTCCCTGAGAGCAAGACCCTTCCGGCTTTTAGGAAAAAATGCCTTGGATTGCCTGAAAAACCTGTCGATGCTGGTGAGTTTGATTTCGTCGTAGTGGGCGGTGGCGTCGCAGGAATTGCTGCGGCTGTCAAGGCTGCCCGTGAAGGCATCAAGGTTGCCCTCATCAATGACCGCCCGGTCCTTGGAGGCAACAACTCCACTGAAGTGCGTATCGTTGCATCCGGTGCTCTTTGCGCTGAGCCATATCCCGTACTCGGAACAGTTACCAAGGAAATCAGGAATGTCTATGACAAGTCGGATAAAGTATTGGAGATGGTAAAGGCAGAGAAAACCCTGTCCTATTTCCCCAACATGCATGTGTCTTCAGCCACTATGGACGGAGAAAAAATCACTTCAGTTCTTGCCAAGCACATAGAAACTGGAGAGGAATTCGTTTTCCGTGCACCATATTTTGCCGACTGTACAGGTGATGGGAACCTGGGTTTTCTGGCCGGAGCCGATTTTCGTGTCGGTAGGGAAAAGCGCTCTGACACGCGTGAGACTCTCGCTCCGGACTATCCGGACAATTTCGTGCTTGGAGCTACGATTTCCTGGAGGACAAAGGTGATGCCGGAGCCGGTCCCGTTCCCGAGATGCCCGTGGGCGATCCAGTTCACTGAAAAATCCTGTGAACCTGAGACTTCCGGCAGCAACTGGTGGGAGTCAGGTTTCCTTTACGATCAGGTCGGTGAGGCTGAGTACATCCGTGATTACCTATTCAGGGCGATTTTTGGCAACTGGGCATTCCTCAAGAATGACAGTAAGAACAAGAAGGATTATGACAACCGTGCGTTCAGCAGCATGACATATGTAATGGGAAAGCGCGAATCCCGTCGCTTGGTGGGCGATGTCTTCTTCGTTCAGCAGGATATTGAGGGCCGCTATACCAGGTACGATGACGCTTTGGTCTATGGTACCTATTCGATTGACCAGCATTTCCCGACCCCGAAGAACTCGTTCTTCTTCCCCGGAAATGAGTTCAAATCGACAATGAAGCACTATTTCAACGAGATGGGTGTAGGCAGAGCCTTACTGCGCGACGATCAGGTGCCGCCTCCATATTTCCTGCCTTATCGCTGCCTTTATTCAGTCAATGTCAATAATATGTTCATGGCCGGGAGAAACGTAAGCGTCTCACACATAGCTCTTTCATCTACCCGTGTCCAGAATATGACCGGCATGATGGGCGAAGTTGTCGGCGAAGCTGCAGCCATATGCAAGAAGCATGAGTGTTCTCCGCGCGGCGTCTATACTGATCACCTTGAGGAACTCTTGAACGCATTCAAATAATACAGACAGAGCATTCTCTTTCAATCTGGACTATGAGCAGGACAAAAGTGATTATTACAACACTTCTGGCCTTGGTGTTGTGTTTCCCTACGTCGGCAATTCAGCAAATTGAGCCGCTGGACATGCAGCGGATCCGGCAAATCGCCGGTTTTCTCCCCGAGAACCCTTCCGGCCTTGGACCGACATATAAAAACCGTACATTTTGGGACAGGCTATACGAAAGCGGGGCATATGACTCCGCAATTCTAAAAGCGGAGAAGATGCTGAAAGAGGGATTCCCCGCGTGGGACCAGGCTAAATATGACCGTGTTTTTACCGAGGGAGACACCCAATCAGGAAAAGACGTGATTTCCGGTCGTATGAGGGCTTTTTCAACACTTGTGTGGGCGGAGTGTCTGGAAAATAAAGATCGTTTCACACCTCTGATACAATCTTTTATGTACGACATCATGAGGCAGGAAACCTGGGTCAACCCTCGTAATTACAACAAGAATAATTACGGCGGCTTGATAGAACTTGCTACTGCAAGCTATTCACACAATTTGGCACAAGCGGTTTATCTGTTGGATGACAAACTGCCGCATTCTGTGTTCGAGGACGTGCTCAAGCAATTGTATCAGCGTGCCTTTAATCCACTTATGGAAACATTTGCCGGCAAAAATAACTATCACGGCTGGCTGAGATCGACCAACAATTGGAATCCGGTTTGTCTTGAAGGTGTAGTCTGCTCTGCATTGATTATGATTGCCGATCGTATGGAACGGGCTGTTTATGTGAGCATTGCGGAAAAATATGTACCAAACTATCTGGAGGGTTTCAAGGAAGATGGGTATTGCACTGAAGGAGTAAGCTATTACAACTATGGAATGTCCCATTATCTGGTTTTGAGGGAAAAAGTTTTTCAGGATACAGGGGGAAAAATAGACCTGTTTGGGAACAGTCCAAAGATTCAGGGGATTGCTGCATTCCCAAAGAATATAGAAATACTCAGCGGCATTTTCCCCTCTATCGCAGACTGCGGCGCGAACGCGCAGCCCTTGCAATCCAATCCGAGATATTTCAATCGGGCTCTTGGCATAAACCTTTCTGTGGACAATAAGCCGGACATGGGGCTTACGGACAACCTGACTGTGCAACTACTTGATGTCGTAATGAATCTTGACAATGAAGTAAACTCCATTAACACAGTCGCTTCCCGGCCGCTTCGCTCGTTTTTCGCTCAATCCGGAATCCTGATTGTCCGATCAGGTGCGGAAGACCCCAGGCAAATTGGAGTTGCTTTGAAGGGAGGTCACAACAATGAAGCTCACAACCACAATGACCTGGGGTCATATACTCTTGTGGTGGGCAGGCAGAAAATCGTTGAGGATCCGGGATCTATTCCCTATAATATCAAGACATTCGGTTCCGAAAGATATACTGCCTTCAAGTCATTGGGTTCCTATGGCCATTCCGTTCCATTGATTTGTGGAAAGGACCAGATTTCCGGAAGCAAGGCAAAGGCCGTGATAACCGGGAAATCCTTTTCTGAAGACCGGGATGAATTGGAAATGGACATTGCTTCCGCCTATGACATCCCTGAGCTTAAAGAAATCAAGAGAAGATTCATCCTTGACAGAAAAGAGCCGTCATTTTCCGTAAATGACATATTTGCTTTCGATTCAAAGCAGATTTTCGAAACGGCAATTACGACTCGTTCTGCAGTCAGGATAATTGACAGTCATCACATCGAACTTGAACGAGGCGGCGAGAAGATGATGCTCACCATCCGCTCAAGTGAAAAGCATTTAAGCATATCTTCTGAGGAGATTTCCGAAGGCGGTGCACCATATACTCGGATTGCTATCCGAATGCAGCCTGCTATTCAGGGATTTGTCACAGTTACATATAACACAGCTGCTCCTGAATCTCTTTAAATCAGAGAGTGTCAGCAGCAGCTTTTGCGCTTCGCCTGATTGCGGGCACCGCCTCGAGTTCTCCGAGACTCTCTCCCGGATTGACGAGAAGCACCGGACGCTCATCTTCAGTGAAGCGGAACGTGCGTATGTTCTCCTCTGTGTTGTAGCCTATCTTGCGCGGCGAACCGCCTCCGTTGTCCGGAATCGAGATCTCTCCGTCGCTGAGCGAAGCATATGGGTCATATGTGAAATTCTTGTCTATCTCGATGATGTTCCCGAGGCTTACGTCGGTTATGTCTGAGAGCTTGCTGATCTCGAATCCGGTCGCAATGATGGTTATGCTCACCCTGTCTCCTACGTCCGGGTCGTCATCGTAGATGATACCCCTCTTGAAGCGGTTGACCTTGTTGGTCTTCTGGGCGATAAGCTCGTCTATCTTCCTGAGTTCGTCCATCCGGATTCCCTGGTCGTTGTGGCCTACGGAGATGTTCACCAGCATGTTCTTGGCCGTGGAAAGGTCGAAGTCGTTGAGCAGCGGGGATTCGAGGGCGGCCTTGACCGCTTCTTCCAGGCGGCTCCTTCCGGTGCCGGTCCCGCAACCCATAAGGGCCATTCCGCTGGAGCGCATCATAGTCTCCACATCCTGGAAATCGACATTGATGTAGCCGGGCTTCTTGATGATTTCAACTATTCCCCTGACTGCGGTAAGGAGGACGTCGTCGGTCTTGGGGAAGGCATCCTGGACCAGGAGGTTCCCGTAGAAGTCATAGAGCTTCTCGTTGTTGATTATCAGCAGGCTGTCCACGTTCTTTTCGAGTTCGCGGATTCCGTCTATGGCCTTCGACATTGACTCGTTCCCCTCATTCTTGAACGGGAGGGTCACTACGGCTACTGTGAGTATTCCCTTGTCCTTTGCCATCTTGGCTATGACGGGAGAAGCTCCGGTGCCGGTTCCTCCACCCATTCCGGCCGTGATGAAGAGCATCCGGGTCTTTCCGTTAAGCACCACTTCCTCGATCTGGGACTGTGCCTCTATCGCGGCATTCCGGCCCTTTGTCGGGTCCGTTCCTGCGCCGAGGCCCTTACCGAGCTGTATCTTCACCGGTACGGGACTCTGGGCGAGAGCCTGGGAGTCGGTGTTGCAGACTATGAAACTGCAGCCTGTAATCTTCTGCTGGTACATGTAGGAGACAGCGTTGCAACCGCCGCCGCCTACTCCGATGACCTTGATAGTCTCATCGGACCTGACCCAGTCGCTGGGAGTGAAATCTACATCTATGTTGTTGTAAGCGTTCATGTTGCTGTCTCCTTAGATTTGTTCGTCCGACATGTTTTCGTAGAGGTCGCCCATGCTGTCCACAATGTTGCGGGCCTTTTTCGAAATGAAATTCCATATGATCGAAGGCTTCTCTTTCTTCTTGTCCTTCTTCTTCTCTTTCCTTTCCTCCTTCGGGACTATGAAATCCGAGGTGTCGAAAAGCACTCCGTCATTCTGGGGCTCATATGTTTCCTGCTGTGGCGTTTCTTCGGCGTAAGTCTCGTATGGAACATATGATCCGGTTTCTTCGGCAACGGGCTCTTCAGTTGCAGCTTCGGATTCTTCAGTCCAGGCGAGGGGCTCCTCGATGCAGCTGACTATATGGTCGTTCTTCGCGGCCAGGACCATTCCCGCGCATGCGGTGGCCGAGGTCTCGAGTATGCCCTGGCATCCTGAGGCGGAGAATTTGTGCCTCGGATAGCCTATGCGCACGTTGTAGCCCGAAAGTTCCTTTATGAAGGTGGCGCAGCCTACCAGGTTGGCGCATCCGCCGGTGAGCACCACTCCGCTGCGGAGGGAGTCGGCATATCCGCTCTCCTGGATTTCGTACAGGATTGCGTTTACGATCTCGCGTACCCTGCTGGTGATGATTTCGGAGAGGTATTTCACCGGAAGGATCTGCTGGGGGACCCTGTTCTCGTCAACTATCTGGAGGCTCTTCTCTCCAAGGGTCTGGAGACGGTCGGGCATGCAGGCCCCGTAGGCCAGTTTGATATTCTCTGCAAGATGCTCCGTAACAGTTGCTTCCGACTTGATATCGGTGGTAATCACCTTACCTCCGAAGGGGATGGAAGCATAGTGGCGCATCACTTTGCGGGAGTAGATCGTAACAGAGGTCGCACCTGCTCCGAAGTCGATGAGGGCGACTCCGTTGTCCATCTCTTCATCGTAGAGTACCGCCTTGGCCACTACGTCAGGAGTGAAGTATTTGCGCGCGACGGCCACGTTGATGGAGTTGAAGACGGAATCTATGTTGGTTGCCTGCCTCTTGGCTCCGATGAACACCTTGAAATTGCCTTCGATGGTCTCGCTGGGCATTCCGATGATGTCTGATTCCACGTGGTTGAAGCTGTCGTCGGTGGAGAAGCTCTGGGCGACAGCACCGTACATGATCTCCTTCTTCGGGTCGTCGATCGGGTACTGTTCCACCGCCATGCTCTTGAGGTTTTCAATCTCCTCGCGGGTGATTCCGGCATCGGAATCAGTCCTGGGCAGCTTTGCATTCGCAGTGACCTGCCTTACGGCGTACCTCGGGAGTCCTACGACAGCCTGCAGGATCTTTATCCTGAGCTCCTGCTCTGCCTGGTCGATTGCCTGCCTGAGCGGACCGGCCGCCTTCATCGGGTTGAAAACGTAGCTGTTCCGGATTCCGTCGGAAGGAGTCTCCTTGTAATAGATGATCTGGACGTCGTCTCCCATGGCTTTGGCCACGGTCAGCGCTATCTTGGACGTGCCCAGATCGATTGCCGCTATGTATTTTTCTTCCATATTATATGTTGTTGTTTCTGATTATCTCCTGCAGATTACCTGTCTGGCATATTTCACGTTGACGCTTGTATAGTAACCCTTTTCTTTGAGAGGGGCTATGCTCCTGTAGTACTCTTCTATCCGCCTGAACTTGTCCTGGGCCTGGTCCGGGGAACCGAATATGAACTTTTCACTCCCTTCCCGGGGAATCAGGACAAGGTCTCCTTTCCCGTCCACGGTTATCTGGCTTATGTTGTCCGCCCATATGCCTGATTTCTCCATGTAGTTGACCATCTCGATCACCTGTGAAAGCCAGAGCCTTTCTTCTGGCTTGTCGGGCTGTCCCTTGAAACCGTTCTTTTCCTTGATGGGGACGTTCCCGTCCACTATCGGGACGAGGGAAGTGAAGTTTTCCTGGAGAGGGAAGAGGAAGCCCTTCTCGTCGGCATAGAAGCCGTCTGTGGCGGTCTGGAACCTTACCACCGGTTCTCTCTGTGAGATCTTCACGTGCATTATGTTGTCCGGGGTTATCCAGGCCTCGCTCTTGAGGACGGCGCTGCGCCGGTCAAGGATTGCTTCCACCTTGTGGAGGTCGACACTGTCCACCCTCTGCCCTATATATGCACCGTATTCCTCGTCGAGGTAGGCCTTTATGTCGTCCCGGGTTACGAAGTTGTGTTCTTCGCCGAATTCGACGCTGAGTCCCTCGCATGTCCTCAGCGAGTGGTCACGGCTGTTCCCTTTCCAGATGAGTATCATCAGGAAGGCGAGCAGGGCCGTGGCTGCAAGGGCTACTGCGTATTTGACGAATTTCTTCAAAGCCTTTTCCTCAAGAGTTCTGTGATCGGTTCTATGAATCGGTCGATGTTGCCGGCTCCGAAGGTGGCCAGGACATCGACAGGTGCGTTTTCAAGCCATGACATAAGTTCTTCCTTCCGGAGGAGAACCTTTTCGGGGGCAGTGACTTTGTCATATATGATTTCGGATGTGACCCCGGGGATGGGTTCCTCGCGGGCCGGATATATGTCCAGAAGGACGAGGGTGTCGACGGCGCTGAGGGCCTGTGCGAACTCCGCGGCGAAGTCTCTGGTGCGGGTGTAGAGATGGGGTTGGAAGATTGCGGTAAGCTTCCTTCCCGGGAACATCTGCCGTATGGATGAGATGGCCGAGGCGAGCTCCTCCGGATGATGGGCGTAGTCGTCTATGTAAGTGAGGCCTGGGGTGTTGACGTGCAGGTCGAGGCGCCTCCAGACCCCCTGGAACGTGCCTATGGCGTGTTTTACGGCCTCGGGTGAGATCCCGTTCATCAGGCATATGGCTGCCGCGGCGACACTGTTCTCGACGTTCACCCAGCCTGGGACTCCACAGCGGATGTCCTCAATGACTCCGCCCGGCCATACCAGGTCGAAAGAGCAGTGCCCGAGGTTGTCGGTACTGATCGCCCTGGCGTAGAAGTCGGCGCGCGGATCGTCATATGAGTAATGCATCAGTTTAGCCGGTGTGTCTTCCCGGCTTACCGGAAGACCGTATTTGGTAATCAGGAAACCATCCGTCTGGGAGGCGAAGTCGCGGAAAGCCTGCTGGTAGTGCTCCAGGTCTCCGTATATGTCGAGGTGGTCGGCATCCATCGCGGTGATTACCGCGGTGTGAGGGAAAAGCTGGAGGAAGGAACGGTCGAACTCATCCGCCTCAGCCACCACTACGGGATTCATGCTGACCAGGAGGTTGGTCTTGTAATTCTTGGATATGCCTCCGAGGAATGCGCTGCAGCCTTCAGAGGAGTCAGTGAATATGTGGGCAACCAGGGTACTGGTAGTGGTCTTTCCGTGAGTTCCTGCGACTGCCAGGCATTTCTGCCCCCTGGCGATTTCGCCGAGCATCCTGGAACGCTTGGTTACCTTGTAGCCTTTCTCCCTGACAGCCTTCAATTCCCCGAAATCTTCAGGGACGGCAGGAGTATAGACGACCAGGGTGGATTCCACATCTTCCGGAATCAGGTCCGGCCGGTCTTCGTAATGGACCGCAATCCCTTCAGCCTCAAGTGCTGCGGTAAGGTCGGAAGGGGTACGGTCATACCCCGACACCGAGAGACCCTTGAACTTGTAGTATCTCGCGATGGCGCTCATTCCGATTCCGCCGATTCCTATGAAGTAAATGCTCTTGTACATCACACCAGCTTGTAGATTTCCTCACATATGGTCGTAGCTGCCTGCGGGAGTGCAAGCTTGGCTACGTTCGTTTCGATTTCGCTGATCCTCGCAGGGTCGTGCACCAGCGCTATGGCAGTGGACATGAGCTTCTGCGGGGCCTCGGCATCTGTGACTATCATCGCGGCGTCCTTCCGTACCAGGGCCATCGCGTTGTGCGTCTGGTGGTCTTCGGCTACGTTCGGGGACGGGACGAATATGGCCGCCCTGTTCACCGCGCAGATTTCCGATACCGTGCTGGCGCCTGAGCGGGATATTATGACATCTGCTGCGGCATATGCCAGGTCCATCCTGGAGATGAAGTCGCTGTGATGTACGAACTGTACGTTGTCGTTGACCGCGGCATCCCGGGTCTTCTCTTCCATGAACCTGTCTATGTCCGCCTTGTAGTATTTCCCGCACTGCCACATCACCTCTATGTCGTCTCCTGCAGGGCATCCCGAGGAGATCCATGATTTCATGGCCTTGTTCAGGGTCCCGCTTCCCAGGCTTCCCCCCACTACGAGAATATGCCTCCTGCCCGGATCCAGCCTGTAGAATTCATATGCATGTCTCTTCATTTCCTCTGTCGCGGGGACCATCTCGCTGCGGATGGGATTTCCGCTGAGGACTATCCTGTCTGCGGGGAAGAACTTCTCCATGCCTTCATATGCCACGCAGATTTTCTGCACTTTCTTGCCGAGTATCCTGTTGGTAAGGCCGGCGAATCCGTTCTGTTCCTGGATCAGGGACGGGATGTGCTTGCGGGTTGCCTGCCAGAGGAGGGGTGCGCTGGCGTAACCTCCGACTCCGACCGCTACGTCGGGCTTGAACTCGTCGATTATCTTTCCGGCCCTGTGGATGCTCTGGAGCACTTTGAAGGGCACTTTAAGGTCGTTCTTTATGTTTTCCCAGTTGAGTTGCCTCTGGAGACCCAGCATCGGCAGGCCGACTATCTTGTAGCCGGCTGCGGGTACCTTTTCCATCTCCATCTTCCCTTCAGCGCCGACGAAGAGGATTTCCGTGTCGGGGTTCATGGCCTTCAGGCCGATAGCGATGGACACCGCCGGGAAGATATGCCCGCCGGTTCCTCCGCCGCTGATTATGACTCTCAAAGGTTTATGGTCCATATGCTCTCTCGTTTGTGTCAACTATTCCATTCCGCTGTCTATGCTTTCAAGGGTCTCAAGATCCTCTAGAGTGTCTTTTACTTCGTCAGGACGTGTTTCTTCATGATGCACCGTCAGGGGTTCCGCATGTGCATCTTCGCGCGCCATCTTGGCTTTTGCCATCCGGCTGATAGACAGTATTATCCCGAAGGCTATGCTGAACATCAGGAAGGATGAGTTCCCGTGGCTTATCATCGGCAGTGTCTGTCCTGTCATCGGGCCTATGTCCACGTTGACCATCATATGCATCATGGCCTGGAGGGCTATAAGCAGGACGAGTCCTGCTACAGTGGTCTTAGCGAATGCATTGTCGCAACCCCTCACTATCATTGAGCCTCTTGACAGGAGACTGAGATATAGTATTATCACTATGATTCCTCCGAACAGACCGTATTCCTCTACAATGAAGGAGAACATATAATCCTCGAACATTACGGGAGTTACATATCTCTGTGTGCTCTTTCCCGGTCCTTTTCCGAGGATCTTTCCTTCGCGGATGGCAATCTCTGCGCTCATCGGCTGCTGGAGCTTGTCTACTGCGTCCTGGTACTCCGGCGAGCTCTTCGATGCGGTCATGATTATGGTCATAGGATCCTGCTCGTGGCTCTTGCTGGCTATCCTGCCGAGGGCCGTGTCAAGGTGCGGGAAAGGCTTCTTGTCGGCCGGGAACGGGGCATTGAAAGCGATGAGCAGAAGGATGAATCCGATGGCCACGACTCCTGAGGCGAGTACGTGCTTCAGCTTGAATCCTCCCAGAAGGATGGTCAGGAACATGATCCCTCCGATGAAGATGGTGCTGGAAAGGGAACCGACCATCATGCATGCAGCGGTGGAGAATATCGGGATGTAGATGTAGAGGATCCGCTGCCATATGGGCTTGGCGAGCCATCCCAGTTTCTCGTTGTCCCTGAAGTGGTTCGCAATCCAGAGTTCTCCTTTGTTGTAGGCCGTGACCGCCCATGCCAGGTAGAGGATCATGGCCACCTTCACGAATTCGAAGACATGGATCTGGACAGGCCCTATTTTCAGGATCCTCCAGGCGTGGTTGAGCATTACAGGCTTGATGAAGCCAAGCGACTGGTGCGATGCCAGTATGACCAGCATGATAATCGAGACCAGGTAGCCGAACTGTGCGAAGAAACGGTAAATGCCGATCTTCCGGATGCTGTACAGTGCCACGATAAGTCCGAGTCCGAGGACTGCCACCATTAACTGCTCCCTTACTATGGACAGCCTGTCGCTGTGGGTCTGGAGAGCTAGCTGGGGAGTGGACGAGAAAACGGCGACGATGGAGATGAGGATGAGCAGAAGCACTATCATCCACACCACCTTGTCTCCTTCAAGGCGGTCTACGAAATTCCAGAATCCTTTCTTGTCTCCGTTTTTCATCTTTCCTGTCCGTCAGAGGTTCCTAACAGCTTCCTTGAACTGGTTCCCGCGGTCTTCCATATTCTTGAAGAGGTCGAAAGAGGCGCAGCAGGGACTGAGAAGGACTACGTCGCCTTCTTTTGCGAAGGCAGCGCTCTTTGTAACCGCCTCCTGGGCGCTGAGCACGTCGCATATGTTCTCTTTCCCTACTATGTCTTCGAAAGCCGCGTGTATCTTGGCGTTGTCGACTCCCATGCAGACTATGGCGTGGACCTTTTCCCGTACGAGGTCGGTGAGCACGCTGTAGTCATTCCCCTTGTCCACACCGCCGACAATCCAGACTACCGGACGGTTCTGGCTCTCAAGGGCGTACCAGGCCGAATCCACGTTGGTTGCCTTGGAATCATTGATGTAGAGTACATCCTTGATGCTGAGGACCGGTTCGAGCCTGTGTTCTATCGGCTGGAAGGTGGCCAGGGAGTTACGGATGACCTCGTTGTCGATTCCTGAGGCCTTCGCCGCAATCGCTGCCGCCATGGAGTTGTAGATATTGTGCTTGCCGCCCAGTGCCAGCTCCTTGAGATAGACGTCGCATTCCTCTTCATCTACCTTCACAATGAACTTGTCACCCTTTACATATGCTCCCTGAGGTACTTCGCCTTTCTGGGTGAAGGGGAGTTTCTTGGCCTGGGTGATGATCTTGTCGAGATGCTCGATTGTGATCTCATCGTCATTGTCGAAGATGAAGCAGTCCTCGGGACGGAGGTTGCGGATGAGGCGGAATTTCGCCTTCGCGTAGTTCTCCAGTTTGTAGTCGTAGCGGTCCAGATGGTCCGGGGTTATGTTGGTGATAATGGCTATGTCGGGACGGAAATCATAGCAGTTGTCAAGTTGGAAGCTACTGATTTCCAGTACATAATAGTCAAAGTGTTCTGTCGCGACCTGCAGGGCGTAGCTTTTGCCGATGTTCCCTCCGAGCCCGACGTTGAGTCCGGCGTTCTGGAGGAGGTAGTAAATCAGGGAAGTGGTGGTCGTCTTTCCGTTGCTCCCGGTCACGCAGATCTTCTTCGCATTGTCGTAGCGGCCTGCGAATTCTATCTCTGAGATAACCCGGATTCCCTTTCCCTCCACTTCGCGCACCATCGGAGCTGAAGAGGGGATGCCGGGACTCTTTATTACCTCGTCGGCATTCAGCACCTTTTCCCTGGTGTGGCCGCCTTCTTCATATGGGATGTCCCAGTCGCGGAGGATCTGCGCATAGCTGTCTTTTATCTTCCCGTTGTCTGACAGGAAGACATCGAATCCTTTCACCTTTGCGAGCACTGCGGACCCTACTCCGCTTTCAGCTCCTCCAAGAACAACAATTCTCGACATATCTGTTATTTTTCTTTTTTCAACGGACCTTTAACAACGCCAGTGTAGCCACTGCACAAAGGGCTCCCACGATCCAGAACCGCATTACAATCTTGGCTTCCGGCAAGGCTTTGTGGGGAGCTGTGATCAGGGCGGGGATTCCCTCCTTCTGGTAGTGGTGATGCAGGGGAGTCATCTTGAACACCCTGCGTCCCTCACCGTATTTCTTTTTCGTGTATTTGAACCAGAGTCTCTGGATGAGCACTGACACGCTTTCCACCAGGAAGATCCCGCACAGGAGAGGAAGCAGCAGTTCCTTGCGGATGAGTATCGCGCTGACTCCGATTATACCTCCGATAGTAAGGCTTCCGGTGTCTCCCATGAAGACCTGGGCCGGGAAGGAATTGTACCACAGGAATCCTATGAGGGCACCGACGAATGCGGCCATGAAGATCGCCACTTCACCTGTACCGGGAATGTACATTATGTTGAGGTAGCTCGAATCCAATATGTTGCCGCTGAGCCATGCCAGTATGCTGATTACCACTCCAACTATCGCCGAGACACCGGCCGACAGTCCGTCCATTCCGTCGGTCAGGTTCGCACCGTTGGAACATGCAGTGATTACCAGTACGATCATCAGGACATATATGGCCCATTTGCAGTACCAGCCCCATGTCCCTTTGAAGGGAGAGAGGTACTTGTAGTCGAACTCATGGTCCTTGATGAAGGGGAGTGTAGTCTTGGTACTCTTGACTACATCCTCGTCATGCCATGCGGATTCGGTCACCAGGGTCTCGCTGTCGACAGTCCTGGTATCTTCCTGGCTTATGGCATGGGTCACTCCCACCTTCTCGCGGACAACTACGTCGTCGCTGAAGCAGACAGTCAGTCCTATTATGAAACCGAGGGCTATCTGGGCCGCCAGTTTGGCCTTCTCGCTCATTCCCTCCTTGTTGTGCTTGAACACTTTTATGTAGTCGTCTGCGAATCCGAGCAGTCCGCACCAGATCAAGGTCACTATCAGCAGGATGGAATATATGTTTCCCAGGTCGCAGAAGAGAAGGACCGGAATCAGGATCGAGAACAGGATGATGACACCTCCCATGGTGGGGGTGCCTTTCTTGGACAGCTGTCCTTCAAGGCCGAGGTCCCTGATCGTCTCACCCAGCTGGCGGCGCTGCATCATACGGATGTAGGGCCGGCCGATCAGGAAGGTCAGCAGGATTGCGGATACAGCTACGAGCATTCCCCTGAACGAGAGGTAATTCATCAAGTGGACCCCGGGGAAGTCTATACCATGGCTCTGGAAGTATTTGAAAAGGGCGTAAATCATTTGATCATTGGTTTTCTAAGGTTTTGTACACTTCCTGGACGATTTCCCTCTCGTCGAAATGGTTGGTTACCCCGCCAAGTATCTGGTAGGTTTCATGACCTTTTCCGGCAAGGAGGATAGTCGATTTCTCAGGTGCGAGAATAATAGCCGTGCGTATAGCTTCCCGTCGGTCCGCTATGAATATTGTTTTTGATAATCCTTTTATTGAGAATCCCTTACGGATGTCTTCGAATATGTCTTCAGTCTTTTCGGAGCGGGAGTTGTCGCTTGTGACTATTATCCTGTCAGCGTATTTTTCAGCAACTTCCGCCATCTCCGGTCTCTTAGTCCTGTCCCTGTCTCCTCCGCACCCGAACAGGCATATGAGTTCCCTTTCCGGGGCTATGTCCCTGAGGGTGGACAGTACGTTCTGCATGGCGTCCGGGGTGTGGGCGTAGTCAATCACCGTGGACAGGCCTTTGGGACCCCTCAGGTTTTCGAGACGGCCTTTGGCGGAATCCAGGGAGCTGATCGCGAGAAGGGCCTCGTCGGGATCGGTTCCAAGGCAGACGGCCGTGGTGTAGATGGCCATTATGTTGTAGGCATTGTGGCGGCCTATTAGCTTGGTCCACGCTTCTTTTCCGTCAATGCGCATGCACATCCCCTCGAAGCTCTCCTCGATTATCCTGCCCCTGTGGTCCGCCATGCTTCTCAAAGCATATGTAACAATCTTCGCCTTCGTGTTCTGGACCATGGTCATCCCGTTCTTGTCATCGGTATTGGTGATTGCGAACGCATCCTTGGGAAGGGAGTCGAAGAAGAGTTTCTTGCATCTGAGGTACTCCGCGAAGGTCTTGTGGTAGTCCAGGTGGTCGTGAGTCAGGTTGGAGAAGATTCCGGCCTTGAATTCCAGGCCGCTGACCCTCTCCTGCTCCATCCCTATCGAACTGACTTCCATGAAGCACCACTGACATCCGCACTGGACCATTTCCGCGAGCAGGGAGTTGATGGTTATCGGGTCGGAGGTGGTGTTGGGTGTGTCGTAGCGCTTTGTCCCGACGAAGTTGGCTATGGTCGAAAGGAGTCCGCAGTTGTATCCCAGTCCCATGAAGAGATTGTAGAGGAGGGTCACTGTCGTGGTCTTTCCGTTCGTTCCGGTGATTCCCACCAGGGTGAGGTCATGCGAGGGGTTCCCGTAGTAATTCGCGGCCATGACAGCCACTGCGTGACGGGAATTCGCCACTTTTACATATGCCGCATTTTCCGCACCGGGGTATGTCGCGGCCTGCGCTGAGCATATGTCTTCGTCTTCATATGCCACGGCTGCAGCTCCGGCTTTCAGGGCTGCGCCTATAAAGCTCTGTCCGTCAAGGTCGTGTCCCTTGACAGCGATGAACAGCGATCCCGGCACCACTTTGCGGGAATCCGAGAATATCCCGGTTATCTCCAGGTCTTCATTGCCCCTGACCTGGAGGACTCCGCTGTCCCTTATGATTTCACCAAGTTTCATCTTATTACTTCAACGCAATCGTAACTGTCTGTCCTTTCGCAAGTTCCTTTCCTGCTGCGGGGGTCTGGGACTGTACTGTCCCGCTGCCGCTCCACTGGCACCTGTAGCCGCTGTTCTCAATGGAATAGACTGCGTCCTTCAGTCCGTAGCCTTTCACGTCAGGCACCAGCAGTTTCTGGCCTTTCTGTGGCTTTTCCGCAAGTTTCGGGGAAGGCATCCTCGGAACCGCCGACCTGGCCAATGTGTCCGGCATGGCTTCCGGTTCCATGGCATACAGGGCATCCACTATTTCTCCCATGGCCAGGGCGGGGATGGTACCTCCGTAGTAGATTATATGCGAAAGAGCTGAATATATGGTTATTATGGCCGTGTACTTCGGGTTCTCGGCAGGGAAGAAGCAGACGAACGTAGCCTGGCTCTTCTTTCTGCCATATATGTCTGAATAGGGATCCTTGGAGCCTTTCAGCTCGGAAGGAGAGAGGACCACCCAGGAGGTTCCGGTCTTTCCGGCCACCTGCCAGTGGCAGGATTTGAGCCTTTTGGCCGTTCCTTCCTCGACTACCGCCTTCAGGCCCCTGAGGATGGTGTCCGCAGTAGCCTGGCGGCATATGGAGGCATTCAGTACGCTTGGACCGTGTTTTTCCTTTACGATTCCGTTCTCTTCAATGGCCTCTACCAGGTAGGGCTTCATCATCCTGCCCTTGTTGGCGATGGCATTGTAGAAAGTCACTATATGGAGGGGAGTCTCTGCAACTGAATATCCCATGGCCACCTGTCCGAGATCGGTCTTGCTCCACCACGGAGAGTCCGGACTCGGAATCGACGGAGTGGCAAGACCTTCAAGGTCGAAATCGAAAGCCTCACCAAGTTTGTACTGGTAGAGGTGGTCCAGGAATTCCTTAGGCCGGTCGTTGTAATAATGGACTGCGAGCCATCGGAACATGTAGTTGGATGAGACTTTGTATCCTTCGATGATGGGGATGGTCTTGGCGCCGCCATGGGCAGCCTCGTACTGGGTGATATGCTCGTCGAAGCCCGGGAAACCGGCCATGTAGCCGTGGTTGGTCGGGATTTCATCGTCGAGGCTCTTGATGATTCCGTCTTCGATACAGGTCATCAGGGTAGTGGTCTTGAATACTGAGCCGGGTTCACCCTTGCGGCTTATGGCAATATTCAGGCTCTCGTTGAGGTTGCCGTTGGTGGAGTCCCTCAGGAGGTTCACCATCGCCCTGACGGCACCTGTCTTGACATCGAGGATGACAACACAGCCGCCTTCGATCTCCATCTTGTCCTGGATCTGGTTGCGGAGGGCGTGGTCGGCGACATCCTGGATGTCGATGTTGAGGGTCGTCCTGACATCGAGCCCGTCCTCTGGCGCGACGAATGTACTGTCGTAGTTCTGGATCTGCCTCCTGTTGTCGGAGTATTTCAGCCACTCGACACCTTCCTTTCCATGCAGGACGTAATCATATTTACCTTCGAGGCCGATGTGGTTGTTGCCGTTGGACATGCTGTTGTCCTTGATGTACCCGATGGTCCTGCGGGCCAGCGTACCGTACGGATACTGCCTGGTGTCGTTTTTCACCACTATCATCCCGCCGCTGTAGCCGCCTTCGTTGAAGAGCGGGAACTTCTTGACTTTCTGGAGGGTTTCATGGTCGATCTGGGGACCTATGCGGAGGTATTTGCTGCCGTTCTTGCGGCCGTTGTAGATCATTGAGTAGTACTCGTCGGCGCTCTTGTCGCGGAAAGTCGCGGAAAGCTGCTGTGACAGGTCGCGTGCCTTGGACAGCCATTCCCTTTCTTTCTCCGCTCCGTCCGAAGATCTTGCAAAGGCTTCCTTCTGTACCGTGCAGTCCATCCTGATCTGGTACATCGGGGTGGACATGGCAAGCAGCCTGCCGTCGTAGGAGATGATGGAACCCCTGGAGGGGTCAAGGGTGTTGCGGATGCCGTGAGGCCTGAATATCCTGGCAATCTCCGGATCCTCTTTTTTGATGAACTGCAGGTAGACTATCTTGCCTATTATCGCAAAAGAAATCAGAAGGCAGAGGAGATAGGCGAAGTAAACGATGGCGCCTGTCGTCTCGTTTGTCCTGGTCTTCTTTCTATCCCTGCCCTTTGCCATTACTTACCTGTCTTGATAGCCGGTTTGGCCGGCATTGTCACCTGCGACCCCTTCTCGCGGAGGAGGTCCTGTATCTTTGTCATCCTGTTGAGACTGGCTACCTCCACGGTCTTCTGTGCGTGGTAGATCTCCATGTCCTTGAGTATTTCGCGGTTCCGTTCAACCTTGGCGAAAGTCTTTTCCATCATCAGGCTCAGCCATATGCTGAAGAAGAAGAGGATGAATGTGTAGAGGATGTGGATGAAATAGTTCGATACCTTGATCCTCCTCATGAAATCCCCCTTAAGGATGGATAACCCGAGTTCCTTGGCGAAACTGCCTATGTCCTTCAGCCTGAATTTCGCGCTCATTCTCCCTCCTCCATTATCCTTTGTGCGACCCGCATCTTGGCGCTGCGGGCACGGGTGTTCGATGCGATCTCTTTCTCGCCGGGCGTCACCGGCTTGCGTGTCACCGCCTTCAGCGGGACCCTGAGGACGCCGAATCCGTCCTTGAGGTCTTCTCCAGAGATGTTCCCGGAACGGATGAATTCCTTTACCATCCTGTCTTCGAGAGAGTGGTAGGTGATGATGACCAGCCTGCCTCCCTCTTTCAGCGAGCGTACAGCTCCCTCCAGGAACTTTTCCAGGGAACGCATCTCCTGGTTGACCTCGATCCTGAGAGCCTGGTAGACCTTCGCCAGCCACTTGTGGCCTGCCAGATTCGGAGTCATGGGCTCCAGGACCGCGTCGAGTTCAGTGGTGGTGGTTATGGGGGCCTTGGCTCTCGCAGACATGATAAGGGATGCAATCCTGTGTGACTGCGGGAGTTCTCCCCAGATCCGGAAGATCTTCTCCAGGTTTTCCGGAGTTTCTGTGTTCACAACATCGGCAGCCGTGCGTTTCCCGGATGCATTCATCCTCATGTCGAGGGGACCGTCCCACCTGAAACTGAATCCCCTGTCAGGAGTGTCGAACTGGTGGGAACTGACTCCTAGGTCTGCGAGGATTCCGTCGAAGATGGCTCCGCCCTTCTCTCCGTCTTGTCCTCCGAGCAGGAGGGCATAATTGTGGATGAAACGGAAATTGTTGTGGACCAACGTGAAGCGCGGGTCGTTTATGCTGCATGAGGACACTGCGTCAGCGTCACGGTCGAAGGCGATGAGCCTTCCGTCTCCGTTTAAGCGTGAAAGTATGGCGGCAGAATGCCCGCCGCCTCCGAATGTGACGTCGGCGTAGGTTCCGGATGGATCTGTTATCAGTGAATTGATGCTCTCTTCGAGCAGGACGGGATTGTGGTATTCTGACATATGCGCTGTTTCCCTATCTGTTTTCAGATAGTTTTGCAGCGATTTCAAGAAGTTTGTCGTGAGAGACCCGCCCGGATTCGTATCTGTCTTCCGCCCAGATCTCAATCTTGTAACCACAGCCTGCGAAAACCACCTCTTTTGTAATCCCTATAGATTCAAGAAGCTTCCTGGGGATCGTAATGCGTCCAAGTTTCTCGTCAGGCCTGACGACGGCACTCTCACGCCAGAACTCACTCCAGAGACTATCGTGATCTTTATTGAACATTATGTTCAGCTTGCCGTACATCTCGCTGGACTGGCGCTCCCATTCTTCGAATGTGAACATGTCCAGGCAGTCTTTGAACAGGTTTTTCTTCAGGACGAACCGCATGTCTCCCGAGGGAGGCATAAGGCTTTTCAACGGCGAGGGGAACACAACGCGCCCCTTGTCGTCGAGTTTAGCCGAGCAGTTGCCTATGAATGTAACCATGAACCTGTTGTTTGAGCTTTTACTTTCACGCTAGTCGGACACAAAGATAAATAATCTTTTCCATTTTCTTCCACATATTCCCAAAATTTTCCACAATTTTTTCCACAGTCCGAAAAGCATGCTTTCATAGTGCTCTCACAACCCCGCACCGAGCCTGCCGTCGACGTATGAGGCAGGTCCGGTGCAGGGGCTCTGGAAGTGTAAAAAAAGACCGACTGAAAAGTCGGCCTTATGATTAGATTTTTTCTCCGAATGCCAGGTCTCCGGGATCTCCTATGCCCGGGATGATGTAAGACTGGCTTGTGAGTTCTTCGTCAATCGCCGCGGTCCAGAGGGTTACGTCATCTCCGAACTTCTTGCAGAGTTCTTCGACTGCGTAAACACTTGAAACAGGGCAGACTATGTGGGTGTGGAGGGGATTCCCCCCAAGTTCTATAAGCTTGTTGAATGAGATCTCCATGGAGGCTCCTGTTGCCAGCATGGCGTCGGATACGATCAGGATCTTCCCCTCGAGGGAAGGGCAGTTGCTGTACTGCACGTTGATGTGATAGTCATCTTCCCGGTCATACTTTCTCCAGGCTGCGATGAAGGCGCAGTCAGCATCGTCAAAAACCTTCAGCAACCCATTCTGGAGGGGCAGTCCTGCGCGCATGATTGTGGCCAGGACCAGTTCGGAATCGCAGGTGGGGACTTCAGCTGTTCCCAGGGGAGTCTCAACTTCCTTAGGGGAGTAGGCCAGCACCTTGCTGACTTCATATCCGAAGATTTCGCCGATACGTTCCATATTGGCGCGGAAGCGCATCCTCTCTTTCTGGACGGTACGGTCACGGAGCTGGGCAATGAAATTGTTCAGAACTGAATTGGTTCCACCGAGATTGATGACTTTCATGTTGATTTGTATGGCTTGATTCCAAGTCCAAATCTAAGCATTATTTTTAACAATCGTCACTTTCTCGTCCGAAAAACTGAAATAGCGGTCATCCGTGAATATGACATGGTCCATCAGTGAGATGTCGAAGGGCTCCACTGCGCGTCGCAGGGCCCTTGTCACCCTTATGTCGTCAGCACCCGGCCTGGGGCTCCCCGACGGGTGGTTGTGGACCAGGATTATGCTGCTTGCCTTCTTTTCCAATGCCTTGCGTATCAGCACTTTAGTGTCCATCGTAGTACTGCTGATCCCACCTGAGCTCAGGGCTTCTTTCCCAATGACATAGTTGGCGCGGTTGAGGTACAGCACCCAGCATTCTTCGTGATCGAGCCCTTTCAGGTGGGGCATCATGATCTGGTAAACCATCTCCGCAGAATTGACCGGAGTCTTTTCGGTGTTCCCGCTGTCGGCGCAGAAACGCCTTCCGAGTTCTATAGCGGCCGCGATAGTAACCGCCTTTCCCGTCCCTATGCCGGGAATGTCGCAAAGGGATTCCAGGGATGTTGATGCCAGGGCGGAGACTGAGCCGCCTATTACCGACATTATCTCCTGTGAGAGTTCCACTGCATTACGGAAGGAGTCTCCGGTCCGGATCAGGATTGCCAGGAGTTCTGCGTTGCTTAAGGCTGACGGCCCTTTGGAAATCATCTTCTCACGCGGCCTGTCGTCATATGAAAGGTCTTTTATCCGCATATGTTTTTTTTTGCTAACATATGGAATAAACCGGGCCGGAGGCCTAAAAAAAGTAAAAAGAGGACCGGAATTTACGGATCTTCGGAAATCAGAGTTCCTTGCGGAGGCGGGCTTTCGGGATACCCAGCTGGTCGCGGTACTTCGCTATGGTGCGTCGGGCGACCTTGTAACCCTTGGCCTCCATCTCAGCCACTAGTTGGTCATCGGTGAGAGGCTTCTGCTTGACCTCGTTGTCCACGCACTCCTGGAGGGCCTTCTTGAGCTCCCTGGTGGAAACCTCGTCGCCTGCCTGGTTTTCAAGACCTTCCGAGAAGAAATACTTGAGGGGATATATGCCGAAATGGGTCTCGATGTATTTGGAGTTCACCACTCGTGAGATGGTGGATATGTCGAAGCCGGTCTTCTCCGCTATGTCCTTGAGGACCATGGGTTTCAGCTTGCACTCGTCCCCGTCGATGAAATAGTCGTGCTGGTAATCGATTATGGCCTGCATTGTGCTCTGGAGCGTATTGTGACGCTGTTTCAGGGCTTCTACGAACCACTTGGCTGAATCGAGTTTCTGTTTTACGAATGTGGCGGCGTCCTTGGTTTGGCGGTCTTTCGTTCCCTGGGAATCCCTGAGGAGGTCGGCATATTTGGGGCTGACCCTTATCTCCGGGATACGGAAGCGAGGCATCGTAAGATTGAGTTCCCCTCCGTCGATGTCGAGTTCGAAATCCGGAACTATCTGCTGTGCCTGGTCGTTGTAGGAGTCGTCAATCTGTCCTCCCGGAGCAGGATTGAGCTTCAGGATCTTCTCCATGGCGGCTTTCAGGTCTTCTTCGCTCCAGCCGGTCTTGGACAGGATTTTCTGGAAATGCTTGTTGGAGAATTCGTGGAAGTAATCCTGGAGGATGCGTTCGGCGTTCTCGACGTCCTGGTCCTGTTTCTTGGCCTTGAGCTGGAGAAGAAGGCACTCCCTGAGGTCTCTCGCCCCGACTCCTGCCGGCTCGAATTCCTGGATTATGCGGAGCATCTGGAGGACTTCATCTTCGGTCGTCTCGATGTTGGCCCGGAAAGCCAGGTCATCCACGAGAGAACCGATGTCCCTTCTGAGATAACCGTCACTGGAGAGACTGCCTATGATGAAAGCGGCAATCCGGTACTGATGCCGTGAGAGATTGCGGTATCCCAGCTGGTCCATCAGGCTCTGTGAGAAACTTTCCTTGACAGAGAATGTGTTGTACTCAGGCCTCGGATCCTTGCCGTAATTGTTGACTTTGTACTTGTAGGAAGGGGTTTCGTCCTGGTCGTAGTCATCCAGAGAGACGTCCTTGGGCTCATCGTCGTCGGATTTCTCCGGCGCGCTGTCATCCAGTACCGGATTTTCTTCAAGTTCAGACTGGATCCGCTGCTCAAGCTCCTGTACGGGGAGTTCGATGAGTTTTATCGTCTGGATCTGAAGCGGAGACAGCTTCTGGGTCTGCTTTATTTCCAGTCCTTGCTTGAGCATATTACTTCTTCTCCGGTTTCAGAACGTAAATAGTGTCAACTACATATGTTTCCTTCCCGCTGAAAATCGGGAAGCGGATGTTCCCCTTCACTACGAAAGCTCCCGGGAATTCATCCTTCACTCTCTGCAGCAGGGCCATGGCTTCGGACTTGGTCCGGTAATCTCCGACTGTAACCTTGAAGTAGGGACTTTCATAGCTCCTGTAAGCAGGGATGCCCGGATGGAGTGCCTTGAAGCGGTTCATCGCCGTCTCGGATGCCGCACGTGAAGTCTGTTTGTTGTCGAAGAAGATGCGGACCCTGTAGCCGTTCATCTCCCGCTGGGGATTCCTGTCCAGATGGCGGCGGAAAGCTCCCTGCATTTCCTGGGACTGGTTTACCTGCACCATCGAGAATATGCTTTTTCCGACCAGCGATGAGTCCACCCTGGATTCAGGCCGGAACACGACCGAATCCTTGAGCTGGTATCCTTGGGGCACGACGATATTCTGGCTGCTCGCGCAAAGCGCGGTCAGGCAGTAGAGCATCATGCATATGACAAATTTCTTCATAATTTTTCCATTTCATCGGGTTTCACCTCTTCAGTGTTCCCCGAAACCATTTCCTGGATGTCCAGGTCCTTGAACTTGAGTCTCAGGCGCAGTCCGCTCCGAAGTCTCAAGCGTGCAGTAACATTGGCTGTAATGCCCTCCATGTCACCTGAAGTCAGGTTTGGCAGCAGGCGCACTATGGCCAGCCTGTCGGTAAGCGTCAGGGAGCAGGGAAGGGAATAGACCCTGTCGCTTTTGCGCGCCACCGTGATGGTGTCGGCGCTGAATGTGGCAAATTCCGAACCATCGTGAAGTACATTCCCCTCCACGGAAGAGACAGTGAACTCCATGGTCGGGTTGTGGATCCCCAGCAGGACCACGGCGTCGAATCCCCTGAGCCCCTTCGGGGCAATGGACTCGATCCCGGCGGAAGTAATGCTTATCTCGCCGACTTTGCCACAGGAAGTCAGTGTCATGCTGAAAATTACGGTAATCAGCAGCAAGATAGAGGTTATGCGTCCGGTTCTGGCCATATTTTCGCAAAGATAAGAAAAAAACCTATCTTTGCAGCCCATGGGAAGAATATATATAGAGACATATGGTTGCCAGATGAACGTGAACGACACGGAAGTCATCTTCGCAATCATGGCCAAAGCAGGCTACGAGCGCACCGAGGACATGTCTTCGGCGGATATCATCCTGGCCAATACATGTTCAGTCCGGGACAACGCCGAGCAGAGGATCTGGGGGCGCATCGAGCAGTTCCGCCTGGTCAAGAAGGAGAGGCCGGAGGTGGTGGTCGGCATTGTAGGCTGCATGGCCGGAAGGCTTAAAGACGCACTTCTGGACACCCACAAGGTCGATCTGGTGGCAGGACCTGATGCCTATCGTTCCCTTCCCGCCCTGGTCGACTCGGTCCGTGACGGACATCCTGCCATAAACGTCGCTCTGTCTCACGAGGAGACATATGGCGACATCACTCCGGTGAGGATCGACCGCGATGGCGTGAGCGCATTCATATCCATTATGCGTGGCTGCAACAATGTCTGTTCATATTGTGTGGTGCCTTACACCCGCGGGGCTGAGCGCAGCCGAGACCCCCACACAATTGTGCGTGAGGCGTGCGACCTTTTCGGTCGCGGATACCGCGAGGTCACCCTTCTGGGACAGAATGTAGATTCCTATCTCTGGCGAGGTCCGGAGGGTGAGACCCTGGATTTCGCCGGCCTGCTGGCAATGGTCGCGGAAGTATCTCCCCAGCTCCGTGTACGATTCACTTCTTCAAACCCCCAGGATATCTCCGACAGGGTCCTGGAGGTCATGGCGGCTAATGAGAACATTGCCAGGCATATCCATCTTCCGGTCCAGTCCGGAAGCGATGTGATGCTGGAGAGGATGCGCAGGCGCTACAGCCGGGAGTGGTATCTTTCCAGGGTGCGTCGTATCCGCGAGGTGCTTCCCGGATGCGGCCTGACTACCGATGTGATAGCCGGTTTCTGCGGTGAGACGGAAGAAGACCATATGCTTACGCTGAGCCTGTTCCGGGAAGTCTGTTTCGACTCGGCCTTCATGTTTGCCTATTCTGAGCGTCCTGGAACCCTTGCTGCGAAGAAATATGCGGATGACGTGCCATATGACGTAAAGGTCCGCAGACTGAATGAAATCATAGCACTCCAAAGCGAGTGCAGCCTGAAGAGCAACAGGAACGATGTGGGCAAGGTCTTCACCGTGCTGGTTGAAGGACCGTCCAAGAAAGGGGACGGACAGCTTTGCGGCCGTGCTTCCAACAACAAGATGTGCGTGTTCTCAGCCGGGGACCGCGTGCTCAGCTCAGGACAATACGCGGACGTACGAGTGGATGACTGTACGTCCGCGACATTGATTTGCTCTCTGGTGTAGGGTGCTTCTGAAAAGGAGTTATTTCTCGACGAAAGCGATTATCTCTCCCTTTACTACTTTTGCTCCCTGCTTTCCCGTAACCGCGACGATGCGTCCGTTTACGGCCGGCAGGATCTCTTCCATCCCATAATAGGTCTGGACGTAACCAAGCGGTTTGCCTGCTTTGACTTCGGTTCCGGTAATAGGAGCTGAAGAGTCATCGGTCATATCATTCTGCCATATGAGCTCTCCCTTTGCCGGAGCCTGTACGGGGATGGCACCCGGATACCTCTTGACGTATTCGTCAATGTCGAATTTAGGCATTTCGACTATTGGACGGACTACGTTGATCGGGGCGTTGGCCTTGGCCTTGAGGTCTGCAAGTTCCTTGTTGAAGCGCTCCTTAGCAAGTCCGCTCTTGTAGTCGCGGTACTGGCGCTCATGCATGGCGAACTCGAAGAGCTCCTCTTCGTCCTGTCCGACATCCCAGCCTTCTTCTGCCATCATCTTGCGGAAGTGCGGGAGTTCGTCAGGATACATGTCCTGAGGATCGCCTTCGTAGAATTCCATGCCCCTTTCTTTCGCGATCTGCACGACTTCGGGGTCGAGCTTTCCGGGGAGGGTACCCATCTTTCCGAGGATCATTCCCCAGGTGTCCTTGTCGATGGTAGCCCAACGCGGTTTCCCGTTGAGGGTACCGAGGAGGTTCATCAGTGCGGTGTTCTTTACGTACTGGCTGCACGGGGTGACAAGCGGCGGATAGCCGAGGCGCGGCCATACGTATTCGACTTCCTGGAACAGCTTGACCATCAATGTGTCAAGACTCATCTCCGGACGTCCGTGAGCTCTCTGTGTGGCGTTGATCGCGCCCTGGAATCCCTTCAGGTCGGCCATCATGGAACCCATCATTCCTCCCGGGAGTCCGCACCCTACGAGGAGGGAGCTCATCACCTTGTTGGAGGGGTTGATCCAATAGCCGAGGAAGTCGTCCATGAACTTCTGGGTCAGGCGGCGGACTTCCATGTAGGCGTCCATGTTGAGGTCCTTGACGAGGAAGCCGTCGGCTTTCATCATCTCCCTGATGGTGATTACATCGGGATGGACCTTACCCCATGAGAGGGGCTCGACAGCTACATCGAGATAGTCGGCGCCGGCACGTGCGACCTCCAGCATCGAAGCGGGGGAGAATCCCGGACCGGTGTGTCCGTGGTATTGGACTACGATTTTGGGATATTTCTTCTTGATCTCATAGACGAGTTTTCCCAAGGCTGTCGGACGGCCGATTCCGGCCATGTCCTTGAGGCAGATCTCATCTGCTCCGTACTCGACGACCTTGTCGACTATGCCCATGTAGTACTCTACCGTGTGAACCGGAGACCAGGTGACCGAGAGGGCAGCCTGGGAGATCATGCCGGCTTTCTTGGCATATATGACTGAACGCTTGAGGTTCCTAGGGTCATTCAGGGCGCAGAAAGAACGGGAGATGTCGGTACCCTGGACTTTCTTCACCTTGAACATGAGTTCCCTGACGTCTGCCGGGACCGGATACATCCTCAACGCATTCAAGCCCCTTTCAAGCATATGGGTCTGAATGCCTACCTTATGGAAGGGAGCGGTCCATTTGCGGACTGCTACGTTGGGGTTCTCTCCAAAGAGCAGGTTCACCTGCTCGAAAGCACCTCCGTTGGTTTCGACGCGGTCAAAGCATCCCATGTCGATGATAGCGGGAGCTACTTCGACGAGCTGGTCAACCCTGGGAACGTACTTGCCGGAGGACTGCCACATGTCCCTGTAAACGAGGGAGAATTTTATTTGTTTAGCCATATAACCTTGATTTGTTTTGCAAAGATACGGATAATTCCTTGCAAGGAACAATTTTTTTTGTAACTTTGCAATCCCAAATAGTTTTAATACGGTGCTCGTAGTTCAGTTGGTAGAGCGCCAGATTGTGGTTCTGGTTGTCGAGGGTTCGAGTCCCTCCGAGCACCCCAACAGAAAAGCAGCAGGCTCATCGGCCTGCTGCTTTTCTGTTGGGGTGCAGGGCACCCTGTCAATTCATTGAGGGGCGTACCCCTCAAACTCCCTGAATTCGCTTCGCTCGGACTTCCGATGTCAGGAAACCAGATTACCATGCTCTGGACGATGTCCGGGAAGGGTGCGTTGCATGCACAAATTATTCAGTGTGCCAAAAAAAATGTATTTTTGATAAATCATAAATAGATTTTCATTATGCGCAGGTTAGCTTTATTTATCTTTTTGCTCCTTTGCTTGAAAGTAAGTGCCCAGACCGTTACTGAAATCGAATCCCTTCCCGGGGAAATGTGGTGGGGAGCTGTCGTAAACAAGGGTTACGTCCAGCCGTATACTGATTTTGACGTAAGTGACAATCATCTGCATGTAGGGAAAGACGACCCTCGCAACCAGCCTGCCGCTACCCGGGACAATCCTCCATATGACCTTTCATGCCATGGGACTCACGGATTTACCGTGCCGCTTTTCCTTTCCAACAAAGGGCGTTATATCTGGAGCGACCGTCCCTTCGCCTTCCGCTTCCAGGGCGGCAGGCTGATCATATACTCCAAGGAAGGGAAAGTGGAACCTGTCACTGCCGGAAAGACCTTGAAAGACGCCTATATGGCTGCGTCGGCCGCGCATTTTCCATTCGACGGGCGTGAACCCGCAGAACTGCTTTTCACAAAGCCCCAGTTCAACAATTGGATAGAATCCGCCATTTTCGGAATTGACCAGCAGCATGCCGAGGAATATGTCGATGGAATTGCTCAAAGCGGTTTCCCCTGCGGGGTGATTACCATTGACGGAGGCTGGCAGCGTTATCATGGGAGAAGGGATTTCAATCCCGAGACATTCCCGGACGCCATAAAACTGTTCGACAAGATCCATGGCTATGGGTACAAGTCCATGTTGTGGTGCTCTTATTTCCTGTCAGCGGACAGCCGGCCGGAATATGTCAATTATAAGCCTACTGCTCAGAATATCCTCGTCAGGAACAGGCAGAAGCCCTGGGAGGCGGCCCTTGTGTGGTGGTGGAACGGGATCAGCGTTACCATGGATCTTACATCGCCTCCGATCCGCAGGAAATTCAGCGACGAACTCGCCGCATTCGCCGAGAGATTCCACTTCGACGGTTTCAAGTTCGACGGAGGTGATCCAGAGTACTTCCGGAACCAGGCACTTTTCAGCGAGGAATGGATGGAGCCTGCCGATTTCGCGACTGGGTACAACCTTGTAGGAGAGGACTTTCCATATCATGAGTACCGGGCCGGCTTCAAGACTGGAGGCCATCCTCTCGTCCTCCGGCTCCATGACATCGGACACACTTGGGAAGAGCTTCACATCATAATTCCCAACATCATCCTTGCCGGCCTCTGCGGTTATCCATATGCTTTCCCTGACATGATCGGAGGAGGGCTCGCGAGCAGTTTCGCTCCAGGAAAGAGCTTTTCCCACAAACTGTTCATCCGCTCCTGCCAGATCCAGGCGCTGATGCCTCTTATGCAGTTCAGCGCCGCCCCGTGGCGGGTCCTGACAGAAGAGGAGTGCGGGATATGCCGTCGGTTCGCCCAGCTCCACACAGACTTTGCTCCTTATATCATGGAGCAGGTGCATCATGCTTCTTCTACCGGGGAACCTATAGTGCGCAGCATGGAATACGAGTTCCCTGGCTGCGGTTATGAGAAAGTGGACGGGCAGTACATGCTGGGCGGGAAGTACCTTGTGGCTCCAGTGCTCGATGAGGATGACTCAAAGACAGTATTCCTGCCTGCGGGGAAATGGCGTGATGACCTCGGGAAGGTTTTCAAGGGCCCGAAGGTCCTGGAACTTAAGGATGTCCCGCTGGACCGCCTGCCTTACTACGAGCGTCTGGACATGCGCCTATCCGGCAAGGGCGTCGGCAAATAGGTCGATGCCCGAGATGGTGTGCTGGATGTGCTTTTCGTTGTCGGTGGGGTCCCATGGAGCCATCATGAAGCCCAGCAGGTGATCTTTTGAAATATGCTCGCGGCAGAACGGGACCAGGCCGCCGATTACATCATCGGCGCCGAGACCTTCAGCCCTGCGCTTTCCGCCTACCCAGTTGGTGCTGCACGGGACCTGGTCGAAGCCGGCCTCGTCCAGTTTCAGGAAGCTCTCCAGGCGGATCCTGTCTGAAGTGAAGTTCTTTTCCAGGTCGAATCCTCCATATGCGCTGTCATAGAACCAGTTCTGCTGGATTACGCTTTTCGGGCAGCGTTTGACGAAATCTTCATGGTACCAGAAATGGTCGCTCCACATCCAGGGACGGGCGCCATGTCCTTCGATTGTGTCCACCAGGTGGTAGAGGTCTTTCCACCAGTAATCGTCCTGGCGTATGCATATGTATTTGTAGCCTTGCTTCTGCTGGAAATCAGCTGTTTCTTCATCGCAGCCGATGTGGAAAAAGCGCGGATGCCCGAAAATCTCCATTACGTCGGAAATCACCTCTTCGCACATTCGGTAATATGGTTTAGATGAGACCATATGAGTGTAATCACCCATCCAGCCGTTGTGCGTGGTGGAGAAATTCAGCTTCGGGATGACTTCGATTCCAAGGCTGTTAAGCCGGTCAATTTCCGTACGCATCTTCTCTACGCTCCATGTCCCTTCGATAGCCAGTTCGGGATGGGAAGGGTAGAACAGGCCTTCTCCAAGGTCTATTACGACCATGTTGATGCCGCGCTCGGCAGCCCTGTCTGTTGCCCTGCGCCAAAGTTCATCAGAGCAGATCAGATGAAGGTCCGGCTTCTTCTTCAGGCTCTTTATGGCTTGCTCCATGTCCTCTCCCATCTGGGCCGACGGGTAATCACACCACATGTTGTTTCCCAGGTGGAGGAGCACGGAACGGATGTCTCCGATTCCGGCCTGTGCGGTCTGGGGATGGGTTTTGGGGATGCGGGGTTTTCTCGCGCCTGGTGCGCAGCTGATTCCCATGCCTGCGGCAACAAGTCCGGCCGCGGCGGAGCTTATAAAATTCCTTCTGTCCAAAATAATGATGATTAATTCAATTCTTATGTTCAGGCTTTCTGGCTTTTTTTCTTGCGCCCGGTGGGATGGCAGTGGATGTAGATGTCTACTGAATCCAGGTGGTAGCCGGTTATCCTGCGCCGCGCCAGGAGGGAATCGGCCCTCTGCTGCAGTTTCTCATCGGTGACATCGATCAGGGCATCGTTCTTCGTGTCATAGTAATGCGCATGAGGGTCAGGACGGATATCGAAATACAGTTTTCCGGAGGAGCACATCCTCTTGGCATATATGCCTTTCTCCGAGAGTCCGTTGAGGATGTTGTAAACAGAGGCGGTGGTAACGGAGACCATGCCTTCTTTCTGGATCTCGGCGCAGACAGTGTCTGCGGATGCGTGGATAAGCCGCATCATGGCGCGATGCACTGCAAGGCGCTGTGATGTCTGCCGGAGTCCGTGCTTTGAGAGCATGGACTTGAAAGCGGCGAGATCATTGTATTTCGCGGATGAAGCCATATACAAATATATGAATAAAAATGGTTATCTTTGCCTTTCTAAGCAAATACGGTTATGGAAAAAACAGGATGTCTGATAATCGGAGGCGGCCCGGCGGGCTACACATCTGCCATATACACTTCAAGGGCGGGACTTACGCCGGTCCTGTATGAGGGGATGGAGCCGGGTGGACAGCTTACAACTACCACTATAGTAGAGAACTATCCCGGTTTCGCCGCAGGAGTGGATGCCAATGAACTGATGGCCTCGATGCGCTCCCAGGCCGAGAGGTTCGGGGCAGATATCAGGCATGGGATCGTAACCGCTGTGGACCTTTCTTCCAGGCCCTTCAAGGTGACAGTCGATGATTCCCATGAGATAGAGGCCGAAGCCCTTATCATAGCTACGGGTGCTACTGCCCGCTATCTCGGGCTCCCTTCTGAGCAGAAGTTCCGCGGAATGGGAGTTTCCGCCTGCGCCACATGCGACGGTTTCTTCTACAGGAAGAAGGATGTGGCGGTGGTAGGAGGAGGGGATTCCGCATGCGAAGAGGCTACCTACCTTGCCGGGATGTGCAAAAAAGTGTACATGATAGTCCGCAGGGATGTTTTCAGGGCCTCCAAGGCCATGCAGGACAGGGTGTTCTCAACTCCGAACATCGAGGTCCTTTGGAATTGCAATACACAGGAGGTACTTGGGGATGATTCCGGAGTGACCGGGGTACGCCTCCAGAACAACAAGGATGGCAGGATTTTTGACATCAAGGTTGACGGTTTTTTCCTGGGCATAGGACATCATCCCAATTCCGAGCTTTTCTCCAAGTGGATCAAGACCGACGACAAGGGCTACATCATCACTGAAGAAGGAACCAGTGCGACAAATGTCGAAGGCGTTTTTGCCGCCGGAGACGTACAGGACCCGCGTTACCGTCAGGCCATTACCGCCGCGGCGTCCGGATGCAGGGCCGCGCTCGATGTTGAGACATTCCTGCTCGCACACAGGGGATGACCAGGACTGAAGAGAGAAACATATGATTAAGAACAGGTTACTGATTGCCGCTCTTGCGGTGCTGGTTTTTTCAGGATGCTCGTCCAAATTCGACACGATCCTGAACAGTACTGACGTGGACAGCAAATATGCTTCGGCATTCGAATATTTCAACGACGGGAAATTCCAGAAGGCGGCAAAGCTTTTCGAATCCCTTTCGGTCCAGACTAACGGAACGTCCAAGGAGGATACGGTCCAGTATTACTGGGGACTGAGCAACTACCGTTTCAAGGATTTCTATACGGCAGAGACCAACTTCAGCAAGTTCATTACGAATTTCCCGAGGAGCCCCTTCACTCCCGAGGCCTCATTCCTCAGGCTGGACTGTCTCTACAGATCGACTTACAGGTACGAACTGGACCAGTTGCCGACCCGTGCCGCAATCGGTTCCATTCACCAGTATCTTGTCGATAATCCCGGGAATGTGCACACCGATGTGTGCAATGAGATGCTCAGGGATCTCAATGACCGCCTTGACAGGAAGGCATTCGAAGGTGCCCGCCTGTACTACAAGATGGAAGATTACCAGGCCTCCCGCGTAGCTTTCCGCAACATCTTGAAAGACAATGCCGAGAATACTTACAGGGAGCAGATCCTCTACTACATCGCCATGTCTTCATACAAGTTCGCCCACCTGAGTGTCGCAGCCAAGCAGAGGGACCGCTACCTTACATTCGTTGACGACTATTTCAACTTTATCGGCGAGTATCCGGAATCCGTTTACAGGCGCGAACTGGACGTCGTTTACAAGCGCGCGCAGAGGGCGATGGGCAACAATTCTGTAGAGGATGAGGATATCGACATGTCCGACCGCCAGTTCCAGAAAGAGCGTAAGGGCAGATTGAAAGAAAATGAAACTTCCTCTGCTGACGGGAAGTAAAACATATGGGGGGCCATGGGGCTCCCGAGTGAACAAAGCCAAGAATATGGATCAGAACAAATTGAAGAAAGTCCCCGGAAACACCATTACCCGGGATGTAAAGGACCTGGCAGCACCCACCGGAAACATCTATGAATCCGTGGTTATCATGTACAAGAGGGCCAACCAGATCGCCGCAGCGGAGAAGAAAGAACTTGACAAGAAACTCGAGGACTTCAGGAACGACCGTGACACCATGGAAGAAGTTTTCGAGAACAAGGAGCAGATCGAGATATCCAAGTATTACGAGCGTCAGCCCAAACCCGATCTTATCGCCATCAAGGAATTCCTTGAAGGGGAGCTGACCTACAGGTTCGCAGGGGAAGACGAAAAGCAGCCTCAGGGACAGCCGAAGGAGTAAACACCATGCTCCGCTCCCTTTCCGTCAGGAACTATGTTTTGATAGACTCTCTGGAAATCAGTTTTCCGGAGGGTCTAATCATTATTACCGGTCAGACCGGAGCCGGAAAATCCGTATTGCTCGGAGCGCTCGGTCTGGTGCTGGGTGCCAAGGCTGACGTGTCCGCGATCTCAGGGGATGCCCCATCTTGTGTGGTGGAGGCATCTTTCTTTACCGATGATCCTGCGGTAAGGGATGCGATAGAAGAATGCGGTGCAGACTGGGATGGAGGGAATCTCATCATCCGCCGGGTGGTCAACCGCAGTGCCCGTTCCAGGGCCTTCGTGAATGATTCTCCTGTCCCGCTTCCGGTTCTTCAGGAGATAGCATCCTCCCTTGTGGATGTTCATTCCCAGAACCAGACCCGGATCCTTTCAGACAAGTCTTTCCAGATGGCCGTTCTCGACCGTTTCGCAGGAGACGGAGAGCTGCTGGAGAAATGTTCGGAATCCTGGAAACGTCTGTCCGCCCTTAAGGGTGAGTTGGAAGAAAAACGCTCCGCCTTAGCCAGGGTTATGGAGGAAAGCGATTATATCCGCGCCCGTCTCGAGCAGCTCGAGAATGCCCGCTTGACAGACGGTGAACTGGAAGCGCTTGAGGCTGAAGAAAAACGTCTGGCCAACGCGGAGGAGATCAAGGAATCTCTGCAGGGGGCGGGTGCTTTATTGAGCCCTGTGGACGACTCTTCCGGCCAGCCTGTTGACATCCTCCTCAAAGAGGCTTCGAGACTGCTCAGGAAGGTTATCCAGTACGTCCCTTCAATCGAGGGTCTTCCGGAGCGGCTTGAATCGGCAAGGATAGAGATCCGTGACATCATTGACACTTTAGAGGAAGCGGATGAGGGGATAGATGTTTCCCCCCAGAGGCTTCAGGAGGTCGGTGACCGCCTGTCCCTTCTCTATGACCTTATGAAGCGCTTCTCATGCAATGACATCGCTTCCCTGATCGC